>Ga0102929_1000639_pt1 | contig 20762 bp, 14 predicted proteins | sample SalPonR1_B_D2_MG_FD_78510 | JGI IMG/M metagenome (GOLD analysis project Ga0102929, IMG submission 78510) | Salt pond soil microbial communities from South San Francisco under conditions of wetland restoration - Salt Pond MetaG R1_B_D2_MG | ecosystem: Environmental > Aquatic > Marine > Intertidal... | reverse complement strand
TAATAAAAATCATGTATGACCGGCTGCTTGTAAAGGCCCTTCAAGTCTGCAGTGAGTTGAAGGTGTAATTGTTGCAGATCAGATTCCGTCATAAGCCCCTTGCCAATTCCCTGTTGATTGGTGACTACCAGGATCGGGTAGAAATATTTACCCAAATCTCCAAATGACTCAACTACTCCCGGCAACCATTCAAATTCCGACCATTTTTTTACGTAGTCTCCTTCTAATTTTCGATTGATAACTCCGTCCCTATCAAGGAATAGGCACGGTTTTTCAATATTTTTCATTCCGGAAAAAGTTTATTCTCAAGGAATTCACAGAGAATGTGTCCGAGGAAAATGTGCATTTCCTGAATTCTGGCGGTATCCCCTGAAGGTATTCTCAGGCAAAGTTCCGCTAGCGCCTTTAGCCGGCCTCCTGTTTGTCCAGTCCATCCTGCCACTAAAATATCTTGTTTGCGGGCTTGATCAGCAGCCCTTAAGATATTCGCAGAGTTACCCGATGTGGACAGGGCTATCAATAGGTCACCTTTGCGTCCCAAGGCCTCCACCATCCTCGCAAAAGTCTCTTCGTACCCGTAATCATTTGCTACTGCAGTCAAGTGACTTGAATTGCTATGCAGTGCCATCGCTGGAATTCCCTTTCTGTCTTTGAGGTAGCGACCAGTGAGTTCAGCGGCAATGTGCTGAGCATCGGCCGCACTACCACCGTTTCCACATAATAAGATCTTCCCTCCGCCTTTGAGCACGTCCAGGCTCATCATACACAAATCATCGAAAGCCGTCATCAGCTCTCTGTCTTTAAGCATCAGCTCAAATACTGCTGCATGATCTTTTGCCCTTTTTGAAAATATTGCTTCCATTGGCACAAATTTAACGGATTTTAACTTGAACTCAGCTCTGTCACATAACGGATCAAAATGCACGACCTCAAAGTGCGCATCTTCACAGGGACTTTCGTACTTTTGTCGACTTAAATAAAAAAATCGGTCAGATGCGCACAAAGTTATCTCAATTTGATTTTGAATTACCCGAAAAACTCATCGCGAAATATCCTGTTCAAAACAGGGACGAATCAAGACTCATGATCGTCCATCGGGACAGTGGAAAAATTGAGCACAAACTTTTCAAAGACATCATCGATATATTTGACGAGGATGATGCACTCATTTTCAATAATACCAAGGTATTTCCGGCTCGACTAAATGGTTTCAAAGAAAAAACTGGGGCCAAGATCGAGGTATTCCTCTTGAGAGAGCTAAATAAAGAGGCCAAACTATGGGATGTCTTAGTAGATCCTGCAAGAAAAATAAGAGTGGGAAATAAGCTCTTTTTCAATGACAAAAAAGGAAATGTCAGTCTCATAGCTGAGGTGGTAGACAATACGACATCCAGGGGAAGAACCATTCGATTTCTGCATGACGGACCAGACGAGGAATTCAGGAAAGAACTCTTCTCAATGGGAAAACCGCCGCTTCCAAAATACATCAAGCGCGATGTAGAAGAATTGGACTTTGAGCGCTATCAAACAATCTACGCAAAGGAAGTAGGTGCTGTTGCCGCTCCCACCGCCGGACTGCACTTCAGCCGCGAGCTTATGAAGCGACTGGAAATAAAGGGAATTGAGTTTTCTGAATTGACCTTGCATGTTGGACTGGGTACTTTCCGAAATATTGAAGTAGAAGACTTGTCCAAGCACAAAATGGACGCTGAATATTATAAGATTACTGAATCTGCTGCTGAAAAAGTCAATAAAGCTAAAAAGCTCAACAAAAAGGTCTGTGCAGTAGGAACAACAAGTATGCGCAGCATTGAATCAGCTGTTTCTGCTAACGGATTGCTAAAAGCCTCGGAAGGGTGGACCAATCTGTTCATTTATCCGCCTTTTGAATTCAGTATTGCCAACTCAATGATTACCAATTTTCATTTGCCTAAATCTAGCCTGGTCATCATGATATGTGCGTTTGGAGGCAAAGAGCTAATACTCGATGCCTACCAAGAGGCCATAAAGGAAAAATATAGGTTTTATAGCTATGGCGATGCAATGCTTATACTTTAAAAAATTAGTGCCTTAGGAAACCAATTTAAAATGTTTTTCATTATCTCAATTAAAGGATCTATTGAGTGTTTTTTACTATCATCTGATATTCAAGTATTTATACATTCATGCTCCCTTTAGCTGATAAGCTTGAAAATAAGCTTGATCGGTTAATTCTCTTTTTTTACATTTGTCGCAAATTCCAGATATTCTGGGCAATATGAAACTACTATGTATTGGACATTAGAACTTGCTTTACATCTCGAAGATGCTCCCTGGCCGGCTGCATTGGATGAGTTATTGGATTATGCCGTGCGCTCCGGTGCCCCGCTTGAGGTCATTGAAAACCTCCAGGCCGTTGAAGACGAAGGAGAAATCTACGAAGGAATTGAAGACATCTGGCCTGATTTTCCTCAAAGAGATGATTTTCTTTTTAATGAGGACGAATACTAGTGTTCTTATTTATTTTGATTGTGCCAGGCCTCACCGCCTCAACTTCTCTCAAAATATTTTATCTTATTTTATGATGAAATCACCCACTTGTAGGGTTTAATTACCTTATTTCGTATTAAAGTCGTAAGATTACTCGATTTGAAAGACATCGCTATTGCCATTGACGGATTGTCCTCCTGCGGGAAAAGTACCTTGGCCAGAGATCTCGCCGAGGCACTAGACTACATGTACGTAGACAGTGGAGCCATGTACCGTGCCGTTACGCTTTATTTATTAGAGAATGAATTGGATTATGAGAATATTGCTACCGTAGAGGAGGCTTTAGCTGAAATTTCTATCAGCTTTAGTAAAGACCCTGATCGGCCGGGTATTTTACTGAATGGTCGGCATGTAGAAAAAGAAATACGAAAAAAACGAGTTACGGAAAATGTAAGTCCTGTGGCAACAATCTCTGAGGTAAGGCGATTTCTTGTCAAACAGCAACAAAAGTTGGGTGAAAACAAGGCCATTGTTATGGATGGTAGAGACATTGGAACGGTAGTTTTTCCAAATGCAGAACTGAAATTATTCCTCAAGGCCGACCTGGAAACCAGAACTTCGAGGAGATACAAAGAATTACTTGGCAGAGGAATTGAATTCTCCCGTGAAGAAGTACAAAAAAATCTCGGGGATCGAGATCACATAGACAGTACCAGAGAAGATAGTCCATTAACTGTGGCATCAGATGCTATAGTTGTGGACAATACCAATATCAACTGCGACGAACAGTTGCAAATGTGTCTGGCGCTTGCTCAATACCGCATTGATCACCCAAGAAGCCACCCCTAATGGAATTATTCGTTACATTTTTAGCCGCGCTTTTCTCCGTCGTAAACCCTTTTGGGGCAATTCCTGTATTCCTTGCTCTTACACCCGATTATACGCCGTCAGAGAGAAATCAAACAGCCTTATTTACAAGTATATATTTCATTTTACTTTTATTGGCTTTCTTCTTCGCGGGCACATACATCCTCGGCTTTTTTGGCTTACAAGTAGATGCCATGCGCATAGCTGGCGGAGTGGTCATTGTCTCTTCAGGTTTTGCTCTTCTCAATGGTAAATTTGCAGAAAGCAGGGCCATTAATAAGAAAGTCGAGGAAGAAGCCATTGCTAAGGAGGATATCTCTTTTTCGCCATTGGCCATGCCTTTATTATCAGGACCGGGCTCAATTTCCTTGTTGATTTCTACATACTCAGATTACCCGGAATGGACCGATAAAGGTCTTATCGGCCTGGTAATTATAACCACTGGAATCATCATCTATTTCACCTTGAGAATTTCGCCTCTTTTGTTTAAAATTTTAGGTGTTGGTGGCCTCAAGGCCATCTCAAGAATTATGGGCTTCATTGTCATGTCGATAGGTATACAATACATCATTTTGGGAATCGTCAACCTGGTTCAAAATTTCTATCCTTTGAGCGCCTCTTAACAGCCTCAATCAAGAATAGCTGTAAGGGTGGTATTGAATTCGACTGAAATGGCATGGATCGCTCAGTTACTGATCTTCCTACACAAAAAGTGTACTTGATTCTTGCGCTAGTTGAACATATGGATGAGCAAACCGACTGGGCTCAATCAATATCCTTTATCTGGTAACAATCTATTTTGAGATTCAGCTCAAATTGTACTCCTCTATCTCTCAATTATCGGATTGACCGTTCATGGAATGTTTCTTGTCGTATTTAAAATAGAATGTGGTTCATCAAGGTAAGCTCTTTATCATTTGTGTCAAGATCCCTTTTAAAACCCTATGCCTGTGTTGGATCGAACCCGCCAAAGCTTTACTGCTCCGCAACCCCATTGTTTATAGTGTTTCTTTGGATTTACTCTTGGAATAATAATCCCTATCAGCTTGGTTAGTCTATTCAGAAAGCGCCTAAAGCTCAAAAAAAAGGGTTCTGACCTCAGCCAGAACCCTGTAAATCATTTATGATCGGTTTTTTATTATCTCATCAAGGTAATGTCACCACTGTATTGTTCAGTATGTCCATCTTTGTATACAACTTCCACCGTCCATATGAATACTTGTGGGTTCATGGCGTCTCCATTGAAGATTCCATCCCAGAGATCAATTTGACTGGCCGGTTGAATCTCCTCGTTCAGATATACTCTTTCTCCCCAACGATCATACATCTGGAAGTCAGATATTTCCTCTATGAACTCAAGGTTATTCAAGTGCATGGTCACAAAATCATTAATTCCATCTCCATTAGGCGAGAAAGCGGTCGGCACAAAGAATGGTCTTTGCACTTCTACATTCACCCTTCTGTTTGCCGTAGTTGTACAACCATTTGTGGTGACTACAGTCATCGTATAAATGGTAGGTGTAGTAGGAGAAACATCAGCTGTCGGATTTGGACAATTCGTACATGATACGCTGTCTACATAAGAGATAGTAATGGTATCAATGTCCCATTCTCCTTCTCCCAAAAGATCTATATTGGAAATGTTACCCAACAGAGAAATGGTATCTCCCCATAATATGGTCGTATCACTACCAAGTGATGCTTCTACTGGAGGAGGGTTATTAATGGTGATCGTCGTAGACCAGGTACATCCGTTTTGGTCTCTTACTGTCACATCGTAATCTCCAGCTCCCAAGTTGAAGAAGGTCGGTGTCAAAGTGAACGGTCCTCCGTTGACAGAGTATTCATAAGGTGTTCTACCTCCTGATACAGAATCGACGTTGATATAACCGTTTTCTTCGTCATGGCACTGAGGGTCAAAGGCCTGAACCAATGCATCATTCGGAATATTCTCATCACTCGATACAAATACACTGTCTATGGTTGAACATCCATTGACGGGATCAAATGCCTCTAGTGCATACCAGCCCCCGTCAAAAACAACCAATAATTCTGAAGTAGCTCCTGTTATGACATTGCCATTGCGGTACCACTGCAAAGTATATTCTCCAGATGCACTAGATGCAGAACCCACCATTCGGATGGAATCAGTATGGCAGTCAAACATGCCTCCCAGTCCCGGGTCTACCACCGGTGCTTCGAAATCCTCGTCTACCGTGACTGAGTAAGTCTGATCGCAGTTGTTGGTCGTATTGATTACGCGCAATATGTATTGACCAGGTTCTGTCACCTCTAGTCTCTGGCTGTCTACTGTAATGGTAGATCCATTTGGAAGTGTCCACTCCCAGTTAAAGTCAGGTCCAAAATCTGAAGTGCTTGCATCCAAGATAGCCTGTGGTTCATAACAGTTTAACACTGCCGGATCCTCAATAAATACCTGAGGCAAGCCCTGATCTTGAGTTACTACTACTGTATCTCGTGCAACACATGGCGAGTTCAAAGTAGTGACCTCCAATATATACGTACCGGGATTGCTCACCACGATGTTCTGCCCATCCAACGGAGAGCTTGTCTGACCATTGTCTTCTAGAATCCACTGATACTGGATATTTCCTGCAGGAGTAGAGTTCTCTCCTACCAAGGTGTAACTGCGATTGACACAATCCAATATCAAGGATGCAGGATTATCCAAAATGGCTTCTGGATTCTGGTACCAGGTCACCGGCTGTCCAGAAGAAACCTCTTCTGAGCATTCATCACTGAGATCTACCATGCCGGTACCGTCATCATCACCTACCATTCTACTCATGTAATAGGTAACCCCGTAATCTAATACTCCTGGATCAAAAGTAAAGCTGCCGTCAGCACTTCTCTGCAGTATCGTACCTCTCTGAGAAGTTGAGCTCGTGTGCAAAATGAACTCCAGTGTGTCAAAATCAAACAACTGAACTCCTGTATTTGGTGGCTCACTTACCATAGCCACTTCGTCCTCACACAACTCTAATGGGTTCTCCTCTACAATACCAGGATTCGGGCAGTCGCAATCGTGCTCTCCCCTGACAATATCAGTATCACAGCCATTTTCATCAATGACGTTGAAGCGGAAAGTGGTCGTACCTGCCGGTATCCACGGACTCACATAATTTGCAGGAGCTAGATCTCCATTGACACGATAAACTCCGGATCCACCACTTATCGTAAAGCTTACCCGATAATTCTCTTGCGAACCATCACACTCAGCAGTCCATGCAGACACATCAATCGTATCCAGAACATTCACCGTTTGTGCCAGTCCAAGTGGAGAAATACAACCGTTGGCATCTGTTACCTGCGCCAATTCAATATCGTAAGATCCCGGTGGGAAATTAGGAGCATCTCCGCCGACAATCGGCAGCGTCGCATCATCGGTATTACTGGTCAACTGCTGATTAGGTCCATTATTAATGGTATAATCCACTGTGAATGGTGCAGTACCCTCAGTAAAGCGAATATTAAGATCGACTTGATCCCAAACGCAGATGTCCTCTGCTCCGGTAAACTCCAGCATCGGCAATGGATTCCAAACCAGTTCAATCGGGGTGCCCGCTCTGGCACAATCATCATTCAGATAATCGATGAAACCCATACCATCGTTGTCTCCTGCAACAGGAGATATATAATAAGTTTGCCCAATATTAAAAGTAATTCCGGCATTCAATGGCATATTGAAATCAATCGTGGTTGTAGTAAAATAGGCTATCGTCGTTCCAAATGGATTGTTGACATTCGTATATATGATGTACCCGGTCGTGTCATTTCCATCTGTTGTTGGTGGTATAACCTGGGTAATCGTTCCCGTCTCATCCACACACAGACTCAGGTTCTGCGGCTCAATGGTACCCGGATCGGTCTCACAATCGCAGTCTCTGAATACCTCTACCGTATCCGGACCACAGCCTAAGTCATCATCGATCAGGTATATTCTAGTCTCTCCTGATGGGATCGGTGGCGTAGAAAATGGACTTGTCGCAGCATTCCCATTTACAGTATAATTACCCGTTCCTCCTGTAATCTCGATCTGTACTGTGTAATTGGTGTTCGTATTGTCACAATTGTAATTGAATGCCTGGCCTTCTGGCGCAGCACTTGTATTGATCACAAAGTCATCAACGCCACTTCCTTCACATTCCTGTCCATCAATTAACCATGGTATCGTTACAGTTGTCGGATTACTTTGTGGCGTGATTTGCAGGGTCGCATTGCGATTGTTGAAGGTTATTGTGTCGTAAACGACTCCATTGGTATCTATTCTTGCCGTAAATGGCAATTCTCCCGTAAACTCCACTGGTATTGATACACGAGTTCCCTCGCACACCAGCGTCTCACCATCTAATGACGCTGTAGGCAAATCGTACCATATCACGGGTTGACCAACAGACACTTGCGTACAACTGTCCTGCAGATCGATGCCGCCCATACCATCATCCACTCCACAAACTGCGGAAATGTAATATCTCGTACCCGTCATCATAGTTGCAGGATCAAAATCAAACTCTGGATTAACATTCGTATTCAGCAAATTGCCCAGGGCAGGTCCTGAACCTGTATGCAAAGCAAAATAGAAGTTGTATACCCCAAAAGTTGTACTATCCGCATTGTGCGTACCGATCGCTGTCTCTCCTATACACAGCTCCAATAAGTCGGGCTGCATTGTTCCAGCTTCATTCGGACAATCACAGTTTCTTTGAAGTGTAATTTCAACAGGCCCACATTCATTGGCATCGTCTAACAATAATGTCTGGACCGTATTGTTGCCATATAAAATGGTAACAAAAGTATCATTTGGTGCCGGAATTAGATTTCCATCAATCGTGTATGTCCCAGGCACCCCTCCACTAATAACTATAGTAGCACGATACTGCCTTTGAGGAGTGCAGAAATAATCGATCACATTAAACGTCGGTGGTGTATTTACCGTAATCGTCGCCTCACCTTCAAGGATGACATCACAACCAGCAGGATTCGAAGCATCCACCAGTTCATATGTCGTCGTCTCCGTAGGATTGACTGTTTCTATATGACCATCTCTTAGATTATTGATGGTGAAATCTGTAGTCCCGTCTGTATAAGTCACCGTAATGCTGTCATTACCCGTATAACTAAAAGTTAAATCCGCTGACTCACCAAGACATATGGATTGATCCACACCTAAAGTCAATGTTCCGTCACCCGGGTATTCGAAACAAACGGGATCCCCAATAATGGGCTCGCATTCCTCTTCTGTGAGAACAGGACCCTCGAAAAATAGGACAGATACACATACAGAATCCCCGGTGACATCCAGTGGATCAATATCGACCTCCTCTTCGAAAACAAATTCCCCATCATCTACGGAGAAAGAACCATCTGTCACGAAGCTACCATCTTCATTCGTGAGTTCGTAGTCTACGTCAAAGGGTCCCTGTCCGGTAAAAGTGAAAATAATAAACGTTTCATCTTCAGGACAAACGGGAGGGATAACCTCCATCTCGACGGTAGGTGCCGAAACGGTATCTAAACAAATTCTCACTGTATCTGAGGCACAGTATCTAGGTGAACCAACACCTCCTCTTTCTACCATACCGACTGCCCAGTAACATCCGGGATCGTAAACAATGGGAGGATTAAGGTGAAAATCTAAATCATCTTCATTCGGTGGAAAGTCATACCATCTCACCTCAATGTCATCACAAGAGTAGACACCTGAAAGCTCGTTGCAGAAAAGCTCTGATAAATCAAACTCAAAGTCCTCGGTAAAACAAAGTGGACCTGGCGGTTCGATTTCAATTTCAGGTGTGCAAACAATAGATACATCCACTCGCTGCACATCAAAGCAACCAAAATCTGTTACTGCTCGAACCCATATTATATAATCCTGGCATTCTTCCAAAATAGCTGGTCGAAGTTCGAAGATACCGTCTATGGCATCCTGTTCCGATTCGTGGTAGGTGACTTCTACGTATTGCAAACCGTTGACATCACGCGGTTGTATTTCTTCTTCTAGATCGATAACCTGAGGACCACAGTAAGGTTCTAGAAATATATCTTCCATCACAGGTCGCTGGAAAATAATTTCAAAGGGTTGAACTGAATAGCAAGTTGATCCGGTAGATACGCGAATATATATGATGTGATTTGTTTGACCCTGCAAGTCATAGGGACATTGGATCGGATTGGAACCCGATTCTGCATCAGAAAGGTTTCGGTGGAAGCTAATATCCCAGCCTTCCGAGAATGGATCCGGCTCCAATGGAGGATCAAAGAAAAACTCGTAGTCGCAGAAATCAATCAGTGACTCACAAGTAAATATGGGATCAACAGGATCCAAAGTTGGAGGAGGTGTGACCTCTACTTCAACACACAACTCAGTTTCGTAACAGAAATTATCTGCCTTTACACAAAGTACAGCAATTCCTTCCGAAATGGCATTGATTGTAGCTGAGGACCCGGTCTCATCGATAGTAATGAAACCCAAACCACTTTGAACCTCCCAAAAATAAGCCGTACATTCCTGGTTATCATTCTCAATTTGGATATCGAGCTGTTCACCCTCACAAATAACGATGGGATCATCCGCCGGATCCAGAATAGGCTCGTTAGGTGGTCCGGTAATATCAGCAATACCAGTACCGGAAACCGTAAAATCACAAACATCACCCGAAAACCCGTCAATCATTAAAATATAAGTCTCTCCGGGGGTACCGTTAAAAGTGATAGTAAATGGATTCACATTTCCATTAGAAATACATACCAACTCCTGGAAGTTGGAACAGTCATCAGTTTGATAGATAATAGCCTGCACACCCAGTCCTGTCAAACAGTTGGATGGCGTAATATCCAGCACAACCTGCCCCGATTCAGGGCAAAAGGCGTAAAAAAGATTGTTGTGTGTTACTCCGCAAGAAAAAGATAAAGGTGGCGTAGGTGGTGAACCCCCGTTGTTCAGGGTCACCCCGAGGTTTTCACTCAAACAAGCAGCCTCTTGACATGTAAAACCATTGCCGGGCTGGGCTAGTAACTGGCTCATCAATCCAGAAAAAATGAAAATTAAAACTGCGTAAAAGTATTTCATCGTTGAAATTTTATATCCATTCTTACAGATACATTGATTAGCCAAATCGTTGCCTGAGTCAATTGAAAAAATAAACATCCACATTTTATTAACTGAATTCAAAAAAATGGCGTTTTGAACCAAATTTCATTTGGACTACTGCCGCGATTGGCCATTCGCAATACCCTAAACTTAAACTTACAATAAAAAAGCCTTTCTCATAGTTCAATTGGTCATAAGAAAGTTGAGTTAAATCCATTTTTAAGGACCTGATTCAAACGTATGAAGACATACATCATTTTTGCTTATTTTCCCGCTTAAAAGCCTTTGAATATGATCAACTTAAGAAAAGTATTGCCCGCCACTTTTTTCTTTGTCTTGATTTTCTTTATTGCGCCCCACAAGGTTGATGCTCAGAGAACTACAGATGAAGTAGATGAAGCATTTACCCAAAAAGGGATTGGTCAATCTCTGTGGTACGGTGGAGGCTTTACACTTGGCTTTGCGGGCACCAGCAATTATTCTAATTTTCAAATTGGTATAACACCTATGGTGGGCTATAAGATCACGGATAATTTATCGGCAGGTCCAAGAGTGGGTATTACCTATCAGTATATCAAAGGCGATGCAAGAGATTTATTTAGTGGAGAACTACAAACCGAAGCGACAGGATTGACTGAGTATATTGCCGGAGCCTTTGTCCGCTATAAAGTATTCCAGCAATTTTTTGCTCAATTCGAAGGCGAGTTCAGAAGCTCTGAATTTGTCCTTACTGATGGAAGATTTCTTATTTATGACAGTGAAATTGATGATCTTTCCACTGTCCGTCAAAACGACTTTCAACCCATCATTGCTGCCGGGTACAATTCAGGGATGGGTCTTTGGGGTTATGAAATTATGATCCTTTACCGCCTCAATATTCCGGAGGACGACATCCGATCACCTTTTGACATTCGATTTGGCGTTACTTATAATTTCTGATAAAAAGCGACCAACGGGAAGTACCTGTTGACCGCTTCAATTGAAATGTGTTTTATTCTCAATCAAAATATTTAGAGGTAGAAAGTCTTAAAAAGTCAATCGAATCCCGAAATTGAAATTTCTCATCGCCTGAGGATATAAGAAGTTTTCTGTAATCACCTCCCCATTAAAAGCGTAATTGAAACTGTAACCAAATGCACTGTATTCTAAGTCCCAAAGGTTGAAACAGGCCCCGAAGAATTGAATCTCTGCAAAGGAGGTTGTCAGCGCATATTCAACAAAAAAGTCCTGTACAAAATAATCATCTAAAAGCCGATCTGCCCTTCCCGTGTTGTCCAGGTATTGCTCCCCCACGTATTGCTGTCTTAGTCGAATCGAAAGATCTTGGAGCGGTCGGTATTCCAGCTCGGCAAATGCCATGATTTCCGGAGACATGGCGATAGGGCTTTCCTCAAAGTTATTGGTCAGCACATCTCCGGTACCGTAATCAATCACCGGCTCTGACCAATTCAGTAACCGGCTTCTCATGAATGTGGCATTGGCACGAACAAACCATTTCTCCATCCAATTTTTCTCCGCACTTATTTCCAATCCCGCGCGGTAGCTTTCATCTACATTTCGTCTCACCAATGCTCCCACATCATTGAGTTCACCGGTGGGCACCAATTGGTCGTTGTACCGCATGTAAAATGCATTGACAGAGAAGCGATGATCTGCTGCACTTTTTTCAAGGCCCAACTCCCAATCCAGTAGTTGCTCAGGCTGAGGGTTGGCTATTTCCGTTCTTACCAGAAAATCGGAACGAACGGGTTCTCTATGGGCTACCCCAAAATTGAGAAATGTCCTCCAATCCTGACGGGTAAATTGTACCCCCAACTTGGGATTGAAAAAATTATACTTTTCATCTATGTCGTAAGCCACCAGGTCGTTGTTCGTACCCTCCGTTTCATAACTAATTTGCCTCACCTGGATATCGAGAAAACCCAGCCAGGCGCCTCGCTGAAAATTGGTTTGAATATATCCTGATAAATCATCTTTCACAGATTCTCCGCTGTAATACTCGGGGAAGCTTCCTGCTGGGGCGAAATCGGCACTGATCAATCGCCCAAAGTGATCCCCGATATAACGATTGGCAACAAGGGCTGTTTTGACATTGAAAGGTCCACGTTCGTACAAAGCCCGCAAATTGAACCCGAAAAAATCATTCTCCAACCATCGTCTTTGGACCGCATCCCCTCCAGAAATGGTATCCATCCCTAAGACCAGGGGTGGTAATCCAAAGGCAATAGCACCGGTCCCTTGTTCAAACTGCTCAAAATAGCCGGCCCCATAGGTGTGATGGAGACTAGCGCCCAGTGTCCATGGCCCTTTGCCTGGCAATTCATTCCAATGTAGCTGGGTATGACCCTTACCATAGTTATCCACCTGGTCCTCATACTCGTAGAAATTGTACCTGCGATCGCTATTTCTCAAATTTTCAATCTGACCCGGGGTGTAAGAATTTCTCCCAATGTGATCCTCCAGGGCCTGGTCATCTCCCTTTGCCAGGGATTCCGGAACACCATACCAAGATTGATAAGTTCTCTCCCTGCCATAAAAATGCAATAATTTGAGTTCGCTATGGCGGAGTTCTTTCTGATACTGTATGAAATAAGCATTCATATCGGAGCTTGCACGGTCAATGTAGCCATCTGACTGAATATTTGACAAGCGCACCTGCCAGGGGCCCTGGTTCACCTGGATATGATTTCTAAAAGTATTGTAGCTGCCGATATCAGAGCGTATCATCACCTGGTCCTCATCCACGCGATTGCCCGTATTGAGGCGGATATTGGCACCAAAGGCTCCTGCCCCAGATGAGGATGTTCCTACACCTCTTTGGATGGTTACGTTCCCTAAAGAACTGGTCAGGTCAGGCATATTGACCCAGAAAACCTGGTGAGATTCAGAATCGTTCAACGGGATGCCATTGACTGTAACATTGATGCGTGTTTGATCACTGCCCCGAATCCTGAGGTAGCTGTAACCCACCCCGTTACCGGCGTCAGAATGAGCGACCAGGGAAGGTGTCTCCTGCAATAGCAATGGAATCTCTCTGCCCGTATTGATTTTTTCAATGCGCTCCCTGGAAATAGACCTGCTGGCCACGGGAGCCTCAGGAGATACATAGTCTGCACGCACAGACACCTCCGGTAATTTCCAACTCTTTATTTGCAAAGTAAAATTGTAGGTCCCTGCCCCAGAGACATGCGATATTTCGCGGGCGATTTTTTGATACCCTGGACCACCATCAATGGTGAGTTGATAGTCGCCTTCCGGCATTTGGAACTGAGCCCTGCCATCCTCATTGGTCCATTGAGTAAGCAGAAGGTTTTGATCGGCATTGGATACTTGAATAAGAATTTCCTCCAGCTTTTCGCCAGAATCATTTTCAAGCTCAACTGTAAATGGTGATTGCGCTGTTGCCATGAACAAGCACAGGCCTGAGAAGGCCATGGTCAAAAAAGATCTCATCATGAATAATTTTGTGGATCCGATGGGATCCGGTTTCCCTTCCCGGTATTACCCGGGCAGGTTCAAAGGGTATGATCTCAGCCCGCTGTTTTCAGGCACCCCATTGAAAGAATGTGACAAATGTATGTAATTAGAGAAAAAATTGAAAAGAAGCATAAAGGAATCTCATTTCATCTAACACCAGAGTTCAATTCAGATGAGGCCGGACGCTTCAAGGAATTTAAGCGCTTGTGGCACACGATTCCTGCCATTGATCACCGCAAAATTTCGATCTCCCTCCCAGAGATGTTGACGATACTTCTCAAAGAGTTCATCGCGGTCACTTGGATTTTCTCGATACTGTCCGGGCTCCCACGGCAAATCAGGCGTGCAAAGCAAATAGGTATAATTTTCAGCCTCTTTCCACCAGCCCTCAATAATAGCGGGGACTTCTTTAAATCTGACTTCGGCCCACACTTTCAATACCAGGCAAGCCGTATCTGCAATGACAAATTCAGATTCCGCGGCAGCATCGAAGATTCTTTGTCGCTGTTCAATAGCTATTTCCACCAAATCCTTCAATTCATATTTACCGGACAAAGAATCCAGGTATTCCACGCTGTATTCCGGCACCCAGGGACAATCCAAATTCCGTGATAGTTCTTTGCAAAGCATGGTTTTTCCGGCGCACTCCGGTCCTGTTACTACTATTGTTTTTACTGAATTCAAGATTTCAACTTTTAAATTGCAAAATCACGGGTCGGCCAATTCCATCTTAAGGAAAGGCCGATATAATGTTCCTCTCTGGATAAATCGCTGTTCCCGGAGATTTCCTGTTGTCTGAATCGGTATTCCAGAGAGAAATTCAATTGGTTCCATAGCCTTCTCTGCAGCTCCAGCAAGCCAAATAGAATATCCTGATCAGGACCGTTGATCAGGTAAATTCCATAATCATTGGTACGATCGGAGAAATCCTGGTTGGGATTAGATCCAATATTGATCTCATTGGGTCGCTGAATTCCGCTTGTCTGATACATTCCCAAAAATCTAAGACGCCAGTTGCTATTTGGCAACCAGGTCCATTCAAGCAACCATTCATTTAGATTGGCACCAGATGGATGAGCCAATGGCTGACGTGCATGGGTAAAATTGGATACGCTGTCACGGTGTTGAAAGGTGTAAGGTCGTAAGCGGTTCCACTCCACTCTCAAAATGCTGTTTTGAAGCGCAACATCAGTTATCTGAGCCCCCAATTGTGATCCCCATTTATTGCCCCACCAGCCGTTGTTGTCAATGAACATTTCGTTGAATTTAAATTCATCAAATGTGAATTGACCATAAAACCGTAGACGGTCAAATAAATCCCAATGCGCATTCATGCCGAGTATCACATTGTCCGGGCTGCCGAGGGTATGTTCTACGGAGCGATAAAATATCACGGGATTGAGGTATTGTAGTTCGAATTGATTGGCGCGTGAGAAAACCACGGTTTCGGATAGGCCCACACTCAGGTCTTCTGTCAGACTGACCCCCAGGTAGTGATTGACAAAATATTTCTTAGTGAGCAGCAAGTCTCCCCGCCGGTCGCTTGTCCCTTCCGCTGAAATCTCTGCAAAGATATTCTGGTAATGAAAGCGGCCGAGGTGGGTATTGATTTTCAAATGAAAATATGGTGCGCTGAAATCGCTCAAAAGGAGGCTCCTGTATCCGTTGCCAATGAAATTGTTGTCATGTCCCATCGACATCTGGAGCCAATCATTTACCTCGTATTGTACCATGGCACGGGCAACATTGTAATCTCTGCCTCCCTGAATGCCATAGAGATCCGAACTGTAGCCTTTGGCCAGGATGGTGCCGGGGACAGCGCGGTAATCTCTTATGTATTCATTGGTATACTGGGCAAAGGAACGCTGTATCTCCTGGAGGCTGGAGAAAATTTTCAAACGATCCCCAATACCTGCATTTAAGAGGATACCTCTCCCATTTATTGTGTAACCATCCGCTTCTGCACCGGACAACCAGGTGCCCAACTCGAGAAGTGGGTCAATCTGAAAGTAAAATTGCTCCCCGTATTTCTCATAAAAATGCCCCTTGTTGCGGTATATATTATCCCACAATCGCTCCCCCTCTTTAAAAAAACTGACTCTTGCAGAATCGTCCGCAAATTGCAGGTAATGCGCCCTGACGCTATTTAAAGTTTCTGAAGTCATGGCTGCCTCTGTAAACAAACTATCCCCATGGTACCATTGAAGCGCAACACCTGCGGCATTCCAGTGCCCGTTTTGAATGGAGGAATGTTCCAGGTAAAAACTGTTGTTTTCAAAAGGAAATACATTGAGCTGCTGGGAATACAACCTTGTGGTCGCAAGCACAAATGAGAGTAAAAGAAAAATGAAAAATGGAAATTTGCGAAACTTCATCAATAGCAAATGAGTTAGAGGAATGAACACTGAACGCTCAGCATGAAGCCAAATTTAGAATTATTTCTATTGCTCCCTGCATTGTGACAGTCATTCACTAAATTGTTTTTGATCAGCATTATAGAAATCTTTTTATGCACGACATTGAGCCCTATTTCAAATGGCGCGAAAAATATATTGCCTCGGAAGATAAACAGTCCCCTTTCCACGGTAGAGCGTACAGTGAATTTTATTTCACCAATAAGATCTACAACTTTGTAATCCATCCCCAATGGGATGATTTCGGATCCCCTACCCTATACCTGAAAGTACTATATGTGAATTATGACCTGGGAGTCATGATGATAGAACTACTGGGAGAATGGAATGATGCCATCAACAATGATATCATGATCCTGAGGCAGGAGCTGATCGATACAGCAATGGATTGTGGCATTAAAAAGTTTTTGTTTTTTTGCGACAACCTGCTCAACTTCCACGGATCAGATGACGCCTACTACGAAGACTGGTTTGAGCACATTGAACACGGTTGGATTTGCCTCCTCAATACCCACGATCACGTCAGTGATGAAATGGTGGATACCCGCATCAATTATTTTGTACATTTAGGAGAATTATTTAACGGCGTTTTCTGGCAAAAATACTCCCCTGAGCAGGTATTGCTGATGGTAGAAAGCCAGATTAAAAAGCACTACAACAAGGAACTCATTTGAAACATCGCGCAGGATTTGTCAACATCATTGGATTGCCCAATGCCGGTAAGTCCACCTTGCTAAATGCTTTGATGGGGGACAAGACCGCTATTGTAACACCCAAACCACAAACCACGAGGCATCGCCTCAAAGCCATGATCAATGGTGAAGATTATCAGGTTATTTTTAGTGATACACCCGGCTTTATACACGCACCAGCTTACCTGATGCAGGAGAATATGAATAGCACGGTGTCACAAGCTTTTGAAGATGCGGACCTTCTGCTGTTCGTCGTTTCTCCGGAAGACCCCTCTCCTGATAAACATCCTATGACTGAAATGATGACGCAGCTCGCAGCCAATCAGAGACTCGTTCTCATCCTTAATAAATCTGATCAAATAAGCTCGGAAGAGGCGGAAGATAGGTTACAGGAATGGAGACAGTTGCTACAGCCCCAGGACAGTTTTGCAGTTTCTGCCTTAAAAAGTGAAGGCGTAGATTCTTTATTCAAATCCATAGTAGAGCACTTGCCATTACACCCTCCTTTTTACGACAAAGAAGATTGGACTGACCGATCAGAAAGGTTTTTTACATCCGAGTTTATTCGAGAACAAATTTTACTTCTATTCCACCAGGAAATTCCCTACAATGTCGAAGTTCAGGTAGAGAGCTTTAAGCGAGGGACAAGCAAAAAGGGGCCTATTATAAGAATCATTGCCAATGTTTACGTATCTCGACGGAGTCAAAAGGCGATCATGATCGGAAAAGACGGCAAAATGATTCGCAAATTGGGTACTGCTTCGCGCAAAAGCCTGGAATCCTTCTTTGGAGAAAACGTATTTTTGCAGATTTTCATTAAGGCCAGAAAAGGATGGCGCAATGACAAGCGCTGGTTGAAAAATTTCGGGTACGAGTAGAAAAGCATATGGAAAGTAATATTGTAGCTATCGTAGGAAGGCCTAATGTGGGCAAATCGACCTTATTCAACCGCCTGATTGGTGGCAGGCGATCCATCGTGGATGACGAGAGCGGTGTGACCAGAGACCGGCAATACGGCATGAGTCACTGGAATGGCAAAGAATTTACCGTCATCGACACCGGGGGATTTGTAGAACACAGCGATGATGTATTTGAAAAAGCCATCAGAGAACAGGTGGACATCGCACTAGAAGAAGCGTCCGTCGTCCTGTTTATGTGTGATGTAACCACCGGCATCACGGATCTCGACTACGAAATGGCTGATAAATTGCGGGCTGTTGAAAAACCGGTGATCCTCATCGTGAATAAGGTAGACAATGCGGAGCGTGCCATAGACGCCAATGAATTTTGGTCACTCGGATTCAAGCATTGCTTTTTTCTTTCCAGTATGAGTGGAAGTGGAACTGGTGAGCTTCTTGATGAGGTGTCCGGGTTTCTCTCAGAGATGGAATTGCCGGAGGATGATATTCCGAGATTTGCTGTTGTCGGACAGCCCAATGCAGGTAAATCTTCTTTTGTCAACGCTTTACTTGATGAAGAACGCAATATTGTCACAGATATCGCCGGGACTACCAGAGACAGCACAGATTCGCTATACAATAAATACGACAAAAAATTCTACCTCATTGACACCGCAGGCCTGAGAAAAAAAGCCAAGGTCCACGAAAACCTTGAATTTTACTCCGTCATGCGTGCTATCAGGGCCATAGAGTCATGCGATGTCTGCTTTTTGGTCATAGATGCCACCCTCGGAATAGAACAACAGGATTTGAACATATTGCGTATTGCTGAGCGTCGCAATAAAGGCGTCGTCATTCTCATCAACAAGTGGGATCTCGTCGAAAAAGACAGCCATACCGCCGGAACCTATGAAAAAGAACTAAAAATAAAGATAAGCCCCTTTAATGACATACCTGTACTTTTTATATCTTCTACTGAGAAGCAGCGTATTATGCAGGCTGTAGATTGGGGCATGCAGGTGGTTGAAAACAAGCGTCGAAGAATAAAAACCAGTGAATTAAATAAATACGTGGAAGAAATCATTGCCAAGAACCCGCCACCGGCCATCAAAGGGCGCTATGTGAAAATCAAATATGTGACACAGATCAAGGCTACCTTCCCAGCCTTTGCATTTTTCTGCAACTACCCCAAATATGTCAAAGAACCCTACAAGAATTACCTGGAAAACAAATTGAGACATCGCTTCAAATTTACCGGCGTACCCATCGCCATTTTCATGCGAAAAAAATAATTCATGCCATTCACAAAAACACGAATTGAAGGACTTTTGGAGTTTACGCCGAGGGTATTCCGCGATGATAGAGGCTACTTTTTTGAGTCTCACAATGAGCGCCTGTTTGAGCGGGAGGGCATCACTACACATTTTGTCCAGGACAATCAAAGCAAATCAACAAGAGGGGTTCTTCGTGGCTTGCATTACCAGTGTGGCGAACATGCACAGGCAAAACTTGTTCGCGTCGTTCATGGCAGGGTACAGGATGTTGCGGTTGATTTGCGTCCGGGTTCTCCGACCTACGGCCAGTATCATTCCGTTATACTCGATGCTGAGAAACACAATCAATTTTACATTCCACGCGGCTTTGCCCATGGTTTTTTGGTACTGAGTGACACGGCTATTTTCTGCTATAAGTGCGATAATTTCTACAACAAGGAAAGCGAAGGCGGCATTTTGTGTACAGATCCTAAGCTAAACATTGATTGGGAAATACCCGAAACAGCACTTATTCTGTCTGATAAAGATCAACAACAGGCTGCTTTTGGGGCTCACCGGCCCGTTTTTGATCCTTAAATGCACCTGCTACCGCCTGTTTTGTATGATTTTTGTTTTCCGGATCAGAAAGCCCATCTGAAGAAGATCCCTCCTGCGCTGCACCATCGGATTTCGTTATATTTGAAGATCATAAGAATAACTTACCATGCGCATTGTCATCACCGGAGCCTCAGGACAGTTGGGTCAGTCCTTTTTTCATTGGAAAGATAAATTTCCGGAATTCACCTTGGTACCGTGTCCCAGGGCAGAAATGGACTTATCCTCTGAGGAAGCCATTCGCACTTATTTCGCTTACAATGAATTTGATTTACTGATCAATTGTGCCGCCTATACCCACGTAGACGGAGCAGAAAGCAACCAGGTTATGGCAAAACAAATCAACGTGCATGGACCGAGCTACCTGGCTGCAGCCTGTGTAAGGAAAAAAATTCCAATCCTTCATTTTTCAAGTGACTATGTATACCACAATACATTAAATCGACCCTTGCTAGAAACAGACCCAACTCATCCAGAAAGCGTATACGGTCGCACCAAATTGGCCGGAGAACAAGAAATCACAAGGCATACAGAGGAGTACCAGATATTCAGGAGTTCATGGATTATCGGGCCCTTTGGAAATAACTTTCTCAAAAGTATGATCCGACTGATGCAAGAAAGGGACGAGCTGAAAATTGTCGAAGATCAAATTGGGACACCCACGTATAGTCTGGATATGGCCTATGACATTCTCATGATGATCCAAAACAAAAAACACAAGAACTACGGGGTGTACAACCTATCCAATAGCGGTGTCTGCAGCTGGTTTGACCTGGCCATGTACATTCGACATTTAGGGGGATATTCTTGTGAGGTACGTCCTATTACGACGGAAGAATATCCGGCAGAGGCAGAGCGCCCCTACTACAGTGTCATGAACAAGTCAAAGGCCAAAAATCAGCTCGGTATTCTGCTCAGACCCTGGCAGGAAGCTGTGGAAGAGGCCATGAAAAACTATTTTTCTG
>Ga0102929_1000638_pt1 | contig 20773 bp, 20 predicted proteins | sample SalPonR1_B_D2_MG_FD_78510 | JGI IMG/M metagenome (GOLD analysis project Ga0102929, IMG submission 78510) | Salt pond soil microbial communities from South San Francisco under conditions of wetland restoration - Salt Pond MetaG R1_B_D2_MG | ecosystem: Environmental > Aquatic > Marine > Intertidal... | reverse complement strand
TCCCAGACCGAGCGCGAGATCACTCGCGCACCCGGCTCGATCCGCCGGATGACGGTGGCTGTGCTGGTCAACGGCTCCGCCGACCCGTCAGCCGGTGACACGGAGAAGTTTGTTCCCCGTCCCGCGGAGGAGCTTGAGGCGCTTAGGGAACTGGTGGCGTCCGTCGTGGGGTTCGATGAGGCGCGCGGTGACGTGATCACCTTGAAGACAATGCGGTTCAAGGCCGCTGCGCCGGCGGGGACGGCCGCCGAGACGTCTGCGTTGGCAGGTCTCGGGATAGACATGATGCGGATCGTTCAGATCGCCGTTCTCAGTCTGGTGGCCCTGGTGCTGGGACTGTTCGTCGTCCGCCCGGTACTGACCCGGCCAGCGCCGGCGCAACTGGCCGCACCCGATACGCAAACCGACAGCGCGGCCGGGCCTGAGGATGCCGCGGCGCGGAACATGGCCCTGACCGGCGAGATCGACGAGGGCGAGATCGACGCCGACGGGATGCCGGTAATTTCCGGGGCCACGCGCGCCGGAAACGCCTCTGATCCGGACGGCCGGGCGGTGGCAGAGGACCCCGCGGCACGGCTGCGCGGGCTGATCGGCGAGCGGCAGGAAGAGACGGTCGAGATCCTGCGCAGCTGGCTCGAGAACGAGGAGGAGCCGGCATGACGCCCATTTCCCACCTTCTGGAGGATTTCGGTGCGGCGACGGGTGCGACGCTGTCGATGACCGATGTAAAGCTGGAAGAACAGAAACTCGAATCGTTCGAAACCGGCTACACGGCCGGCTGGGAAGATGCGGCCAAGGCGCAGGCCGATGACGCCACCCGGATCTCGGCGGATTTCGCGCGCAATCTTCAGGAACTCTCCTTCACTTACCAGGAGGCGCACGCCCAGGTCCTGGATGCGCTGACACCGTTGCTCGAAGGGATGGTCGAGACCGTCCTGCCGGACCTCGCCCGCCGGACTCTCGCGCCGCGCCTGGTCGACATGGTGCAGGAGAAAGCGCGTACCCTCGCCGGTTCAACCCGGTTCGAGATCGTGGTGGCGCCTGCCTGCCGGGCGGCACTCGAACCCTTGCTCGAGGGGGTTGTTTCCCCGCCTGTCACCTTGCGCGAGGAACCGTCGCTGGGCGAGGGCCAAGCCTATATCGCCGCCGGCGATACCGAAACGGAAATCGACCTGGATGAAGTTCTCGCCGGAATCGGAGAGGCGGTCGCCGGCTTTCTCGAAGACCAGAAAAGGGAGACCGGATGATGAGCGATAGCAACGACACCGCGGCGACAGGAAAACCGCGCGCGGCACCCGGACCGACGGACCTGTCCAACCCTTTTTCGACCGTCCCGATAGAAATAACGATTTCCGTGGGCCGTGCCCGTCCCCTGATCCGCGATCTCCTCGGTCTGGGGCAAGGCGCGGTGTTGCCTCTGGATGCGCGCATCGAGGATCCGGTGGAACTCTATATCGGAGAGCGGCTGATTGCCCGCGGCGAACTCGAGGAGATGGAGGGAGATCAGCAGGGGCAACTCGCCGTGCGGCTGACCGAGGTCGCCGATCTCCAGGACGGGTTGGGATGAACCATGCCGGCGCGATGGTCGCCGGCGCGGCGGCGACCGGCCTTCTTGCCATGGTCGCCGCCGGACCGGCCGTGGCGCAGGACATCTCGATTTCCCTGGGGGAGGATGCGTCGCTCACCGCGCGCAGTCTTCAGCTCATCGCGCTGATAACCGTGCTGAGTCTCGCGCCAGGACTCGCGATCATGATCACATGCTTCCCATTCATCATAACGGTCCTGGCCATCCTGCGGCAGGGTATCGGGCTGCAGCAATCGCCGCCCAACATGCTGATTGTGAGCCTGGCACTGTTCCTGACATATTTCGTCATGGAGCCGGTTTTCACGGCCGCATGGGAGCAGGGTATCGAACCGCTGCTGCAGGAAAGGATCGGTGTCGAGGCGGCGCTGGCGGAGGCGTTGGTGCCGTTCCGCAGCTTCATGGCCGCGCGCGTCGATCCGGACACGTTCATGGCGATGGCCGCGTTGCGTCCTGACGACGCGGCGCAGGGCGCGGGCGCTGCTCCGGTGCCGGACTCCCCGCTTTCCGTGCTGGTGCCCAGTTTCCTGCTCTCCGAGATCGCCCGTGCCTTCGAGGTCGGGTTTCTGATTTTTTTGCCGTTCCTGATCATCGACCTCGTGGTCGCTGCGGTACTCATGTCGATGGGCATGATGATGGTGCCGCCGGCGATCGTTTCCCTGCCATTCAAGCTGGCCTTCTTCGTGATCGCGGACGGTTGGACCCTGGTGGCGGGCAGTCTGGTACGTGGTTACTTCTGAGGGTGGCCACGAGCGGGAACACGTCACATCGGGGGCGTTGTGTGCCGCGGCCAATGTCATCTCTCGGGCGGGAAACGGATGGCCCAGTCTTCAAGATATCGTCCGATCCTGTCGGCCCTGCGAGGCCGGGTGCCCCTCGCGGTACTGTCTCCGGGATTACCGGCTTGCGACATCGGGACGGCGCGGGAAGCGCCGGGCTCAGCGCACCACGAACTCGGCGTGCAGCGCACCGGCCGCCTTGATGGTCTTGAGGATGTCGATCATGTCCCGCGGTGAAACGCCGAGCGCGTTCAATCCGGCGATGACCTCCGACAGGGTCGTGCCGGGAGGAACCTCGGCCAGGCCGGTCCCCTCTTCCTCCTCGATTCCGGCGTCGGTTCGCGGAACCACCACCGTTTCGCCCTCGGCGAAGGGGTTGGGCTGGATCACCATGGGGCGTTCCTGCACACGCAGCGTGAGATTGCCCTGTGAGACGGCAATGCGCGAGATCCGCACTTCCTGACCCATCACGATGGTTCCGGAACGTTGGTCGACCACGACCCGGGCCTTGCGTTCGGGCTCCACCAGGATGTTTTCGACCTGCGCCAGAGCATGAGCCGGTGACGGCATGCCCGTCTTCTGGACATTCAGACGCACCGTTCCCGAATCCAGCATCAACGCCACTTGTCGGTCGAACGCGTTGTTTATCCGTGCCTCGATTCTCCGGGCCGTGGTGAAATCAGGTTCTCGCAACGCCAAGCGAAGGGTGTCCAGCGCCGCCAGATTGAAACCGGTCTCCCTCTCGACCCGGGCGCCGGCGGGAATCACCCCCGCGGTGGGAACCCCCTGCACGACGGTCGCGGCCTCGCCGCGGGCGGCGGCGCCGCCGGCAATGATCGTGCCCTGTGCCACCGCGTAGATCTGTCCGTCCGCAGCGTTGAGCGGGGTCATCACCAGGGTGCCGCCGAGCAGGCTGTCGGCATCACCGATGGCTGACACGGTCACGTCAATGCGTCCGCCGGCGCGGGCGAAGGGTGGCAACACTGCCGTCACCAGAACCGCGGCCACATTCTTGGGACGGAACTCTTCACCAGTCACGTTGACACCCAGACGCTCGAGTATGTTCGACATGATTTCTTCGGTGAATGGTGCGTTGCGTAATCCGTCGCCGGTACCGTCGAGGCCGGCGACAAGGCCGTAACCAACCAGGTCATTGCCGCGCACGCCGTCGAATTCGACCAGATCCTTGATTCGTATCGGGCCGGCATGGAGCGGTGCGGCGGCAAGACAAAACGACAGGATCAGCCCGGCAAGGGCGCGTATCGGGATCATGACAGGAAATTCACCAGGTTGAGGCGCGCCGAGCGCGCGGTCAGGGTATAGAGTGTCTCGAGCTGGAACTGCACCTGCTCCAGTTGCGTGGCGGTCTCGAACGGGTCGACAGCCAGAAGTTCGGACCGGGCAAATTCAAGGCTGGTCAGCTCGGCGGCGATCCGGCTTTCGGACTGATCGATGCGCGCCTCGGTAAAGCCCAGTCCGGCGCGCAGGCCGGTCAGCCCCTCGGCCGCCGTCAGCAGCCCCTCTCCGGCCCGCTGGACCAGTGTCCGTCGGGCCTCCTTCGAAAGGGCAAGAGTTTCGTCGCCGGCAAGGGCGGTGGCCACGGTATGGCGCAGGGTGTCGCGCAATGCCTGCGCGTCGGCCCGCAGCGACAGTTCCACAGATGCACCGTCGCCCAGACGATAGGGCGCGAGATCGGTGTTTGCGCCCTGATAGACAAGGGTTTCGAAGCCGCCACCGGGATCGTCGAAGAACGCCTGAAGCGCCGCTTCCACACCCGCCGCGCCGGTTTCTCCCGCGACGGCGGCGCGGGCGGCCGTGAGCAGTGTCTCCGCCGACTCCAGGGCCGCGGACTCAACGGTGGCGCCGGCGAAGAGGGATCGGCCCGCCACATCGGTGTTCAGCGCCGAGACGATGCTTTCGAGATTGCCGCGGGCGTGCCTGGCGGTCACGTCGAGGCTTATGTCACCGGGGGCCGCGGCGGTCAGCACCGCGCTCTCGCCAAGGCCCCCGGCAAGATCCTGGACCCGTTCCAGCGCGGTTTGCATGGCGGCGGTGAAGGTGCGGGCCTCGGTGGCTGTGCCGCGGCGGGCATCGAGCAGCACCAGATCGTGCTCGATATCCGCGAGATGGCCAAAGTTTCCCGCCAGATGGTCGGTCACATTTTCGGTGCGGCCGCTGGACAGCTCGGCGCTGAGCCGCGCCATCTGAGATTTCAGTTCGGTGTTCTGGCGCTGGAGCACGAAAGACTGTGCCAGGTCGCCGATGGAGTGCAGGCTCATGGGTCAGATCCTCAGAAGGGTTTGCATCATTTCGTCGAGGGTCTGGATCATCCGGGCATTGGCGCCATATGCCTGCTCGATCACAAGAAGGCGGCTGGTTTCGGCATCCGAATCCACACCGTCGCGCAAAAGCATCGTCTGAAGTTCACCGCGCTGCGTGGCGGTGAAACTCAGCTCGGCATCGGCCGCCCGCGCGTCCTGTCCCAGCCTTGAGGCGAAGGCCGCGGCATGATCCGCAAGTGAATGGGCCTGCCCGGCAAAGGGCCCCGAGGCCGGCACCCGCCTCGCGGCGAGGGCATCGGCTGCCGAGTTGAGCAATGACGCATCTCCCGACGGGCCCGGTGATGCGGCGCCAAGGCCGTCGCGCAGCCGGTGCAACGTGGTGCCATCCTGCGGATTTATTGCCGGGTTCAGGGTCATGCGCCCGGCGATTCCGGTTTCGTCGGCAGTGGTAAATGCTGTGGCGCCATCGGTGAACAATCCCGCTGCGCCCGGTCCTGTCGTCGGATCAAGCCCCGGCGCCTGCAGCCTTTCGGTCACGTCCCGGGCCAGCGCGTCCAGGCCGGCCTGCGCCGTGGTCGCCGTGCTGTCGCGCAACTCGAACAGGGCCGCGAGCCGGCCGTCGCCCAGGGGGCTGCCCGGTCCGGATGGGGGGACATCGCGGCCGTTTATCGTCAGCCCCGAGAGGCCACCGGCGCCCAGTGTCGTTTCAGGCGTGATCATGTTGGCGCGGGTGAAATCCAGCTTTGCAACAGTTCCGTCCAAAAGCACCGCGCCGCCCGGCGTCATGAGTGCGATCGTCCCGTTCTCGCGGGGTATTTCACGCAGGGGTAGAAACGTGGCAATACTGTCGATCCGGCGCTGCCTGTCGTGTTCCAGCGTGGCGGTGTCCTGGCCCTTGTGCGTTGCCGTCGCGATCCGCGCGTTGAGAGTGCCGATCTGTTCCAGGGCCGTGTTGATGGTGCCGACGGCGGTCTCGATCCCGGCGTCGGCGGCCATGCGACGTGCCTGAATGTCATCGGAGGCGGTGTTGAAGGCGTCGGCAAGTTCCGAAGCGCGCAGTGCCACCGCTTGCAGGCTGGTGCCGTCCTCGGGGCGGCCGGCGGCGGTGACAAGGCTTGCCTCGAAGGCCGCGAGCCGCGCCGACAGGGAACCGCTCGCGTCGGGGGAGCCGACCGTGCGCTGCACGCCTTCAAGGAATCCGGCCCGGGTTTCAGCCCCGGCAAGGCTGCTGTCGGCGAGTCTACGGTCGGCCAGCACCCCGCTATCCACGTGGCGCGTGACGTTTGAGATGCGGACGCCGCCGCCGAAGTCCTGCCCGGCCGCCGTCAGCTCGATGTTACGGCGGGCATAGCCCTCGGAGGTCAGGTTGGCCAGATTCGAGGCGACGACCTCGGCGGCGCGTGACTGGGCGCTCAGCCCGCTCAGGGCGCTGGAGAGGGCACTTGTGATACTCATGCGGCAGCCTTTCCTTCAGAGGTCTCACGGGCTCGCTAGGGCGCCGGGCCTCAGCGCTTGATGTTGGTGGTTTCCTGCAACATCTCGTCCACAGTCTGGATCACCTTGGCGTTCGAGGAGTAGGCGCGCTGAGTCTGGATCATGTTGGTCAACTCCTCCGCCACGTCGGTGGCGCTTTCCTCGCGTGCGAAAGAGACGACATCGCCGGTCGGCCCGTCACCCGCGTCCCAGAGGAAGAACGAACCGCTCGCCGGCGAGGGCAGGTAGGTCTGGTTGTCGAAGGCGACCATCCCGTTGGGGTTCGGCAGATCCACCAACGGCACCTGGTATACGATTCGCGTGATCCCGGTGTCGAAGGAGGCGTGAACGAAGCCGTTCTCGTCCACCTCCACCGCGGTCATGTTGCCCACAGGCGACCCGTCCTTGGAGATCGAAAGCGGTGCGAAGCTGTCGGATAGCTGGGTCAGCCCGTCGAGGGCGCCGGTCTGGCCGATGTCGATTTCCATTGGGCCACCGGCGACCGTTGTGATGATCTTGCCGGTTGCCGGATCATAGGCGCCGCCCGAGTTGGTCGTGACGTTGAGCAGGGTGCCGCCCGAGGCGCGGGACGCGTCGAAGGTCAGCGTGTAATCCCCGATCAGCGCATTGCCCTGCGCGGAGTCCTTGAAGGTCATCGTCCATTCGTTCGAGGAACCGGCGCCCGGGATCGTCGGAGTGAACTCCACCAGGATATTCTCGGATTTTCCGAGATTGTCGAAATATTCCACCGAAAGCTGCTGGGGATCGCCGCTCGAGGCGGCCCCGGTTTCCGTCGCGGGAAGATTCACCCCGAGGCTGATCTGGGTGGTTGGTTCGCCGGTCTGCTGGTTGACGTTGATACGTACCGGCTCCAGCCCGTCGCTGGTGTCGCGCGGGAAGGTCGGGACAGTGCCGTCCGGGCCCGCCGGCCAGCCCAGCAGGACCAGGCCGGACCCGGTCTTCAGTACGCCTTCGGCATCGGTGCGGAAAGACCCCGTCGTCGTCAGCATCATCTGCCCGGCGCCATTGCCGACCCCCACCTCGCTGCTGCGTGCGACGGGCAGCATGCCGCGACCCCGCACCGCAAGGTCAGTGGCGTTGGACGTGGTGACAAGCGATCCGTGCTGGTCGATATTGCGCTGGGTGGTGGAGCGCACGCCGCCGGCGGAGTAATTGCCGCCGTTCGAGCCGATCACCAGGGACTGGAAATCGGTTTCGACACGCTTGTAGCCGAAGGTCGCCGAATTGGCGATATTGTCCGAAATGGCTGCAAGCCGCGTTGCATTCGCGCTGAGCCCCGCGACACCGGCATTCAGGGAGGAGGATATGGACATGGATACGCCTTTCTGCTGCATCGACTGGATTTGTCGATGACAGGTCTAGGCCCCCGCGCTTAATGCCGCGCTAACATATAAAATCCGGTCTATTTCCCGCGGCTGTCGCTTCGCAGCAGTACCACCTCCAGCCTGTTGTTCCTGATCGCCATGCGATCGTCCACCACCGGATCCCGGTCGGCATGCCCGGTGACCCGGTGAACGCGGGCCGGCTCCAGGCCGCCATCCTCCAGCAAACGCCGGAATCGGTGCGCCCTCGCCGTGGACAGATCCCATACGGCGTTGACCTTGAGCACGACGGGGCGCGCGCGCGCGTGCGCCTCCACGGCCGCCGGGTTGCTGACCAGTTTTGTCACCCCGCCGATCATCCCGGACAGCGCCCTGAGCGTCGCGGTCGGCGCTGCCTCTCCGGGTTCGAACAGAGGACGCCCCCTGAGGTCGAAGATCTCGATCACCAGTCCCTCGTCGGTCAGCCGGGTGATCACGTGACGGCGCAGGTTGCGCATTGCCATGCTCTCGCCGCCCTGACCGTTCAGCGCCGATTCGAGTGCCTGTCTGACCTTCTCGAGCGCCTCCTCGTCGCGCGATACGCCGGTCTCGCCCCGCGCCCGATCCGATTCCGTGGGCCGCAACGCGGTCGCGCCGGTGCCATCTTTCGGCAAAGTGTCTTCGGAAAAGACGTTTTCACCGCCGAAATCGCCGTCGCCCCCTCCCGATATCCGATTGATCGGCACCGAGGGGCTGAAGTAATCCGCCAGACCCTTGCGCTGCTTTTCGGTTGTCGCGTTCAGCAGCCACATCAAAAGGAAGAACGCCATCATGGCGGTCACGAAATCGGCGTAGGCCACCTTCCAGGCGCCCCCGTGATGCGCCTCCGGCGCGGCCGTTTTTTTCCTCTTGATGATGACTGGCGCCGCATTTCCATGCGCGCTCATCTCATCCACCTTTTCTCACCCGTCACAAGTGGTACCAGTTCAGGTGTTACCCCGGCCTTAACGTTTCAAATTGACCGTACAAGTCGCCCGCTCCGGCCGCTCATACCCACAGCTTCCGCCGATCCCGCAGGCGCTTCACACGGGTGCGCACCGTGTCATTCGGCGGGCCGTCGCGGGGGGGATCGCGCAACGTCTCGACCAGGTGCGGAGGCCTTTCCCCGCGCTGCCGGGTCCAGGTCAGCCCGTCCAGAATCCTGCGCGCCGGCGGTGGCAGGCGGTCGGGAATCTCGTGGCCGTTCAGCACCGCCCAGACTCCGGCCCAGAGCCGTCCGACCGTCCAAGGGTTGTATCCGCCGCCGCCCAGCACCAGAAACCGTGGTGTCAGTGTCCTGAGCAGCGCCACCGCTTGCCAATGGGCATTGTTGGACAGCGAAAGCCGGGCGAGAGGATCCTCGGCCACCGCATCCGCCCCGCATTGGAGGATCACGGCCTCGGGCCGGTGTGCCGCCACGCAGGGCAGGATCACCTCGTGCAGGGCCAGTGCAAAATCCCCGTCATGGGCGCCGCGCGGCAACGGCAGGTTGACCGCCACACCGCCCGCCCGATCCTCCAGCGCCCCGGTGAAGGGCCAGCGCCCTTCCTCGTGGGTGGAAATCAGAAGTGCGCCCTCGACGCCGTGAAGCGCGGCCTCCACCCCGTCGCAGTGATGCGCGTCGATATCGACATAGGCAATGCGGCGCAGCCCCCTGGCCTGCAGAGCCCTGATCGCGAGCACCGGATCGTTAAGATAGCAAAAACCGCTCGCATGGTCAGCTTGCCCGTGGTGGGTTCCGCCCCCGGGGTTGAAGACGATGCCCCCATCGGCCAGCAGGTCCGCCGCCAGAATTGATCCGCCGGCGGCTGTCGCCGGGCGGCGGAACATTTCGGTGAAAACCGGGTTCGACAGTGTGCCCAGCCCATGACGCAAGCGTGTTGCGTCATTGACATGCCCAGCCGCCTCGGCCGCCTGCAGGGCGGCAGTATAGGCCGGGGTGTGGAACGCGGTCAGGGCCGCCGGCCGGGCGCGCGGGCTGTTGCGGAACTGTCCGCGCGGCAGCCACCCCATGGCGCTGCAAAGGTCGGTCGCGGTCGGGACCCGGGGAATGCTCAACGGATGCCGCGGCCCGTAGCTTGACCCGCGATAGACCTCCGATCCTATGTAGAGTGGCGTCCCCATCGGGTGCAATCTAGGGCGCCGGGCGCGCAAGGGCCAATTGCCGGGCGCCGCAGTGCCCCCAAGTCCGCTCAAGGGGCGTCACGGCCTGCCCGAAGCCGGCCCCGCACCGCCACGACCGTCATCGCGACGGCCGCGCCAAGCGCGTTGAAAACCAGATCGAGGGCCGTGTTCACATAGCCTCCGACATTCGTCTCGGAAACGGACAGCACGGCGATGAACTCGATGATCTCGTTGACCGTGCCAAGTCCCATGGCGCCGAAGACGGGATAAAACAGGCTCGTCATGGTGCCTTTCAGTTGCGGAAAGTGCCGCGTCAGCAGGTGCCAAAGAACCCAGGCAGTCACACCGAATCCGTAGGCATGGACGATCTGATCATATTTGAGCAGTCTCATGTCCCCATCCGCCGGTGTGAGCGGCAAGACCTGAAGTGAGTACAACACAGCCCCGTCCACCGGCACGCCGCCGCCGGCCATGTGCAACAGCCCCCATACTGACAGCGCCCAGAGCATCGAAACCGGGTACTTCGCTGATCGGAGGCTCCGCCCGACCAGCGCGATCAGCGCGAGCATGGTGATCACGTAGACGATGAATTCGTGATTTCCGCGAACCAGGAACCATGCCGTGAAGGCCAGAACGTAGCCACCGGTGAAAATGGCGACGACCCACTCACGTGGCCGTAGATTGCTTGAGACCTGCACGAGGCGCCTCCGTTTTCCGGTATCGTAAGGCCGGGGAGGGCGCGAGGGCAACCAAACCCGCATTCCGGCCTTCGACGGGGTCCCGAAGCCGGCTGCGTGGCACCGGCTCGGTAATGATGGGCACGACTTTCCGCCATCCCCGGGATTTCCCTTCAAGGGTCCTCTTCAAGACCTTCGGAAAGTTCAATACTTACCCTGTCAGATCCCGCGGGACGGTAAAGTCTACCGGGTGCCCGGTTCCGGGGGTCAGATCGGCCCAATCGGTCAAAGGGAGGTCGGCCACCAGTGTTGCAGCGGTGGGGAAATCTCCAAATCTTGGGTGTTTTGGTGGCTGCGACAACATAATATGTGCGAATTCCGCGACCCCCGGGTTGTGACCCAGAATCAGTACGCAGTTGCCCCTTGCGCGGCGCACGGTTTCCAGCAGATCGGTCGACCCTGCATGATACAGCCCGTCCCGGAATTCCGCGTCGCAAAAAATTCCCATCCGCGCAAAGGTTTCGCGAGTGCGCGCCGCCGAAGAGCTGAGTACATGTTCCGGAATATAACGTTTGGTCCGCAGCCATTCCCCTACAGCATTGGCCGAGATCCGTCCGCGCCCGTTCAGCGGCCTTGCATGATCGCTCAGCGCTGGGTTGTCCCAGCTTGATTTCGCGTGCCGCATCAGGATTATCCGTTTCATTTGAATGCCCTCATGTGAAATGCCGATTGTTCCTCCAGCCTGCCATGACGACGGCTTAGCGGACAAGCCCGGCGCACTGCACAACCCTTTGACATACAATCGTTTTCCGGTTGGTCCAGATCAGTCTTGCAAGCTGCCACATCGTATCCGTCGGCCCCGAAGGCATCCACCGGGCAGGCGCTGCGGCACGGTTGCGTCGCGCATGTGTCACAGGGGCTTGGCCCGGCGTCCGGCAGCGCGAGCGTTTCCTCGAACCCGATCGCCCCGCGATAGGACACCATCAAACCTGCACGGTCGTGGACCAGAAGGCCGACCGGCGAAAGATGCGCCCGCCCACTTGCCAACGCCCAGCTTACGAAAGGATGCCAGGGCGGCCCGCCGAAGGGAAAATAGGCCCTTGCGTTCATTGATTTGGCGATACAACCGATGACGCGCTCCGACCAACGGTCAAGCGGATCCGGCAGACCGTCGAGGTATTCGGGCTGGGCGGTGAAATGGGCCCAGAACCCCGGTTCCGCCGGCCCCAGAAGGAGCAGGGTTCCGATCCCGTCGGGCGCACCTTCCATCACCCCGCCAAGAACCGCGAGGTGTTGAGGCTCGGCGATCCTTTGCACGCCCTCCAGTGTCATTCGCGAAAAAACGGCAGACCCGGCGACGAAACGAGCCGCTCTGGACGTCCGTCCTGCCATTGCAATCCAATTGTCATTCCATGACGGCCTTTCTCGGGTTTAGCCCGCACGGATGAGGGATCCGGCGCCATGCTCGGTATATAGTTCCAGAAGCGTGGCATTGGGCGCCCGCCCATCCAGAATGACCACCGCCCGTACCCCACCCTCGATTGCCGCAAGCGCGGTTTCCGTTTTCGGAATCATGCCGCCGGCGATAGTGCCATTCTTGGTCATCTCGCGTATCTGGTCCGCGGTCAGTTCAGTCACCACCTCTCCGTCAATGCCGCGCACGCCATCCACATCGGTCAGCAGCAACAGACGATCCGCAGTCAGCGCAGCAGCGATCGCGCCGGCGGCGGTATCGCCATTTATATTGAATGTCTGGCCCTTGCGCCCCGCCCCGAGAGGGGCAATCACGGGTATGAGATCGTCGGCAAACAGAGTGTGCAGTATTGCGGGGTTGATCTCGTCGGGTGTACCGACAAGGCCGAGAGCGGGGTCGGCGGCTTCACAGGTGATAAGCCCGGCATCCTTGCCCGACAAGCCGACCGCCCTGCCACCCTGCGCGTTGATGGCTTGTACGATCCGTTTGTTCACGAACCCGGACAGAACCATTTCCACAACCTTCATGGTGTCGGCGTCGGTAACGCGCTTGCCATCCACGAAATCCGATCGGATATCGAGTTTGGCCAGCATCTCGTTTATCATCGGCCCGCCGCCATGCACGATCACAGGGTTGACGCCAACCTGTTGCATCAGAACGACATCACGCGCAAAGGTCTCCATAGCGGCATCATCACCCATCGCGTGACCGCCGAATTTGATCACCACGACGGCACCATCATAGCGCTGCAGGTAGGGCAATGCCTCCGATAGTGTGCGTGCGGTGGCGATCCAGTCGCGGTTCATGGCCTGTTTCTTCATCACGTTTCCCTCGCTTGCCGGGTTATCCCCGTATCCTCTGCGCTGTGCAAGAGGGGCGGGAGGCTCAATCCAGTGTGGCGACGGCAGAGCGCAGGGTTGACAAGCCCTCGGCCTTCTCGCTCGAAGTCAGGATCAGTTCGGGGTAGGCGGCCGGATGGGATGCGAGGCGGCCGCGGACCTGTGACAAAAGGCCTTCGGTGTCGCGCGGCTTGATCTTGTCGGCCTTGGTCAGGACGCACTGGAAGGTAACCGCGGCACCGTCCAAGAGATGCATGATCTCTTCATCCACAGGCTTGATACCGTGGCGCGCATCTATCAGGACGAACGCACGGCGGAGCGTCTGGCGCCCGGAAAGGTAGGATTTGAGAAGCGCTTGCCATTTCTCGACAACAGGCACCGGCGCATTCGCAAAGCCGTAGCCCGGAAGATCCACAAGGTAATGACTTTCGCCAAGCGTGAAGTAGTTGATCTCCTGAGTGCGTCCCGGTGTGTTTGACGTGCGCGCCAAAGCCTTTCGGTTCGTCAACGCGTTGATCAGTGATGACTTGCCGACATTGGACCGCCCCGCGAAGCAGACCTCCGGCCTGTCCGCCGGGGGCAGGCCGGACATCGCGACAACACCCTTCAGGAACTCGACCGGACCGGCAAAAAGCTTGCGGCCCGCCTCTGCCTCCTCCGGGCCGGGAACCCCTGCAACTGGGAAGGGCAAAGGCATTAGTTCACCTCGACCGGGTCTCCGACCGCGATGCGCCCCGATCTGGTGACTTCGGCATAAACGCCGAAGTCCTGATGTCCGAAATGGGTGTTCAACGCCTTCAGCGTGTCGATATCCCGCTCGCCCGAGTCTGGATTGGCGGTGGTGGCAAGGCATCGCAGGATCGGTTCCCGGACGGTAATTTCGGCAGTGCCCAGCCTGAGCACTCGGCCGATCCATTCGAATTCCTGCCATGGCGCGAAACCATCGACATGAATATTGCAGCGCCAGCGGACCGGTGACACCTCAACCTTGGCGCGTCGGGAAAGATCAGCGTTGGAAGCAAGGTTGATCAGACTCACGGAAGGGTAATCGGTATCGGTCATGCCGCGCCCCTCGACACGGTGGATCGCGAAGGATTGTGCCCTGTCGGAGGGCATGATCGGGCGAACCCACTCAAGGAATGCACGATGATCAAGATCGGGATCGAAGGTCAGGTCCGGCAGATCCGGATGTCTGAGGGTGACGGTGCCACCAGCCTCGTCAGATCGCGCGCTGATCGCCATCAGAGAAGCGACCTTGGACCCGCGCGAGAAGTTGACCGACGGGGCCCACCCACAGTCGTCAAGGCGGGCCGCCTCGTGCGAGACGGCCCAACGGCGATCCCAGGGCATGGTCTGTCCTTCGGTCAGTGAAACGGTGTCCAGCGTCTCGCGCCCGTGCCCCTTGATCGGGTGGCGCCAGAGGGCACGAACGCGGCTCATTTCTTGTCGTCCGTCTGCTGTTTCTCGCGCTGACGCTGAAAGCCGGCCTTTATGTTGCCAAAGACATCGGGTTTATAGCCCTGACTGCGCATGATCAGGTATTGCTGCGCAAAGGTGATCGTATTGTTGGCGATCCAGTAAATGACCAGGCCGCTGGCAAACGTGCCCAGCATGAACATGAACACCCACGGCATCCAGGCAAAGATCATCCTCTGCGTGGGGTCGGTGGGTGTGGGGTTCAGCTTCTGCTGGAGCCACATGGATATGCCCAACAGGATCGGCAGGATGCCCAGGCTGAATATCGCCACGATGGATCCCGGTTCCGGGGCGCCCCAGGGCAGCAGGCCAAACAGGTTCAGGATCGAGGACGGATCGGGCGCCGAAAGGTCGCGGATCCATCCGATCCAGGGGGCGTGACGCAGTTCCAGCGTCACGAAGATGACCTTGTAGAGCGAGAAGAAGATCGGAATCTGCAGCAGGATCGGCAGGCACCCCGACGCCGGGTTGACCTTTTCCTTCTTGTAGAGCTCCATCATCTCCTTCTGAAGCTTCTGCTTGTCGTCGCCAGCGGCTTCCTTGATCTGCTCCATCTGCGGCTGCAGTTCCTTCATCTTGGCCATCGAGACGTACGACTTGTAGGCCAGGGGCAGCAGAAGCGCCTTGATCAGAAGCGTCAGACCGATGATCGCCCACCCCATCGAGCCGGTAAGCCCCACCCCGGCAAGCCAGACATTCAACCAATGCAGCACCGCGAAAATCGGTTTGGTCAGAAAGAAGAACCAGCCCCAGTCAATCGAATCGAGAAAGCGGTCCACCCCATCCTCGTTCTGGTAGTTGCGAATCGTGTCCCATTCCTTGGCGCCCGCGAAGAGCCGCGTACGCGCCGTGGTCTGTTCACCGGGGGCAATGGTGCGCGTCGGCAGCACCGTCTCGGTCTGGTAGATTTCACGGCGCGGATCGAACTTCACAACCGATTTGAACGGCGTGCCGCCTGCGGGGATCAGCGTGGTCATCCAATAATGGTCGGTGAAGCCGGTCCAGCCATTTTCGGTAACTTGCGTGACCTCGGCACGGGCGCCCTCGCGCTCGTTGAACTCGAGATCCGCGATATCTGAATAATCCGTTTCAACAAGCTCGCCGTCGGCCATGGCGACCAGACCTTCGTGCAGGATGAAGAAATTCTTGAGGCCCTGCGGTTCACCGTGGCGGGCAAGGATCCCGTAAGGCGCCAGTGTGCGAGGTTCGGAACTGGAATTCTCCACTGACTGCGTGACGGTGAACATGAAATCCTCGTCCACCGAAAGCACGCGCCGGAAAACGAGTCCCGCCTCGTTTTCCCATTTCAGGGTGATCGGATTGCCGGGGGTCAGGGCATCGCCGCTTTCCAAGCTCCAGATCGTGTTGGCGCCGGGCACTTGGTCCAGTGTCAGTCCGGCACCGGGTGCCCAGCCATACAGGGCATAGTAGGGTGTCGGGTTGCCCACCGGAGAGAGCAGTTCAACCATGCCCGAGTCGGGCTCGAGGGAATTCCGGTATTTCTTGAGAAACAGGCGATCAATCCGGCCGCCCTGCAAGGAAATGGATCCTCTGAGACTGGGGGTTGATACCTCGATACGCGGTGCGTCGGCGGTATCGGCGCCCGCGGGATCGGGCCCTGCGGGCTCTTCTCCCGGCGCGGCGACCGGTCCGGCGGCGGTATCGAGGCTTCCGGTCTCGGCGCCTGGAGCGGTCCGATCTGTCTCGGTGACTTCGCCATCGGGTCCTGTCGTGACGGGTTCAGGTGGCGGAAACATCACGAACCATACCAGGATCACGATGAAACTGAGCGCGGTCGCAAGGATAAGGTTCTTGTTCTGATCGTCCATCGCCGGTGGCCTACCCGTGTGTTGACAGTTCCCGGCGTTCAACAGAGTGCGGCTCCAAAGGTCAAGCGGATTCCCCGGAAACCGCGGCAGAGCAGGGCGTTTCAGCCGGTTTGCCGCCCTATAACGGGGGGGGTGTGAAGGCGGGCGCAATGGGCCTCCACCCAGTCGGACGTCTGGTCCACGGGCATCGGGCGGGCAATGCCGAAGCCCTGTACGTGTCCACAGCCCAGCTGTGCCAACATGGCATGTTCTCCAGCCGTCTCGACCCCTTCCGCCAATGTGTCGAGACCCAGCCTTTCGGCCATCAGCAGGATGGCGGACACCATGCGCTGCTGTTCGGGGTCCCTGTCCACCTTCATGACGAAGGACCGGTCAATCTTGAGACGTTGCACGGCCAGCCTGCGGATCGAGGAGATCGAGGCATGGCCGGTGCCGAAATCGTCCAGATCTATCAGGCAGCCCATATCGGCCAGCCCCGAGATATTGCGCACCACCACGTCGTCGGACGAGGTCGCTATGACTGTTTCCAGCACCTCGATCGAAAGCCGTCCCGGCATCAGTTCGAATCGGTCCAGCTCAAACCCGACCCTGTCGACAAGCGCGGGATTTCGCAGTTCCTCCGGCGCGAAATTCACCCCTACATGGGGAATGTCGAACCCTTTGCGATCCCATGCACGCAGCGCCCGGAGTGCGTGATAGAGCATGATTTCGGAAAGGCGTTCCATGCCACCGCACTGTTCCAGCGCCGGCAGAAACTCGCTTGGTGAGACCATGCCGCGCCGGGGGTGGTGCCAGCGCGCCAGGGCCTCGAAACCCGTGACACGGCCCGTGTCGGTCGAAAGCTGCGGCTGGAACCAAGGGTGGAACTGCCCTTCGTCAAGGGCTTGGCTGGCTTCCCCGGACAGGGCGCCAGGGCAGGGCACCTGCCCCTGCATGTCGGGCGAATAGGCCCGCAGGGCCGATGGTCCGTGCCGCAGGGCTTCGTTGAGGGCGATGGTTGCCGACGAAAGGAACTCTGCGCCGTTGCGCGGTGCAAGGCTGCCTGAAAGACAATAACCTATCGACGCCGAGACATGGATCGTGGTGGCACCAAGCGCAACCGGCTCCTCCACCGCGGCCTGCAGGCGCCTGGCCAGGTTGGCGGCGTCGGCCAGATCAAAGCGACGGACAGCTGCGAGAGCCACGCCAAACTGTCCGTTGTCCAGGTTGCGCAGATTGTCGCGCTCTCGCATCATGGTGCGCAATCGTTGGGCCGATTGCTCGATCACGTCTTCCGCCGCCGTCTGTCCGTGCCGATCCAGGATCGTGTCGAAGTCATCCAGACCGATTACGAAGCAAGCCGTCTTGCGCCCGCCGTACCCGGTGTCCTGCAGAGCCTCGTCGAGGATGAGTTCGATATCTTGTCGGCGATCCTGCTTGCGCGGTGCCCGCCGTGCCGCGGGCAGGACGCCCCGCAGTCCTGTCAAGGACAGCACGAGCGGGAAGGCCAGCGCGATGGCAAGGACCAGGTCCTCACCACCCAGCCAGAAGGCAGCGAGAACCAGAGCCGGCAACACGGCCAGAAGTGTCGGATCGGCAAGCACCGCGCGAAGGCGCCCGCGCAGGCCGGACATGACGTTTGTGAGGCGCTGTAACATGGCGCGGGCTCCCGTATTTGCCGGGAAACGCTAGCTACCGCCGTTCAACACGTCTTTAACGCGCAGCCTTTTCGGGGGCGGGACTTTCCTCTACTTTTAATGACTCACGGGATAGCCCCAGGAAATCAAAAAGCTCAGGGTCCAGCAGATGGGACGGCCGCGCGTTCATCAGGGCCCGGAACATGATTTGGCGTCGACCGGGGCTGTTGGCCTCCCATTGGTCGAGGATGGCCTTGACCTGCTGGCGTTGCAGGCCGTCCTGGGAGCCGCAGAGATCACAAGGAATGATCGGGTACGCCATCTCCCGGGCGAAACGGTCGCAATCGACTTCGGCTACATGGGCGAGAGGGCGGTACACAAATAGATCAGCTTCCTCGTTGACCAGCTTGGGGGGCATCGTGGCAAGGCGTCCACCGTGAAAGAGATTCATGAAGAAAGTTTCGAGAATATCGTCTCGATGGTGACCCAGCACAACGGCGCTGCACCCCTCCTCGCGCGCGACACGGTAGAGATGGCCACGCCGCAGCCGTGAGCACAGCGCGCAAAAGGTCCGTCCCCGGGGCACCTTGTCCACGACCACGGAATAGGTATCCTGATACTCGATCCTGTGCGCGACGCCGCGGTCCTTCAGGAACTCGGGCAGCACCGTGGCGGGAAATCCCGGTTGGCCCTGATCCAGATTGCAAGCCAGCAGGTCCACCGGCAGGAGCCCGCGCCATTGGAGTTCATGCAACACCGCAAGGAGAGTGTAACTGTCCTTGCCTCCTGACAGACACACCAGCCACCGGGCGCCGCGCTCGATCATGCCGTATTGCTCGATCGCCTCCCGTGCCTGCCGGACCAGCCGCTTGCGCAGCTTTCGGAATTCGGTGCCACGCGGGGCACCCCTGAACAGCGGGTGGATATCATCGGCGTCGTCGAGCATGGAAAGCCCCCGGTTCGGAATGCGGCGTCGGGCAATGTTGGGACGGTCAGCGGCGGACCGGACCATCACTGTCGCGGTCAGTAGGAGTATTCATCGTAGATGCGGCTCAGGTCACCATCCCAATCGCCATGATACCGCGAAAGTAGTTCATCGGCCGGTACCGTGCCGCTTTCCACGCTCTCCCGCAAGGTATTCAGAAAGTGGGTCTCGTCAGGGATCATGCCGCCGCCGCCGCTGCGCCCGCGGGCCTTGAGACCGGCCTCGGAGATGTCGAGGACCTCGCGCGCGATGTCGCGCAGTCCGATCCCGCGCACCTTCGCGTGAATGGCGTCGCGGCTCGCGGCGATCCGCAATTCCTCCCGTGTTTCCGTATCCCAGTCCTTCACAATGTCCCATGCCGTATCCAGACTTGATTGATCATACATCAATCCGACCCAGAATGCCGGCAAAGCGCAAAGCCGCCGCCACGGGCCGCCATCAGCGCCGCGCATTTCCATGAACTTCTTGATCCTCGCTTCGGGGAAGATTGTGGTCAGGTGATCAGCCCAGTCCGACAGGAGGGGCTTCTCCCCCGGCAGGGCAGGCAGTTCGCCCTTCATGAAATCGCGGAATGACTGGCCGAGCGCGTCTATGTATTCGCCGTCACGGTGCACGAAGTACATCGGCACATCGAGCGCGTAGTCCGCATAAGCCTCGAATCCGAATCCATCCTCGAAAACAAGAGGCAGCATGCCGGTTCGGTCGGGGTCCAGATCCCGCCAGATCCGGCTGCGCCAAGATTTGTGGCCATTGGGCTTGCCCTCGAAGAAGGGGGAATTGGCGAAAAGCGCTGTCGCGACCGGCTGCAATGCCAGGGCAACACGGAGCTTTTGCACCATGTCGGCCTCGGAGCCAAAATCGAGGTTGACCTGAACGGTGCAGGTGCGGCGCATCATGGCTGTGCCCATCGTGCCCACCTCCTGCATGTAGGCATCCATGAGCTTGTACCGGCCCTTGGGCATCAACGGCATGTCCTCGTGTCGCCAGACCGGTGCAGCCCCGAGGCCGATGAAGCCGACACCGACCTTGTCGGCGATGTCCTTTACATCCGCCAGATGCGCATTCACCTCGTCACAGGTTTCGTGGATGTTCTCGAGCGGTGCGCCACTGAGTTCGAGCTGCCCGCCCGGTTCGAGGCTGACATTGGCGCCGTCCTTTTCCAGCCCGATCAGATTGCCATCCTCTTCCAGAGGCGACCAGCCGTGCCCGTCGCGCAAGCCTTCCAGAACTGCCAGGACGCTGCGGTCCCCGGCATAGGGGATCGGCTTGAGGGTGTCCTTGCAATAGCCGAATTTCTCGTGCTCGGTGCCGATGCGCCATGCATCCCGCGGTTTGCATCCGCTTTCCAGATACCCGGCGAGCTGTTCGTGATGCTCTATCGGGCTGCCGCCGGACTGGGGAATGGACATTTCTTGGATCTCCTGCAACACCGCGCCATGCGCGAATGCCAGAAGTGGCTTCAATCTCGGAAAGTGTCAATGCGGTGGGGGCCGTCCCGCTGCCATACCGTGGCAGGCCGGAGGGTCTCAAGCCGCATCTGCGCAAGCATGTGTTCGGTGCGGATACCCGGAAGATGTGCGAACACGTCGAACAGCGCCTCCGCTCCCTCCGCGTTCGAGGGAATATGCAGGACCGCCCGGCCGGGCTGATGCAGTGCCCACCAGCGTGTGCCCGAAAACGATACCAGCTCCACCGCGGAAAGCTCGGTCAGCGCGACGGCACCGCCGGTATGAGGGCCGAAATAGGCGATCTGGCCTTCTGTCACCTGCACCACGCCCGGGCCGCCCCTGCCAATCCTGAACCGTCCGCGTTGTATGCCCGCGACAAGAAAGGCCACACCCGCCAGAAAAATCACGCTCCCCACCCATGAAAGGAGTCCGCCGGCACCGGCCATCCACCATACCCCGACAGCCAGGGGCACCAAGGCCCAGATCACCTCGCGCCAGCGCCAAAGCGCTTGCCGGGCTTCGGGACGGACAAAACTCATTGCCAGTCTCCGAACGCCTGTTGCCAGACGGTGAGTGCGGCAACGGCGGCGGTGTCTGCCCTGAGGATGCGCGGCCCCAGGGAAACCGGGTGAGAGACGGGCAGCCGCGAAAGGTGTAGACGCTCGGTGTCGGAGAAGCCGCCCTCCGGCCCGATGAGGATGGCCCAAGGAGCCCTTGCGAGACCGCCTGCGAGGGCGGACGAGCGGCCTGCGAGCGCTTCGTCGCAGAACATGAGTTGTCGATCCCCGGGCCACGCGGACAGCAGGTTGTCGAGTTTCCGCAAGGCAC
>Ga0102929_1000636_pt1 | contig 20809 bp, 20 predicted proteins | sample SalPonR1_B_D2_MG_FD_78510 | JGI IMG/M metagenome (GOLD analysis project Ga0102929, IMG submission 78510) | Salt pond soil microbial communities from South San Francisco under conditions of wetland restoration - Salt Pond MetaG R1_B_D2_MG | ecosystem: Environmental > Aquatic > Marine > Intertidal... | reverse complement strand
TCAGCCGCAGGCGATCGAAGAATTGTCCGCCGGCCTGCGCCGAGGCGATGCGCACCAGGTGCTGCTCGGCGTCACCGGCTCCGGCAAGACCTTTACGGTCGCCAACGTGGTTGCCGAGCTGCAACGGCCAACTCTGGTGCTGGCGCCGAACAAGACCCTGGCCGGCCAGCTCTACGGCGAGTTCAAGGAGCTGTTCCCGGACAACGCGGTCGAGTATTTCGTCTCCTATTACGACTACTACCAGCCGGAAGCCTACGTTCCCACCACCGACACTTACATCGAGAAGGATTCCTCGATCAACGAGGAGATCGACAAGCTGCGCCACAGCGCCACCCGCAGCCTGCTGACCCGCCGGGACGTGCTGATCGTCGCTTCGGTCTCCTGCATCTACGGCCTCGGTTCGCCGGAAGCCTACCACGGCATGCTGATCCGCCTGGAGCGGGGCATGGAGCTGGACCGCAACCAGTTCCTGCGCCGGCTGGTGGAAATTCAGTACAGCCGCAACGACGTCGATTTCCATCGCGGCACCTTCCGGGTGCGCGGCGATTCGGTCGAGATCTTTCCCGCCTATGAAGAAGACCGGGCCCTGCGCATCGAGTTTTTCGGCGACGAGATCGAGACCATCCGCGAAATCGATCCGCTGCGCGGCAGGGTGATCGACACCCTGCCGGCCACCGCGATTTTCCCGGCCAGTCACTATGTGGCCACCAAGCCGACCCTGGATCGGGCCATCCGCGAGATTCAGGACGAATTGCGCGAGCGGATCCAGGAATTCCGCAGCCAGAACCAGCTGATCGAGGCCCAGCGCATCGAACAGCGGACTCTGTTCGATATCGAAATGATGGAGGAGATGGGCTTCTGCCAGGGCATCGAGAATTATTCCCGCTATCTGGACGGCCGCCAGCCCGGCCAGCCGCCGGCGACCCTGTTCGATTATTTTCCCGCCGACGCCCTGCTCTTCGTCGATGAGAGCCACGTCACCGTCTCCCAGCTGGGCGCCATGTACCGCGGCGACCGCAGCCGCAAGCAGACCCTGGTCGATTTCGGCTTCCGGCTGCCGTCGGCGCTCGACAACCGGCCGCTGACCTACGAGGAGTTTGCCGCCAAGCAGATCCAGACCGTTTACGTTTCGGCCACGCCGGCCGATTTCGAGCTGGAACTGGCCCAGGGGGTGGTGGTCGAGCAGATCGTCCGCCCGACCGGCCTGATCGACCCGCTGATCGAAGTGCGGCCGGCCACCAGCCAGGTGGACGACCTGCTAGATGAAATCCGCCTGACGGTGGCCGCCAGCTACCGGGTCCTGGTGACCACCCTGACCAAGCGCATGGCCGAGGACCTGACCGGCTACCTGGCCGATGTCGGCATCCGGGTGCAGTACCTGCACTCCGATATCGACACCCTCGAACGGATGCGTATCCTGCATGGCCTGCGGAAGGGCGATTTCGACGTGCTGGTCGGCATCAACCTGCTGCGCGAGGGGCTGGATCTGCCGGAGGTGGGGCTGGTGGCGATCCTCGATGCCGACAAAGAGGGGTTTTTACGCAGTGTCCGTTCCCTGATCCAGACCTGCGGCCGGGCCGCCCGCAACATAGACGGCCGGGTGCTGATGTACGGCGACCGGACCACCCGCTCGATGCAGGCCTGCATCGACGAAACCGAACGCCGCCGCCAGGTGCAGCTGGCCTATAACCGGGAGCACGGCATCACCCCGGCATCGGTGCGCCGGTCGATGCGTTCGATCCTCGAGGATCTGGCCGAACAGGATTATCCGGAACTGCCGGTCGCCGCCGAAGAGCTGGAGGAGTACCGCAGCAGCCAGGAAATACAGCGCGAAATCGAGAGGACCAGGGACGAGATGCTCCAAGCAGCGGGCGAACTCGATTTCGAGCGGGCCGCGGAACTGCGCGACCGGATGCACCAGCTCGAGAAGCGGGAACTGGATATGCGGGGCGGATAGGCAGGGTGCGGCCGGCAAAGGGTGGCTTCAAACCGGCAGGCGGCGTTTTTCGTAAAGGTAGACTCCGCCCTTGACGATGCGGTAGATCAGCCAGATGCCGGCGGCGGTCAGGATCAGCCAGCCGATGAGCAGCGGCAGGGTCAGCAGGCCGAGTGCGGTCCATAGCAGGGTGAACCAGAAGGAGCGGATCTGCCAGCGAAAATGGCTTTCCAGCCAGGTGCTCCGGACATCCTCGCGGCGCACGTAATTGATGATGATGCCGGCAAACAGGGCCAGACCGGTGGTCAGCAGGCTGAGGGCCTGCAGGCCGTAGACGATGGCCGCCAGCCGCGCCAGCGATTGCAGGCGCTCCGGCGACAGCTCGCTGTCTGGCGTGAAAGGGTGGTTTGGGTCCATGCGATCTCACGGCGGCGGCAAGAGTTCTTACCGAAAATCTAGCAGCTCCCGGTGCATCAGGCAAGTTCCCGCAGCCGTTTCCGCCGAGGGCAAGAGTTGTCTTCCGCAGAGGTTATGCGGTATATAGGTATTTTTGCCAGCGACCAGGGATGATTGTTTCATGAGTTACAAAAATCTTGCCGAGGCGGTTGCCGACCTGGAGCGGACCGGACAATTGGTCCGGGTCCCGGAGGCGGTGGACCCTCACCTCGAAATCGGGGCCATCCAGCGGCGGGTCTATGCCAACGGCGGCCCGGCTCTGCTGTTCTCCCGGGTCAGGGGCTGCCGGTTTCCCATGCTCGGCAACCTGTTCGGCACCGTAGAGCGAGCCCGCTACCTGTTCCGGGAGACTCTGCCGCGAATCGAGCGCCTGGTCGCTCTCAAGCAGGACCCGGCGCTGGTGCTGCGGCAGCTGGGCGGAACCCTTGGCCTGGCGCCCAAGCTGCTGTCGCTGCTGCCGCGCCGGGTGGCCAAGGGCCCCGTGTTGGCGCGGACCGCAGCCCTGGCCGATCTGCCGCAACTGGTTTCCTGGCCGGATGATGGCGGGGCGTTCATTACTCTCCCCCAGGTCTACAGCGAGCATCCGAACCGGCCCGGCTGGCGGTCCTCGAATCTCGGCATGTACCGGGTGCAGATTTCCGGGGGGCAGTACGCCGGCCATGAGGCCGGTCTGCATTATCAGATCCATCGCGGCCTCGGCGTCCACCACGCCGCGGCGATCGCTGCCGGGCAGCCGCTGTCGGTCAATGTCTTCGTCGGCGGCCCGCCGGCCTTGACCCTCGCCGCCGTCATGCCCCTGCCCGAAGGTCTGCCCGAACTGGCTTTCGCCGGTTTGCTCGGCGGCCGGCGGTTGGCGATGGTGCCGACCGCCAACGGCCTGCTGGCCCCGGCCGAAGCGGATTTCTGTCTGGTCGGCAGCATCGATCCGCAGAAAACCCTGCCGGAGGGACCCTTCGGCGACCATCTTGGCTATTACAGCCTCGCCCATCCCTTCCCGGTGATGCGCGTTGACCGGGTCTACCATCGCCCAGATGCCATCTGGCCCTTCACCACCGTCGGCCGTCCGCCCCAGGAAGACACCACCTTCGGCGACCTGATCCATGCAATGACCGGCCCTCTGGTTCCCGACCTGGTGCCGGGCGTGCAGGCGGTGCAGGCGGTGGATGCGGCCGGGGTGCATCCGCTGCTGCTGGCTGTGGGCAGCGAGCGCTATGTCCCCTACGCGGAGCCGGGGCCGCCGCAGGAACTTCTGACCCAGGCCAACGCCCTGCTCGGTCAGGGGCAGCTGTCCCTGGCCAAGTATCTGCTGATCGCCTCCGGAAGCGACCGCCCGCAGCCGAACGTCCATGATCCGGCCGCCTTCTTCCACCACATGCTGGAACGGATCGACTGGCGCCGTGATCTGCACTTCCAGACAGCGACCAACATGGACACTCTCGATTACTCGGGGACCGGTCTGAACCAGGGCTCCAAGGTGGTGATGGCTGCCGCCGGTGCGGCCCGGCGGAGCCTCGCTCGGGAGCTCCCGGCCAATATCGACATCCCCGCCGGCTTCGACCGGCCTCGGCTTGCCCTGCCGGGGGTCATGGTGGTGGAAGGTCCGGCCTGGCAGGGTCAGGTCGGGCTGCCTGCCGAAGACTTGTCAGCTTTTTGCCAGCATCTTCGTCACGCACCAAGCCTTGCGGAACTGCCGCTGATCGTCGTTGTCGATGACAGTGAACTGACCGCCAGGACCCTCAACAATTTTCTCTGGGTGACCTTCACCCGGTCCGACCCGGCTGCGGATATCGAGGGCATCGATTCCTTTATCCATGCCAAGCACTGGGGCTGCCGCGGCAGCCTGGTCATCGATGCCCGCATCAAGCACCATCACGCCCCGCCGCTGATTGACGACCCCGCGGTTGAACGCCGCGTCGACGCCCTCGGCGCATCAGGAGGATCACTGCATGGCCTTGTATGAACTCGACCAGACACAGGAAATCCCCGAGGTCCCGGCTGATGAAGAGTTCAGCCTGCCGAGCGCCATCGGCAACACCCCTCTGGTGGCGCTGGGGCACCTCAACCCGAATCCGGCGGTCCGGCTGCTGGCCAAGCTGGAAGGCAACAATCCGGGCGGCTCGGTCAAGGACCGCACGGCCTGGTGGATGATCCGCACCGCCGAACGGGACGGTTTGCTGACGCCGGACAAGATCATCCTCGAACCGACCTCGGGGAACACCGGTATCGCTCTGGCCATGCTGGCCGCCGCCCGGGGTTACCGGATCAAGCTAGTGATGCCGGCCTGTGTCAGCATGGAGCGGCGGGCTATTCTCGAAGCCTACGGTGCCGAACTGGTGCTCTCCCCGCCCGATGAGGCCACGGACGGTGCCATCCGCCTGGCCCATCGTATCCTGGCAGAGTCGCCGGAGGTGTATTTCATGCCCAACCAGTACGCCAATCCGGCCAATCCACTGGTCCACTACCAGACCACCGGCCCGGAAATCTACCGGCAGACCGCCGGTGCCGTTGACGCCTTCGTTGCCGGGCTGGGGACCTCCGGGACCCTGATGGGGACCGGTCGCTACCTCCGGGAGCAGAAGCCAGCAGTGCAGATCATCGCGGTCGAACCGGTGTTGCGGCATGCCGTTCAGGGTCTGAAGAACATGCAGGAAGCGATCGTTCCGGAAATTTTCCAGGAGCAGGAAATCGACCGCAAAATCGTGGTCGGCGACGAAGAGGCTTTCGAGATGGCCCGGCAGCTGGCCTCACGCGAAGGCATCTTCGCCGGCATGTCCAGCGGTGCAGCGGTTGCCGGCGCCTGCCAGGTGGCCCGAGAAATGTCCGCAGGCACCTTGGTGGTGGTGCTGCCCGACCGCGGCGACCGCTACCTGAGTACCACCCTGTTCCGCTCGGTGTGCGCCAGATGTCGGCCCTAGCGCAGGTCCCGGCCTTGGTTCCGGAACTTCTCAGGCGACGGGTCGAAAGCCAGCTGGATGCTTTCTGCCTTCGCCAGCGACGTCGCCTGGCCTGCCCGCAGGTCCGTCTGCAGTACGCCTGGGAAAACAACGGCCTCCAGCTGATGTTGCGGGATGGCTGCAATCCACCCCAGCCGGTGGCGCGCTTTACCTACAGTCCCGAACTTCGGCAATGGAGTTTATTGGCGCCCGGCCTGCCGCAAGGGTGGCGCCTCTGTATGGAACTGCCGCCGACGCTGAATTTCGAGCGGCTGCTTGCTTATCTGGAAGAAGACCCTCTCAACCTGTTCTGGCCGGCGTCTTTTAGCTGTTTTTCCTGAAAAAAACCGCGGCATTCTCCTGGTCCAGAGAAAATGCCGCGGTCTGTCGTTCAAGTCCATGGGGCAGCCTCTGCCTGGCAGAACACCGGGCAAAGGCGGGTTCGTCCTTTATTCCACCTGCAGAACCTCCAGGATTTCCGGATCTTTCTCGCCCTCGGCCAGCAGGGTATGGCACAGGTTGCAGTCGCCCGAAATGACCTCCCCTGCTTCGGTTTCGTGCATGTCGTCGTGGCAGCGGAAGCAGCCGATATCGAAATTCTCGCCGTGGCCGAGGTGGTTGACGTAGGTGTCCCAACCGACCTTCATCTGCGGAAAGACGTTTTCGCTGAAGGCTTGCCGGGCACCCTCAATGGCCTGATTCAGAAGCTGCGGCTGAGCCGATACCAGATCAGGGTAATTCTCTTCATACCAGTCAGTCAGTTTATTCTCAATCGCTGTCATCGCTGCTTCGTCCGAAGCGTACTCTGGGCTGATGACTGCGAGAGCCTGCTGTTTGATATAAGGCAGCTCTCGGGGAATCACGCCTTCGACCATCTTTTTATCGATCGCCCGGTCTGCCGCCAGGTAAATATGGGAAGGCCGGTTGTGGCAGTCGATGCAGTCCATTTCGCGGGTTTCTGGCACCGTGCCGGCATTCAGCAGCTCATCGGCATCGTCCGTGCGAAAGACGACTTCCGAGCCGTCCGGTCGGACCAGGCGGACTTCGGGAATCACCATGCGGCTGCGGTCGGTCGCCTGGTAAATGATCTTGTTAGCGGGCGAGACGTGCCAGTGGATACCATGGGAATCCCGGGCCTGGTCGCCGGCGCTGCCGATTTTCATGAGCATGACATCCTTGACCAAGGTGTTGTCCTCATCCGGTTGGAAGCGCTGGATCACCTTCAGCTTGTCACCGTGAAAAAGCTCCGGACGGTGACATTGTTCACAGGTCTCCCGGGCCGGGCGCAGGCCGTGGACCGGCGTCTCGATCGGTGTAGGGTAGGTATCGGCGACCACCGCCACCAGCTGGCGGGCGCCGGAAATTTTCGATTTGACGAACCAGTCGGCGCCGGCGCCGATATGGCACTCGACGCAGCCGACCCGGGAATGGGGTGAGTTCTGAAAAGCCGTGTATTCCGGCTCCATGACCGTGTGGCAGAACTGACCGCAGAAGGCGGTGGATTCCATATAATGGTAGGCTCGATAAAGAAACATGCTGAAAACCACGAAATTGATCGAGGTCAGCAGGACGATCAGGAAGACATTCTTGCGCAGGCGGCCGAACATGCCGGGTTCGGTGAAGTATTTGCGCAGGTACTCGAGAGTGAACAGGTGGACTTCGCGTTCGCCGCGGAAAAAGAAGGCACCGATAAAGATCAGGGCCAAACCGATCAGGAACAAAGGACCGAGCGCCAGATAAACGAGACCACCGACGTAGGGATTCTTGACGTGCCAGATGGCGTCGGCCAGCATATAGCCGAACAGAAACGGAGTCGTCAGGGTGACGATCATTGCGCCGACCAGGGAGACCCTGCTGCGACTCATGCCAAGAAAGAAGTCCTTGACCATTTCAAATTGTGCCATGAGTTTGCTCCTGTCGGTAAAAATTCAGCGCTGCCGGCCACGGCCGGAAACCGCAAGTGAAGGCTTCGGTCGCTATGTTCTTAGCAAAAAGCCCTGCAAGAGACAAGCTGAAACATGGAATTAACAAGAAAACTTCAGTCGTCTCCGATCGTCCTCAGCCGGCCGGCAAAGATAATGGCTTCAGCCCCGGACCCATTCTTCCGGGGGCGAAACCGCTGTGACAAGTTTAGCAAATTCAGAAGGGACTGCTTGCCAGGAATCCGCGCGTGCCAGCGGACGGTCCAGGGTGCCTGGATTTTTGCGGGAACCAATGCAACGGCAAAAAGCGATTCGCCGAGGCCGGGCGGGGAAAGAAAAAAAGCATTAAAAATTATTCGAAAGGTATTTTCTTAAGAGAACGTCATGGGTTGCACTACTCATTACAACTTAAAAATATTTAATTTTATGCTTGACATGAAAAATATCTAATGTTAGGGTTGAGTCAACTTCAACCCAAAAAGCATCGCACATCGCGAAAAGGAGATCACCATGAAACTTCAAGCCACTATGATGGACACCATCAAGAGCAGCTACCTGGTTGTGATCCTTGCCATCCTCGGCGTTTTTGCCTTTGTGTCTGCGGTGCTGATCGCCTGGCCGGCGCTGGCTTACCTGGGCGCAAGGTTGTTCAATTAAACTTTTTGAATGGCAGAGATTCAAAAAAAAGGCCGCCCTCGACGGGGCGGCCTTTTGCATTCGCACGGCGGGCTCAGTGGGCTTCTTCATCGGACATGAAGGCCGGAAAGATCATATTGAGAAAATAGAAGATGATGAAGGGGGTGACCATGACCAGGCTGGCGCCGGCCAGACCCTCCTTGAAGGTTTCCCAGTCATGGGGAATGATCGGCAGATGATAGTGCATGAAGCCGGCAAAGGTCAGCGAGAACGCCTGACCGCCGATGACCACGTTCCAACGCATCATGAACACGCCGAACAGCACCAGAATGCTTGCCAGGGCGGCACGCCGCGTGGTCAGGCCCGGTGCCAGCAGCATGAGGAACGGCAGAAGATTGCCGATGCCGTACTGGTAGATGAAGATCTTGGCGAAGTCATGTTCGTAGATCACCATGCGCAGGGCGTCCCAGGACTTGACCGCCGTGTAGCCGCGAAAAATCATGTCGAGCAGTTCCAGGGTAATCGCCAGGGTCATGAAGATCAACAGGTACTTCGAGGTCATTTTGACTTCATGCTCCTGGATGCTGCGCAGCTGTTCGACTTGCAGGCTGGCGTTGCCGTGGGCCAAGGCGTCCGGCAGCAGCCAGTTCTTGCCCCAGCGGGCGGCCCATTTGCGGATTTCCATGAAGATGTAGTAGCTGATGATGCACAGCGCGATGCCGGAAACGATGGCGGAGCAGATAAAGATGACCGGCATCAGCGGCGTCATCCACAAGGCATTGGCCTTGACCGAGCCGAAAATGAATCCGGCGTAGCCGTGCAGGAAGCAGGCGACCGGGATGCCCAGGCCGGCGAGAAACTTGACCGCCTTGTGATCCGAGGCCAGCGCCTCGGGCGAAGTATCCATGGCGCCGAGCGAGAGCACCCGATAAATCGCCAGCAAAAGCGTCTCAAAGGCGGTGCGCTGCCGTTTGGCGGACAGGCGATGAATCGAATCGACGATGAATTTGCGGTAGACGAACCAGATTTCAGCACCGACGATACAGGCATAGGTCATGAAGACAATGCCGAAAGCGGAAATCGCCGAGGTGAAATGCGGCGTCATCAGGACATGGAAACCCCGCAAAGGCTGCAGCAGGTGCAGCAGCAGCGGCATCATGGCCACCGGCAGCAGTGCAAAGGAGAACACCAGGGCATAGCGGGCGATTTCCTTCAGCTTCTGGACCCCGAAGACATGATAGAGCGAGGAAAGCACGAAGGCCCCGGCCACCAACCCGGTCATGTAGGGATACATGACAATCTGGATCGACCAGTAGACGTATTCGTTGGGCAGCACGAACAGGTCCTTGACGGTCCAGGCTTCGCCATGAACAATGAATTGGGAAACTTGTTCGACCATGTCAGCGGACCTCCTTGCTCAAGCCGAGATAGAAAACCTGGGGCTTGGTGCCGTACTCGTCGCGTAAAACCCCGACGCGATCAGTCATGACCGTTCTGGTCAACGGATCGTCCGGATCCCGTAGGTTGCCGATCATGCGGGCGCCGAACGGACAGGCCTGGGCACAGGCCGTATCCCCCCCCTTGCTGATACGGTGATAGCAGAAGGTGCACTTGTCGGCGACATGGGCGATCGGATGGAAAAACCGCACCCCGTAGGGACAGCCCATAATGCAGTAGCCGCAGCCGATACACCACTTGCGGTCGACCAGGACGGTGCCGTCGGCGGTCTGGTAGGTCGCGCCGACCGGACAGACCTGCACGCAGGCCGGCACTTCGCAGTGATTGCAGAGCTTGGGAACGAAAAAGGCCTGGGCCACGTCTCTTTCCGGAATCCGGACCGTTCCTGATGCGCCCTGGTCGGCAAGCTCGCTTTTGAAGCCGTGCAAGGCCCCCTTCGGGCTGTCGATGACCACATCGCCATCCTTTTTGATCACATAGCGTTCGACCCAGGTGCGCGTGACATTGGCCTCGAGGGGGATGTCGTTTTCGATTTTGCAGGCCTTGACGCAGAATCCGCAGCCCACGCATTTATGCGTACTGACCAGGAAAGCCCAGCGCAGGTCGGAGTTCGCCGCCAGCAGTTCGCGGGGATCGATAAATTCGAGAGCCGAGAGCGAGACCGAGGCGCCGGCCACGAAGACCGCCGTTTGTCTGAGAAAATCGCGTCTCTTCATATCACATCTCCTCGAGACTCGGGTTGTGCGGGTCGTGGCAGTCGCTGCACTCGAACCCCGGATTGTGGCCGGCCGGTCCAATGCCGGGGATGGCGCTGCGGCCACTGCCCGGCATGTAGAGGGCGGCATGGCAGCGCAGGCAGAGATCGCGACTGCGGTCGATGGTCAGACGGGCAGGTTCCTCCGGATGATCGAAGGCTGCGCCATGACAGTTTTCGCAGGGAATCATCGCATGGTGGGCGGCTTCGATCTGATTGGATTTGTCCGCATGGCAGCCGCTGCAATATTGGCTGTCTGCATATTTCGCAGGAAAATCGCGCCATGCCTGTTCATTACTCAGGCGATGATAGCCGAAGGTATAGCCCCGCTCATGGGCACCGAAATCGTCGGGGACGTAAACGGCCCGGAATAAAAGGATGATGACAACCAGCCCAATGACCACAAACAGTGGGCGCCAGACATGATTTTTCACGGTTCTCCCCTTGTCAAAAAGTTTCATTTGGTAAAACGGAGTTTGTTTCTATCATGCAAATCGGGATTCAGTCAATCCCTTTGTCAATTGATTCAGTAGTCAATACAGCGACCTTTTATGAATTCTCTCCCACAAAAGGGTATGCAAAGAGGCCTGACAGGTCGAATCCTCAGATAAAAACTCCGATAGGGAAAAGGACTTTTTTTGATCATCGATCAGTCTCGCCGGCACTCTTGACGGTGCCAACGGGATGTTCTCAGTGAGCCGGCAGAAAATTGGGGTTGACGGCACGCATTTAATAAAATAGTGTTTTATCAAGTACCCTACTATTTTCCTGAATTATTTGTTTCACCTTTCTTTAGTGGCTCCGGGGTGGAGGATTCGCGCAAACAAAAGGAGTTTTCCAGCACGAAGCAGGCCCGCTCCTTAGGATAGCAGCTTGTGCGAGCGTCTCAACCTTGCCAATTCGTGAGAGGTTGTCATGAGCAATGAAGGATCGTCCCTCGAAGAACGCGTCATTCGTCTGGAGCATGAAGTCCAGGAATTGACGGTTGCGGTCTTCAATCTTGAACGCTTGCTGACCGCCGACCAGAAGGTCAAAATCAAGAAAAAGGAAGCGGCCAGAGCGGCCGAAGGCCCCTCGGAAGTTTCCGAGGAGCTGCTCTCCTGGGTCGACAAATCGGCGATCCTGCCGCGCATCGCCACCACCAGTTTCATCCTGGTTGTGGCCGTCGCTCTGCGGACTGCAACGGAAAGCGCCATCATCGATCAGGAACTTGGCTCGATGCTCGGCATTCTTTATGCCTTCGGTCTGATCGTCTATGGCTGGTTTGCCTATCGGGAAAACAATATTCATGCACCGGTTTTCACCCTTTGGGGAACCATCGTCATGGCCGCGGTGGTGGTCGAGGCCCATCGGGTGTTCGCCTCGGTGCCGACTGAACTGGCCTATTTTATCCTGGCGCTGACCGGTCTGGTCACCGCCGTCATGAGCCGCATGAACCAGGTTGCGTTGCCGGTTTTTGTCGGCACCCTCGGCATGAGCCTCGGTGCTTTTGCCATCAACTATCCTTCGCCGATTTTCCCTTATCTGACAGTCATCCTGATCCTGGCCAATCTCTTCGCGGCCTATGCCACCAGCCTGTTGAGGGCGTCATGGCTGCGGTGGCTGCTGTTCGGCATGACTCTGCTCACGGTTCAGATCTGGGACCTCAAACTGGGGATTTATCTGAAGGACGTTCCGCCGGAGCAGTTGGATTTTGCGATCAGCGGTTTTCTGAAAGCGATTGCCGCCTTGGCGGTTGCCTTCGGCGTAATTTCGCTGTTGGGAGTATTGGGCAAGCTCCAGGAGAAAGTCTCGAAATTCGATCTGATTCTTCCGGTCCTGAATGTTCTCTGGGTGGCCGTGGTCGGCAGTTATGCCATCGACCACGGCCTGGCGTCGCCGCTGGTTTACGGTTGGGGTGGCTGCATGGGCGCCGTTTCCTACCTGTGGATTGCCTGGTGGCTGGCCCATTATCGGGAAGGGGGTGCGCTGGGCACCACCTCATTCGCTCTGGGCGGCGGTCTGTTGCTGGCATTTACCGCACCACAGGCCTTTGGCATCGATTTGATCGCCATTGCTCTGGTCGGCGCCCTGGCCGTTGCCCTGGCCCGCTTGTCGAAGCTCCGCAAGAACCCTGGCTTGCGCCTGGTCGGCTACGGTCTGCAGGTTTATGCCAGCGTCGGCCTGGCGTTGATTTTGCGCACGACGCAGGGCACCGCGCCGTCGCTGGTCGGCGCCCTGGCTTCGGGCCTGCTGGCCGTCCTGGCCTTTTACCATTACATCTGGTCAAGAAAACATCCCTTCGCCGCCGAGGAGCCGCTGCTGGTCCGACTCAACAAGAACGACCGGGGTGCGGCAGTGATGCTGATCGCGGCCCTTTGCAACGGTTTCTTCACCTTGCGGGTCGGCCTTTACCAGAGCCTGGACCTGCTCGGCATGGCCCGCCCCGATAATTATGCCGGTGCCCAGTCCCTCCTGATTATTGCTGCCGCGGCGGTCCTGCTCGTCATCAGCCTGCGCCGGAGAAACAAGGAACTGCGGAATGTGGCGGTCGTGGTCCTCATCATCGGCGGCTGCAAGGTGTTTCTGCTCGATATGGTCCAGGTTAAGGGCCTGCCCCTGGTCATCAGCGTGTTCGTTTTCGGACTGGTGGCGGCGCTGGCGTCGTTTGTTCTCGGCCGCTGGGGCAAGCTGGGAAAGGAAAAGCCTGGAAATTAAAAGGGCGTCCTGTTTTTGGGGCGCCCTTTCATTGATGCAATATGCAAAGATCGAATCTTACCAGATCTCGTCCAACAACTCCTCGGCCTGGGTGAAGTCGGCCTCGACCTGATTCAGGACGGCGTCGGCATAGTCAATGTTATGGACGCCGTGAGTGCCGTCGTTGCGGACGAACTTAAGGGCAAGGATAGCGTTCTGGTAGCTGACCCAGACCTGCTCGGTGTCCCGGCCGGCTTCATCCGCGGCGATGATATCTTCCTCAATTTCAACCCGGCGCAGCTTGAGCTCGTTGATGCGGCGCTCCGTTTCCGCCGACCATTCTTCGAAAACGGCCTTGTAGCTCGCGTCGTGACAGTTCGTACAACTCGTGGATGAGGGGCGGTAGACGCCTTTGGTGATGCCGGTATGGCAGTCGGTGCAGGTCATGCCGACATCGTCGCCGTACATCATGCTGGGGATCTCCTCGACGCCCGCGACACCGGTGCCCAGATTCATGTTGAGCTGTGCTTCATGGCAGACGTTGCAGTCGTTCATCTGGGGCGCGGAATCGGGCGCATCGGCGTGGCAGGTCAGGCAGAAGTTCATCCGGTCGGTCTTGCTCGAAGGATTATGAACAATGCCGAAGTGGCAGTCCCGACAGGTCAGGTCAAAGCCTTCGATATGCAACTCATGATCGAAGTAGGTGCCGCCGACAGTGGTGTCTGCCATGATGTCCGGCAGCCCCTTGTGCAAACGGAATTCGGGATTGACGACGTCGTCGAGCATCCGCATATCAACCAGTTTCATCGGTCCCCGGGTCGCTTCCCGAACCTGCTTGTTGCCTTCATCGGAATGGCAGTAGAGGCAGTGCCAGGCGGGAACCAGGTCCTCACGAGGGTTGGCGAGAATTTCGAGCTTTTCCTCCCGGGAAATGGTGAATTGCATGTAGGTGTCCCGCAACCCGAGAAATTTGGCTTTCATGTAGCCGAACACCCCCGGCCGGCCATGGCAGTCGAGGCAGGAGACCCCGGCGTCGGCATGGGCGGAGTGTTCCCAGGAATCGACTTCAGCCAGCGGGCCGACGCCCTGGGCCGGGTGGCATAGATGACAGAATTCCGGCTCGGAAGTCATGTGCAGAATCTGGATATTGATGAAACCGAACACGATGACGAAGACAACGGCGAACAGGGTGAAAAGGACGATGTGCCGTTTACACCAATCGAAAATTCTCTTCAGCATAAATTCCCTCGGTGGTCTTGCGCGGAAGTGTCTTAACTTCCGTATGTTGAAAGGATGGGTTTTCGAGTAAACCCCGGCATATTAACCCAGAGTGAAAGCTGACGCAATAAAAACTATATATATTGAATAGTTAAGCTACTTTAATCCTTTTTGCTCCCCAAGGCTTGTCGTGGAGGACCATCATAAAAAAAGAGGGCTGCCAAAAATTGGCAGCCCTCCGGTGAGACAGTTCTGTGCCGGTTGCTGTGTTAGTGTCCGCCCCCGGCCATAAAGGCGAAGATCATCAGGAACAGACAGCCGATGCCGGTAAACACGGCGAGATAGCCGAAGGTTTTGAAGCAGAAGTCGTACAGCGGACCGCTGGTCTTTTCGCAGACAAACTCGTCGGTTACTCCTTCCTCTTCGTAGCGGCGCCATTGGTCGCCACGCTCCTCGATGAATTCTTCCTTGCTCATCTGGCCGTTAAAGATGACGAAGTCCATGGGGAACTTCTCCGGCCGGCCGTGGGTATTGAAGAAATGCACGGTGAAGATGAAGCCGGTGGCCAGCAGGGCTTCGTCCGAGTGAACGATGGTGGCGACGTTGAACATCCAGCCCGGCAAAAAGTAGCCGAAGAACTCGGGGAACCAGAGCATCAGTCCGGAGCCGCCGATGGCGAACATACCCCAGAAGACGGCGAGGAAATCGAATTTCTCCCAATAGGTCCAGCGTTCAAAGGACGGTTTCGGTCCCATGAACAGGAACCAGCGGACCATGGCGGTGACGTCCCTGACGTCGCGCAGGTTCGGGCAGAGCGAATCGGGACCGAACAGGCGCTTCAGCCAGTTGCCCTTCGGCTTCTTGTTGATGAACAGGAAGTCGAAGCTCAGGATCAGCGCCGACAGGAAATAGTAGAAGGTCAAAATGGCACAGCCGCGATGGATCAGGCCGGCGAAATAGGTGCCGCCGAAGAATTCCATCATCACCTGAGCCCAGTGCTGATCGCTGAATTTCAGCGGCAGGCCGGTGAGGGTCAGGCCGAGGAAGCTGATGATGACCGTCAGGTGCAGAATGATATGGCGCATGGTGAAACGCCGGTACTGCTTATGCGGCTCGCTGACGTGATGCTCCGCTTCGCCGCGATGCAGGGCGGCGAGCTTCTGACGGTTCTCGATGAAGCCGCGAATCATCCAGAGCAGGGTGTGGACCCAGAAGACGGCAAAAGTGCCGAGCAGCAGACCGGTCATGCCCCACAGGGTATAGAACTGGATCGGATAGTTTTCGCGGTCGTGGGGGTCGCCGTGGGAATCAAATGCGGCGAACAGCGGCGTGGCGTTTTCATGGCATTGGGCGCAGGTGCCAACCAGGTTGTCTTCATGGACGCTGGAGCGCGGGTCCTGCTTCGGCAGCACCATGTGCGAAGTGTGGCAGTCGGCGCAGCCGGCGGCCTTTTCGGGATAGCCGAGGCGATAGTTCTTGCCATGGTAGCTGTCCATATAGGTTTCCACGGCCACCGCGAAAACACCGTTGCGCTCCATCATCTCCTTGTCGGCATGGCAGCTCAGGCAGACCCGGGTGTGGAATTCGCGGTTCTCGTGGCTGTCGGGGTCGCCCAATGCCGGGACGTTGTGCAGACCGTGACAGTCGTGGCAGGCTGCGGAATCCTGGTTGCCTTCCATGACCGCCTTGCCGTGCACGGAAATGAAATAGTCGTCGTGGTCGCCATGGCAGGTGGTGCAGGTCTCGATCGCCCGGACCTTGTTTTCCTTCCAGGATGTGGTGGAGTGAATATCGTAGTGGCAGTCGGTGCAGCCGACGTCGTTCAGCATGTGGACGCTGGTGAAGTGCTCGGCGGCGGCCTGCTTGTGACACTTGACGCAGCTCGGTTCCTCCGGCATCAGCTCCATTTCCATGTGGGCGTCGAGATCGCTGATCCCGGTATGGCAGCTGGTGCAGGCATTCTGACCGTGTACCGAAGCGCCGTAATTTACAGGAGAAACGACATCTTCGTGGCATTCCAGGCAGGTTTCGGCGGCATAGGCCATGCCGTTTTCAGCGAGTGCGGGCAAGCTCGAAGCCAGAAGAATGGACAGAGCGAGAAGCACCAGAGTAAGGCTTCTGCAGATCATTAGACAACCTCCTGTTGGTGGCCGGCGCACGGCTCCGCGCCGCCTTTTTTACGACTTAACTCTTTTGCAGAGAGTTTAAAAGAGTTTTCCCGGGATATTGGCAGTTTTTAAGGTGTATAAAATAATTATACACTGCAAAGACTTAGAGGGTTTAGCATGGAACCACGCAAAAGTCAATTGTGAAAACCTTGAAAAAGTCACATTAAAACAAGGGTCTGGCCGGTCAGGAAAGGCTTGATGAAAACCGGGGAAGGGGTTAGGATGCCAGCGATTTCAAGAGATATTCCGGAAGGAGATAGGTATGGCCGCAAAAGGCTGGTATGGATGGGTCATGGCCGCGGTTGCATTGACGGCGTTCGTCATCGGCGGCATCGGAGTCATGGCCGGACTGATCATGGTCGGCTTCCTCGGCGCCCGCGATATCTGGGGGTGGGGTGAGGCCCGCTCGGTAGGCTACCTGTTTTTCCTGGTCGGCGTCTGCCTGAGCGTATTCGGGGTGCTGGTCATGCGCATCATGCGCAACCGGTTTTAAAGGATCGATCGAAAAAAAATTGGTAACGCAGTGGCGCAGAGGGCGCAAAGACAATCAAAAAGAATGGAATTCCTTTTTTAAATCATTACCGAGCTGTTTTTGAGCCTCTGTCTATCTGGTGGCCTTTGCGTTCTTCTTCTTTGTTTCTCTGCGGCTCAGCGTCTCTGCGTTAAATCTGTTCTGACAAAAAGAAAGAGGATACGGTCCAGGAACCGTATCCTCTTTTTCTTCTTGCAAGCAACCGGATTTAGCGGCCGAGCATTTCGACGACCGACGCGGTGAACGGGTTGGCGAACAGAATGATCATGGCCACGACGAAAACGTAGATGGCCAGGGACTCGATCATCGCCAGACCGATCAGCATGATCGTCATGATCTTGCCGCTGGCGCCGGGATTGCGGGCGACGCCTTCAACCGCTTTTGAAATCGCGATCCCCTGGCCGATACCGGTTCCGAAAGAACCAAGTCCCATGCCAATTCCAGCAGCCATCACACACCAAGCAAAAAACTCCATTTTTCAACTCCTTTTCTTTCTTCTTTTCGTTTTCCTATACGATATAGGACGCAAAAACCCGCTTGTCGGGTTTTTAGTGAGCTTCTTCCAGCGAACCGGCAATGTAGATCATGGCCAGCAGCATGAAGACGAACGTCTGAATGAAGGCGATCAACACCCCCATCAGCATCATCGGCAGCGGCACCAGAAAGGGAACCAGCGCGAAAAAGATCATCAGGACGACTTCATGGCCGTACATGTTGCCGAACAGACGCAGGGTCAGGGAGAGCGGTCGGGCCAGGTGACCGACGATCTCGATGGGGATAATCAGCGGAGCCAGCCAGATGACCGGGCCGCAGAAATGCTTGAAGTAGCCGATGCCGTGCTCCTTGATGCCGATGATATGCGTCATGGCGAACACCGTCAGAGCCATGGCCGCATTGGTATTGAGGTTGGCGGTCGGTGGATAGAACCCGGGAATCAGGGCGATCAGGTTCGAGGTGAGGATGAAAAAGGCAATGGTGGCGATCAGGGGGAAATAGGCTTTACCCTTCGGCCCCATGGTTTCTTCGATCATGCCCTCGATACCGGTAACCACCGGTTCCAGGATATTCTGCAGGCCTCGAGGCACGGTCTGGATACTGCGTTTGACCAGCAGCGCCACCAGAATCAGGAAAATCATCACCAGCCAGGTGTAGGTGACATGTTCACCAAGGTGCAGATGGAACTGTTTTTCGAGCCATTGCAGAAACAGAAACGGATGCGTCATAAGACCCTCTTCGCTTGCCTACTTGAGCAGGACCTGTTGAATCGTCGTCCAGAAAATATTGATAACCATCACCGACAGCCCGATAATCAGACCCACGGCATGCACCTTGACCTCGGCAACCAGCAGCGCGAGCACCAGGGCCAGTGTCGCCAGACGAACCAGATAGCCGAACTTGTAACGCGCTTTGCCGCCGGCGTCAGGATCCGCGAGCAGCTGCCGCAGCGAACGACGCAGCCAGATGAAGCCGCCGATCGCCACCAGCCCGCCGCAGAGAATCCCGAAACTCAGTTGGGCATTGCCGAAAGGCAGGCTGGCTAGCAGCATACCACCCAGGATCAGCCAGCTGCGCCGATGCATCTGAGCCGGCAGATCCTCAATCGGAGTCATGATTCTCCTGGTCCTGGTTTTGTTCGCGCAAAGCCCGTCGGGTCAGAATGAAGATGTTGCGGAAACCCGAAGCGATGCCGATGCCGAGCCAGACCAAGGTCATCCATGGCGATGTTCCCAGCCATTTGTCCAGGTAGTAACCGATGAACAGGCCGATAAAAGAGGCGGCCACCATCGAAATGCCGATGCTCGAAAGAAAAGTCAGCGAGCGCATCAGCTGGCGGCGTTCTTCGTTTATCGCATGCCGTTTCTTGTTCCTGGACATAAAAGCAACTTTAGATAGCACAAGGGTTTAGAGGCTGTCAACCCCCCAATTGGCGGGGTGCAGGTCGGCAGTCCAGGCCAGCGCGGCTGACTGCCGCGCAACGGCCCCCGGCGATGGCCACGGGAGCAAAAGGTTTACAGGGCGGCGAACAGCAGACGGTGAATGACTTCGGAGAGTTCCTTGTTGTCGGTGTGCTGCTGGAACATCTCCGTCAGGTTGGCGAATACGCCGCAATAGTGGTTGACCAGGCGTGGTTTGTCGGTCGCCAGATTAAATATCAGCTCCTGCTGACCCTCCAGGCGCAGACGACCGTATTCCTTGGCATGATCCAGTTCGATGACCCCGTTTTCATACCAGAGGCGCGTGGTCTTGTAGTTTTTGCCGAGAGTCCAATTGGTATCCACCAGACCGTAGCCAGGCCGGTCGCCGACAGTGAAGCGATAAAGGCCCAGCCCCTGAACCTGAGCACAGCTCAGACTCGGAATGGCGGTCATCCGGCCATCGATCAGTCGCATGCTTTCAAGATCGATCAACCGGGAGAGGATGCTCAGACTGCTGGCGCCGCTGTCGATCCAGGCACCTGCCTTGCCGACCGCACCCAGGGTCAATTTGCCGCCAATGCAGTAAGGATCGGAAAAACAGGATTCGAAACCGATCAGATGACCCATATCGAAATTTTGCTCGGCCCGCTGCTCGCGCCACCAATCGACCTCCCGGCCGTAAGAGGGATGAAAGGCGGTGAACAGGGGAAGCTTGCGGGTCCGGGCTGCCGTCATCAAGGCTTCGACCTGTTCCTGGTTGGTCGCCAGCGGCTTCTCGACGATGGCGATCCGGTTGCCTTCGATCACCTTCATGGCGACTTCGAAGTGGCTGTGAGTTGGCGTCGATACCAGAAAAGCGTCCGCCTGGGAACGCTGCAGCATCTTGTCCAGATCGTCAAAGAAGACCACGCTGCCGGGCAGCTCCTCTGCCCGCAGCGGATCCAGGTCATGGGCGTCGGTCAGCTGGATGCCCGGGGTGTGGGAAATTGCCTGCATCTGGTAGTTGGCGATCTTGCCGATGCCGATCAGTGCGATGCGCATGGGGCTCTCCTGGATGGTCGGATTGAATTGGTTTCCAATTGAGTTTCCAGCTCGAAAACTCCACTGGGTCCATCCGGAAACTCCGGATGGACACAATTTAGCAGAAATAGCCGCAGAGTCCAGATCAAAGACGCGCCGCAAGGGAGGTGCCGGCACGGCAGGGAGGTCGATAACCACCCCATTCATGGCCAGAGGCCCGAGCTTTCCGAAGCAGGTTCGGCCCGCCGGCAGCCCCGCACGGGATTAAATGGTATGCTTAGAAGGGAAAAGTCTAAAATTTTTCCATGGGACAGAGGGGGTCATGTGCACGGTTTTCAACAGGCTGACGATGACCCCGCAACAAAAACCTCGGTCAAGGAGAAGTCAATGTCACTGCAAGCCAAGCTGGATGCTCAAAAAGAAGAATTCAAAAGCATGGTCGATGAGGAAACTGTCGCGCGCATGCAGCATGCGACAGAGGAGTTACGCGAGTCCGGTATTCTGGAGCGGACCCCGCAGGTCGGCGATCGCCTGCCGGATTTTATCCTGCCCGACAGCGAGGGCATCATGGTCCGCTCGCAAATCCTGCGGGCCAAGGGGCCGCTGCTGGTCAGCCTGTTCCGGGGCGGCTGGTGACCGTACTGCAACCTGGAGCTGGAAGCTCTGCAAGACGTCGCTCCCCGGATTGCCGCGCAGGGCGCTGCCCTGGTGGCGATTTCCCCGCAACGCGAAGAATTCAGCCGGCAGTTGATCAAGAAACACAACCTGACCTTCCCTCTGTTAAGAGATCAGGGCAATGCCTACGCTGAACGATTGAAGGTCGCGTTCCAGCTCTCGGACGACCTCCGTGAGCTGTATCAGGGTCTGGACATCGATCTCGAACGCTACAATGGCGACGATTCCTGGGTGCTGCCCCTGCCGGCCGGGTTCGTCGTCGACACGGAAGGCATCATTCGGGCCGCAGAGGTCAGTGCGGATTATACCGTCCGCCCCGAACCGGAAAATCTGTTGCAGACCTTGAGCCGTCTCTGAAATCAGGAACCTTGTCGAGCGGCCGGGAAACAGAAAGGGAGCAGCCGCTGTTCCGGCTGCTCCCCAAGTATTTGCCTGGCATCAGGCGGGGTTTCCCGCCGCTGAAATTTTTTGCGACGGTCTTCAGGTCAGGGAGACCTCCGGCAGGTCGT
>Ga0102929_1000635_pt1 | contig 20832 bp, 18 predicted proteins | sample SalPonR1_B_D2_MG_FD_78510 | JGI IMG/M metagenome (GOLD analysis project Ga0102929, IMG submission 78510) | Salt pond soil microbial communities from South San Francisco under conditions of wetland restoration - Salt Pond MetaG R1_B_D2_MG | ecosystem: Environmental > Aquatic > Marine > Intertidal... | reverse complement strand
GATACCCTTGATTGCCAGGCCACCCAATATAAGGGTAATGCCTGTGATGATCATCCATCCAGGCAAATCCAGGTATACCTGAAAATAACCTACGTAACCGTTCACTACCGTGGCAGTGGAAACAATGGCCGAAAAGACAATGAGCCAACCGGTGAGGCGAGCCAACCAATTCCATCCAAAAGCGCGATAGACGTAATTGACTTCCCCCGCACTTTTGGGAATTCGCGCAGACAATTCTCCATAGGACAAACCCGTAAATACGGCCAAAAAAGCCGCCACCAGGAATGCAAAAGGGGCCAGGCGACCTGCATCACCTCCGACCTTGCCCAAAATGACGTAAATACCCAGGCCGAGGATGGTTCCCACCCCGTAAAACAAAAGTTGTGTAAAATTGAGGGTCCGGTCAAGCTTGGTACTTTTCAACTCTTTTTCATCAGCGCCCTTCTCTAAATTCGTCATCCAAAATCAATTATTCCCCTAGGAATAATAAGAAAAAAATGGGAGATGCTATCGAAATTTAAACAGTTGATAAATATAAAAAAGTCCTGCATCTAAGATGATATTGGGCTTTACCCTGTAGCGTGGGGTAGATCACGAAATATCGCTTCGCTTCTCCCTGGATTAATTCGACTGGCTAATTCCAAGAATGCTTGTCTCATTGAGTTTGAACTCCTTAAACTAAAAAGCCCCGCATTTCTGCAGGGCTTCTGTAGCGTGAGGCGGGCTTGAACCGCCGACCTCCCGTACCCGGACGGGGCCGTATGGCCGGGCGCTCTCACCAGCTAGCTTTTCTGCAATTTTCTGTCTTCCGTTAGAATCTCATTGTGAATTAATTGTTTCACAAGGGCAATACCCCCTTCTGGCGTTTTCGTCTCGCGTTCTCTTCGAAGTGCCTCTTCCTTCTTTGGATAGGTTTCCAGGTATATTAAAACCATGGGCCGCCTATGCTTGGTCGATGGTGTCCCTCCAGCCTGATGCTTCAAAAAGCGCTTCCCGATATCTGAGGAAAAGCCCTTGTATAATTTTTGGTCCTTGAGACTGTATAAAACATAAAAGTAGTACATGAGTTATTGGGTGATTGAGCTAAAAAAGCCCCGCATTTCTGCAGGGCCTCTGTAGCGTGAGGCGGGCTTGAACCGCCGACCTCAGGATTATGAATCCTGCGCTCTAACCAGCTGAGCTACCACGCCGTTTACAATTAGTGCTGAAGCTGTATACCCAGATGTCCTGAGACACTGCACCGCTCGTAATTTTGGAACGCAAATATACAAGGATTTACATTCCCGCGAAAGGGTTTTCTCAATTGCTTTTTGAAATGCGTTCCAAACCGGCCTTGGCCTGCGTGTGTAAATAACGTGCGTACTCCTCGGGATGTAAGTCCAGGCAACGGCGGTAGTATTTCTCAGACTCTTCCAACTCACCCAATTCCTCGTATACCCTTCCCACTTGCAAAGCTGAATGACAGGCAAAGTAATGGTCGTTATCCGCGCCCAATTGAATCACCTGCCCGTAATAGACCGGCGCTAAAAGAAGATGACCCCGACAATGACTCACCCGACCCATGCGATAGAGGTATTCCAATTGTCCATAAGAATCGAAGTCCTCAAGACTATAATCATCCAGCAGTTCCCAGGCGCGATCGCATTGCCCCCCGTCGAACAAAAGTCGAACCCTCAATAAACGGACATCCGGAATAGCGCCCCGCTCGGCCTCTGCCTGTGCATGCTGATCTCCACCTTCTCTCAAAGCACCCGCTGTAAGCACCAATTGCATTTGCTTACGATGCCCCGTACTGTCTCCCTTCAATAAAGCAACCCAGGCCAGCTTCTGATGCGCCTCCTTGATGTAATGCCGACTCTTCGTGGTCTCCAGGTATCGCCGCAGATCCTTCTCTGCCGCCATTAAATCCAGCATCTGTAAGGAGGCAAGTCCACGCATGAAGTAAAAAAAAGGCAGGTCAAATCCCTCTCTTTTGGTATTGTAAGCATTGAGATAAGTCAGCGCTTCCTCAGCCTTTTGTGTTTTCAGTGCCACATTTGAAAACACAAAGCAGTCCAGGGGCCCGTTGACAGCTTTAAGACCGGAAGCCAATATCTTTTCCCGGGCCAACTCAGGCTCGTCCGACAAATGCATCAACATATACACCTGCATGATAATGCTCTCCCGGTAAAACATATGATCACGGAGCCGGGTCCATTTCACAACTTGGTCAATCTCCTGCAGGCCCTGCTGCACAGTGCCCTCCATGCCACTTAGCAATTTAAATCCCCAACGGTACCCCGAAGGAATGATGCCCACCAGTCCATGAAATACAGCAAGACTTTTTTGGTTAAGAATAAATTCCGGGTAACGTTCCGCATTGTCCTCAAGGATTTGATAGGCCTGAACAGCTTCCCTCCAGGCCCGAAAATAATGCCCAAATCGAGCATCCATGATGGCCCAGTGCAACTTGATTTCTGCCAGAGCAAACTGTTTGTATGGTCCGTCTTCGTCCGAGTTCCCTAGCGCTTCGATACGACTCCTCCTCAATTCTTGTAAGGCTAAGTAGCGCGTTTCATCCTCTGTGGAAAAGATTTGCAAAAATTCCATCAGGTTTTTCACGTACAAATAGGCCGGAGACGTGAGCTCTAATCGGAGCGAATCAAGGATCTTTTGGCTTCGGTCAAACCTAAAATCCAGTGCGGTCTCGTATGCTGGACGAACCCGCTCAAATATCAGCGAATCTTCTGATGCGAAAAGTGATGAATAAATAAATAGCAATGCCACAAACGTGGACACGCGGCACCAAGGACAAATACGAACAAGTTTAATCAGCTGCAACGCTCTCTGCTAAGAGGGATTCGTCGACGAGTACGCGGCTGCAATGTTCGCAAGTAATGATTTTTCTGGCGGCAGCTATTTCCAGTTGTGTCTGAGGGGGCACTTTGTTGAAGCATCCACCACAAGCATCTCTTGAAACCGTAACAACAGACAATCCATTCTTGTAGTTGTCTCGAATACGATCATAAGATTTGAGCATGCGGTCTTCGATTTCTTTTCGCGCTTTCTCAGACTCTTTCTGCAATTTCTTTTCCTCCTTCTCAGTCTCTTTGATGATCTTTTTGAGTTCCTCCTGCTTCAACTTAAGATCCTCATTACGCTGCTTAATTTTTTCTTCGACGAGTTTCTTGCTTTCCTGCTTAGCTTCCAGCTTAGCACCGGTTTCTTTGATCTTTTTATTGGACAATTCGATTTCTAACTCCTGCAATTCGATTTCCTTATTGAGGGCCTCGTACTCCCGGTTATTTTTAACATTATCGAGCTGTTTTTTATAGCGCTCAATCAGTGCCTCAGAGTTTTTAATGTTGGCCTTGTGATTGCTGATTTCCTGCTCGATTTCATCAATCTGACCTTGTATCCGACTCTCTCTCGTCTTTAGGCCTTCAATTTCGTCCTCCAAATCAGCGACTTCCATTGGTAGCTCTCCCTTCAATACTTCGATACCATCCAACTCGGAATCGATGAGTTGCAAATGGTACAAATCTTTAAGTTTTTGCTCGACTGTTTTTTCTTTCTTCTTCGCCATAGGACTTTATTGATAAAATTCGATAGGATTTGTGTTTTGCTCCGTCATTTGGAGCGCAAAAGTACTAAATTTCTGACTAATTAACGTATACATCAATTCGATCGTATACTTCTCACTTTCATAATGGCCAATATCTAGAATGCACAAATCCTGTTCTCCGTCGAAAAACTCATGGTATTTCACATCCCCGGTTAAATAGATATCCGCATCTGCTTTTTGAGCAGCGTTAATGAGAAAACTCCCTGCTCCACCACATAGAGCCACTTTTTTAAAATACTCCGGTCCACCTTTCGTGTATTTGAAAGTTTTAAGCTCCATCTTTTGGGCCAGGTAGGCAAAAAAGTCTTTTCTATTCATAGCCTGGGGTAATTCGCCAATCATTCCAGATCCAATCTCCGGATCTTCGCCGGCGGGCTGAAGAATCTGTGGCTTTTGCAGATTCAATCTCTCGGCGATCTGGCTATTGACTCCATTAATCAAAACACTATCCAGGTTTGTGTGCCAGGCCATTATGCATACGTCCTGTTTGATGGCCTTTATGACCGTGCGTTCCACGTAATTGTCGCCGGTCAATTGCTTCAAACCCTTGAAAATGATAGGATGATGACAAACCACCACATTGCAGTCTTTTCTGACGGCCTCATCAATGATATCTTCTGTACAATCCAGGGATACCAGCACCCCCTCAATTTCGATGTCGGGACGACCGGTCAGCAATCCGGCATTGTCGTAATTCATCTGAAGCCTTAAAGGCGCAATAAAATCAAGATAATCGTATAATTCTTTGACTGTAGCCACTTTTCAAGAGTTTTTCATTCTTTCAATCCAGGCGGTGCTGCTGCGGTCTGGAACCAGGTCCACCAGGACGATCTCTCCACCCTTCTCACGTACCACCTCCGCACCTACAATTTCATCTTCCCTGTAGTCTCCACCCTTGACCAATACGTCAGGTTGTATTTTCTGGATAAGCTTAAGAGGCGTTTCCTCCTCAAACAGGATCACAGCATCTACCATCCACATGGTAGCTAAGCAAAGTGCCCGCTCAGTTTCAGGTTTTATCGGTCGGCCCTCTCCTTTTAACCCCTTAACAGAAACATCTGCGTTCAAGCCGACCACGAGTCTTTCTCCCTGCGCTTCTGCTTCATGAAGGACCTTGATATGCCCACTGTGCAATAGATCAAAGCATCCATTGGTGAATACGATGCGGTCGCCCTTCAATCGCCAACGATGCAATTCCTGACTCAGTTCTTCCCAATTGACAATTTTTCGCTTCGTTTTATCCATTAAATCGATTTGTTGTAAATAGGTAGTATCACGAGGGACAGTAAGCCTAGTAATACGTTACAAAAAATTTGTATTGAAAAGAATATGATCATGGCAAAGGAAAAACTGTCCGCTCCGCTGACGCCATAAAGGCCCAACGCAGCCATAACGCAAAAATGATAGGACCCCATTCCACCCGGGAGCGGAACCAACATACCTAGACTACCAAAAACAAAAGTAATGAATCCCGCCTGTGGACCGAGCTCCGCGGTAGGTGCGAAGGATTTAAAACAGGCGTAGGTCATCAAATAGTACATGATCCAGATCAAAACCGAGTGAAAAATCAACTGACCGGGAGATTTCACTTTCAAGACAGAAACGATGCCCTCTTTGAAACCAAAAATGAATTGCCTGATTTTCAGGACCAGGGCGTTCTGTGTGCCGGCATGTAATATGAATCTGAGAACGAGAAGTCCCAGGATCACAAATAGCACAATGGCCCCGATAGTCCATGGATTGATCAGGTTCTGTAAAGAAGACAGTTCTGTGTTTTCTATGAGAAAAGCACTGATGGTGTCAAATTCGATGGTAAACGCAATTAAAAGAACGATCAGCAAGCTGAGTACATCTAGAATGCGATCAGTGACAATCGTGCCCATGGCTTTGTCAATTCCGATTTCTTCATATCTACTGAGTGTTCCGCCACGCACTATTTCTCCAATCCTTGGAATACCGAGATTGGCAAAATAGCCTAGCATGATGCTCAGAAAAGCATTTAATTTTCGTGGAACGAGGTTGAGGGGGGCCAATAAGAGGACCCATCTCTCTGCTCTACTCCAATTGCTAATCGTGAATAAAATAAGAACAATGAATATCCAAATCCAATTTACCTGTGAAAAATCAAGCCACAATTTGCGCCATAAGCTACACTCCCCTTTCTCGCCTCCGTCGGCAAGACATTGCGCCGTGTAGGCTTCGCTCTGGCTATCAAATATGAGATACAATATCCCCATGCCGATAAGCAGGAAAAGCAGGGATTGCCCTGTATTCTTCAATGCCTGATTCACTTAGTCGATTTGATTGTTTTCATTGGGAAATATCTTAATGGGCTGGAAAGCCTTGGCTTCTTCAACAGACATATACCCGTAGGCCATAATAATAACAATGTCGCCCACACTCACCAGTCTGGCAGCTGCGCCATTTAGCCCGATGATACCACTGCCGTGTTCTCCTTCAATGGCATAGGTCTCCAGGCGTGCACCATTGTTAACATTCACTATTTGCACCAATTCTCCGGGCACAATTCCACAGGCATCCATTAGCTTGGTGTCTATACTAATGCTCCCGAGGTAGTTCAGGTTAGCTTCAGTAACTACTGCTCGGTGTATTTTGGATTTTAGCCTTTTGATCATCATAAGCTTGCTTCTATTTTAGTCCAGCCGGAAAGACTCGGCAAAATTAATCTTTTAAAATCATGTTATCAATCAAACGCACATCTCCCAGCCATCCGGCGGTAAGCGCAACAACAGTTGAATGCGCATCGAAGTTGTCAATCGGCTGAAGAGTCAACCCATCCACGATTTCAAAATACTCCAATTTTAAGCTGCTTTTATCTATCAACTTTCTACACTCTTCAACTATATCGTTTGGACTCAAGGCCACTCCAGAAGTATTTTTTCCTGACAAATAGGTACATCGATTTTTCGCATGAGAAAGTGCCTTAAAAAGGGTATTGGCTTCAGGCCGCAACGACGCATCTATTCTCCTGTTTCTGGAGCTCATAGCCAAGCCGTCATTCTCTCGAACAATCGGGGCACGCATTACCTGTGTAGAAAGGTCGAGCTTTGCGAGCATTTCACGCACGATAGACCATTGCTGATAATCTTTCTGCCCCATGATCAAAACATCCGCAGGGATTATTTCCAAAAGCCGTGCGACCACTTGCATCATACCCTCAAAATGTCCGGGCCGAAAAGCACCTTCCAGGCTATTCGTCCACGCATCCATATCCAGATTTAATCGATAGGCTTCTTCACCCTCGGCATAAACCTCTGTTGTTGATGGCGCAAAGACTATGTCACAGGCGCTGGCTTCCAGCTTTTCAAGGTCGTCCGGCAGGGTATTCGGGTAATTGAGAAAGTCTTCTTTTTGATTGAACTGTGTCGGATTGACGAAGATACTGCAAATGACTAAATCTGCTTTTTGCTTCCCCAATTTGATGAGGGACAAATGACCGTCATGTAAAGCGCCCATGGTTGGTACAAAAGCCAGCGTTTTTCCCTCGCTCTTCACATGCTTGAGGTAAGCGTTTATTTGCTCGCTTTGTTTATACAAAAACATAAGAATGCGCTTTATTGTTAAAGTCTGTGATTATAGGCGCAGCGAAATTATAATTTATTTTTCGTATTTTTGCAGCCACATTCTTTTACATTTTCTACAAGGGATATTTATGGCGAAAAAGAAGATTCTCATCGTGACGCAGGAAATGAAGCCTTACACCGCTATTTCCCTGGTCTCAGATATTGTTGCTGATCTACCCAAAGAAGTACAAGCAAAAGGATTCGAAGCAAGAATTCTGATGCCACGATATGGTACCATTAATGAACGCAGGTACCGCTTGCATGAAGTGGTGCGTCTGTCGGGAATGAATATCATTGTAGACGATGATGATTACCCATTAATCATCAAAGTTGCCAGCTTGCCGGGCGCGCGACTGCAGGTATATTTCCTAGATAATGAGGACTTTTTCAAACGAAAGCACGTCTTCAAAGATGCTAAGGACAATTTGTTCGAAGACAATGTGGACCGCATGGTCTTTTTCAGCAAAGGGGTGATTGAGACTGTAAGAAAATTTGGGTGGCCGCCGGACATCGTGCACTGTCACGGAATGATGAGCTCTTTGGTACCACTCTATTTGAGAAAAGCGTACAACAACGATCCGCTTTTTGCTCAATCGAAAATCGTCTACAGTGCCTACGATTATGAAGCTGACGATACTTTTGTAGAAAATTTCCGGGATAAGGCACTCATCGCCCACCTGGAGGAAGAAGAACTCGATAATTACTTCGTGGATGGTCAACTGAATCTCAATCAGGGAGCAGCCAGGCATTCTGATGGCGTCATCAATATAAATGAGGCCATAGATAATGATTTACTCGAGGGAGACGTTAGTGAGAATATTATCGACCAAGAGGTAAATGACGATACGGACATCGTTTTCGATCGTTATTTCGAGTTGTATAACAAATTGCTCGGTTCCTCGGACGAAGAAGAATAAAAGCACCGAAATTTCTATGCGCTATTTTCCTTTCCTTAAGACGGCGTTGTGGCTGTCCATGATTTCTTTATTAGTATCCTGTAATGACCAGGGAGAACTCGGAGAGTCTATCATCGAACCGGTGAGGTTTGGTACTTTTAAAGATGATTTGCCTTTTAAAATGAAAACCATCAGCCGCGACTCCGTAATCAGCACTTTCTGTTCGGACTTTTTTGTAGGTCGCACAGAAGATCCTGTTTTCGGAGAATTTGAAGCCGGATTTTACGCTCAAATGAGTATCATTCCCTTCGACACCATTTTTTCTGATTTTATGGTAGATAGCGTTTATTTGCAACTGCTCTACGACACGCTATGGTACGGTGACACCATGGCCCCTTTTGATATTTACGTGCATCGTCTATTAGAAAACCCTGATTTTCAGACGAATTTGGGTTCGGACACCGAATTTGAAGTCAGTACGGAACCTATTGGATCACTTGAGAGCTTCACCCCTCAATTGACAGAGACCATAACGGAAGACACCGTGGCACAGCAAGTTCGTGGTAGACTGCGCATACCGCTCGACAATTCTGTAGGAGAAGAACTTCTCAGTTATGACAGTGCATCCTATGCGTCCAATATTACCTTTCAGGATCAGTTCAATGGTGTCTTCGTTCGAGCAGGGGACAATACCCGATCTATGGTTGCCTTCGACATGGCCATTTCGGAAATTTCCGGTTATTATACGGCCTTGATTGTCTACTTCACGACCAATGGCGTGCAGGACAGCCTTCAGCTCCTCATCTCGCGATCAGGAGATTTTAGGCTGGGATATTATAAAAAAGATCAAAGTGGTGCACTGATCGAGGATTACATTGATGACTATGAGCGCGGTGAAGAATTGGGCTTTTTAAGTGGGCATGCCGGAAATGCCGTGGATATAGATTTGGAGGAAGCCGCTGAATTTTTAAGTGATTTTATCGTCAACCATGCTGAAATCTGCTTACCTTTGAATGAATCCCTGGGCTATGACTATGACGTATATCGACCGGCCGAGGTCATAACACCTATTTTTGAGGACGATATGGGCAATCTGTTTGACATCGTTGACTATACCAATCGGCGATTTTTCGTTGATTATCGGCTTGATATGGATACGTCCAACATGTACAGACAGTATTGTCTGGATATTTCCTTGCACATGCAAAATATTATCCTGGGCAATCTACCGAATCAAATAAGGATTTTAGCATCAAATGTAGAACGAAACGGATGCGATATACAGGAGCCTTACAAGGCAGTTATCAATGGAAGAAATAATTCGGAAGTCCCCGCAAGACTAATTGTGTACTACACAGAACCTGAATAAATAATTTATATGTGCGGAATCGTTGGATACATCGGTAACCGTCAGGCGACACCGATCATCATCAATGGCTTGAAAATGCTGGAGTATCGTGGTTACGATAGCGCGGGCATCGCTGTGGTAAACGATCAACGGCAATTGCAATTGATCAAACGAAAGGGGAAGGTAAATGAACTGATAAGTGCATTCAATGGACAAAAGCCTCATGGCACTATTGGTATAGGGCATACCCGGTGGGCTACGCACGGTCCTCCTTCAGACGTCAATTCTCATCCTCACAGTTCGCAGCAGGGCGATATTGTAGCCGTACATAATGGTATAATAGAAAACTACAACGTCCTAAAACAAACGCTTGAGAAACGTGGGCATGAATTTTCCAGCGATACAGATACAGAAGTCTTAGTCCACCTTATTGAAGAAATCAAGAAAAACCAGAATATTGATCTCGAGGAGGCTGTACGACTGGCGCTGACAGAAATCACTGGCGCCTATGCCCTGGTGGTCCTGGATAAAAATGACCCGGACAAATTGGTTTGTGCCAGAAAAGCGAGTCCGCTCGTTATTGGCATTGGAAAAAACGAATACCTCGTGGCCTCTGATGCCACCCCAATCATTGAGCACACCAGAAAGGTGGTATACCTCAATGATTACGAAATTGGTGTAGTGCATCGAGATGGCCACCTCAAAATAGTGAATGTTCAGAACGAAGTACAAAATCCCTTTATTCAGGAGCTCAACATGGAAATTGAGCAGATTGAGAAAAGCGGATATGAGCACTTTATGCTTAAAGAAATTCATGAGCAACCCACCACCGTCAGAGATGGCATGAGAGGGAGAATCAATGCTGGAGAAGGCTGGATTAAATTGGGTGGTTTTGACGACTACCGCAATCGGTTTCTCAATTGTCGCAGGCTGATCATCGTTGCCTGTGGGACCTCATGGCATGCTGGACTCGTCGGGGAGTACCTGATCGAAGAATTGGCACGCATACCGGTAGAAGTGGAATATGCCTCGGAATTCCGATACCGCAACCCAGTTCTTGATGAAAAAGACATTGTCATTGCCCTTAGCCAGAGTGGAGAAACAGCAGATACCCTGGCCGCTTTAGAGATGGCAAAGTCAAAAGGAGCCCTCATTTACGGTATCGTTAATGTCGTGGGTTCCTCCATATCCCGCATCACGGATGCAGGGTCATATATTCACGCGGGTCCGGAAATTGGCGTAGCCAGTACCAAGGCATTCACTGGCCAACTGACACTGCTCACCCTTCTCACTTTAAGTATCGCCCACGAGAAAGGAACTATTGCTCATTCTGAACTCCGGCAGCTGCTCTATGAAATGGAAGGTATTCCGGTGAAAATGGAAAAAATAATCGCTCTTGATGAGCGCATCAAAGAAATCGCAGCGGAAATCAAAGATTCTCCCAACGCCCTTTATCTTGGAAGGGGGTATAATTTCCCTATCGCATTGGAAGGTGCTCTGAAATTGAAAGAAATATCCTACATTCACGCAGAAGGATATCCTGCAGCAGAAATGAAGCATGGTCCTATTGCATTGATCGATGAAAACATGCCAGTCATCGTCATTGCTACCAACAAAAGCGCTTACGAAAAAATATTAAGTAACGTACAAGAAGTGAAAGCCAGAAACGGTAAAATTATTTCTATTGTAGTGGAAGGTGAGAAAGAAATATCACGAATTTCTGATTACACCATAGAGATTCCAGCTACAACGGAAGCCTTCACTCCGCTGCTAAGTGTCATACCACTACAGTTGTTGTCTTATCATATCGCGGTCATGAGGGATTGCAATGTGGACCAACCCAGGAATCTCGCCAAATCGGTTACCGTGGAATAATTAATTAAGCAAAAGTAAAGATGGAATACAATTCAGAAAAAGAACTATTGATCTACGCCGAATATGGTCGACATATCCAAGGCTTGATAAAAAACAGTGTCAATATTGAAAATACAGAGGAACGTCAGGCCTATATCGAACAGATCATCCGTTTAATTGAACAAATGAACCCGGAGTACAAGTCGATAGAGAATGCCCGCCTTAAAATCTGGCAAAATATCTTCAATATTCTGGGTACTGAGGTGGTTTTAGAATATCCTGAAGAAGTGGATAAATCACCGGAAACAGAACGTTACAACAAGGCACACTCCATGGTCTATCCTCACCGGAGCAATAAATACCGCCACTACGGCACCAATGTGCACAAACTTTTAGACAAGGCCCTTGAGATTGAAGATCCAGTGAAGAAGAAAATGTTACTGGAATTGATCGGATCCTATATGAAACTGGTTCATAAAAACTGGAACAACGAGAAATTCATTAGTGATGAGGTGATTAAAAACGACATCGAAAGAATTTCTGAGAACAAGATTACTTTCGAAGAAAACGAGCATCTCAACTTTAACGTTTTATCCAAACCGTCACGAAACCAGCGCAAAGTACACAACAATAGAAAGTCTTCTCGTGGAAGAAAAAAACGAAGAGGATAAATCAATCCCGTGGGTACACATACCAAAGGAAATAATAGCAACACATTCAAGGTCACAGGAGGCCTGCGCTTAAATGGTAAATTAAAGCCTCAGGGAGCGAAAAACGAAGCGCTGCAAATCCTGTCAGCGGTTATGCTGACTGAGAAAAAAGTGACAGTGCACAACGTGCCCGACATCCGTGACATACGTATGATGTTGGCTATCCTTGAAGGCTTTGGGGTCGAAATAGAATCTCATTCCCGAAATAGTTTCAGCTTCACTGCAAAGAACATCGACCTGGACTACCTCTACACCGATGACTACCGGGATAAAGCCACAAGCATCCGAGGATCAGTCATGCTCATTGGGCCTTTGCTGACGAGGTTTGGTAAGGCTTATCTCCCTAAGCCAGGTGGTGATAAAATTGGTCGCAGACGCCTGGATACCCATCTCATCAGCCTACAAAAACTAGGGGCCAGGTTCCATTACGATCCTGTCAAGTATGCCTTTGAAATAGAGGGGAAATCTCTTGAAGGACGATATATATTGATGGAGGAGATCTCAGTTACGGGTACCGCCAATACCATCATGGCCGCTGTACTCACAAAGGGCATCACCACCATTTACAATGCCGCTTGCGAACCCTACATTCAACAATTATGTGCTTTACTCATTCGCATGGGGGCCAAGATCAACGGCGTCAAAAGTAATTTACTCGTGATCGAAGGTGTCGAGGCATTAGACGGCGGAGAGCACCACGTTTTGCCCGACATGATAGAAATTGGAAGTTTCATCGCTACAGCAGTCATGACCAAATCTGAAATTACGATTGAGTCTGCAGGCATTGAACACCTAGGAAATATCCTGCCGACCTTCAGGAAGTTTGGTATTACTATCCGTGAGCTTGGAGATGATTTGTACATCCCAGTTCACGATCACTACGAAATTCAAAGCTTTATAGACGGTTCGGTGCTTACGGTTTACGATGCCCCCTGGCCAGGATTTACGCCAGATTTGCTTAGTATTTTGCTCGTATTGGCAACGCAGGCGAGAGGCAGTGTGCTCATACATCAGAAAATGTTTGAGAGCCGACTGTTCTTTGTGGATAAACTAATTGATATGGGTGCTCAAATTATTTTGTGTGATCCCCACCGGGCTACCGTGATTGGTATGGACCGACAAACCAACCTTCGAGCTATATCAATGACCTCACCTGACATCCGCGCCGGGGTCTCCCTGCTTATTGCAGCACTCTCTGCAGAAGGCATCAGCTATATTCACAACATTCATCAAATTGACAGAGGATACGAGCGGATCGACGAACGGCTCAATGCTCTTGGAGCCCAGATCGAAAGAATATAGGCGGATCTTTTCTTCTACTCTGCTCTTTCTGCCGCTCTTCCGTATACCTCTCCGGCCAACACCCAGATAAAAGTCCACAAAAAGGCAGGTAATACAGGCAATGCTGAACCCATCCATTCTACAGACACCCACTGAAAGCTCAAGGCAGCCAAAAGGATCTCACCGCTCAAAAGAGCCCAAAAACTCCAGGCCCAATGGACATGCTTGAGATAAAAGATGCCTATGACAATGGGATACAAAAGGGCACTTCCAGAAAATGTCATGGTCACAATAGAAAAAATACTGGCAGGACGCAGCAAGGCAATGACCATGCCTATCATGGCAACAAGAAAAATGATCCATCGTGCTGCTTTCACCTGGCCGCCATGATTAGCGTCTCTTTTAACAAATTGTAGGTAGAAATCCCTCGTTCCAATACTTGCAATAGCCATGAGAATGCTATCCACAGTGCTAATGAATGCCGCCAACGCACCTGTGAGAATAAGGGCCGAAAACCAATCCGGCGTATACTTACCCAAAAGCATAGGTAGAATGGCATCCGAGGCCTTCCCCTCCAAACCAGCGAAGTCAATATGCCCCAAAACACCAATAATGACAGGCACGATAAAAAGAAAAGGTGGGATAAAAGCATATAAAATGGTGGTCTTTTTAAAAATACGCAGATTCTTTCCCATTAAAAATCGTGTGAAAATCTGCGGGAACATGGGCAGGCAGGCGGACCACAACAAAAGAAAGCTCAGCCATTTCAAGGGGGTGAAAAAATCTCCGCGTCCTCGCACAACAAACAATTCAGGCATGGCCTCTTGAAGAGATAAATTATTTTCCGAAATACCCCCCATGGAATTATCAAGCACCAGTATCGCCGTCAGCATCAAAGTCAGCATAATAATGCCATTCTTCATATCCATGGCGACAATTCCCCTCATACCACCCACGATGACATAAATCAGAATCAGGAAGGTCATAAGCACCACACCCTGGGCGTAGGATAGAGCTCCACCGGTTATATTTTCCAGAATTAGTCCGGCACCGACAGATTGCACAGCAAGAAATGGCAACATGAATAGAATCATGAAAAGCATAAAAACCACTGACAAGGGCACACTACCACTTTCTCCACGTATCATTTCAACAGGCGTAATGTAAGATTTCTGCTTGCCCAAGCGCCAGGCCTTGTTTCCTATGATATAAAAATTGATGGCAGCAAAGGAAGTTCCGAATGCCATCATTGGATAATAGGCATATCCCACTCTGTAGGCTTCTCCGGCAAAGCCCAGGAAAAAAAAAGCGCTGAAATTGGTCGCAATAAGACTAAAAAAAAGGGCTACTGTCCTCAGGTTTCTATTGGATAAAAAGAAACTTTCCGGGTTGTTTTCAGGCCTTTTGGTAAAAAATAATCCCCAGGCAAAGCTTACCAGGAGATAGCTGATGAGAATGATGTAGGGAATCATAGCTGCTCCTGATTTTCATCTTGCCAAAAATGACTGCAAAAGACCCATATTGAAAAAGCAAATAACAACTCAAAGAGGAAAAAGTAGTACAGCCACTCCGGTAAGCCCAAAATAGACAGAGAAGAGTGATCATTGTTAAAAAGGTAAACCACTGCTAACAAGACAATAAGGATAAACCAGATGGCCCAAAGAATCACATTTCTCATATAAACTGATCAATTGTCTACGCGAATATATCTAAGATTTTTACAGGGCATTCAAAAAAAGCTATTTAGAGTATACCGATTCCAAATAGGAGGACGAAAAGCAAACTAATGAGCGCCATTTCCCGGACCAGTGGATCAAGAGAAATACTATTTTTCAGCAATACTTTGTATATATTAAAAATCATAAGAGGCACCACCATCAGAAACCACCACTGTCCGCCATTGAACCAGGTGAATAATGCCGCCGTAGTTACACCTCCCAGGAGCAATAAGACATGATAGATGCGAGAACCTCTTTCGCCCAACACAACCGCCATCGTTCTTTTACCTGCAAATTGATCCGATTGAATGTCGCGGATATTATTGATGTTGAGCACAGCAACAGCAAAAAAACTACAAGAGCTGGCGGGCAATAAATGTACAGGATGAAACTCTCCCGTTTGTAAATAGTAAGTCCCTATGACCCCCACCCAGCCAAAGAACAAAAACACAGATACATCCCCCATAGCGCGATAACCATAAGCATTTTTTCCAAGGGTGTAACGAATAGCAGCCCAAATGGCCAAGAGACCTATAATCAGGTAGAGCAAAAAAGCCTTCCATTCTATAGGGCTGACCACGAGCAAAACAATACCGCTCAGGAAACTAGACACGGCCACAATACCAATTGCCTTCCTCATAGTTTGGGGGGCTATGAAACCTCCTTGTACCATGCGTTCTGGGCCTCGTCTTTTATCGTGGTCCGCTCCATTCTCATAATCTCCAAGGTCGTTGGCGAGATTAGACAGCAATTGCAGCAGGACAGTTGTCCAGACCGCCAATCCCAAGACTAACCAGTCCAATTGATTGCTGCGTGCGGCACGGAATCCTCCCATAGCAATGCACGCAACGGCCAAGGGAAATGCCCTGGGTCTCGAAGCCCGCAACCAATATTTCATACTGGAATTACTCATACCTCACACTCACATAATAAATACTGCCAATGGCTGGAGCTCCATAAATAGTGATGTATTCCTGCCGAAACAAATTGCTTGCTCCGAGCTTGATCGTACTGTCCCATTCTTCTAGACGATAGCTGATCGCCAGATCTGAAGTATTGAAACTCGGAATTCTAGTCTCCCCAAAATTGCTGAAATAGTCATAAGATCCTGAATAGCGGAAACTGTAATGGAAGCCCCAACGCTCACCAGGTCCCAATCTGCGACCAGACACTTTGAATGCCGCGCGGTGTTCCGGTATATTGAATTGCAGGCTTCTCAAAAAGGCCTCCTTTTCTAGTTTATCGTCCACATTCTCATTCGAGGGTTCAAAATCCGGACTGTCATAACCACTCCAATCATAACTGGCGCCAAGGGTGACACGCTCGGTCAACACATAATCCAGACCAATTCCAGCTCCGTATCCCTGCACCGTTTCAGGGCGATTTTGACGAATCGCAAAAATTTGGAAGTCTTCCGGGTTGTCTTCAGGTCTAAAAAACACATTGGGTCGATTGATAAAATTCTCGTACTCAGTGAAATAAGCTGAAGCATCCACAAACAGCTTTTGCCCGTATCTGCTGCGATACCCCAATTCATAGCTTGTGTTTCGCTCCGGTTGCAGAGCCCTAAAATTCCTGGGATCTGATTCCAGGATTTCACTCAATCTATATTTTGTGCCGCTATTACCGCGGTAAATAAAGTTGTCTATTGACCTGCGCGCAGCCCCAACAATTGTAAACACAGACGTCAATTGTAAACGAAAAAATCCTTCCTGGATACTTGGGTTTCGGAAACCAGTGAGATAAGACGCACGAACGATATGGTCTTTCTTAGCTCCAAGCTTCATTACAGCTGTTGCCCGGGGCGACCAATTGAGATTGTAGTCCGTCTGCTTGTCTGCTCTTAAGGCTGCCGTCAATTTAAGTCGGTCGCCGATCATCTCTTTGGATGCCTGGCCATATCCCGCAAACTGGTTGACGATGATGGGCTCCCCGAACCCAAGAGGGCCATCATTGTAAAATGCTCCACCACTTTCAACATTGTATCTGCGGTAATTCATCCCTAGCTGTAGCTTGAAAGGCAAGGCCGTACCAAAATCGTAATCCAGGTCAATGTTATCGTAATGAGAATAGTCTACAGCTTGTGAGCCCGGGATAAGTGAAGAATTCTGACCAGAATAATCTGTATTCTGTGTGGTGGCTCCCAAAGCCGCCTCAAAGTCCTCTTTATTGAATTCACTTCCTCCTGGCAAGAATCTATCCGCAAAGGCACGCGCCTGTGCCAAAGATCCTGAGCTGGCATATTCCGCACGAAAGTCCTCAAGCCACAAATCGTTGGGGCGAAGTACCTGCTGCACAGCTGCTGCCGCATTGGTAGCTGACCAGCTGCCCCTGAAATTATCTAATTTGTGCCTATATGCGCGGAAGTTCAGCCCTTTGTGGGTGATGCGCAGTAAATTCATACGCTGCAGGTAGTCGAATTGAGGGAAGGTAGCACTGCTTCTGATCAACCAGTCGCTGACGGAGTGTTTATAGGTGTATTCAATCTCCCAGTCTTCCGCCGGGCGAAAGAACAATGAAAAATTACCCCGAATGGATTGCATTTCATTGGTGCCAAAATCTCCTGAGGTGAATAAGTCTTTCTCCGCAATACCGGAACGAACCAGTGGCGTGCCATTGAGAGACAATGTATCATTTCCCGGTCCTACCAGATGCTCTACTCCAGGTACTATACCGATACCATTGGTGTATTCATCTCCAAGGCTATGAACGGCATCAAATGACAGGTTGCCATCCCCTTTCTGCATGTCCTGTAGTGTTTCTCTTTGCTCATAATTACCCGGTGTAACACGGGCAGATTGATCATCACCTAGCCAGTCGTGGTAACTGGAATAACTCAAATCCATCTTGAATGCCCATTTATCACTGAAGAGGTGTGCCAGTCTAAATTCCTGCTCGAAATAAGGGTTTGTGCCCGCTGCATCTTGAACGGTAATACCAGCCTTCGACTGAAAGCTAAAGCCTTGGAAGTCAAAGGGATTTTTTGAATAAAAGCGTAAAACTCCGTTGAAAGCATCTGATCCATAAAGGGCGGAAGATGCTCCATGGACCAACTCAACAGAAGCAAGATCAAGGTCTGAAATCCCCATCGTGTTGGCTATTGCCAGACCAATCGGATTGGTCATATCGTATCCGTCCAGCTGCTGCTTGAATCGGAAGTTTCCCGGATCTGAAAACCCTCGTGTGTTATAAGAAGGTAAACTCAAACTGGATGTCTGGGCCTGGATACCACGCATATTCTTAACCGCCTCGTAAGCGCTGACCTCCCCCATGCTCTTGATGCGTTCAGAGGAAAGCTTGTATATCGCCACAGGGGCCTCCATGATCCTCTCTTCATACCTTGAGGCACTCACGACCACCTGATCAAGCAACCTACTCGCTCCATCAAGCGATACGAAAACCGAGTCTGCTCCCGGTGATTCTATGAGTTTACGAACCGTCTCATAGCCCAGAGCCGAAAAAATCAGGGTTTTCGGATATTGCCCAGAGGTGCTTAACGAAAAGTAACCCTTATCATTTGTAAAAGTACCATTTAAGGTGCCCTCTTCCTGTATACTCACAGCTGTTAAAGGCTCATCTTCATTGGTCACGCGTCCTTGTATCTGAATTTCTTGTGCAGCCGCAAGAAAACCAAACATAATGCTGAATAACAAGGCACCAAAGGCCCTATTTGATATCATATTCTTAGAAATTTTGAGCAAAGATAGTTGAATCAACGTTTTCCTTCGTCGCTGGTTTAAGAAAAAGGACAACTCAGAAGCAGCAAGGTTCAACCATTTATTTCATCTTTTTTGCAACACAGTTGCATTTTACCTTTTCTTGCTTTATCTTGCAACTCAGTTGCACAAAAATATAGGAACTATGAAAATTAATTGGATTTTTTACTTACTTATTCTGGGGCTTTTATTTGTGGCCTGTGATGATGACGATGATGACGATGACGTAATGGAGAATGAAATCACCATTAACATACTAGAACCGACAGAGGGTGAGACTATTGCTCTTGCAGATTGCGCTGAAGTGCATCTTCATATTGAGTTCACGGCTACCGTTGAAATGCATGAAATTGAAATAGAATTGCATCCCGAAGATGATGTAGATGATGTAATCTTCGAGTACGATGAGCATAACCATGATTTGCAAATTGATTTCGAGCAGGATGTCAATCTTTGTGATTACGCTGGCCAGTGCTTCCACCTTGAAGTCGCTTCTTATAAAGATCATGATGGTAATGAAAAAGAAAGAGCTGATGTAGAATTCTGTCTGGAGTAAGACATGAATAAAATACTTCATCCACCGGAGACTGCAATCTCCGGTTTTTTTATGTCCATTGCTGGCACAATTGCATTAAATTGCTTTTTAAAAGCCAAAACCAAAGCTCATTTCAGGTCCAGGTAAACATAGAAAAAAAACGAAAGGGTTCTTTTCCAAAGCGGCGAGTGGCCTGCTCATACTGCCTGTAAAAATGTATCAATACCTCTTGTCACCATTGCTTCCCAGCAGTTGCAGGTATCAACCAACTTGTTCTCACTATTTTATAGAAGCCGTCCGGATATGGGGCCCTGTGAAAGGAGGATGGCTCGGCATCAAACGGATTTTGAGTTGTCATCCCTGGGGGGGACACGGATACGATCCGGTCCCGCCTAAGAACAATAAAGACGAAATCTAAAAGAATACAATATTCTTCTCGTCTATAATCTTTCTAATGTTGATGAGTGCATATCGCATTCGACCAAGCGCCGTATTAATACTGACATCCGTCAACTTGGCAATCTCTTTAAAGCTCAAATCCGCATAATGTCTCAATATGACTACTTCGCGTTGCTCTTCAGGTAATGCATCGACCAATTGACGCACTTTCTCATAGCGTTGGTTTTTGATCATTTTGGTTTCGGCATTGTCTTCCGTCACCTTCAAAACATCAAAAATGTCAAATTCTTCCGTAGGTGATACAGTTGGCTTTCGTTTAGACTTGCGGAAATGATCCACGCACATATTGTACGCTATACGCATGGCCCACTGCAAAAACTTGCCTTCGTGGTTGTATTTACCTCTGCGAAGAGTACGAATAATTTTAATGAATACATCCTGGAAAATGTCCTCAGCGAGACTATGGTCTTTAACGAAAAGAAAAATGGAAGTGTAAATCTTTTCTTTGTGCCTGTTGAGCAGCACTTCAAAAGCTCTATCATCGCCGTCTAAGTAAGCATTAATGAGTTGCTTATCATCTCTTTGTGTAACTTGCATAACAATCTAAGTTAGATCTTAATCCAAATAAAAATTGAGTACAAGTCTTGCGATAAAATATGCTTTTATTAAAAAATGATTTAAACAAAAGTAATCTGCTTTAGGCTTATTTGCAAGTATTTTTGCTTCCTTAAGCTTTTTTTAACGGTAATGAATTACCTCTATTCAAGAGCAAAGCTACAAAAACCAATCCAAACAAATGAAATATCATCATAATTCATTAGAAAAAAATACATATAAGGTGAGAAAACCTGCCGATATGATTCAGTATTAATCGATCAAGCTGCCTGTGCAACTTTACCAAGAAAAGTACAGATTCTTGACTTCTCAATTTGAAAAACAGTATCTTTCCGTTGAAGCAATGAGGGATATATGTTCGAATTAGCCAGTATCATTTTCTTTGGTATTCTCGCCCAGTGGATTGCATGGAAAATAAAAGTTCCAGCCATTCTGCCTTTGATCATTATCGGTTTGTTTGTGGGTCCACTCTCGTTTCTTTGGACAGGTAACAATCCCGATGAAAAGTGGATTGAACCGATATTTCACGACGGTCAGGGTATTTTGCCTGCCAAGAATTTTTTCTATTTCGT
>Ga0102929_1000634_pt1 | contig 20836 bp, 8 predicted proteins | sample SalPonR1_B_D2_MG_FD_78510 | JGI IMG/M metagenome (GOLD analysis project Ga0102929, IMG submission 78510) | Salt pond soil microbial communities from South San Francisco under conditions of wetland restoration - Salt Pond MetaG R1_B_D2_MG | ecosystem: Environmental > Aquatic > Marine > Intertidal... | reverse complement strand
GTCCTTCGTCTGCAAGGTATCGATCCTTCCGAGGTCAAACTCAAACCCGGCCTTGACAATGATCTGCGCATCGTAATTGCCGAAAGCAGCCCCGGAGCAGATGATGGCGGCCATATCACCGCGTTCTATGCCGATCGCGGTGGCTATCGGGGTATCGAAAAGATCGTCTTTGATGACGGCACCGAATGGCAGCGTGATGATTTTGATGCAATCAAACTGGCTGAAACAGCCACCGAAGACGGCGAACGTATCACCGGCACTTCCGCGGCTGATACCATCGCTGGGCTTGGCGGTGATGACCTGTTGCTTGGGCTTGGCTTGGCAGACACCTACGTCTTTTCGCGTGGTGACGGGGCCGATGTTATCGACGACCGAACCGGCCCCTCGAACCGTCTGGAACTGACCGGGTTTGCCGAAGACGAGGTAACCTTTGCCCGGCGCGGGTTTGATGGTGAGGATCTGATTATCCTCCTCAATGAGCCGGGCGATGAAATCCTGTTCGTGGATGGCTTGCGTGACGGCCTGCAACCTTTGTCGGAAATCGTGCTGACAGATAGCGGCACGGTGATTGACATGGCTGCGGTCCAACTGGCCTTGGTCGAAGATCTGGCCGGGGCGGGCGACGATATCATCGTTGGCACGGCATCTGACGACACTTTGACCGGCAGCACCGGCACTGACCTGATTGCCGGTCAAGACGGTCATGATGTCTATATCTACGCCAAAGGCGATGGCGACGACAGGATCAGCGACACTGGCAACGACGCAGGCGATGTTCTGCGCCTGACGGACCTGACCCCCGAAGATATCGAATTTGCCCTGCGCGCCGGGGCGGACAGCCCCGATTTGGTGCTGCTGTTCAAGGATGGCCGCGACAGGATCATCCTTGAAAACGCGCTTGATGGCACAAACGCCGGAGTGGATCGCATTCTGTTTGCCGACGGCACCGAATGGACGGTCGAGCAGATGCGCGCGCAGGCGCTTGACTATGCACAAACGGGCCGCTCAGAGCCGGTGATCGGCTTTGATGGCGATGACACCTTCAACGGCAGCGCCGGGAATGATCGCCTGTCTGGCATGGACGGCAGTGATACCTATGTCATGTCGCGCGGCGACGGTCACGACACGATCGCCGAGGCCGCAAGCGATGCGCTGGACCTTGATCGGGTGGAACTGCCCGATTTCGTATCAACCGAAGTCTCTGTGCGTCGGTTGTTCAAAGGCAGTGACACAGTTGTTCTGACGTTCACCTCGTCCCCCGATGACAGTCTGACGATTGAAAACGCATTCGCGGGTGGTCGTGCCGGGGTCGAACAAATCGTATTCTCGGATGGTGTGATTTGGTCGCCGACGATTCTTGAAACGCTTTTGGCAAACAACGCTCCGGTAGCCCGTGCGGATGGATATTTCACGGCTACCAGCGGCGAAACACTGACCTTGTCGGTCGACACGATGCTGCGCAATGATTTTGACGCCGATGGCGACCCGCTGTCGATCATCGCCGTTGATGGCGGCGATCACGGCGTTGCGGAACTGGATGAAAACGGCCAGATCCGGTTTACGGCCAATGAGGATTTCTTTGGTCCGACGCAACTAAGCTATACCTTGTCGGATGGTCGCAATGGCCTTGCCACCGGGCAGGTCGATCTGCGTGTGCGCCCGGTCGCCGAAGCGCGCGACGACAGCGGATTCACCGTTGAAGAGGATGGCGTTCTGCCCATCGAGACAGAACGCCTTCTGTCCAATGACCTTGACGGCGACCGGATGATCGTGTCGCAAATCCTCAGCAGTGAAAACGGCACTGCCAGCCTGACAAGCGACGGACAGGTTCTGTTCTCGCCGGATCAGGATTTCAATGGCCTGGCCAGCTTTATGTATGTGGCCAACACGCCCGAAGGTGGCCGCGCCGAGGCGCGTGTGACCATTCAGGTCACCCCGACCAACGATGCGCCGAATGCGGCCAATGATTTCGGATTCAGCACCTTCGAAGATGTGCCGTTCCAAGTGTTCGCCCCTGACCTTTTGGAGAATGACAGCGATATCGATGACGACACGCTCAGCGTTGTGTCGGTCACCGGCAGCGCCGATATGGCGGTTAGACTGACCGATGACGGGTATGTTCTGGCCACGCCAACCGATTACTTCTTTGGCAATACCTACTTCGATTATACAATTTCCGATGGCAACGGCGCCACCGCGCAAGGCCGCGCTTTTGTCTATGTCGAACCGGTGAACAACGCCCCCGAACCGGGTGACGACCGCTTTACCACCGCCGAAGACAATCCGCTGATCATCAATCTTGATGATGTTCTGTCGAACGATCTTGATCGCGATGGTGACACAGTCTCGCTGGATGGTTTGCTGCGCTTCGGGGCCTTTGGCGGCACGTTCGAAGCGCTGGACAATGACACCATTCTTTTCACGCCCTGGGCCAATTTCTTTGGTGAGGCGTCTGTGGAATATTACGCCGCCGACGGGCAGGGCGGTGTCGGACGCGGGCAGATCGCGGTTGATGTCACGCCGGTCAATGATCGCCCGGTTGCGCGGGATGAAAGCTACAAGGACGATGCCTTTGAGACGATCCTGCAAGGCACCGAGGATATCCCGCTTGAGATTCCGGTTGCCGAGCTGATGAAAAACGACAGCGATGTCGAAGGGCTGGCCCTGACCTTCGAGAACGTGTCGGATCCGGGCGATGGCGCGATCAGTTTCTCAGCGGATGGAATAACGCTGATTTTCACACCCGATCAGGATTTCTGGGGCGAAACTACATTCAGCTATCTTGTTTCTGACCCCGAGGGGTTGGTCGACGATGCCAGCGTGACGATGTTCTTTGAAAATGTGGGAGACGCCCCGCCGGTCGCGAACGAAGACGTGATCGAAGTGCTTGAAGACGTGCAGATTGTTATCCCGCAATCGGTTTTGTTGGCCAACGACACGGATATCGACCGTGATCCGCTGGAAATCACTGGTGGGCGTCTGCCGGGATTACTTGATTGGCAGTTCGAGTTGCAAGGCACCGTAACGCGCAACGAGGACGGCGATTTCGTGTATAAGCCGCCGCTGAACGGCACGTCTGACTCGGGCTTTTTCTACTTTGTCACTGACAATGCCGATGGCACCTCGGAAGGCTTTGTCGATATCCAGATCATACCGGTCGACGATCAGCCTACGGTGGTTGATGACACGGTGTCGTCCACGCCGCTTGACGTGCCACTGGTCATTCGCATTGCCGATGTCATGGTCAATGACTTTGACGTGGACGAACCCGAGACCGAGCCGCAAAACCTTAGCTTCGTGGGGGTCGATGCGGCCTCGGTTGGCACGGCGACCATTCAGGGCGATTTCATCGTGCTGCGTGTGCCCGAAGGATTCACTGGCCCGGTCGAATTGACATATCGGGTCACCGATCCCACAGGGCTTGAGGATACAGGCCGCATTTTTGCGCTGGTCGAAAACGATTACGCCCGCCTTTTGGAAGGCACACCGGATGATGATCTGCTGATCGGTAACGCGTTGGATGAAACTATTACGGGCCTGGACGGGGCCGACCGGATCGAGGCGCTGGATGGGGCCGACAGCCTTTTGGGTGGCGCGGGCCAAGATACCATCCTTGCCGGAACCGGCGACGATACGATCGAAGGCGGTGACGATGCCGACAGCATTGATGGCGGCGACGGGTTCGATACCGTCACCTTCGCGGCTTCGAATACCGGGGTGCGCGCCGATATCGGCACACGTCTGGGGCAGGGCGGCCACGCGCAAGGCGACATCTATACCAACATCGAAGCGATCACAGGCTCGGATTACAACGACACGCTTGGCGGCACCTTGGGCGACAACCTGATCGCTGGCGGCGCAGGGCGTGACCTGATCGATGGCAAGTCGGGCGCTGATACGCTGCGTGGCGATACGGGCGACGATACCATCCGTTCGGGCGAAGGCGCCGATATCGTCGATGGTGGCGATGGATCGGACACGGCCGATTACTTTGGCTCGGCGCAGGCGGTTCAGGTGTCTCTGGCCGATGGCACGGCGCAGGGCGGCGATGCCGAAGGCGACAGCCTGATCAGCATCGAAAATCTGGTGGGCACCGATTTCGACGACCAGCTGATCGGGGATGCGTCCGACAACATCCTGTTCGGGGGGCGCGGTAACGATACAATCATCGGCGGCGCTGGTGACGATATTCTGCGCGGCGGGCGCGGCGCGGATGATCTGCAAGGCGGCGACGGTGTTGATATCGCCGATTACACCCTGTCTGCCCAAGGGGTCGGCGTTGACATGGCCGACGGCACAGCCGGCGGAGGCGATGCGCAAGGCGATACATTCTCGGATATAGAAATCGTCCAAGGGTCTTATCACGACGATACCTTGCGCGGCGATGACGCAGACAACATCCTGCGCGGCGGTCTGGGGGCCGATGTGTTGGATGGGCGCGGTGGCTTTGACCGGGCCGATTATTCGACCGCCGATGTCGGGATCGCGCTGGATCTGGGCGCTGGCCTTGGAACCGCGGGCGAAGCCACAGGCGACAGCCTGATCGGAATAGAGGCGGTAACCGGATCGGTCTGGAGCGATACACTGACCGGCAGCGCCGGGGATGACAGTCTTGATGGCAATTGGGGCGATGACATCATGTCGGGGGCCGGTGGCTCGGATGTTTATTTCTTCGATTACGACAGCGGCACCGATCTGGTGATCGAAAATGGCGCCGACAGCGACGTGGACCGCGTTGTAACCGGCGCCAGCATCTTGCCCAAGGATCTGTCGGTGATCCGCGAAGGTGATGATCTGCTGCTGGAACTCGAACGCGATGACGGTTTCCTGATTGACACGCTACGTGTGGAAAACCATTTCCTCAGCCGGGAACAGGGCATCGAAGAAGTCGCGTTTGCCGATGGCACGGTTTGGGATCGTGATCAGATCGACGCGTTGCAAAGGCTGGGCCGCTTCAATGCGCTTGACGATGTGTATCGTCTGGCAGTCGAAGACATCGAGGCGATTATCAATCCTGCCGACCTGATCGAAAATGATGTCGATCCAGAGGGCATTGCCGGGATCGAATTGATTTCGGTCGGTGCGGCGGTGAACGGCAGCGTACGCATCCTGCCCGATGGCAATATCGGCTTCCTGGGGGATCAGGATTTCAACGGCGACGCGTTCTTTGACTATACCCTGCGGGATCAGTTCGGGCGTGAAACCACCGCGCGGGTCGAGGTGAACGTGGCGCCGGTCAATGATGCGCCCGTGGGTGTCAATGATGGCGTTTTTGCCGGCACCGAAGATACGATCATGCGCATCGCAATCGCTGATCTTCTGGAAAATGACATCGACGTGGATGGCGATCCGCTGTTCCTTGTGGATATGACACCGGTTCTGGGGGATGACGGCGAAGCGCTGTATCCCAAGCAAGCCATGCCTTCGGATTTCCCATTTGTTTTCAGCCTGACACACGGTGTTGGGCGTATTGACGGCGGTTATGTCGAAATCGCGCCGCGCGCTGATCACTTCGGCTATGCCGGATTTACATACACCGTTGTCGACCCCGATGGTGCGGAAGGCACTGGCGAGGTCGAGCTGTTCTTTGCCGCCGTGAACGATGCACCGCGCAGCCGCGATGACACGTATACGATCCGGTTGGAACGCACCGCTGAAATTCGGGTCAGCGATCTGCTGGCCAATGATTACGACATCGAGGAGGACGCCTTCAGCTTCACCGGGGTGCATTCCGCCTTGGGCGGCACTATGGCGCTTGAAACGCGCTCTGAAATGATCCCCGGCACAACCGATATGCGCGACTATCAGGTGGTGACGTTCACCCCCGATGCCCTTGGCGGCGCGCAGTTCAGCTATGACATCACCGACGCACGCGGCGCATCGAACACGATCACCGTCGATTTGACGGTGATCCCGCTTAACGATCCGCCGATTGCGCGTAACGATGGCGGGTTTGTCACGCTAGAAGACACGGTTCTGCTTATTGATCCGGCCAGCCTGCTGGCCAATGACACCGACAACACCGACCCGCTGGACGAGGTGCTGTTCATCTCGGCGCTGGATCGTTTTGCCGAACAGGGCCGCGTCGAGTGGACCGAGGACGACATGATCGCCTTCACACCGCGCCGCGATTACAATGGTGACGCTGGTTTCCAGTATACGGTGGCGGATGGAAATGGCGGCTTTGACACCGCATATGTCAGTATCAACATTCTGCCGTCCAACGACGGCCCGATCCTTCGCGACGATATTGCCCAAGGCAACGAAGACAGCCTGATCAGTGTCATCCCCGGAGAAGTGTTCGGCAACGACGCCGACCCCGAGGGTGATGTGATCTTCTTCGACAGCGTCTCGGTTCTGGGGGTGTTGTCGGGCGATTACGCCTCTCGCTCGGCGATCAATACATCGCTTGGCCTGCAGGCCGGGCAACTGGCCGATGCGGTCACCGCAACCGCCACGCTGGCCGATGGCACTGCTTTGCCTGACGGGCTGACATTCGATGCCGATACGCTGAGCTTTGGTGGCACATGGCCCGATAACCAGACCGATCCGCTGACAGTTTCGATAAGCTTGACCAACACCGACGACGGCAGCAGTTTTGTTGATACGCTGACGCTTGAACCCGAGGCCGATCTGACGGGGGGTGTCGTGTGGCAGCCCGGCATGGCTGTGTTCGACATTTCTCAGGGCGCGTTTTCGGTTCAACAGGCCAATGGCCGTCCATTGCCATATTGGCTGGAATTCGATCCCGAGACGCTTCAGATCACCAAGATCGCGGAACCGCCGGTGGACCAAACCGATCCCGTGCGTCTGCAATTGCGCTTTGATGCGCCACAAGATCCGGTGCCCACCGGCCTGTTGGACGACCTAGGCAATCCGATTTTTGATCAGGTATTCGGCACGCCCGGTTTTGCCGTCGAGGTGCTGATTGATCCGCAGGCTGATCTTGACCCGGCAGTGAACGAGTTGTTCGCAAATGATGGCTTCTTTGGGGGGCAGGGCCTTTATACCGTCGCGCTGCCACAGGACGGAACGGTGCAGGCGCTGTCCGAAACTGGGGCCGACCTGCCATCTTGGCTGGCCTATGACGATGCGGCGCTGACCTTTGACGGGACGCCACCGCCGATTTTCGTGGGCACCCCGCCAGTGCGGCTGGATGTCAGCGGTGACGCGATGGCGTATTCGGTTCTGACCGAACTGCCAATCGATGCACTGTACAGACTTGGCGGCGCAACCACCGAAGGCTTTGGCGGCAGCATTGTTGATGACGAACGCTTTACCCTGTTCACCCCCGAGGACTTCAACGGGCAGGTTGCGCTCAGCTACACTGCGCGCGATGAAAAGGGCGGTATCTCTGACGAGAACGGCGTTATCATCGTCAACGTCCTGCCCATGCCGGAACGCCCCGATGCCGAAGAAGATATCTTTGAAACCGACGAAGATATCGCCACCACCTTCGCACTGGCCGACTTGCTGACCAACGACTTTGACGAAGACGGCGATCCGATCCGTGTGATCGAGGTGAACCAGCCGCAAAACGGCGCGATCACCGTAAACCTGTCGTCGGTGCAAATCGCGCCACCTGCGGCCTTGCCGGTGATTGCTGGCGGCACCTACAGCGCAACGCTGACAAATGGCACGGCCTTGCCCGCGTGGTTGGTGATTGATGCCGCGACGGGTTTGCTGTCAGGCACGGTTTCGTTGGATATGGCGGGAACACTGGACATTGCGGTGACCCTGACCGATGGCACCGACAGCTATGTGGAAACGCTTTCGACCACGCTGGATGGCAATGACGGCGTCACGCTCGCCTATACGCCCGACCCGTCCTTCAATGGCACGGATGGGTTTACCTATACCATCACTGACGATGCCCAAGGCACAGCGACAGGCAATGTGGTGGTCAATGTCGCGGCTGTGAATGACCCGCCCAAAGCCACCGATGATTCCCTTTCGGTGCTGGAAGACTCTTCGCTCATCATCGACGCGGCGACCATTCTGGCCAATGACACGGATGTTGACGGCGATGTGCTGGGCGTTCTGTCAGTTGCCAATCCCACGAATGGCATTGTCACATTTGACGGCACCCAGATCGTCTTTACCCCGACCCCCAATTATGACGGGCCTGCGGGCTTTGACTATACGGTAACGGATGGAACAGATGGCACCGATACCGGCCGGGTTGAGATCAACGTGATCTCGACCAATCAGCGGCCTGTTGCGGGCACTGATACCTTCAACGCGCTAGAGGATCAGCCCCTGACAATCGCAATTGACGATCTGTTGTTGAATGACAGTGACCCCGATGGCGATCCGTTCAGCTTTGTCAGCGTCGACAGCCGGGTTGATGGTGCGCGCAGCTTCATGTTGCCCGATGGTCGTATTCAGTTCGTGTCGGACGGCGACGCCTTCGGCGAGATGGTGTTCACCTACCGCATCAGCGATGGTCGCCTGACGGGCACTGGGGAAATCCGGATCGATGTTGCCCCGGTCAATGATGGCCCCACGCTGAATGACGAGCCGGTCATTCAAGGCACCGAAGATGAGGTGCTGTCGATTATCGCTACTGATCTTCTGGACAATGATAGCGATGTCGAAGGCGACACGTTCAATATGACGCAGGTGTTCGACCCCGAGAATGGCAGCGTCAGCCTTGAAGACGGGATTATCACGTTCACGCCGCGCGCCGACTATTTCGGGAATGCCGGGTTCCGCTATGTGGTCACCGATGCACGCGGCGCCCAAACCGAAGGCTATGCCGGCATCTATCTTGACCCGCAGAATGATCTACCCTTTGCGGTCGATGATACCGGCCTGTTCACCCCCGAAGATACACCGCTGGATATCGACCCGGCCACGCTGCTGGCCAATGACTTTGACCCTGATGGGGATGAAATCAGCTTGGTCAATGTCTATTACGCCACCGAAATCGACATTCTGGGCATCGAAACCATCCTGACGCGGGGCGCCCCGCTTGAGCGGTTGGACAACGGCCACTTCCGCTATCAGCCGCTCGCCAATGATTTCGGGGAAGCCAAGCTGATCTATGAAATCACCGATGGGTCGGGCTTCCTGACCGAAGCGGTGGTGACCATCGATCTGTTGCCGATGCCGGATGATCCGGTCGCCCGCGATGACAGTTATAGCGGTAGCGAAGACGTGCCGGTGGTTCTGCTGATCACCGATGTGATGGCCAATGATTTCGATGTCGACCTGGAAGCTCTGGCCTTTGAGGGTGTGGCAAACCTTGATAGCGTCTCGGTTGAATTTGATGGCGCGGGCCGCTTGATTGTGACACCCGATGCGGATTTCAACGGGAATGCGGGCTTTGATTACACGATCCGCGATGCGTCTGGCGTAACCGACACTGCGCGCGTCAGTATTCGTTTCGAGGCCGTAAATGATGCGCCTGTCATTGGCGATTTCACCTTGTCCGGCACGGAAGATAGGGCTTTTGCCGCAACGCTTGATCCGGCGCTGTTTACGGATGTCGATGGCGATGTCGTCACCGTGGGCGTGCGGGGCGCGGGCGATACACCGCTGCCAGAATGGCTGGATTGGGATGCCGCAACGAAAACGCTCAGCGGGACGCCGCCGGCCGATTTCAACGGGGATGTCGCGCTGGAATTCACCGGCTATGACGGCATCGCTACAACGGTCAAGCCCGTCACTCTGTCGGTCGCGGCGGTGAACGACGCACCGGTTGCGCAGAACGATAGCTTGAACGCGGGCACCGCAACGATCATCACCGTGCCGCTTGCGGACCTTCTGGCCAACGATATCGACGTCGATGGTGATCCACTGAGTGTCACATCGGTCGCCGGTGGCGATGGGTTCGAGGCCGCGCTGGATGGGTTTGGCAACCTTGTGATCAATCGCGATCCGCGCCTTGGCGGACAAATCGCGGTGGACTACACCATAAGCGACGGGCAAACCTCGGACAGCGCCAGCTTGGTGGTCGATCTTCTGGTGGCCAACCGCGCCCCCGAGATTACGGCCTTTGGTCCGTTGACGGGCACCGAGGATACGGCGCTTGATCTCGCCTTGCCCGAGGGCGTTGTGTCGGACCCCGATGAGGACGCGTTGACACTCAGCGTGACACGCGCCGGGGGCACGGCGCTGCCGTCATGGCTGACATTTGATGCGACGGCACAGCGCCTCACTGGCCAGCCGCCAGCCGATTTCAACGGAACATTGGCCTTGCAGCTGATCGCTGATGACGGGCAATTGCAAACCTCCCGCGCATTCGATCTGGTGATTGATCCGGTTAATGACGCCCCGGTGCTGGCCGCGCCGCTGTCGGATCGTCTGGCGACAGAGGACACGGCATTCGCAATCACCTTGCAGCAGGGCATTTACAGCGATGTCGACGGCGACACGCTGCAATTTGACCTGACGCAGGCAGACGGCTCGGTTCTGCCCGACTGGATCAGTTTTGATCCCGCCAGCCTGACCTTGGCAGGCACCCCGCCACAGGATTTTTACGGGGATGTCGGCCTGCGCCTGAACATCAGCGACGGGCAAGTGACCATCTCGGATGATTTCAACCTGAAAGTCGCCGGAACGCCGGATGCCCCGGTTTTGTTGTCCGAGTTGCCCGATATCGACACGGATACGACGGGTGCGCCGCTTTTGACAGGCAGCGCGTTTACCGTTGCGGCCCCAATTGACTTGTTCGAGGATCCAGATGGCGATCCCTTGGCCTTTGCGGCGGGTCTGTCGGATGGCTCGGCCCTGCCGGATTGGCTGGGCTTCAACGGCACAGCGTTCTCGGGGCTGGCAACACGCGATCAGGCTGGCAGCTACGAGATCGAGCTGCGCACAACCGATGGCACGTTTGAAACCTCGGGCGTGTTCACCCTGACATTGGCCGAAGGCAACGCTGCCCCGGATGCGCGCGACGATGCGTTCGAAGTGGCTGTGCCTAACGCGCTGCGGCTTGATAGCTCGGCCTTGCTGGCCAACGATCAAGACCTTGACGGCGACGCCCTGACCATCACCGAAGTCAGCGGTGCAGCGAACGGGACAGTCAGTCTGGAAAACGGCGTTGTTGAGTATCTGGCCGATTTCGAATTCGCTGGCGAAGATCAATTCACCTACTCCGTCACCGACGGGCAGGAAACCGATACCGCCAGCGTCACTGTGACAGTCACCAACGGGTTTGACGATGTCGATCAAGGCGGAAGCGGGACCGACTTCAGCTTTGGTGGGCGTGGTGACGATCTGTTTGCCGGCGGTGCAGGCCGTGATTTCGGGTTTGGCGGCAGTGGTCAGGATTACCTTGATGGCGGATCTGGCAATGATCTGTTGAATGGCGGGCGTGGCGACGACACGATCCTTGGTGGCAGCGGCAACGACGTGATCTTTGGTGGCAGTGGCCGCGATGTCCTGTCGGGTGGCACTGGCGATGACCTTTTGTTTGGTGGACGCGGCAGCGACACCTTCATGTTCTCGACAGGCGACGGCAGTGATTTGGTCTTTGGATTCGAAGCCAGCCGTGCGCGCCGCCGTTCGTTCATCCCCGGCGATGAACTGCGCCTCAATGTGGACGGAATCGACGATTATGACGACCTGATGGATGCCGCCACCCAAACATGGGGTGGGGTTCTGTTTGATTTCGGCAATGGTGACGAGATATTCCTTGCTGGCACACGCCTTGCGGCATTGGACGAGGATCAATTCACCTTCTACTAAGGCTCGCTATGCGCGCCTCATCATGCCGAAAGGACGATTTGAATGACGAAAGCGGGCTCTGGGCCGGAACCTGAGAATCCCTACCGCTCCGCCTTCCGGCGGATGCGGGGCACCTTGGTGATGGTGGGTGTGTTCAGTGCGGCGGTGAATCTGCTGATGCTCACGGGGCCGATGTTCATGCTTCAGGTCTATGATCGTGTCCTGTCCAGCGGGTCTGTGGCCACGCTTCAGGCGCTGTTCGTGATCGTGCTTGTGCTGTTTGTATTTCTGGGGTTGTACGATTTTCTACGCACGCGGCTGTTGTCGCGGGCGGCCTATCGTTTGGATCAATCGGTCGGCCAACCCGTGCATGAGCTTTGGGTGCGCTCGGCCTTGCAGCCGGGCCCGGGGATGGGGCGCCCTCTGAATGATCTGGCGGTTGTGCGCAGCTTCTTGCCCAGCCCGGCCATGCTGGGCCTGTTCGATACACCTTGGATTCCGCTTTATCTGGCGGTGGTGTTTTTGATCCATCCTTGGCTTGGCTTTCTGGCGTTGGGAGGCCTGTTGGTGGTGACCGCGCTGGCGCTGATCAATCAATGGACCACCCGCGCGCATCACGCCCGTGCCATGCAGATGGACAGCGCCGAGAGCTTCTTTGTCGATCAATCGCGACGCAACGCCGAGGCGATTGTGCCGCTTGGCATGAGCGGTCGGGTCACGTCGCGCTGGGCCGATATGCACCGCTCGGGGCTGGCCGTTGGGCAGTTGGGCGGCGACCGTGCCGAAGGCTTTACCGCCGGGTCCAAGGCGTTCCGGCTGGCGTTGCAATCGGCGCTTTTGGGGTTGGGCGGTTTTCTGGCCCTGCAACAGGAAATCTCGGCTGGTATGATTGTCGCGGCCTCGATCATCGCCGGGCGGGCTCTGGCGCCGGTCGATCTGGTGATCGGCCAATGGCGCAGCGTCGTGCGCGCCCGCGAGTCGCACAAGCGCCTGTCCCGCCTATTTTCCGAGACGCCGCCCGCGCGCCGCACCGTGCAATTGCCCGCGCCCAAGGGGCGACTTGATGTGAAAAGCGTTACCAAATTTGCCCCCGGTAGCCGCCGAAGCGACCGCGCACCGATCCTTGATCAGGTGTCGTTCCGGCTTGATCCCGGCGATGCCGTCGGTGTGATCGGCCCCTCGGCCAGTGGTAAATCCAGCCTTGCGCGCATCCTGGTCGGCGCATGGCGCCCCGATGCGGGCGAGGTGCGCATCGACGGGGCCACGTTGGACCAATGGGACGATGCCGCGCTGGGCCAGCACATCGGCTATCTGCCGCAGCATCTTGAGCTTTTGGCCGGATCAATCCGCGATAACATCGCCCGGTTCGACCCACAGGCCGATGATGACGCCGTGATCGCCGCCGCGCGTCTGGCCGGTGTGCATGATATGGTGTTGCAACTGCCTGATGGCTACGCCACCGAGCTGGGGCACGAGGACACGCCGTTGTCGGGTGGCCAGATCCAACGATTGGGGCTGGCGCGTGCGGTCTACGGCATGCCGCGCTACGTGGTGCTGGATGAACCCAATTCCAACCTCGACTCCAGCGGCGACGAGGCGCTGGCCCATGCCATCGTCGAGTTGCGCAAGAACGGGTGCACCGTGGTGGTCATGGCGCACCGCCCAAGCGCGATCGCGGCAGTGAACAAGGTGCTCGTGCTGCATGGTGGCCGCGTGGCTGAATTCGGCCCCAAAGACGAGGTTCTGCAGCGCGCCACGCAATCCCGGCAAGACAGCCCCGAAAAGGTCTGAGCGCAGCATGTCCCACGCAAAAACATCCCCCGCCGCGCCAAGCCAAGCTACAACAGCCCAGGCCGCCCCCCAAGAGCCGACCTTGAAAACAGGGCTGACGCGCACTGCGATCATCGGCATTCTGGCCTTTGTTGTATTGTTCTCTGGTGGGGCCTATTGGGCATGGGCAACCCAGATCGCCGGGGCGGTCATTGCGCCAGGGCAGGTTGAGGTGATCGGCAAGCCCAAATCCATCCAGCATCTTGATGGCGGCATCGTCGAAGAAATCCTTGTTGGTGACGGGCAATTCGTCAACCATGGCGAGGTCTTGGTGCGTCTGGATGATACCATGCTCAAGGCTAATCTCGAGATCTACAAAACCCGTCTGTCCGAAGCGTTGGCCACCCGTGATCGGCTGATCGCCGAACAACGTGATGCGCCCCGGATCGGTTTTGACGAACCTGACCCGGTTCTGGTGGATGTCGACAAGGTCTTGCACCGTCAAGGACAGCAAGAGATCTTCACCGCGCGTCGTGAACTTGAGCGCGGCCGCAAGGAACAGCTGACCGAAAAGATCCGCCAGTTTGAAAATCAGTCGCGTGGTGTGGACGGTCTGATCGAGGCGAAGAACCGTCAATTGGCCCTGATCGATCAGGAAATTACGGCCATGACCACGTTGTCGGAAAAGGGGTTGGCGCGTGCCAGTCAGTTGATGGGCCTGCAACGCAGTCAGGCGGATTTGCTGGGGCAGATCGCCGAGCACACGTCGGAACTGGCGCGCATCCAGAACTCGATCCGTGATACTGAACTGGAAATGTTGCAGGGCGAACGCCAGATCAAGGAACAGGTCGTGACCGAACTGCGCGAGGTTACGACCTCGATTCAGGAACTTCGCCAACAAATCGCCACCACCCGCAAACAGCTTGATCGTGTGCATGTCAGGGCGCCGAATTCCGGGCGAATCCATGAAATGCAGGTCACCACCATCGGCGGCGTTGTGCGCCCCGGCGGGACTCTGCTTCAGATCGTGCCGCTGGACGAAGGCGTGGGATTCCGTTCGCGGATCAATCCAACGGCGGTGGATCAGGTTTACAACGGTCAAACCGCCACGCTGCGCTTTTCGGCCTTCAATCAGCGCACGACGCCTGAACTGACGGCGACCGTGACCGATGTCTCGCCCACTTCGGTGTTGGATGAGGTGACGGGGCAAGAATTTTTCTGGGTGACACTGACAGTATCCGACGCGGAACTGGCCCGCCTTGGCGATCTTGAACTGGTGCCTGGCATGCCGGTTGAGGCGTTCATCAAAACAACCGACCGCACCGTGCTCAGCTATCTGGTGAAGCCGCTGACCGACCAGATAAATCAGGCTTTTCGCGAAGAATAAGCCACCCTGCCGGGGCGCCCTCCATCAAATCTGCCGTCCGGTGATAGCGATAATGATCTACCATAGCGTGAATCGATGTGGCAGTAATTGCGCATGATTACCCCATTGATTCTTCTATTATTGTCGTGCGGGGCCATTGTGGCGGCCGTTGTCCTGCCGGAGGCGCAGGATATTTTGCTGATTGCCGGACCGTCCGCGCTGGCGGCGCTGCTCTTGCTGCTCAAGGCGGTGCTTGCGCCGCGCCGCAAGGCTGCCTTACCCGCCACTGAAGAGGAATCCGAGAACTGGGTCATCCTGGACGGTTCGAACGTCATGCATTGGAAGGATGAAACACCGCGCTTTGAAACGCTGCACGAGGTTCTGACCGAGATGAAACGCCGCGGCCTGACCCCCGGCGTGGTCTTCGATGCGAATGCTGGATACCTGTTAGCGGGCCGTTTCCTGAACGATCGTGCTTTTGGCCACATCCTAGATCTGCCGCGTGACAGGGTCATGGTTGTGCCCAAAGGTAATCCCGCCGACCCTGCCATTCTGACTGCCGCGCGTGATTTGAAAGCGCGGGTCGTCTCGAATGACAGGTTCCGCGATTGGGTCGAAGATCACCCGGAACTGCACCAGCCCGGTCTGCTTATTCGCGGACAATATCGGGGCGACCGCCTGATCCTTGATATGGACGCGCCGGCAACGGTCTGATCCTGTGCGATACCATCAACGGTCTGGGTGACCTTTGTCATGGCGTGCCATGCGCCCCGGCCGCATGATGCAGCGCCGCCACCGCGCATGAGGCCAGACGAGACGCCGCGCTGTCGGATCGGGAATTCAAGATCACCGGCACCCGCGCGCCCAACACCAGACCGGCGCCCTCGGCGTGGCTCATGAAGGCCAATTGCTTGGCCAACATATTGCCCGCGTCCAGCCCCGGCACCACAAGGATATTGGCGCGCCCTGCGACGCCTCCGGTCAGCCCCTTTGTGGTGGCCGCCGCCAGATCGACCGCGTTGTCCATCGCCAACGGCCCGTCGACCAAGCCGCCGGTGATCTGGCCCCGGTCGGCCATCTTTGACAGCGCGGCGGCATCCAGTGACGACGGGATCGCGGGGTTTACGGTTTCCACCGCCGACAGGATACCGACACGCGGCTCGATTCCCAAGGATTGCGCAAGGTCGATGGCGTTTTGCACGATATCCACCTTGGTGGGCAGATCGGGTGTAATGTTGATCGCCGCATCGGTCACCATGATCGGGTAGGGCTGGCCCGGCACATCCATTACGAACACATGGGTAAACCGCCGCCCGATCCGCAACCCGTTGACCTTGTCCAGCATCGGCACCAACAGATCATCGGTGTGCAAATGCCCCTTCATCACCGCCGCCGCGCGTCCCTCATGCACCAGCTTGCAGGCCATGGCCGTAGCCAGCTTGTCACCACCGGGCACGTCGATCAGTTCGATCCCCGAGATATCCGCCCCCGCCTCGTTGGCGGCTGCATGGATACCGTCGGCACGACCGATAAGGATCGGCGTGATCAAGCGTTCCTTGGCCGCCAGCAGCGCCCCGGCCAGCGAATTTGGATCGTCCGGCGCGACCACCGCCGTCGGCAGGGCAGGCAGCGCGTGGGCGCGATCCAGCAGGGCGTCGAAATGCCGGTGCCGTTGCACAATAAGCCCCGGCATCTCCATATCGTCGCGGTCAAAGCGCGTAGTCGGCGCCAACACTTCGGCCGTGCCCGACACGATCAGAGCGTCATCGCTGACGCGCCGCACCTCGGTGGCCATACGCACCGCGCCATCGGTCAGCTTGTCCACCACTTTCACTGTGCAGCGGAGGTCGTCGCCCGCATGGGCGCGGTCATGAAAATCCAGCGATTGCCGGCGATACAGCGTGCCCGGCCCCGGCAGGCGCATGCCCAACACCGTTGCAATCAGGGACGCGACGAACATGCCCGGCGCAACGCTTTCGGCGGTGCCATCGCCATCGCCATCTTCGGCGGGCAGGTGCATAGGGTTGTAATTGCCCGACGCGGCGGCAAAGGCATACAGATCATCCAACGTGATCAGCCGATCCAGTTCGGCGGTATCACCGGGCTGAAGTTCGTCAAAGGTGCGGTTTATCAGTTTCATCGCGTCGTTCCTTGCTGTGCCGTGGCGCTTGGCCCGTTTTCGAAACCCGTTGTAACATCCTCAGCCGACAGACGGCACAGTGATGTGCCATTCGGGCATGATCCTTTGCTGTTTTGTGCAAAACATTGGCAGGATCGTTTTGTACAAGGCACAAGACGCGGGTGGCCCGCTTGCGGTGGCCTGTTGCTCTGATACATGGGCGGCGTAGTAACCAGAGGCTTGCAATGACATCATCGCTTTCCGCCAACCAGATTGAAACCTTGTTCACGCGTTCCGATGGCTCTTACGCCTTTGCCCGCTGGGGGCGCCCGATTGCCCCCATCGTGTTTGGTGTGGATGATCAAACGCTGAGTATCGTCAAAGGCGCTGTGGAGGCGGTCGTGGCGATGGCCGGGCATCAAATGGCCGAAACTGACCCCGAGTTGGGTGTGAATCTTATGTTGTTTTTCTTCCGGGATTGGGACGAGCTTCCGAACGTTCCGGATTTGGATCGGCTGGTTCCTGATCTTGTTCCGTTGGTCGACCGCCTAAAAGAGGCTGATGCCAACCAATACCGCATTTTCCGCTTTGACGAGGCGGGCGCGATCAAGGCCAGTTTTGTTTTCTTGCGCATGGACAAAGAGTTGAGCGCCGTCCCCGCCGAAACGCTGGCCCTGTCGCAGATCGTGCAAACTGTCTTGCTGTGGTCTGATACGGCGTTTCGAAATGCCTCGCCTTTGGCGCATATAGCTGAAAAGAAAACCACGATTTTGCGCCCTGATATCGCGGACCTTATTCGCGCGGCCTATGATCCGGTGATGCCGCCCGCGGCCTCTGATCCTAGTCACGCGCTACGCTTGGCGGCGCGGATACGTCCGAACTAGAGTTGTGGAAGGCATGGTGTATCTTCTGGAACAAGCTCTAAATATGCCTTCTGCCTTGACGGAAACCACAATATCCGCCTAATTCCGGGTGTCTTGGGGGTGAGTGATGCGCAATGTTATGTTCGGGATTGTATCGGGTCTGATGGTGCTTTTTGGGGCCTCGGCGCAGGCTGAAACCTGTGGGGGCTCATATCAGGTGCAACCCGGTGAAAGTCTGTCGATGATCGCGGAACGTCTTTATGACGATCCCGCGATTTGGGAACGTCTGCACACCGAAAATATTGATGTGATAGGGGCAAGCCCGGATGCCATGCGCGCCGGGATGATGTTGACCCTGCCATGTGTGGATGGCCGTCCACAGGCCGTGGGGCAAACGGCGTTGACCGCGCAGGCGGCGTTGCAAGGTGAGTTGAAGGCGCTGACGGCCAGCGGCTTTGCGCCGTTTTCCGACCGTGACTTGCCCGATGGAGGGCTGATTGCCGCCGTGGTGGATGCTGCGCTGACACAAACTGCGCCGCAGACGGGCCACACCATCCACTGGATCGAGGATCGCCAAGCGCATCTCGATCCGCTTTTGTCGAACGCGTTGATGGATCTGGGCTTTCCATGGCCTAAACCCCCGTGTGAAGATGACCCGCAACGCCGCGAATGCCAGTTGCTTTTGTATTCCGATCCGATGTTCGAAATGCTGAGTCTTCTGTTCGTCGCGGTGGACAGCGCCGCATCCATTTCCGGCCTTGATGACATGCAGGGCAAGCGCCTGTGCCGCCCGGCCGGGTTTCCAACCCATGATCTGGATCGCAATGGCCGTCAGTGGGTTGCCGGTGATCGCGTGACGCTTGTGCAACCCGACAGTGCCGCGGATTGCGTGCAATTGGTGCTGGACGGCAAGGCCGATGCGATGGCACTGGATGAGTTTTCGGGCCGCGTGGCGCTGCGCCGATCCGGTGCCGAGGATAAGATCGTCGCGTTATCCGATATGCCAATTTCGATTGAAACGCTGCATGTGGCGGTGCCAAAGGCGCACCCGCAAGCCCGGCAGATATTGGCCATATTCAACGCAGGCCTACTGAAAATCCGCGACAACGGGACATTTCAGGATATCTTGGCCACCCACCTGACAGCGTTCTGGAACGGGATTTAGAGCCATGAAAAATATCCGGTTTGTCCTGCCTTTCTTGATGTGCGGTTTGGCCGTGTCGGCCCCGGCTTTGGCGCAATCCGTGTGCGATGTGACCTATACGGCCCAACAAGGCGATACCCCAAGCCGTGTTGCGCAGCTGCATTATGCCGATCCGGATCGTTGGACATGGGTGACAGGGGCAAACCCGGATTTGGTGCAGGGTCAGGGCGACCCATTCGCGCAAGGCGATCAGGTGTTTATCCCGTGTATGGCACCAAATACCGACAGACAGGGCGCAACGCTTGTGCAAGAGGCCGATGTGATGCTGTCCGCGCCCGATGGCTTTGCACCGCTTGTCAGCCGCACATGGCCCGCGCAGGGCATGCTCAACGATCTGCTTGCGACCGCCCTGTCAGAAAATGTTGCTCCTGTGGTGCATGCGATAACTTGGCAAGATGAGGGGTCTGGGCTTGATCCAAAGATGCTGGCGGCCCGCCATTTGGATATGGCTGTGGTCTTGGCGCGGCCCGACTGTTCAAATGATCCGGCCCCGGCGGCCTGCGCCGCGTTCCATTTCTCGGACCCCTTTGTCGAACTGCCCGTCTTGTTGTTCGTCCGTCCTGATGCCGGTTTCACTTTTCAAACCCATGCCGATCTGGGGGGGCTGCGCCTGTGCCAGCCTGCAGTGCATGCAACACAAGGCGGGGATCAAAATGGCACGCCTTGGATAAGCGATGCCACCATCCAACTTGAAGCCCCCAGCCGCCCTGAGGCGTGTTTTCAGATGTTGATGGAGGGGCAGGTGGATGCGGTGGCCCTGAACGCGCTGACAGGATCGTCCACTATTGCCGCGATGGGATTGAACCGGCAGATTGTGGCGCTGGACCGTCCGCTGACGCGGCAGGCGTTGCACATCGCTGTGCCCAAAGTGCATTGGCGTGGCACGACATTGATCTATCGCCTGAATTCCGGGCTGGCCTCCTTGCGCGCAAGTGGTCGCTACGACCAGATCCTTGATCGTCACATGGCCCTGCTGTGGAACAGACTGAACTGATCCTCTGATGCGATTGTTCGTGGCCATCGAATTGCCCGAAGCGGTGCAGGACCGATTGGCCCAGGTTCAGGGGGATTTGGGTGTGGGCCGCCTTGTACCCTTGGAAAACCTGCATGTGACCTTGGCGTTTCTGGATCATCAGGATACGCCGACGGCCACGGCGCTGCATGAGGCTTTGGCAGGTATCCAATTGCCGGGCTTTGATCTGCGTATTTCGGGTGTGGATGTCTTCGACCGCCGTGCGCCGAGGCTGGTGTTTGCTGGCGTTGAGAAAACCGCGCCACTGGTCGCGTTGCGCGACAAGGTGCGCGCTGCCGCGCAGTCCGTGGATATTGACTTGCGCCGGGAACGGTTCCGCCCGCACGTCACCTTGGCGCGGTTTCGCAGGTCAATGCCGGAGCAGGATCTTGATCGGGTGGGGATGTTTCTAGAGGCGCATGGCGATCTGACAATCCCGGCCTTTGCGGTCAAAGGTTTCGCTTTGTATCGCTCTATCTTGCACGAGGATGGCGCGATCTATGACAGGCTAGCAGGTTACCCGTTGTTGCAGCCTGACACCAAGTAGCGACAGACGCGGCGGCCTTGCTGTTTTCAGGTTCAAACCGGATCAGTCCCGTGATTGAATAACAGTCGGTGCTCTGTGGTTCGGGATATGCGGGGCAAACTGTAAATCAGGGGAAACACCGTGGCAGACAGGGCTTCCAACGGCGCGCACCGCTTTGATATCCGCGTCTACTATGAAGATACCGACATGGCCGGTATCGTTTATTACGCCAATTACCTGAAATACATCGAACGCGCGCGCAGCGATTGGGTGCGCCAGATGGGGATTGACCAAAACGCGATG
>Ga0102929_1000631_pt1 | contig 20876 bp, 17 predicted proteins | sample SalPonR1_B_D2_MG_FD_78510 | JGI IMG/M metagenome (GOLD analysis project Ga0102929, IMG submission 78510) | Salt pond soil microbial communities from South San Francisco under conditions of wetland restoration - Salt Pond MetaG R1_B_D2_MG | ecosystem: Environmental > Aquatic > Marine > Intertidal... | reverse complement strand
GCCATCTTCGGGTTCCAGTAACGGGTCTGATGCCCGAAATGCACACCAGCCTCCAGCAGCTGGCGCATGTTCACGTCAGTCATGTCGTCTCCTCGGGTTGAGCCTCCATACACCCGCGGACCGCAACCCCTTTTTCGGCGGGGCACCCGGCGGGCCGTGTCGGTGCATGTGTGGATTGGATTTTCGGATTGCCTGTCAGGCGCGCGCTTTATACCATAGGCCGCTTCGTCCAACAACGCAGCGGCGCTGAAACCCGAACGGAGAGCGGCCCGGTCGAACCCTCTGGAGCCTGCGCGATCGGCGGGACGCAGCCCCCCGCCGATGTCTCCAGGTAACCACAGGCCACGCCCGGCGCCCGCCAATGCCATGAATGTGACCATCAAGACAGCCGAAGAGCAGGAGAAGATGCGCGTGGCCGGCCGGCTGGCCGCCACGGTGCTGGACATGATCGGCGAGCACGTGCGCCCGGGAGTGACCACCGGCGAGCTGGACGCCATCTGCCACCGCTACATCGTGGAGGAGCTGGACGCCGTGCCGGCGCCGCTCAACTACCGGGGCTTCCCGAAATCCATCTGCACCTCGGTCAATCACGTGGTCTGCCACGGCATCCCGGGCGACCGGCAGCTGAAATCCGGCGATGCCCTGAACATCGACATCACGGTCATCAAGGACGGGTTCCACGGCGACACCAGCCGCATGTTCCACGTGGGCAAGCCCTCGGTGCAGGCCGAGCGGGTCTCCGCGGTGGCGCGGGAAGGCATGCTGCGGGGCATCGCCCAGCTGGCGCCGGGCAGCCACCTCGGCGACATCGGCCACGCCATCCAGAAATACGTCGAATCCCAACGCTGCGCCGTCGTGCGCGAATACTGCGGCCACGGCATCGGCCGGGGCTTCCATGAAGACCCCCAGGTACTGCACTACGGCAAGCCGGGCACCGGTATGGAGCTCAGGCCGGGCATGGCCATCACGGTGGAGCCCATGGTGAACGCGGGCAAGCGCCACGTGAGGCTGCTGCCGGACGGCTGGACCGTGGTGACCAAGGATCATTCCCTGTCCGCCCAGTGGGAACACACCGTACTCGTCACGGAATCCGGACACGAGATCCTGACCCTCGGGGCCGCGGAGCGCGAAGCCGCCGCCGCGAGCGGCTGAGGCGGCCCGCGGTGAGCGCCGGGGCGGACGACAGCCGGACGAATGGCGGGGCCGACCCGGCCATCGCCATCCTCGAGCGCCATCTCGCCGACTGCCGGCCCGACGTCGAACCCCTGTCGCTGCGGGAGGGTCTCGCGGAGGCTCACGAGAATCTGGTGGAACGCTTCCGCGGCGGCGAGGCCGTGGACCGGCTCGTGCGCGCGCGGGGCGCCCTCATCGACCACCTGCTGCGCCACCTCTGGGACTGCTTCGCCGACAACCCGGCCGCCGCGCTGGTGGCCGTTGGCGGCTACGGCCGCGGCCAGCTGCATCCGTGCTCCGACATCGACGTCATGGTGCTGCTTGACGACGGCGAGCAGGACACCGCCTGGCTCAGCGACTTCCTCACCGCACTCTGGGACGTCGGCCTGGAGATCGGACACAGCGTGCGCACCGTCGACGACTGCGAGCGGGAGGCCCGGGCCGACGTCACGGTCATGACCACGCTGATGGAGGCGCGGCGGCTCGCCGGTCCGGCGGATTGCTTCGAGGTCATGCGCGAGCGCATCGGGCCAGATCACATGTGGTCGTCCCGGGAGTTCTTCGAGGCCAAACGCACGGAGCAGATCCAGCGCCACCACCGCTACCACGACACCGCCTACAACCTGGAGCCGAACGTCAAGGGCAGCCCGGGCGGGCTGCGGGACATCCAGATGATCGGCTGGATCGCCAAGCGCCACTTCGGCGCCGACAGTCTGGCGGAACTGGTGGATCACCGCTTCCTGACACCCGGCCAGCTCGACCGCCTCATCGAGGGCCGCAGCTTCCTGTGGAAGGTGCGCTTCGCCCTGCACGTGCTGACCGGCCGCCGCGAGGACCGGCTCCTGTTCGATCACCAGGTGAAGCTCGCCCAGATGCTCGGCTACGAAGACGCCTCCTATACGCTGGCCGTCGAGCAGATGATGCAGCGCTACTATCGCACCGTGATGGAGCTGTCGCGGCTGAACGAGATTCTGCTGCAGCTGTTCGAAGAGGCGATCCTGCTCGACCCGGAGGCCGAAGCCGAACGGCTGAACGAGCGCTTCCAGGTGCGCAACGGCTACCTGCAGACCGCCGGTGACGACGTGTTCGAGCGCGACCCCTCGGCCCTGCTGGAGCTGTTCACGATGCTGCAGAAGCACGGTGACATCAAGGGGGTCAGCGCCTGGACGGTGGGGCTGATCAAGCGCAGCCTGTACCTCATCGACGAGGAATTCCGCCAGAGCCCGCGCAACCACCGGCTGTTCCTCGAGATCCTGCGCGCGCCCCGGGGCGTCACCCACGAACTCCGGCGCATGAACCTGTACGGGGTGCTGGGGCTGTACATCCCGTCGTTCGGGCGCATCGTCGGGCGCATGCAGTACGACCTCTTCCACGCCTACACCGTCGACGCCCACACGCTGTTCGTGGTGAGCAATCTGCGCCGGTTCCGGCTGCACGAATTCGACCATGAATATCCGCATCCCAGCGCCGTGATGCAATCGCTGGAGAAGCCGGAGATCGCCTATCTGGCCGGCCTGTTCCACGACATCGCCAAGGGCCGGGGCGGCGACCACTCGGAGCTGGGCGCAGTCGACGCCGAAGCGTTCTGCCTCGAGCACGGACTGTCCCGCTACGAGGCGCGCATCGTCGCCTGGCTGGTGCGCCATCACCTGGCGCTCTCGACCACGGCGCAGAAGAAGGACATCAGCGACCCGGCGGTGATCAACGAGTTCGCCGCGCTGGTGGGCGACCAGACCCACCTGGAGTACCTCTACGTCCTCACCGTCGCCGACGTGCGCGGCACCAATCCGAAGCTCTGGAACTCCTGGAAGGCGAGTCTGTTCGCGGACCTGTACGAACTGACCAAGCGGGCGCTGCGGCGGGGTCTCGAGAACCCCATCGACAAGGAGGAGCTGATCGCCGAGACCCAGCGCGAGGCGCGCACCGTCCTGGCGGAGGCAGGCGTCGGCGATGCCGACATCGAGGCCGTCTGGGCGCTGCAGACGCCGGAGTATTTCCTGCGCCACGGCGCCGAGGAGATCGCCTGGCAGACAGAGCTTCTGGCCGCCCACCGGGACGAGCTCGGCCAGCCGCTCATCGCCGTGCGCGCGCTGGAGGACACCGGCAGCATCGGGCTGTTCCTCTACACGCCCCAGCGCTACCACACCTTCGCCAACGCCACGGCCGTGATCGACGAGCTGGGGCTCAGCATCCTGGATGCCCGCATCACGCCGACCCGCAACGGCTACAGCATGGACACCTACATCGTCATGGAGGTGGGCACCGCCGAGACGCCGCCGGACGGCGACCGGCTGAAGGAGATCGAGAACCGGCTCACCCGGGTGGTGCGCCGCGGCGAGGACTGGGATGCCCGGGTCACCCGGCGCGCGCCGCGCCAGGTGCGGATGTTCCGCACCCCCACCCAGATCAGCTTCGCCGACGACGAGGCCGGCGGCAGGACCATCATGGAACTGGTGGCCGGCGACCGCCCCGGCCTGCTGCTGGCGGTGGGCAAGGTCTTCCGTGAACTTGGCGTGGAGCTAAAGGCGGCCAAGATACTGACCATCGGCGAGCGCGCCGAGGACGTGTTCTACCTGACCGACCACGATCAGCAGCCGCTGGACGCCTCCGTGCGCGAAGCCCTGCGCCGCACCCTGGGCGACCGGCTGGGCGAGGCCGCCTGAGCATGAACCCGCTGATCCGGCGTCTGCATCCCTACCCTTTCGAACAACTGGCGGCACTGCTGGCGGACGTCGAGCCCCCTGCCGGCCTCGACCGCATCCCGCTGTCCATCGGCGAGCCCCGCCACGAGACGCCTGACTTCGTGCTGGAGGCGCTGGAGGCGGCCCTGGCGGAGGGCGCCGGCGTCTACCCGGTCTCGCTGGGCCTCGACGAGCTGCGCGAGGCCTGTGCCGCCTGGCTGCAGCGGCGCTTCGGCGTGGCGGTGGACCCGGCGACGGGCATCCTGCCGGTGAACGGCACCCGTGAGGGCCTGTTCTCCTTCGCCCAGGCGGTGGTGGACCCGGCCGCCGGCAGCTACGTGGCCATGCCGAACCCCTTCTACCAGATCTACGAGGGGGCGGCGCTGCTCGCCGGCGCCGAGCCCTGGTACCTGCCCACGCTGGCGGAGACCGGCTTCCGGCCGCGCCTGGCGGACGTGCCGGAACGGGTCTGGTCGCGTACGGCACTGGTCTATGTCTGTTCGCCCGGCAATCCCACCGGCGCGGTGCTGGACGCCGCCTTCTACCGGGAACTGCTGGAACTCGCCGACCGGCACGACTTCGTCATCGCGGCGGATGAATGCTACGCGGACATCTACCTTGAGACGCCGCCGGTCTCGCTGCTGGAGGTCTGCCGCGACCTGGGGCGGGACGACTACGCCCGCTGCGTGGCCTTCCACAGCCTGTCGAAGCGCTCGAACATCCCCGGGCTGCGCTCCGGCTTCGTCGCCGGCGACGCCCGCATCCTGGCCGACTACCGCCGCTACCGCACCTACCACGGCTGCGCCATGCCGGTGCCCACCCAGCGGGCCAGCGCCGCGGCCTGGGGGGACGACACCCACGTGGAGACCAACCGCCGCCTCTACGAGCGCAAGTTCCGGGAGGTCACGCCGCTGCTCGCCGACGTGCTGGACGTGGAGGCACCCGCCGCCTCGTTCTATCTCTGGGCGGGCATCGACGGTGACGACGAACGCTACGCCCGGGATCTGTATGCCGCCACCAACGTGGTCACGCTGCCGGGCTCCTACCTGGGCCGGGAGGCCGGCGGCGTCAATCCCGGCGCGGGCCGGCTGCGCCTCTCGCTGGTGGCGCCGCCCGAGAACTGCGTGGAGGCGGCCCGGCGCATACGCCAGTTCGCGCTCGCCCGCGGCAGCGCTCGAACGAACCGCGACACGAACGACACCTGAAGAACAAGGAGCGACGATGAGCAACATGCGCGAGACCATCGAGCAGGCGTGGGAGCGCCGCGCGGAACTGCGCCCCGGCGACACGGAGGTGGCCGACGCCGTCCACGCGGCACTCGCCGAACTCGACGGCGGCCGCGCCCGGGTGGCCGAGCCGGGTCCGGAGGGCTGGCAGGTGAACGACTGGCTGAAGAAGGCCGTGCTGCTCTACTTCCGCCTGTCGGACAACCGGGTGGTCGAGGGCGGCCACACCCGCTACTACGACAAGGTGGGTCTGAAATATGCCGACTACGACCTGGAGGGCTTCCGCGCCGACGGTGTGCGCGTGGTGCCCGACGCGCAGGTGCGCCGGGGCGCCTACGTGGCGCCCGACGTCGTCCTCATGCCCTCCTATGTGAATATCGGCGCCTGGATCGGCTCGGGCACCATGGTGGATACCTGGGCCACCGTCGGCAGCTGCGCCCAGATCGGCGCCAACGTGCACCTGTCCGGCGGCGTCGGCATCGGCGGCGTACTCGAGCCCCTGCAGGCCGCCCCCACCATCGTCGAGGACGACTGTTTCATCGGCGCCCGCTCGGAGATCGTGGAAGGCGTCATCGTCGAACGGGGTGCGGTAATCTCCATGGGCGTCTACATCGGCCAGAGCACACGCATTTATGACCGCGAGAGCGGCGATATAAGCTACGGCCGCGTCCCGGCCGGCAGCGTCGTCGTGCCGGGCAATCTGCCGGCTGCGGACGGCAGCCACTCGCTGTACGCCGCGGTGATCGTCAAGCGGGTGGACGAGAAGACGAAGGCCAGAGTCGGACTGAACGAGCTGCTGCGCAACCTGGACTGAGCGCTCGGGACCCGCTGCACTTGCTATCGTGATTCACCACCGGCATCAGGGCCAGGGATTAGCCATCAGGATCGGGCCATGGGAGAGGTTGCCATCAAGATCTACGGACTGAAGAGCTGCGACAGCTGTCGCAAGGCCCTGCAGTGGCTGCAGGAGCATGGCATCGAGCACCAGTTCCACGACGTCCGCGACGACGGCGTCACCATCCAGATGCTGGAGCGTTGGGCGGACCGGGTCGAGTGGAAGGCGCTGCTGAACAAGCGCAGCCTGACCTGGCGGCGCATCCCGGAACTCGACCGCCAGAACCTCACCCGGGCCGGCGCACTCGCGCTGATGATGGAGAATCCCACGCTGATCAAGCGGCCCGTGATCGAGAGCCGCAAACGCATGGTGGTGGGTTTCGACGCCGAGGCCTACGGACGCATCTTCGGCGACGACTGAGCGGCGCCGTCGCACCGCCGGTCAGCCGAAGCGGCCCGTTATGTAGTCCTCGGTCAGCTTGTGCTGTGGGTTGGTGAAGACCCGGTCGGTGTCGTCCACCTCGATCAGCTTGCCCAGATGAAAGTAGGCCGTGCGCTGTGACACCCGCGCGGCCTGCTGCATCGAGTGAGTGACGATCACGATGGCGTAGTTCTCCCGCAGCTCGTCGATCAGGTCCTCGATGCGCGCCGTCGCAATGGGGTCCAGCGCCGAGCACGGCTCGTCCATCAGGATCACCTCGGGACTGACGGCGATGGTACGGGCGATGCACAGCCGCTGCTGCTGGCCGCCCGACAGGCCCGTACCCGGCTCGTCCAGCCGGTCCTTGACCTCCGCCAGCAGGCCGGCGCGCTCGAGGCTGTTGTGCACGATCTCGTCCAGCTCCGCCCGGTTCGAGGCCAGGCCGTGGATGCGGGGCCCGTAGGCGACGTTGTCGTAAATGGATTTCGGGAAGGGGTTCGGCTTCTGGAACACCATGCCCACCCGGGCGCGCAGCGCCACCACGTCCATACTGCGGTCATAGATGTTCTGGCCGTCCAGCTTGATCGTGCCGGTCACCCGCGCCGACTCGATGGTGTCGTTCATGCGGTTGAGGCAGCGCAGATAGGTGGACTTGCCGCAGCCCGACGGCCCGATCAGCGCGATCACCTCGTGCCGGCCGATCTCCAGAGTCACGTCCTTGATGGCGTGGTTGTCGTCGTAGTAGACGTCCACGTGCTCGGTGCACAGGAACGGCCGCTTCGCGCTGGAGTTCCCCACCGTTTCGTAGGACTGCTCGTCCGGCGCATTGCGGAAGGCGTCCGTGGCGGATGCCGGGGGAGCACTCGGGATGATCGGGTCGTCGGCCACTGGGAAGGTCGATCCTTGTTGCGCGCGGCCTCCGGCCGCCGGGGTGTCGATGTCGGTTCGGAATCCGGGTTTCATTCTCTTACAGTTCCCTGCCCGCCTCAACGGCGGACCGTCTACCAGCTGCGCTCGAAACGGCGCCGCAACAATACCGCGGTGAGATTCATCAGCAGCAGGAAGCCGAGCAGCACGATGATGGCCGCCGAGGTGCGCTCGACGAACGCCCGCTCCGGGCTGTCGGCCCAGAGATAGACCTGCACCGGCAGCGCGGCCGAGGGTTCCAGCGGTCCCTGCGGGATATCGACGATGAACGCCACCATGCCGATCATGAGCAGCGGTGCGGTTTCGCCCAGCGCGCGGGCCATGCCGATGATGGTGCCGGTCAGGATGCCCGGCAGGGCCAGCGGCAGTACCTGCTGAAATACCATCTGCATCTTCGATGCGCCCAGGCCGAGGGCAGCCTCCTTGATCGACGGCGGCACGGCCTTGATGGAGGCCCGGGCGGCGATGATGATCACCGGCAGCGTCATCAGCGAGAGCACCAGACCGCCCACCAGCGGGGAGGAGCGAGGCAGCGCGGCCCAGTTGATGAACACGGCCAGACCGAGCAGCCCGAATACGATGGAGGGCACCGCCGCCAGGTTGTTGATATTGACCTCGATGAGGTCGGTCCAGCGGTTACGCGGCGCGAACTCCTCCAGGTAGATGGCCGCTGCCACGCCCACCGGGAACGCCAGCGCCATGGTGACCAGCAGCATGTAGAACGAGCCCATGAGCGCCCCACGGATGCCGGCGAGTTCCGGGTCGCGGGAATCGCCGTTCATGAACAGCGCCTTGTTGAACTGGAACTGCAGGCGTCCGCTGCCGATCAGCTGATCGATCCAGGCAAGTTCCCGGTCGTCCACGGGGCGGGACTCCTCGGGCAGCGAGCGGTCGATATTGCCCTTCATCACCATGTCCACGTCGGCGCTCGCGGGCACCCACAGCCGTCGGGTCTCGCCGATCACGTCCGGGTTCGAGGCGACCAGGTTCTGCAGCTGGTAGGAGGCGCCGACGCTGACCAGCTGGCCCAGGGCGCGGCGGTCACGGCGGCCGCTCACCTCCGGAAACAGCTCGTACAGACTCTGCTTCACCAGTCCGGAGTAATCGCCGAGAGCCAGTGTATCCGCGTCCGTCGCGCCGGTCGGCGAGATGCGCGCCGGGTCCAGGTAGACGTCCAGCGCCACCTGGGACTGGACGAAAGCCTTGTAGCCGCTCGCAACGATGCTGGCGAAGAACAGCACCAGGAAGGTGAGACCGACGGAGACGGCCAGCATGCCCAGCACCCGGAACCGGCGCTCGCGGCGGTAGCGCCTGCGCAGGCCCGCCTCCATCAGCTGGCGCGCCGTCCGGCTGTCCTCGTTCATTCGTACTGCTCCCGGTATTTGCGCACCACTCTCAGCCCGATGACGTTCAGGAACAGCGTCACCACGAACAGAACCAGGCCGAGGGCGAAGGCCGCCAGGGTCTTGGCGCTGTCGAATTCCTGGTCGCCGACCAGCAGGGTGACGATCTGCACCGTGACGGTGGTCACGGCTTCCAGCGGGTTGCCGGTGAGGTTGGCGGCAAGGCCTGCGGCCATCACCACGATCATGGTCTCGCCGATGGCCCGGGAAACCGCCAGCAGGACACCGCCGACGATGCCCGGCAGTGCCGCCGGCAGGAGCACAAGCTTCACGGTCTCCGAGCGGGTCGCGCCGAGGCCGAAGGAGCCCTCCTTCATGGCACGGGGTACCGCCGTGATGGCGTCATCGGACAGCGACGAGACCAGCGGGATGATCATGATGCCCATCACCAGGCCGGCCGCCAGCGCGCTCTCCGAGGCCACGTCCAGGCCGAGATCGGTGCCGAAGCCCCGGATCAGCGGCGCCACGGTCAGCGCGGCGAAGAAGCCGTAGACCACCGTGGGGATGCCCGCCAGCACCTCCAGCAGCGGCTTGGCGACCGAGCGGAAACCCGGCCGGGCGTATTCCGCCAGGTAGATCGCGGTCATTAGGCCGATGGGCACGGCCACGAACATCGCGATGGCGGTGATGAGCAGCGTACCCGTGAACAGGGGTACCGCGCCGAACGCCCCGGACGAGCCCACCTGGTCGGCCCGGATGGCGGTCTGCGGACTCCACTCGAGACCGAACAGGAACTCCGTGATCGGGACCTTGCGGAAGAACTGGATGGACTCGAACAGCACGGAGAAGACGATGCCGACCGTGGTCAGCACGGCGATGGTGGAGGCCGCCAGCAATATCATCTGGACGACGCCTTCCACATGGTTGCGGGCCCGGAAGCCCGGCGATATGCGTCGCCAGGCCAGCGTAGCACCGCCCACCGCGGCGGCGAGCGTGAACACGGACAGCAGCAGGCGGCTCCGTGCCCGCGCCTCCAGGTAGAAGTCCGCCGCCGCTCGCATGCCGGCATCCACGTCCGTGCTGACGACGTCGCCGGCGGCGAGGTTGCGGATATCGTTGATGGCGAGGTCGAGTGCGCCCGGCGACAGATCCCGGACGCTTTCCGGCAGACGCTCCACCATCAGCGCCATGATCACGCGGGGCTCCAGCGTGATCCACAGCAGGATGATGGCGAGGCCCGGCAGCAGGGCCCAGATGGCGGCGAAGTAGCCGTAGTAGCTCGGCAGCGAATGCAGCCGGGCCATCGGCCGGTCGCCGCCTGCCGTCGCGAGGGAGCGGCCCCGGCCGACCCGGTAGGCGGCGACTGACAGGAACAGCAGGATGAGCAGCAGTGTCTCGGGCTGCATTCGGTTTCCCTTCGCGGGTGACGCGCGGCGGCCCCTCGGACCGCCGCGCGTCCCTCACTTCTCGTTGTGGTCTTTCCGGTCTTCCCGGGACGAATCAGAGCCTGATCGGCGTCAGCGACTCCACTGCCGCGAGCACGCGGGCCCGCTCAGGCTCGGGCATCGGGATCAGGCCGCGCCCGGCCAGGTAGCCCTCATCGCCCCAGGCGCGTTCGCTCGTCAGTTCGCGCAGGAACTCTCTCATACCGGGAATCACGCCGACATGGGCCGCCTTGGCGTAGGAGTACAGCGGGCGGGAGATCGGATAGTCGCCGGCCGCGATGTTCTCGAAGGTGGGCTCGACGCCGTCGATCAGCGACCCGTGCACCTTCTCGATGTTCTGGTCCAGGAAGCTGAAGCCGAAGATGCCCAGTGCGTCCGGATTGGCCTCCAGCTTCTGCACGATCAGGTTGTCGTTCTCACCGGCCTCCACGTAGACGCCGTCCTCGCGGATGGAGTGGCACACCGTCTTGTAGCGGGTCTCGTCCTCGTCTTCGAGCGCGGCGATCCAGTCGAAGGTCTGGCAGCCGCCCTCCATGGCGAGTTCGACGAACGCATCGCGGGTGCCCGAGGTCGGCGGCGGTCCCAGCATCTCGATCTCGGTATCGGGCAGCTCGGGATCGATCTCGCTCCAGACGGTGTAGGGATTCGGCACGAGCTTCTCGCCGCCCTCCGGATCCGGCACCTCTTTGGCCAGCGCCAGGAAGAGGTCGCGCCGGGACAACCGGTACTGCTCTGCCGTGACGGAGTTGGCCACCACGATGCCGTCGTAGCCGAGCTTCACCTCGATCACGTCGGTTACGCCGTTTTCCGCGCACATTTCGAGCTCCGAGGCCTTCACCCGGCGCGAGGCGTTGGTGAAGTCCGGGTGGTCCACCCCGACGCCGGCGCAGAACAGCTTGAAACCGCCGCCGGAGCCGGTCGACTCCACCTTCGGCGTGCTGAACTTCGTGGTCTTGCCGAAGCGCTCGGCGGCGACCGTGATGAACGGATAGACCGTCGAGGAACCAACGATGTAGATGTAGTTGCGGCCACTCTGGGCCAGCGCCGTGCCGGCCACCAACAGGCCGATTCCGATGGCGGCCACAGTTGCTATGATTGCGACCGGGCCCGGAGCTGTGCTTCTCTTGCTCACGTTTGACTCCCGCAGTTCAGGCGATGTTCGAGGATGCAGAGGATAGCCCGGTAATGTTACTGAAATATTGCAGGGCGTACTCGACCGGACAGTCCTTTGTTCGCATTTTTATTATTTTTATCAATAAGTTGAAATACTTTCTTGATGTCTGATAACACGGTCGTCGACAACCCGAATGCGTACACCGCAGAAGAACCGGTAGAACTCACCTGCGAGCTGATCCGCCGCCGGTCCGTGACACCCGACGATGCCGGCTGCCAGACCCTCATGGCCGAACGGCTGGCCGCCGCGGGCTTCAGGATAGAGCATCTGCGCTTCGGTGACACGGACAATCTCTGGGCACGCCGGGGTAAGGCCGGCCCGGTATTCTGCTTCGCCGGGCACACGGACGTGGTGCCGCCCGGGGACCTGAAGGCCTGGTCCAGCGACCCGTTCGAGCCGAGCTTCCGCGACGGACTGTTGTACGGCCGCGGCGCGGCGGACATGAAAGCGAGCCTGGCGGCCATGCTGGTGGCCACCGAACGCTTTCTGGCCGCGCATCCCGACCACGCCGGTTCCATCGCCTTCCTGATCACCAGCGACGAGGAGGGGCCGGCCCGGGACGGCACGAAGCGTGTGATCGAGGCGCTGCAGGCACGCGAAGAAGCCATCGACTGGTGCGTCCTCGGCGAGCCGTCGAGCCAGGGGGTGCTGGGCGACGTCGTTCGCAACGGCCGGCGCGGCTCGCTCAGCGGGATACTGAAGGTCCGCGGCATCCAGGGCCACGTGGCCTATCCCCAGCTGGCCGACAACCCCATCCAGCGCTTCGCCCCGGCTCTCGCCGAGCTCTACGCCACCCCGCTGGACGAGGGCAACGAGCACTTCCCGCCCACCAGCTTCCAGGTGGTAAACGTGCAGGCCGGCATCGGCGCGCCGAACGTCACGCCGGGCGAGCTGGACGCGCGCTTCAACTTCCGTTACTCGACGGAATGGACCCACGAGACCCTCGCCGCACACGTCGAGACCATCCTGGACCGCCACGGCCTCGACTACGAGCTGCGCTGGCACCTGTCGGGCAAGCCGTTCCTGACCGAGGAAGGCGCGCTGACCGCGGCAGTCACCGCGGCGGTACGCGACGAACTCGGCGTGCCGCCCGAGCTGTCGACGGGCGGCGGCACCTCGGACGGCCGCTTCATCTCACCCGCCGGCGCCCAGGTGGTGGAACTGGGCCCGGTGAACGCCTCGATCCACAAGATCGACGAGCACGTGCGTGTGGCCGACATCGTGCGCCTGACGGCCGTCTACGAGCGCATCCTGGAGCGCCTGCTGACCGCTGGCTGACCCCCTCACTCCGCGCCGCGGCGCGCCGGCAGCCGAAGGTTGGCGAGCAGGGCGAACAGGCCGAGCAGGCTCAGGGAGATCAGGACCCAGGCGGGCATGCTGAGTCCGAGAAAGGACCACTTCAGCTCCGCGCACTCCCCGGAACCGGTGAGTACCTCGCTGATCACCTCCGTCAGCGGCACCGTATTCATCAGATAGTCGAGCCCCGCGCCGCAGGCGGGCACTTCGTCGGCGGGCAGGCTCTGTATCCACACGTGTCGCCCCGCGACGGCGGCCCCCGCGGCGGCGACCGCGAACAGAACGACGGCATGAACCTTCGCGCCCCACCCCGCCGGATTGTGCAGGAAGGCGAGCAGGAAGGCTCCGGCCAGCGCGATGGTGGCAACCCGCTGGAAGACACACAGCGGACAGGGCTCGAGCAGCAGCACGTACTCGGAATAGTAGGCGTAACCCAGCATGGCCGCGCAGGCCACGAAGCCTGCGAGATTGGCATAGCGGCGCGTCATCAGATCCGTGGCGGTCATGGTCGCGGAGGCGTTGGCGCCGTCAGGCGGGCTGCTGTTCGTCCAGGGCCTCGATATCCGTATGCCGGATGTCCTTGCCGTGGACCATGTAGATCACGTACTCGCAGATATTCTTGGCGTGGTCGCCGATGCGCTCCAGGGCGCGTGCCGCCCAGGTGACGTTCATGACCCGCTTGATGCTGCGCGGGTCCTCCATCATGAAGGTCATACACTGGCGCTGAATGGTCTCGTATTCCTCGTCGACCATCTCGTCCTCCTTGACCACCGCCAGCGCGGCCTCCGTATCCAGCCGGGCGAAAGCGTCCATGGCCTGGCGCACCATGCCCCTCACCTGGCCGCCCAGGTTCTTCAGCTCCCGGTAGGAGCCCGCCGGGCGGTCCATCTCCGCCAGTTTGGAAGCCAGGAAGCCGATCTTCTCGGCCTCGTCGCCGATGCGCTCGAGGTCGGTGATGGTCTTGATGATGGCCACGATCAGGCGCAGGTCGCTGGCAGTCGGCGCGCGGGTGGCGAGGATGCGGCTGCATTCCTCGTCGATGCTGACCTCGAGGTGGTTCACCTTGTAATCGTCGTAGGCGACCTGCAGGCCCAGTTCGCTGTCGCCGCTGACCACGGCCTCGACGGCCCGGCCGAGCTGGGATTCCACCAGCCCGCCCATGGACAACACGTTATTGCGCAGCGCCTCGAGATCCTTGTTGAACCGGCGCGATATGTGATGGGTCAGATCTGTCGTCTGCATGCCTTTCCTCCTCCGGCGGGCCCGTATCCGCGCCGGCCGCGTGCCTCTGCGCTACCCGCAACCTGTCCGAAGTGTAGCAGCAACGCCGGGCATCTGGCGATAATTTGTAATTACCCCGACCGTACAAGAGCTGTGCAATGTGCATACATTTGCGTTGCGTCGCACCGGCTGTCTCCGCTCACCCTCAGCCGGCCGCTGACCGGTCGGTGCCGCGCTCTTCCCTCGTCAGCTCGACGGTGGCTGCGCGCGCCAGCCGGGTGGGGGGAAAACGACAGGTGAAACGACTGCCCACGCCCGGGCGGCTCTCCACCTCCAGCACGCCGTCGTGGCGGCTCAGCGCATGCTTGACGATGGCGAGCCCGAGGCCCACCCCGCCGTCGTCGCGGCTGCGCCCGCGGTTCACGCGGAAGAAACGCTCGGTGAGCCGCGGGATGTCCTGCTCGGCGATGCCCACACCGGTGTCCTCGACCGTGAGGGCGGCACCCTCGCTGCCGGATTCCCAACCGAGAGCGACTCGGCCTTCCGCCGGCGTGTAGCGCATGGCATTGGAGAGCAGATTGACGATGATCGAGCGAATCTCCACCGGGTTGCCGTACAGCCGGGCCCTGGACGACAGGCGCAGCTGCACGTCCGGCCCGCCTTCCGGGGGTGCGAACTCGGCCACCGCCTCCCTGAGCAGCGCCGCAACGTCCACCCGGCTGTCCTTGCGCGCTTCGCTGCCCGACTCCAGGCGGGAGAGCTCCAGCAGCGAGTCCAGGATGTCCTTCATCCGGGCGGCCTGACGCTGCATCTCGCTGACCGGCCGGTGCCAGGAGTCCGGCAGTTCGGTGTCCTCGGCCATGGCCTCGAGGTAGCCGCCGATCACGGTCAGGGGCGAGCGCAGCTCATGCGAGGCGTTCGCCACGAAGTCCCGGCGCATGCGCGCGAGGCGGGCCTGCTCGGTCACGTCGCGCACCAGCAGCAGCCGCTGCCCTTCGCCGTAGGGCACGATGCGGCAGGTCAGCCAGCCGTCGTCGTGCAGGGGCGAAGGGATACTCACAGAGTCGGAGTAGTCGCCGTCGCGCAGATAGCTCACGAAGGCGGGATGGCGGATGAGATTGTCCACCCGCTGGCCCCGGTCGCGCCGGGGACGCAGCCCCACCAGCCGTTCGGCGGCCGCGTTGTAGCGGGTGATCTCCGAGGCCTCGTTCAGCACGATACCACCGTCCGGCATGGCGTTGGTGGAGGCCCGGATCTCCTTCAGCGTGCGGTGATGGCGGCGTTTGTGTTTCTTGGCCCGTTGCTTGAGGTAGTCGATGCGGGCGAGCACCTGGGGCCAGATGCCCGTACCCTCCGGCACCTGGATACGGCTGCGGGTCCGCAGCGAGCGCTCGAGGCGGAACAGCCTGTTGAAGTGCGCCGCCATCACGGCCAGCGCGCCGACCAGCGCCCCCGCCGCGGCATAGCCGTACAGCCAGCCGATGAATGCCCCCAGGCCGACGGCGCCGGCGGCCTTCAGCAGCGCGTTGGTCCACGCCGGGGGCATCAGCGGTCCCTGGAGGAAAAGCGGTAGCCGGCCCCCCGTACGGTCTGTATGTAGCCTTCGGCGTTGCGCGTCGACAGCGCCTTGCGCAGCCGCCGGATGTGCACGTCGACGGTACGCTCCTCCACGTAGACGTTGGCGCCCCACACCCGGTCGAGCAGCTGGCCGCGGCTGTACACGCGTTCCGGATGGGTCATCAGAAATTTCAGCAGGCGGTACTCCGTGGGACCCAGCTGGATCTCCTCCCCGCCGACGCTCACCCGGTGTCCGGCCACGTCCAGCTCCAGATCGCCCACCTGCACGACCTCGTCGCTGGCCACGCCCGAGCGGCGCAGCACCGCGTTGATACGGGCGATGAGTTCCCGGGACGAGAACGGTTTCGTGATGTAGTCGTCCGCGCCGCCCTCCAGCCCGCTCACCTTGTCCTGCTCCTCCGCACGGGCGGTCAGCATGATGACCGCCAGGTCCTCGAAGCTCGAGTCCCGTTTCAGCGAGCGCGTCAACTCCAGTCCGCTCATGTCCGGCAGCATCCAGTCGATGATGGCGAGATCCGGCCGATGATCGGCCAGCAACTCCCGCGCCTGCCGGCAATCGGCGGCCTCGTCCACGTCGAAGCCCGCCCGCGAGAGATGAAAAGCGATCATCTCCCGGATGGGGGCTTCGTCCTCGACTACCAGTATGCGGCGCGTTGTCGTCATCTCGGCTCCATGGAGCGCGATTAGAGCAAGTCTACATTACAGAGCGGTTACGGCGCTGGCCGGGCGACGGTCCGGCGCAGATAGGCCGGCTCGGCGTCACGCGGCGCCACGGTGTCCCCGGCGGCGAAGCGGGGCGCGGCGAGCGCCGCCACCTCGTGAGCCCGGGGAAAGCGGAGACCGCTGTCGACGGCGCCGGCGCCTGCCATATCCGGGTAACGGGCCCAGCCGCCGCCGGCCAGCCACCACTCGCCCTCCGTGCGCACTTGCTCCGGTGCCGCGAGCCTGTCCGCCACCAGTGCGCGCACACCGTCCTCGCAGGCCTCGTAGGCCCCGGCATAGACCTCCCCCATGCGGGCATCCTGTGCCACATAGACCCGCGGGGCGTCTTCGGCCAGCGCGCGGGCGGCGAGTGCGGCCAGGGACGAGACCGGCACCAGCGGCAGCGCGGCGCCCAGTGCGAAGCCCTGGGCGGCCGACACCGCGATGCGCACGCCGGTGAACGAGCCCGGCCCCGCGCCGAAGGCGATACCGTCCAGTGACTGCATGTCCAAGGCCGCCCCGGCCAGCAGCTCCCGCACCATGGGCAGGATCAGCTCCACGTGACGCCGCGGGGCCTCCTCGTAGAGGCCCGTCACCTCGCCGTCCACCCGGAGCGCCGCCGAGCAGGCATCGGCGGAGGTCTCGAGCGCGAGGATCTTCACGTGGCCACCGCCGCGGCGCCGGCCTCGTGCCGCGCGTAGAACTCGGCCAGCGCTTCCGGCTCGGTGACGGTGGTCATGGGCGCCAGCGCCCGGAGGAAGACACCGCCGTAGCGGCGGGTGCCGATGCGCGGGTCGCACAGGACAATCGCGCCGTAATCATCGTGGTCCCTGATCAGGCGGCCCGCGCCCTGCTTCATCGCCAGCACGGCCTCGGGCAGTTGGTGTTCCATGAACGGGTTGCCGCCCTGACGGCGGATGAACTCCGTGCGCGCCATCAGCAGCGGGTCGCCCGGCGAGGTGAAGGGCAGCTTGTCGATGACGACACCGGTGAGCGCGCTGCCGCGCACGTCCACGCCCTCCCAGAACGTGCCCGTGCCGAGCAGCACCGCGTTGCCGGCTGCGCGGAAGCGCTCCAGCAGGTCCGCCCGGGGCGCCTCGCCCTGCACCAGCAATTCGCGCCCGCCGAGACGCTCGCGGCGCTCGCCCCACCAGTCGGCCGCCAGGCCGAGTGCCCGGTAGCTCGTGAACAGGAAGAAAAGCCCGCCGGCAGTCATCTCCAGCAGCGGCGCCGCCGCCTCCATCGCCGCCTCCGTATAGCCCCGCGCCGACGGCTGGGGCAGGCCGGCGGGCAGATAGATGCGCGCCCGCTCGGCCAGGCGGTAGGGGCTCGGGAACTGCAGCGTGCGGGCGCCGTCGAGACCCATGCGGCCCAGGAAATGGCTGAAATCCTCACCCACCGCCAGGGTGGCCGAGGTGAACACCCACGAAGCCTCGCTCCGGTCGATCAGCGTCCGCAGGCGCTCCGCGACGTCCAGCGGGGTCAGGTGGAAACGCACGGAGCGGCGGCTCACGTCGAACCAGTACAGCCCCTCCTCCTCGTCCTCGTCGGTGGCCGTGGTCAGCCGGGCGTGCAGGTCGTAGAGCTGCTCGGCAACCGCCTGCGCCTCGGCCGACTCGCCCGCCACGTCCTGCAAGGCCTCGTGCAACTCGCCGAGGCGCCTACGCAGCTCGCCGAGGGGCCCGGCCAGCGCGCCGCGCTGGCCGGCCAGCTCGTAGCGCCCGGCCTCCCGGGGCGCGGCGGCGACCACGCCGCGCATGGCATCGGCCACGACGCCTATGGCCTGGCGCAGCTCCGCGCCGCCCGGCGCGATGGTGAAAGCGACGGCATCGTCGAGCAGGTTCTCCACCTGGCGGGTGCCGGCGGCGATGCCGAAGAAGCGGGTGGCCAGGTCCGGCAGCTGGTGCGCCTCGTCCAGTATCAGCGCCTCCGCACCGGGCAGAAAGTCGACGAAGCCCTCTTCCTTCAGCGCCAGGTCGGCCAGCAACAGGTGGTGATTCACCACCACCACGTCGGCCTTCTGGGCGGCGCGGCGGGCGCGCACCACGAAGCAGTCGTCGAAGAACGGACACTTCTGACCCAGGCAGTTCTCGGCGGTGGAGGTGACGTGGGGCCAGACGCCCGACTCCTCTTCTATCTCCACCACCTCGCGGCGGTCGCCGCTGGCCGTCTCGTGTTTCCAGCGCTGGAGGACGGCCAGCTCCCGCCGGTAGCGGCCTGCCACAGCGGCGCCTTCGGCCTGCTCCAGCCGGTGCAGACAGAGATAATTGGCACGGCCCTTCAGCAGCGCCGTCGACAGCGGCTGGCCGATGGCCCGGGTCACGGTGGGCAGATCCCGGTGGAACAACTGGTCTTGCAGCGCACGGGTGCCGGTGGAGATGATCGTGCGCCGGCCGCTGCCGAGCGTGGGGATCAGGTAGCCGAAGGTCTTGCCGATGCCCGTGCCGGCCTCGATCACCAGCGGCTCGCTCGCGGCCAGGGCGTCGGCCACGGCCTCTGCCATCATCGCCTGGGCGGCGCGGGGCCGGAAACCGGCCACGGTGCCGGCAAGCGGACTCTCGTCCCCGAAGAGATCGCGGAAACTCTGCATGGGCCGAGACTATACCCGCTGCCGTGGCGCGCCTGCACGGCCCACTTCGGCCCGCCAGCGCCCCGAAAAGGGGGTTGGGGCAGGGCCGGCCTGCGCGGACGCGGGGCCGGGCGTCCTGACTGCCGCCTAGGCCTCGGGCCGGCGGCATCCGCAGGATTTTACGGACGAATTATCGCGATGGGAATCAACCAGTTGGGAGGCCCTGAAACACTCCTCGCAGCGTTCGGGCTACACGCGCCGGAGGCTTGACAAGCTCGCTGACATGGCTTATTGTGCAATGCAACAATGATGCAGCGCAGCAACCGAGGAGGTGCCCCCATGAACATCAGTGTCGAAAACATTTTCAACCGCGCCGCGGAAGACGCCCGCGGGCGGGTCGAGTCTGTCATCTCCGCAGCCCAGGACGGCGTCGAGCGCGCCGGTGACTGGGTGACCAAGGGCAAGACGCCGGTCCGTCGAATCTCCGACATGACCCTGCGCCTGGCCAACATCTCGCACAAGACCACCGAGAAGCTGGTCAAGCACCAGACGAAGACGGTGGAGTCCACCCTGGACGCCGCCGGCGCCCGCCTGAAGGCAGCGGCCCGTGCCGAGAGCCTCGGCGCGCTGGTCAAGACCCAGGCCAACCTCGTACCCGCCACCACGTCGCGGGTCGTCGACAACGTGCGCGGCACGGTGACGATCTTCGGCGATGCAGCCGAGGACTTGGGCGAGGTCGTGAAGAGCACCGTCACGGATTTCCGTCAGAAGGCGGTCAAGCCGGTGAAGAAGACGGCCAAGAAGAAAGCGGCCAAGACCAAGAAGAAAGCGGCCAAGAAAACCCGCCGCACGGCGACCAAGGTCGCCAAGAAGGCACGGAAGGTCGAGACCGGAGGGACCAAGTCGGCAGCCGCCGCATGATCCCCATCTGACATAAGCCCTCTACGCCGCCGGATCGCTGGATCCGGCGGCGTTTTTATTCGTGCGCAGGGGTCCCGCACGGGGAATGCACGCGGCGCCCACGTGGGTATAATACCGGCCCTCCCCGGCAAAGGACTCCGGATTCCCCCTGCAGCCGCCAGCGCAAGAGAGCACGATGACCACGACTTTGAACAGCCTGAGTGACTGGGTCGACGAAGTGGCCCGTCTGACCCGGCCGGACGACGTTTACTGGTGCACCGGCAGCGACGCCGAATACGAGAATTTCATCGACGGTATGCTCGGGACGGGCGATCTCCTCGAGCTGAATCCGCAATCCTACCCCGACTGCTACCTGCACCGCTCCGACCCTTCCGACGTGGCGCGGGTCGAGCACCTGACCTTCGTCTGCACCCGCCGCGAGGCCGACGCGGGCCCCAATAACAACTGGATGGACCCGGCCGAGGCTCACGCGAAGCTGGACGAGCTGTTCGACGGCTGCATGCAGGGCCGCACGATGTACGTCATCCCCTACTGCATGGGCCCGGTGGAATCGCCCTTCGCCCGCTGCGGGGTCGAGATCACCGACAGCCCCTATGTCGTTGCCAACATGAAGCTGATGACCCGCATGGGCGACGCCGCGCTGAGGCGCATCGAGCGCGACGGCAGCTTCGTCAAGGGCATGCACTCGGTGGGCGACCTGGATCCCGACAACCGCTACATCATGCACTTCCCCGAGGAACTCGCCATTCGCAGCATCGGCTCCGGTTACGGCGGCAATGCACTGCTCGGCAAGAAGTGCCACGCACTGCGCATCGCCAGCTGGCAGGCCCGGCAGGAAGGCTGGCTGGCCGAGCACATGCTGATCGTCGGGGTCGAGAGCCCGGAGGGCGACGTACATTATCTCGCCTGCGCCTTCCCGTCGGCCTGCGGCAAGACCAATCTGGCCATGCTGATCCCGCCCGACTCCCAGCCGGGCTGGAAGATCTGGACCCTGGGCGACGACATCGCCTGGCTGCATCCGGACGAGAACGGGCAGCTGCGGGCCATCAACCCGGAGGCGGGCTACTTCGGCGTGGTCCCGGGAACGAACGCCAGGACCAACAAGAACGCCTATGACATGATCCAGCGCGACACCATTTACACGAATGTTGCGGTCACGGCGGACAACGAGCCCTGGTGGGAGGACAAGAAGGAAGGCGAGCCGGCCGTCGACTGGCGGGGCCGGGACTATGACCCGGAGCACGGCCCAGCGGCCCACCCGAATTCCCGCTTTACGGTCTCGGCGGAGCAGAACCCGAGCTACTCCTCACTGGCGGAGGCGCCCGAGGGCGTGCCCATCTCGGCCATCGTGTTCGGCGGGCGCCG
>Ga0102929_1000623_pt1 | contig 20978 bp, 14 predicted proteins | sample SalPonR1_B_D2_MG_FD_78510 | JGI IMG/M metagenome (GOLD analysis project Ga0102929, IMG submission 78510) | Salt pond soil microbial communities from South San Francisco under conditions of wetland restoration - Salt Pond MetaG R1_B_D2_MG | ecosystem: Environmental > Aquatic > Marine > Intertidal... | reverse complement strand
GGCGGGCCGGCGAGGTGCTGCGGGAGGTGCTGGCCGAGAAGCCCGGCTACCCGGCGGAGATGCTGGAGTTGGAGATGGCGCTGGACGCCGACCTGGGGATCGATTCGATCAAGCGGGTGGAGATTCTGTCGGCTCTGCAGGAGCGGCTTCCCGAGGCGCCGGCGGTGCGTCCGGAGGACCTGGGCGGCCTGCAGACGCTGGGGCAGATCGTCGCCCACCTGGAAGCGGCCGCCAGCGGTCAGACGGCTGCGACCGAGGAAACGGCCGCCGGAGCGGCGATCGACCGGGAAGCGGTGGCGGCGGCGCTCATGAATGTGATCGCGGCCAAGACCGGTTACCCGGTGGAGATGCTGGAGCCGGAGATGGCACTGGATGCCGACCTGGGGATCGACTCGATCAAGCGGGTGGAGATTCTGTCGGCGCTGCAGGAGGAACTGCCGGCGGCGCCGGCCATCAAGCCGGAACACCTTGGCACCCTGCAGACGGTGGCGCAGATTATTGACTTCCTGGCCAGTGTGTCCGGGGCCGTCGACGAGCGGCCCTCCCAGCGTCGGGCCCTTGATCCCGTGCAGACGGGCGAAGGCATCGAGCGGAAGGTTCTGAAAGTGGTCCCCCTGCAAGCCAGAGGCGATCGAGCCCGCTTCGCACTGGACAGAGGCAAGACGGTCTGGGTCGGCGAGGATGGCTCGCCGTTGACCGATGTCATCTGTCAACGGCTGAAAGACTTGCAGCTCGAGCCGGTCAAGGTGGCTTACGAGGATTCGGAAACCCTGGAGGTGCCGGCATCCCTGGCCGGGCTTGTCCTGCTGGCCCCGGCGGCGGGTGCAAACGACCGAATGCTCGACCAGGCCTTCCGTCTGGTGCAGAAAGCGTCCGGCCGGCTGCAGGAGGCGGCCCGCCAGGGAGAGGCCCTGCTGGCCACCGTGTCCCGCCTGAACGGGGGATTTGGTCTGCCACCGGGACCGGTCCCGGCCGACGCCGTTTCCGGCGGACTGGCCGGCTTGGCCAAAACCGCCGGGCTCGAATGGCCCGCTGTGCACTGCAAGGCCCTGGATCTGGCACCTGAGATGGACGATCCGGAAAAGGCGGCGCAGCTGATTGTCGATGAACTGTTGGTCGACGGGCCTGTGGAAGTCGGCGTGACCGGTCAGGGCCTGCAGACCCTTAAACTCACGGAAGCACGCCTGCCCGAAGACGAGCTGCCGCCGCCGCTGGCCGTGGGCGATCTGGTTGTGATCAGCGGCGGCGCCCGCGGCGTCACCGCCGAAGCGGCCGTGGCTTTGGCCTCTTCCTGTCGGGCGACCCTGCTGCTGCTCGGGCGCAGTGCGCTTGCCGAAGCGGAACCGGCATGGCTGTCCGGCTTGTCGAGCGAGGCGGATATCAAGCAGGGTTTGGCCGCAAATGCGACTCAACCCCTGAAACCCCGCGCCCTTGAGGATCAGTATCAGCAGGTTCTGCGCGGCCGGGAAATCGCCAACAACCTGCAGCGGATCCGCGACGCGGGCGGCCAGGTCGTTTACCGTTCCGTCGACCTTCGGGATGCGGCTGCGGTGAGCGGGATTCTCGAAGAAATCCGCAGCGAATACGGTCCGGTCAGGGGCCTGATTCACGGTGCCGGCGTCCTGGCGGACCGGTTGATCGAAGACAAGACGAGCGAGCAGTTCGCAGAGGTTTATTCGACCAAGGTGGCCGGACTGCGCGCCCTGCTGGAGGCCACGCAGAGTGATGACCTGCAGTTCATGGCGTTGTTCTCCTCGTCGACCGGGCGGTTCGGACGCAGCGGACAGGTCGACTACGCGGTGGCCAATGAAGTGTTGAACAAACTGGCCCAGCAGCAGGCCCGGCAGCGGCCGGAGTGCCGGGTGTTGTCCCTGAACTGGGGGCCCTGGGACGGTGGTATGGTGACCCCGGCATTGAAAGACATATTTGCCCGGGAAGGTGTCGAGGTGATCGACCTGCGGGCAGGGGCCGATTACCTGCTCAAGGAGTTGTCCACCCCGGCCGGTGGGCCGGTGGAACTGGTGATTCTCGGTTCCAGCAAGGCGGCCCACGTCGATCATCAGCCGCAGCCGCACCCCAACATTTATGTCTCCCGGGCCCTCGAACTGGAATTATCCATTGACCAGTTTCCCTTCCTGAAGTCCCATGTCATCGATACCAAAGCGGTCCTGCCGATGGCGGTCATGGTCGAATGGCTGGCCCACGGCGCCATTCATGAAAACCCGGGTTTGAAGTTCCACGGGTTCAATGACTTGCGCGTTTTGAAGGGCGTCACTCTCGAACCGGGACAGCAGCATGCGCTGCAGGTCATGACCGGCAAGGCTTTCAAAAGCGACGGCTTCCATGTGGTGCCGGTGGAATTGTCCGGTACCGACGGGCAGGGCCAGCATTTCGTGCACGCCCGGGCCAAGATCGTGCTCGCCGGCCATCTCCCCGCCGGCAGAGAGCCTGCCGCAGCCCTGTCCCTGCCGGACTATCCGCGCGGCATCGCCGAAATCTATCGGCCGGAAAGGCTGTTCCACGGGTCCGACTTTCATGGCCTCAGGGAAATGATCGGCTGCTCTCCGGAAGGCATCACCGCCTTGGCCAGGCCGGCGCCCCTGCCTGCGGAATGGATCAGTCAGCCCCTGCGCAATGCCTGGCTGGCCGATCCCCTGGCCCTGGACAGCGCCTTTCAGCTGATGATTCTCTGGAGTTTCGAGAAGTATCAGGCCGGCTCCCTGCCGGTCTTCGCCGGACGGTATCGTCAGTATGTCGAAAAGTTCCCCGAAGACGGCGCTGAAATCCGGGTCCGGCTCTGCCGTGACAATGCCAGCAAGGCGACCGCCTGGATCGAATTCCTGGACCTGACCTCGGGGTCTTTGCTGGCCCGGCTGGAGGATTACGAGTGCGTGATCGATGCCTCCCTGAATGAAAGTTTCCAGCGCAACAAGCTGCAGGGGGCTGCCTGAGCATGAAACACGGCAAATCGGTGGCCATTGTCGGGGTCGGCGGCATTTTTCCTCAGTCGCCGACCCTGCAGCGTTTCTGGGCCAACATCTGCGAAAAGGTGAACACGGCGCGTCGCCCTCCGCAAGGGCGCTGGCTGCTCTCCGCCGACGCGGTTTATGACCCCAGGGTCGGCGCGGCCGACAGGGTCTACTCCGACCGGGCCTGTTTCGTCGAACAATCCCTGGCCGATCTCTGCCTCGATGACCTGGACATCTCCGCCGATTTCCTGGCCGACCTCGACCCGATGTTCCACCTGATGCTGCACGCCGGCCGCCAAGCCTATCTGGACGGCGGTGCTCCAGCCGGCGAACGGGTCGGCACCATTCTCGGCAATCTTTGCCTGCCCAGCGAAAAGTCCTCGGCACTGGCCAGGGCCTACCTGGGTGCGACCTTCGCAGAGCAGGCCCTGGGCCGGGACCTGGATGGGGGGGAGGCGTCTCCTGATCCGGTCAACCGCTACGTGGCGGGGCTGCCGGCCGGCATCCTGGCCAAGTCCCTCGGCCTGCAGGGGACCTGTTTCACGCTCGATGCAGCCTGTGCCTCCTCCCTGTACGCTCTCAAGCTGGCCGTCGACGAACTGGTCGCCGGCCGGGCAGACGCCATGCTGGCGGGGGGCTTGTCCCGGCCGGACTCTCTCTATACCCAGATGGGCTTTTCGCAATTGCGGGCCTTGTCTCCCACCGGGACCTGTTCTCCCTTCGACGAGAAGGGCAATGGGCTGGTGGTCGGCGAAGGCTGCGGCATGTTTCTGCTGAAACGGACCGAAGACGCCGTTCGCGACAAGGACCGCATTTATGCCGTGATCCGCGGCATCGGGCTTGCCAATGACCTGGGCGGCAGCTTGCTGGCGCCGGCCAGCGAAGGGCAGCTGCGGGCCATGCGCGCTGCCTACCGGCAAGCCGGCTGGGCACCGGGCGATGTCGACCTCGTGGAATGCCATGCCACCGGCACCCCGGTCGGCGACGCCGTCGAATTCAGCAGCCTGCAGGCGCTGTGGGGGGAAGAGGAGTGGCAAACCGGCCAGTGCGTGATCGGCTCAGTCAAGTCGAACGTTGGCCACCTGCTGACGGCCGCAGGCTCGGCGGCCCTGATGAAAACACTGTTGGCTCTGCAGGAACAGACCCTGCCGCCGACGGCCAACTACAGCAGCCCGGCCCGGGATATCGCTCTTTCCTCCAGCCCCTTCCGGGTCCTGGACCAGCCCCAGCCCTGGCAGTCCCGTCAGCCCGACGTGCCCCGCCGTGCGGCGATCAGCGCTTTTGGCTTCGGCGGCATCAATGCCCATCTTCTCATCGAGGAATGGCAGCCGCCTAAACCCGTGAAAGGCTCGGTCACTTTCCCGCCGTCGTTCCAGCGCCCCAACCAGCCGGTTGCCATCGTCGGCTTGGGTGCCGAGTTCGGACCCTGGGCCGGCCTTGAAGCATTCCAGTACCGGGTCCTGGGCTGCCCGGATAAAACCGCCCCCCGGCCACCGCTTTCCTGGTGGGGTGCCGAGCGCTGCAGCTGGTTCGAGCAGGCCGGTCTCGACCAGGTCGCGTTCAGGGGGCATTTCATCGAGCAGGTCGCCTCCGCCCCCGGCAGATTCCGGATTCCCCCGCGCGAGCTGGAAGAGATGCTGCCGCGGCAGTTGCTGATGCTGCAGGTGGCCGAACAGGCGCTGAACGATTCCGGTCTGCACAAGGAAGACCTGCTGTTTACCGGAGTTTTCATCGGCACCGGCCTGGATCTCAACGCCACCAATTTCGCATTGCGCTGGGGGCTGCAAAAGCAGATAAAAGTCTGGGCGGAGCAGCTCGGGCTCGATCTGACCGAGCAGCAGATGGCGGAGTGGCTGGCCGATCTGCGTGAGGCGGCCGGTCCGCCCCTGACCGCCAATCGGGTCATGGGAGCTCTCGGCAGTATCGTGGCCAGCCGGATTGCCAAGGAATTCCGGATCGGCGGGCCGAGCTTCACCATCTCGGGTGAAGAAAACTCCGGGCTGCGTGCCCTGGAAGTCGGCCTCCGCGCCTTGCAGGAAGGCTCGGTCAACCGCGCCCTGGTCGGTGCCGTCGACCTGGCCGGCGATCTGCGCGCGGTGCTGGGCCGCCACGCCCTGGTGCCCTTTTCCGCCAAAGGCTGCGCTACGCCTTTCGACAAGCAGGCCGACGGCGGCATTATCGGCGAAGGGGCTGCGGCCGTCGTGCTGAAGCGGCTCGAGGATGCCCAACAGGACGGCGACCGGATCTACGCGGTCATCCGGGGCATCGGCTCCGCCGTGGGGGGAACCGGCCACCAGCCGGACCCCGAGCGCGAAACCTATGACCTCGCCCTGGAAAGGACCTTCCAGAATACCGGGGTCAGGCCTGGCGAGGTCGGCTATCTGGAAGCCGAAGGCTGCGGCCGGCCCGAGATCGATCGCCTGGAAGCGAATGCTCTTGGCGACTTTTTTGGCGCCGAGCGCAACGACCAGCCCTGCTACGTGGGCAGCGCCAAGGCGGATATAGGCCATGCCGGCGCGGCCGCCGGGCTCGCCTCTCTGGTCAAGGCGGCGCTCTGCCTCGACCGGCAGGTGATTCCGCCGTTGCGCAATATCGAAGCTCCCCGCTACGAATGGATCCGCGGCAAGCGGGATTTCCTCCTGCCGACGGAGCCCCGGCACTGGCTGCGCAACCGCAGCGACGGTCCGCGCAAGGCGCTGGTCAGTTCCCTGGCGGTGGACGGCAGCTGCTGTCACGCGCTGCTGGAAGAATATGCGCACGGCAAAACCCGGGAGAATGCCCATCAGCTGACGCGTCAGCCGCTGGGGCCGCGCCGGGAGGCCCTGTTTTGCCTGGAAGCTGATGACGCCGCCGGCCTTCTGGAAAAAGCGTCCCGGCTGGAGGGCTTCCTGGCGGAGGCCGGGGATGCCCAAGTGGAGACTCTGGCGGCCCGCTGGCTGCAGCAGGTCGCGCCTGAACCGTCCCGGCAGCTCTGCGTCTCCCTGGTCGCTGCCGACCGGCAGGGCTTGCTCACCCAACTCAGGCAGGCGGTCGCCAGCCTCGAGAAAAATCCGGAGCGTGGGTTCGGCACCCAGGGCAGTGCCGAACTTTTGCCCGGCTTTCGGGACAGAACCTTCTATGCGCCCCGGCCGTTAACTCCGGAAGGCCGGATTGCTTTTATCTTTCCCGGGTCGGGAAATCACTTTGCCGGCATGGGGCGCGAGCTGTCGCTCCAATGGCCCCAAATATTCCGCAGCCAGGACGGCAAAAACCGGAATCTGGCGAAACAGTTCCTGCCCCAGCACTTCTGGAAGCAGACCCTGGCCGATGCGGTCCACGGCGACCATAATGCCCTGGTCATCGGCCAGGTGGCTCTGGGCACCGCAGTCAGCGACCTGGTGCGCAGCTTCGGCATCGAGCCTCATGCCGTGAGCGGCTACAGCCTGGGTGAAGCCGCCGGCCTCTTTGCCCTCCGCGCCTGGACCGATCGGGACGGCATGCTGCAGCGTCTGGAAGATTCCTCCCTGTTCGTCAAGGAACTGGCGGGGGATTGCCGGGCCGCCGCCCGCGCCTGGAAGCTGCCGGCCGACCAGCGCGTCGACTGGGCCCTGGGTCTGGTCGATGTCCCGGCCGCGGCGGTGCAAGAAGCTTTGGCGGGCTTGCCACACGTTTACCTGTTGATCGTCAACACTTACCAGGAATGCGTCGTCGGCGGTGATCGCCGCCAGCTCGACGAGTTGGTCACCCGGCTCGGCTGCCACCTGCTGCCCCTGCAGGGCGTAACGACCGTGCACTGCGAGGTTGTCGAGCAGGTCGCCGAAGCCTACCGCAGACTGCATCTGTTCCCGACGACCCCGCCGGCGGGAATCGATTTTTACTGTTCCGCGCAAGGTGATCGCTACCAGGTCACCGATGAGAGCGCTGCCGAGGCCATCCTCCAGCAGGCCTTGGCAACGGTGGACTACACTCAGGTCATCGAGAAACTCTACGCCGACGGCGTCAGGGTTTTTCTGGAAATGGGTCCCGGCAATTCCTGCAGCCGCATGATCGGCAGCATTCTCGGTGAGCGCCCGCACCTGGCGCGGTCGGCCTGCGCACCCGGAGGCGATGCGGTTTCCCTGCTGCTGCGCCTGTTGGGGCAGTGTCTCGCCGAAAGAGTCCCGGTCGATCTGTGCGCTCTCTACCCGGCGGAGTCGACCGTTGTTCGGCAGGAACATTCCGGCGCCCGCATCGGCACCGTGATCGGCGGCAGAGATTTTCGCCGGGTCGCACCGCCAGTGGCTGAAAACCAGCAGCCAACGGCAGACGATGATGAAGCGCCGGTCGCCGCAGCTGCGATGGCCGGCCGTTCGCCGGCCATACCGGAGTCGCCGGCCCCGGCAGCCGCTCCGATCGCCGATCCGGCCATCGCCGGTTTCGAACGGCTGCGGCAGGAAGGCCTGGCGGCGCATGCCGCCTACCTGGATTTTTCGTCATCGCTCGGCCAGGCCATCACCACCAACATGGCTTTGCAGATGCAGCTGCTGGAACGGATGCTGGCCGCCGGCGAGAGAATCCCGGCCTTGGCCGACCGGCAGGAGCGAGAACAGGCTTCCGCAGAACCTGCGGCGCCGGCCACTTTGCCGACTGCCGCGGCGGCAGCGCCGGGGCCGGCAAGGCAGACGACGCCCCCGCCGGCCTTTGACCGCAGCATGTGCCTGGAATTTGCCGTCGGCTCGATCGCGAAAATGCTCGGACCGGAGTTTGCGGCGATCGATCGGCATCCGACCCGGGTCCGCCTGCCGGACGAACCGCTCATGCTGGTCGACCGCATCCTGACAGTGGAGGGCGAGCCGCGCTCGTTGACCGGCGGCCGGGTGGTCACCGAGCACGATGTCACGGCCGATCGCTGGTATCTCGACGGCGGCCGGATTCCCACCTGCATTGCCGTCGAAGCCGGGCAGGCCGACCTGTTCCTCTCGGCTTACCTTGGCATCGATTTCGTGACCAGGGGCCTGGCCGTCTACCGGCTGCTTGATGCGGTGGTGACCTTCCATCGCTCGCTGCCGGTGCCGGGGGATGTGATTCGCTACGATATCAAGATCGACCACTTCTTCCGCCAGGACCAGACTTACCTGTTCCGCTTCAATTTCGAAGCGACCGTCAACGGCGAACCGCTGCTGTCGATGCAGAACGGCTGCGCCGGCTTTTTCTCCGCGCAGGAACTGGCCGCCGGGCAGGGCATCGTCCAGACCCGGCTTGACCTGCAGCCGCAGACCGGCACCCTGGCCGACGACTGGCGTGAGCTGGTGCCGATGCGGAAGGAGGCCTACGACGAGACTCAGGTCGCGGCTCTCTACCGCGGCGACCTGGCAGCCTGCTTCGGCGAGGCCTTCGCCGCACTCGATCTCGAGCGTCCTTACACCCTGCCCGGGGGGCAGCTCAAGCTGGTCGACCGGGTGCTGGAGCTCGACCCGAACGGCGGCCGTTACGGCCTTGGCCTGATCCGGGCCGAGATGGATATCCATCCCGAGGACTGGTTCCTGACCTGCCATTTCTGCGACGACAACGTCATGCCCGGCACCCTGATGTACGAGTGCTGCATGCACACCCTGCGCATCTTCCTGCTGCGCCTGGGCTGGATCGGCGAACAGGGGCAAACCTGGTGCGAACCGGTGCCCGGCGTCGACAGCGGCCTGAAATGCCGCGGCCAGGTGATCGACACCACCCGCAAGGTGACCTATCAGGTCAGCATCAAGGAACTGGGCTACCGGCCGGAACCGTTCGCCATCGTCGATGCCCTGATGTATGCCGACGGCAAGCCGATCGTCGCCATCCCCGACATGTCGGTCAGGCTGGCCGGTCTCGATCGGCAGCAGGTTGAAAAACTCTGGGCCGGCGAACCGGCAGCGGAGACGGCAGCGAGTGCTGCCCGTACCGATTCCCGCGGATCGCGTCCGGCGCTTTACGACTACGGCAAAATCCTCGCCTTTTCGGACGGCAAGCCTTCGGAGGCTTTCGGCGAAGCTTACCGGATCTTCGACCAGGAACGGAAAATCGCCCGGCTGCCGCGCCCGCCTTACCAGTTTCTGGACCGCATCGTCGATGTGACCGGAGAGGCCTTCCAAATGACCGCAGGAGCGACCTGCGTCGCCGAATACGATGTGCCGCCCGATGCCTGGTACTTCGCGGCCGAGCGTGCGGCGACCATGCCGTTCGCTGTCCTGCTGGAAATCGGCCTGCAGCCCTGCGGCTGGCTGGCCGCCTATCTCGGTTCGGCACTGACCAGCGACACCGACCTCAAGTTCCGCAACCTCGACGGCAACGCCGTTCAGCACCGTGCCGTCACCGCCGGGAGCGGGACCCTGACCACCCGGGCCGAAATGACCAGCATTTCACGCAGCGGCGGCATGATCATCCAGGCTTACGCTTTCGAGATCAGCGACAGCCAGGGTCCGGTCTATACCGGCGACACGGTCTTCGGCTTTTTCTCGGCAGAATCCCTCGCCCAGCAGGTGGGCATCCGTCAGGCAGAACAGTACCGGCCTTCGGCGGCGGAGGCCGCCCGCGGCAAGTGCTTCGATTACCCGGTCGAAGCGCCCTTCCCTCAGGCCGGGCTGCGCATGATCGATACGATCGAATTATTGATTGCCGACGGCGGGCCGGAGCAGCTTGGCTTTATCCGCGGCAGTAAACGGGTGGACCCGGCGGAATGGTTCTTCGCCGCCCACTTCTACCAGGATCCGGTCTGTCCCGGTTCCCTGGGACTGGAGTCGATGCTGCAGCTGCTCAAGGTTGTCGCCTTTGAGCGGTGGGGCGTTTCCCGGGAGAGTCGCTTCGAATCCATCGCACTCGATGAAGGGCACCTCTGGAATTACCGGGGCCAGATCGTCCCCGGCAATGAGCAGGTGGTCGTCGAGGCCGTAGTGACTGCGGTGGATGACGCCCAGCGGTTGTTGCGGGCAGACGGCTACCTGGCCGTCGACGGCCGGATCATCTACCGGATGAAGGATTTTTCCTTGCGCCTGGTTTGATCTTGATCGGCTCGGTGCAGGATCTATGTTCCTAGAATTATCTGAATTTTCTGGTACTTCTTCTCTGCCTTGCCTCGCTGACGGTCAAAAGGTAATATAGCAACCTTGTGCAAATGCAAACTTGCTAAACGTGGTGCTCAATGAAGTATTCTAGAGTCTATGTCGAATCGGTCGGCTATGAGCTTGCGCCGATCGTCGTGACTTCGGCGGAACTGGAAAACCGGCTGAAGCCAGTTTATGACGCCCTCCACATTCCTCCGGGGCAGCTGGAAACCCTGACTGGAATCCGGGAACGGCGCTGGTGGCGACCAAATACCCCGATTTCTGCCGGGGCCATCGCGGCTGCCCGTAAATCCCTGCAGGGACGCAACGTGACCCCCGCGGACCTTGGTGCCGTGATTTATGCCGGAGTGTGTCGGGAACACTTCGAGCCGGCCACGGCCTGCCAGGTTGCGGCCGCCCTCGGCGTCCAGGGCAATTCCGCAGTCTATGATATTTCCAATGCCTGTCTCGGCATCCTCAACGGGGTGCTCGACATTGCCAACCGAATCGAACTCGGCCAGATCCGCGCCGGGCTGGTGGTTGCCTGCGAAAGCTCGCGCGAGATCAATGAAATCACTCTGCGCCGGCTGCTGGAAAGCCCCGGCATGGAACTGTTCACCAAATCGCTGGCCACCTTCACCGGCGGCTCGGGAGCGGCCGCCGTGCTGCTGACCGACGGGTCTTTTACGCCGGCCCGCCGGCCGAAGCTGCTCGGCGGGGTCAATATTGCCGAACCGGAGCACCATGCCTTGTGTCGCTGGGGAGTGCGCACCGATGCCATCGAGAATCATACCCCTTACATGCAGACTGATGCGGTGGCGGTCATGAAGCATGGTGTCGAGCTGGGCAAACGGACCTGGGACGCCCTGCTTGCGGAGCTCGAGTTGCGCGCGGGCCGGGTCGACAAGGTCATCTGCCATCAGGTGGGCGACGCCCATCAGAAGCTGATTCTGCAGACGATCGGCATACCGCCGGAAAAGGATTTCACGACCTTCGAGTTCCTCGGCAACATGGGCACGGTCTCGCTGCCGGTGACGGCGGCCCTGGCAAAGGAGCGGGATGTGCTGCTGCCCGGTGACATCGTCGGCTTTCTGGGCATCGGCAGCGGTCTGAACTGTCTGATGCTGGGGATCCAGTGGTGATACATCCTTCCTATCCATTCAAAAGCCACTTTTTGACCCTGAACGGTCTCGAGTACCACTATCTCGACGAAGGTCGTGGTGAGCCGGTGGTGATGGTCCACGGCAACCCGACCTGGTCCTTCTATTACCGCAACCTGGTCAAGGCTCTGCGTTCCGCTTACCGGGTGGTGGTCCCCGATCATATCGGCTGCGGCCTGTCCGACAAGCCGGCCGATTCCTATTATTCCTTCACCTTGCAGCAGCGGGTGGACGACCTCGAGGCCCTGCTGGAGAGCCTGGATATCCGCGACAACATCACCCTGGTCCTGCATGACTGGGGTGGCATGATCGGCATGGCTTATGCCCATCGCCACCCGCAGCGGATCGCCCGCCTGGTGATTCTGAACACGGCGGCTTTTCATCTGCCTGCGGCAAAGCCCCTGCCGCTGGCGCTGAAGATCTGCCGTGAAACCCAGTTGGGGGCCTTCCTGGTCCAGGGCCTCAATCTTTTCGCCCTGACGGCGGCCCGCATCGGCTGCAAGCGTCATCCCATGCCGGCCGATCTGCGGCAGGCCTACTGTTACCCCTACCGCACCTGGCACGACCGGTTGGCGATTCTGCGCTTTATCCAGAAGATTCCCCTGGCACCCGGCGACAGCGGATACCAGCTGGTCACCGAGGTCGAGGCCGATCTGGAGCAATTCGCCGCAACGCCGATGATCATCTGCTGGGGAGAGCGCGATTTCGTCTTCGATCGGCATTTCCTGGCGGAGTGGCGGCGGCGTTTTCCCATGGCGGAAGTGCATGCCTTTCCGGACTGCGGCCACTACATTCTCGAGGACGCTGAAGAAGAGGTGATCCCTCTGATCGGCACTTTCCTGAAGGAACATCCTCCGGGAAAAGCGCAAGGATGAGCAGGGAAGGGATGTGCAATATCGCCGCTCATCTGCCGGAGATGGCCCGGAGCCAGCCGGAAACGCCGGCGATCTATTGCCCGGCGGGACAGGACCCGCAGCGCCGGATCCGCTATGCGGGTCAGACCTTCCGGGAATTGGATCAGGCCAGCAGCCGGGTTGCTCTGGGCCTGGAGCAGGCCGGTTTGAGGCGGGGAGTCCGCACGGCCCTCATGGTCAAGCCGGGCCCGGAATTTTTCGCCCTGACCTTCGCTCTGTTCAAGATCGGCGCCGTACCGGTCATGATCGACCCGGGCATGGGCGTAAGGAACCTCAAGGCCTGCCTGGCGGAAGCGGCGCCGGAAGCCTTTATCGGCATACCGAAGGCCCATGCGGCCCGCCTGCTGTTCGGTTGGGGCAAAGCATCCCTGAAAATCTTGATCACCGTCGGCTCAAGGCGGTTCTGGGGAGGGACCAGCCTGCAGAGGCTGCTGGCCGAAATCCCGGCAGACCAGCCGTACCAGCCGGCAGCGACCGAAGGTGGGGAGACTGCCGCCATCCTGTTCACCAGCGGCAGCACCGGAGTGCCGAAGGGGGCAATCTATACCCACGGCAATTTCATGGCCCAGGTCGAGGCCCTGCAGCGAGTATATGATATCCGGCCGGGCGAGGTCGATTTGCCGACTTTCCCATTGTTTGCCTTGTTTGCACCGGCGCTGGGCATGACTTCGGTGATTCCGGACATGGACTTCACGCGCCCCGCCAATGTCGACCCGAAGCGCATCATCGATGCCATCGAGCGTTTCCAGGTGACCAACATGTTCGGTTCGCCGGCCCTGCTCAAGCGGGTCGGCGAGTACGGCGAGGCGCACGCTGTGCGTCTGCCGAGCCTGAAGCGGGTGATTTCGGCAGGCGCGCCGGTACCGGCCAGGGTCCTGGAGCGGTTCACCGGTCTGCTCGATCCCGGCGTGGAAATTTTTACCCCTTACGGGGCCACCGAAGCACTGCCGGTCTGTTCGATCGGCAGCCGCGAAATTCTCGAGGAGACCCGGGCAGCCACCGAACAGGGACAGGGTGTTTGCATCGGCAGACCCGTGACCGGCATCCGCCTGGCAGTGATCCAGATCAGCGACCAGCCGATTGCGACCTGGAGCGAGGCGCTGGCGGCGGCTCCGGGCCGGATCGGCGAAATTGTCGTGCAGGGTCCGCAGGTGACCGCCGCCTACCAGAACCGCCCCGACCTGACCGCACTCGCCAAGATCCGCGATGCCGAGACGGGCGGGTTCTGGCACCGGATGGGCGATCTCGGCTACCGGGACACGCAGGGCCGGATCTGGTTCTGCGGCCGCAAGAATCACAGGGTGGTCATGGCTGACGCTACCTTGTACACGATTCCCTGCGAAGCGATTTTCAATACCCACCCCCAGGTGTCCCGCTCCGCCCTGGTCGGCGTCGGCGAGCCGGGACGCCAGCGGCCGGTGCTGTGCGTTGAGCCGGAACCGGCTGCCCGCCGCGCAGCGCATAACCTGCTTCGGCAGGATCTGCTGGCGATCGGCAGCCGGCATGAGATCACCCGGCCGGTCCGCGACATCCTGTTCCATCCCGGTTTTCCGGTCGATATCCGTCACAACGCCAAAATCTTCCGGGAAAAGCTCGCCGTCTGGGCCGAACGGGAACTGCCATGAAAGCCCTGGTCACCGGCGGGGGCGGTTTTCTCGGCAAGGCGATCATCCGCCAGCTTTTGACCAGGAACTGGCAAATCCGCTCCTTGTCACGGACCCGCCATCCGGCGTTGGATCCGCTGGGCGTGGAACATCGGTTGGGCGATGTCGCTGATGCCGACGCCGTCGATGCGGCCGTTGCCGGCTGCGACCTGGTCTTTCATACCGCAGCCAAAGCCGGCATCTGGGGGCCTTACCGGGAGTTTTACCAGGCCAACGTCGAGGGGACCCGCAATGTGATCACAGCCTGTCGCCGACACGGCATCAAGCGCTTGGTCCATACCAGTTCGCCCAGTGTGGTGTTCGACGGCAAGGATATGCAAGGTGTCGACGAGAGCGTCCCCTATCCGGCGCATTACCATGCTTTTTACCCGGCCACCAAAGCCGAGGCTGAACGTCTCGTTCTGCGGGCCAACGGACCTGAACTGGCAACCGTCGCTTTGCGTCCGCACCTGATCTGGGGGCCGGAAGACAACCACCTGGTGCCCCGCATCATTGCCCGGGGCCGGCAGGGACGGCTGCGGCGCATCGGCAGCAGAGAGTGCCTGGTGGATACCATCTATATCGACAACGCCGCCCGCGCTCACCTGCTGGCCGGTGACCAGCTCCGGCCAGGATCTTCCGTAGCAGGCAAGGTTTATTTTCTCTCCCAGGGCGAGCCCCTGCCGCTCTGGACGATTGTCGACCGCATCCTTGCCGCCGCCGGCGTCCAACCGGTGAGCAGGCAGATTTCACCCGGAGTCGCTTACACTCTCGGCTGGCTTCTGGAAAAAATTTACGGCGGCTTCCGTTTGCCGGGAGAACCACCCATGACCCGGTTCCTCGCCCGCGAACTGTCCACTGCGCACTGGTTCGATATCAGCGCCGCCCGGAGCGATTTTGGTTACCAGCCGGAGATTTCTTTCGAGCAGGGCATGGACCGTCTTCAGGCCTGGCTGCAGCAGCAGGCCGGACAGGGTCCTCCGCCCTGAACCGCCGGGAAACAGGATACCGGGTCCAGAGGCCGTATGAAGATACCTTTGACCATATGGCAAAAGCCGGCGGGCGAACTTCGCGTGGCGGAAGGAAGAATCGATCTCTGGCGATTCCGCCTTGATCCGGGCCAACGGCAAATGGCCCATCTGGCAACCTGGCTGGACAGCAGCGAGCTGGCCCGGGCGGAGCGCCTGGTGGACGCAACGCTGGCCGGGAAATTCATTGCCGGACGCGGGCGACTCCGCGAGGTTCTGTCCCGCTACCTGCAGCGACCACCCTCCCGGATTGAATTTGCCTACGGCACCTACGGCAAACCCGAACTGGCCGGTTTCGATGGCCGGGGTCTTTCTTTCAACCTGGCCCATGCCGGGGCTTGGGGTCTTTTGGCGGTGTCCGCTTCGGCCCCTGTGGGCGTGGACCTGGAGCGGATTGATCCCGATCTTGCCTGGCAGGGGGTCGCATTGCGCTATTTCCCCGCATCTGAACAAGCAGAACTCGCCAATCTCGCCCCGGCTCGCCGGAGGCGGAGCTTCTATCGGACCTGGGTGCGCAGGGAAGCTGTCATGAAGGCTGACGGCACCGGCTTTGCCGAGGCGCGCAAGCCTGCAGGCCGGCATCTTCATCATGTCAGGATTCTGCCGGTTGCCAGAGGCTACCTCGGTGCCGTGGCCTCGGTCAAGGAGATGACCTGTCTGCGGCGCCTGCATTTAGAGTAGACTCTGGTGTTCTTGAATCAACTTTTTTGGTTCATCTTGGAATTTCGGAGAAGTCCTTCCCGGGGTTCGATCTGCCTGCCGGCAAGACGCGACTTGGGAAAACCCTTTGCCAGCCTCTTGACTTGCTGCTGTTTCATGGGCATAATGTGTATATGCACAAAATACCGTCCCCACGCATCGGAGGTGCCCCATGAAAATCTGTTTCCCGATATTCAACGACAAGCAGCTTGACAGTCGGATCCATGGCCGTTTCGGTACGGCTCGAAGGTTTCTGGTCGTCGACAGTGAAAGCAGGCAGATCGAGGATCGCCCGGGCCCGGAATGGTTTGCCCGCCTGCGCCAGAATACAGGACCAATCGATATCGACGCCGTGGTGGTCGGCAATATCGGCGCAAAATCTCTCGTCGATCTGGAACGGCGCGGGATCAAAGTCTATCAGGCCTGCAAAGCGACAGTTGCGGCCAACCTCGAAATTATGGCAGAATCGGGATTGACCGAGCTGACCAGTGAGGAGTTCGTCCCGCGCGGCCGGTCGGCAGGCAAGGCGGTCGGCACCTGCGGCCGAAATGCCGGTTCCGGTCAGGGGCGCGGCGGTCGCTGCGGTCTCGGCTTTGGCAGGCGACACGGGGCCGGCGATGGTTTCCGGCACGGCTCGGGCCGCGGCGGCGCCTGGTCACCGAATTAGTTTCCGTCCGGAAACGGTTCTTTTCCGCCCTGGCGGCGTCAATCTGCGGACTTGCTTGTGCGGCGTGCCGATGTACGCCCCGCGCAAGTCCTTGATTTCCTTGCCATGACGAAAAACTCCTCGTTTCCGGCTCGAAAACTGCACTGTGTCCATCCGGAGTTTCCTGATGGAGCACGAATTAAGCCAATTAACGCTGCAGGCCGCTGCCGGCAGCCTGCAGCCTGTCAGGAAATTTATGTCCCCGCGACCCAAAAAGCCCCGCAGGTGCCACTGCTCCGGGCAGACCGCAGAAGTTGTCTACAAGCCGGTTTCCGTGCCGATGAGCGAATTGTCGCAGGTCGTGCTTTTTCACGATGAAGTCGAAGCCCTGCTGTTTTGTGATGAGCAGGGGCTGACCCAGGAAGAAGCCGGAGAGAAGATGGGGATTTCCCGCGGGACGGTTCAGCGCCTGGTCACCAGCGGCCGCAGGAAGCTGATCAAAACAATTACCACCGGTCAGGCCCTGGTTGTCGAGCCCGGGTAAGCGGCCAGGCTGGTTCGGGAGAGATGATATGTATTCCGATGTCGTCATGGAACATTTCAGGAACCCGCGCAACATCGGGGTTATCGACGATGCCAATGTGGTGGTGAAAGTCGGTGACCCGAGCTGCGGCGATGCCCTGCTGGTTTTTCTCAAGATCGACAACGACCGGGTACAGGACGTCAAATACAAGATTTTCGGCTGCGGCGCGGCGATCGCCACCTCTTCGATCGCCAGCGAAATGGCCATGGGCAAGACCCTTGACGAGGTCCTGGCCATCACCGACCAGGATATTACCGACGCCCTGCAGGGACTGCCTGTCGAGAAGTGGCACTGTTCCAATCTGGCCGCCTCCGCCTTCCATGCCGCCATCAAGGAATACCGCAAAAAGACGGCCGGACCCTCTGCGGACTTCTCCGGAGAAAGCCCGTCCTGAAGTCGTTCACGCGGAATTTTTATCGACGTTCGCCCGTTGCAGGTCTACAGGTGTACCGGTTTCCCGGCAGACGCCTTTCTTGCAGCTCAAGGATGGGTCATAAGGCAGGTCGTCAAGGTAGCGCTCCGCCTGAATGGCGGCCATGCAGCCGCTGCCGGCCGCGGTGATCGCCTGACGGAACTGCTGGTCCTGGACGTCGCCGCACGCCATCACCCCGCGCATGCTGGTTTCCGTGCCATTGCGGGTCAGGATGTAGCCCTCGTTGTCCATGTCCAGCTGACCTTCGAACAACTGCGTGTTCGGCAGATGACCGATGGCAATGAAAACCCCGGCGCAGGCAAGCTCGTTTTCCTCCCCTGTTTTGACATCCTGGAGGCGGACCCCGGTCACGCCGGCCTCATCCTTGAGAATCTGCGCGACCACGGCATCCCAGACGAATTCGATCTGGCGGTTGGCGAGGGCCCGTTCGGCGAGCACCGGCGTGGCGCGCAGGGAGTCCCGGCGATGGACCACCGTCACCTTGCTGGCGAAGCGGGTCAGGAATACCGCTTCCTCCATGGCCGTATCGCCTCCCCCGACCACGACCACCTCCTTGTCCTGATAGAAAAAGGCATCGCAGGTCGCGCAAACGGAGACGCCGCGACCATAGAGGGATTCTTCATTGCCGAGGCCCAGCAGTTTCGGCGACGCACCGGTGGCGATAATCAGGGTCAGGCAGCGATAGACCTGGTCGTCGACATAGATGCGGAAAGGCCGTTCCTGCAGGTCGGCCCTGGTCACGTCACCTGCGACGAAATTGGCGCCGAAGCGTTCGGCCTGAAGACGCATGTTCTCCATCAATTCATTGCCGTCAGTGCCTTGCGGAAAACCGGGGTAATTGTCGATCTGGGTCGTCGTGGTCAGCTGACCGCCCGGCTGACGACCATGAATCACCAGCGGACAGCAGCGACTGCGCCCGGCGTAGATAGCTGCGGTCAATCCGGCGGGGCCCGAACCGAGAATGATGGTTTCATAAATCACGTTCTGATTTTTCATCAGTGGACTCCTCGAATTGTTCAGCCGCATGATAGGAAGACCTGACCAGCGGACCGGCCTCGATATGGCGGAAACCCAGGTTGCGCCCGACCTGCTGCAGTTGACGGAACTCCGCCGGGGGCAGATAGCGAACGACCTCCAGGTGACGGCGGCTGGGCTGCAGGTATTGGCCGAGGGTCAGCAGATAGCAGCCGGTTTCAAGAATGTCCCGCATGACGGCAAGAATTTCTTCCCAGGTCTCTCCCATGCCCAGCATCAGTCCGGTTTTGGTCGGCAGCTTCGGCGCCAGGATCGCAGCAGTCCGCAGCAACGCCAGGGAACGTTGATAATCGGCTCCCTGACGGGCGGCGGCATAAAGTCGCGGCACGGTTTCCAGGTTATGGCCCACCAGATCGGGGGCGGCTTCAAGGAGGCTGCGCAAAGCCGAACTGTCCCCCTGCAGATCCGGAATCAGCAATTCGATGCGGCAGTCCGGCGCCAGATCACGGATTTTTTGAGTTACTTCGGCAAACTGGCGGGCACCGCCGTCGGCCAGGTCGTCCCGGGTCACAGAGGTGATTACGGCATGATTGAGTCCGAGTTCGGCGACGGCGGCCGCCACCCGTTGCGGCTCTGACGGATCGGGTTTCGCCGGCGGGGCCTGGATGACATTACAGAAGCGGCAGTCCCGGGTGCAGCGATCCCCCAGGATCATGAATGTTGCGGTCCCCCGACTCCAGCATTCACCCTGGTTGGGGCAGGCGGCGCTGCGGCAGACCGAATTCAGTCCCTGCTCACGATGCAGGCGGTCGATGCGGGCATAATTGTTCCCTGCCGGGAAACGGACCTTCAGCCAGGAAGGCTTGCGAGGCGAAATTGATGCCATCTCATCACCATGGAAAGCAAGCGACGCACAGGTTCACGTCGTCAGTGAGTTGCAGCATTCCTAACAATGCCACAGGGCTGACCGGTTTTCAACTCTCGGAATCGCCCTGAAATTCACCGAGGTAAGGCAGGTTGAAAACCTCCGCAAAGGTTTCGGTGATGCGCCGGGAGACGGCGGGCAGGTCGACATCCCGCTGCAGGGCCTGCACCATGGAGGTCATTCGGGCATCTGGCAATCCGCAGGGCACGATCATCTCGAACCCGCCCAGATCGTTGCCGATATTCAGGGCAAAACCATGCCAACTGATCCAGCGCCGGACCCCGACCCCGATTGAAGCAATTTTGCGGTCGCCGAGCCGGACCCCGGTTCTGCCGGCCTGGACCCCGCCTTCCAGGCCGAATGCGGCAAGGGTGCGGAGAATGACCGCTTCCAAACGTCGCAAATAAAGATGAAGGTCGCGACCGCAGATAGTCAGATCGATCAGTGGATAGCCAACCAACTGACCGGGCCCATGAAAAGTGAGATCGCCGCCGCGGCCGATTTCATGATAATCGATGCCGGCATCGGCCAACCTCTGCGGTGATGCGAGCAGATGGCGTTTATCGGTGCTCCGGCCGGCTGTGATGACCGGATCGTGTTCCAGGAGGATGAGCAGGTCGTAGTCCCATTCCGGCCGGCGGCTCAGCAGTTCTTCCTGGAGGCTCAGGGCTTTCCGGTATGCCACCCGGCCCAGGCGGAGCGTCCGGAAGCCGGAAGTTGCCGGCAGGCGGGGAGCACCTGCCGGCGAGGAACTTTTGACGTGAGTCTTCACACGGGTTCGAAGTTGCTTTTGTCGGCACCGCAGAGGGGGCAGACCCAGTCATCCGGAATATCTTCGAAGGCGGTGCCCGGTTCGACCCCGTTGCCCGGATCGCCTTCTTCGGGATCGTAGATGTAATCACAGATAACGCAGCGATACTTGGTCATGTTCGTTCTCCTCTAGGTCAAAATGGCGCCAGGCGCCGTTCTTGAATGCCGTTGGGGCATTCAAAAGATAAGACGCGGCCGGCAGACGGAGTCTGCGGACGGCATCCGGGGCATTATCCGGTCATTTCCAGCAGGACCTTGACAGTTTTCTCGATCCCTCCGGCGGCTTCTGCAATCGAGCCGGCCGACATGTAGGCGGGGGAGGAGATCAGCTTGTTGTCCTTGTCGACCACGTACTCCTGCACCGGGCACTGGATGTGTTTGGAGCCCATTTTGTCCATGGCTCCGGCAACGTCCTGGTTGTCACCGATGGTCAACTCATGGGGGATCTGGTCCTCACCGAGAACCCTGGACAGGATGGTAGGAGCGATGCAGACCGCAGCGATCGGTTTTTTGGCGGCATGCATGTCCCGGATAAGCCTGGCGACCTCCGGATTGACCTGGCAATCAGGACCATCGACCGCGAATGTCGAAAGATTTTTGGCCGCACCGAAACCTCCCGGAAGGATCAGGGCATCCAGGTCGCTCGCCTTGACCTGGGCAAGGTTAAGGACTTCGCCGCGCGCGATGCGCGCCGATTCGACCAGGACGTTGCGATGTTCGCCCTCGGCAACTTCTCCGGTCTGATGGTTGATGACATGCATCTGTTCAATGTCGGGCGCCATGCAGACCGCTTCGGCGCCAGCCCGGTCAATCGCCAGCAGGGTGATGACGGACTCGTGGACCTCGCTGCCGTCGTAGACGCCGCAGCCGGAAAGTATGACACCAATCTTTTTTGCCATGGTCACCTCCTTCTTAGCTTGCAAAGTGTATCATCGACAGGGTTATTCTGGAAAGATTAAGGAAAAAGAACTCCATGTCAAGCGTCGAAGCTGTTGGTTTTCCGGAAAGCGGTCATGTTATGGTGACGAAACGGCTGTCCAAGGAGCATGTCAATGAATTGCGTTCAGGATCTTTCACTCGATCAAATCGAAGTTGTCCTGTTCGATCTCGACGGCACCCTGCTCGGGGTCGACATGCATCGGTTCATCCCCACTTCCCT
>Ga0102929_1000622_pt1 | contig 20988 bp, 19 predicted proteins | sample SalPonR1_B_D2_MG_FD_78510 | JGI IMG/M metagenome (GOLD analysis project Ga0102929, IMG submission 78510) | Salt pond soil microbial communities from South San Francisco under conditions of wetland restoration - Salt Pond MetaG R1_B_D2_MG | ecosystem: Environmental > Aquatic > Marine > Intertidal... | reverse complement strand
GCCGGGCGAGCCGCGCGAGCGCCTCGGCGCAAGCGATCTTCATCTCGTCGTTGATGGCGCGGGCATGGATATCCAGCGCTCCGCGAAACAGATATGGAAATCCAAGGACATTGTTGACCTGATTGGGGTAATCGGATCGACCCGTCGCCACGATGGCGTCCACGCGCACCTCGTGCGCCTCTTCGGGCGTGATCTCGGGGTCCGGGTTGGCCATGGCGAAGATCACCGGGTTGTCGGCCATGGATTTCACCATCTCCTGCGTCACCGCGCCCTTCACGCTGACACCGAGGAAGACGTCCGCGCCCTCCATCGCCTCTTGCAGCGTACGCAGGTCGGTCTTGATCGCATGGGCCGATTTCCACTGGTTCATGCCCTCGGTCCGGCCCTGCCAGATCACGCCTTTCGTGTCGCAGACGATGCAGTTCTGCGGCTGTGCGCCCATGGATTTCAGAAGCTCGATACAGGCGATGCCCGCCGCCCCGGCCCCGTTCAGCACGATGCGGCAATCCTCGATCTTCTTGCCCGACAGGTGCAACGCGTTGATGAGACCGGCCGCACAGATCACTGCGGTGCCGTGCTGATCGTCATGGAACACGGGGATGTCCATGATCTCCTTGAGCTGCTGCTCGATCATGAAACACTCGGGCGCCTTGATATCCTCGAGGTTGATGCCCCCGAAGGTGGGGCCCATCAGGCGCACGGCGTTGACGAATTCGTCCACGTCCTCGGTATCGAGCTCGATATCGATGGAGTTGATGTCGGCGAAGCGCTTGAAGAGCACGGCCTTGCCCTCCATCACCGGCTTGGAGGCCAGCGCACCCAGATTGCCGAGGCCCAGCACCGCCGTGCCGTTCGAGATCACGGCGACCATGTTGCCCTTGGTCGTGTAGTCATAGGCCGTTTCTGGGTTTTCCGCGATCACCTCGCAAGGGACGGCGACGCCCGGCGAATAGGCGAGGCTCAGGTCGCGCTGCGTGGCCATCGGCGTCGAGGCGGAAATGTCGATTTTCCCGGGCGATGGCTCCAGGTGATAGGCGAGCGCCTCGTCCCGTGTGATGCGCGTCTTGTCGACCATGTCTCCCCCCTTCGCGTCTGCCGGACAGGGTTATCCCGGCAATGCCGCCGCCCGCAACCGATGGATTTGCCGCTTCAATCCCGGCGGCGCGCTTTGTAGGCTGACGCGGGCGCATCAGGGGGATGGCATGAACGCGCATGTGACGCCGATGATGGCGCAATATCTGGAGATCAAGGCGCAGTACCCGGACGCGCTTCTGTTCTACCGGATGGGCGATTTCTACGAGATGTTCTTCGACGACGCGGTCGCGGCGGCCGAGGCGCTGGATATCGCACTGACCAAGCGCGGCAAGCACGACGGTGACGACATCCCCATGTGCGGCGTGCCTGTGCATGCCGCCGAAGGCTACCTTCTGACGCTGATCCGCAAGGGGTTCCGCGTCGCGGTCTGCGAACAGATGGAGGACCCGGCCGAGGCGAAGAAGCGCGGCGGGTCCAAGGCCGTGGTCCGGCGCGACGTCGTGCGGCTGGTCACGCCCGGAACACTGACCGAGGACGCGCTTCTCGATGCGCGCACGCATAACTACCTGGCCGCGTGGGCCGAGATACGCGGCGAGGGCGCGCTGGCCTGGACGGATATCTCGACCGGCGACCTCAACGTGATGTCCTGCCCCGCCGTGCGCCTCGGCCCGGAGCTTTACCGCCTGTCGGTGCGGGAGGTTCTGGTGCGCGCAGACATGGATGTCGAGCGGCAGGACGCCCTGATCGAGGCGGGCGCCGCCGTGACACCGCTGGGACCGGGAAGCTTCGATTCCGCGTCCTCCGAAAAGCGTCTGGCGCAACTGTTCGGGGTCGCGTCGCTCGACGCGTTTGGGAGCTTTGGCCGGGCCGAAATTTCTGCGCTTGGGGCGCTCTCCGATTATCTCGAGCTCACGCAGAAGGGATCATTGCCGCTTCTGCGCCCGCCGCGCCGGGCCAGTGCCTCACGGCTGATGCAGATCGATATGGCCACGCGCCGCAACCTCGAACTGACACGCAGCCTGTCGGGCGGCGGGCGGCAGGGGAGCCTGCTGGACGTTCTCGACCGGACGGTGACGGCAGGCGGCGCACGTCTGCTGGAACGGCGTGTGTCAGGGCCCGCGACAGATGCCGAGGATATCGCAAGGCGGCATGATGCGGTGGCGTATTTCGTCTCTGACATGCGGGTTAGAGACGATATTCGGGCCGCCCTGCGGCAATGCCCCGACATCGAACGCGCCCTGTCACGGCTGGCGCTGGATCGGGGCGGGCCGCGCGATCTGGCAGCCCTTCGCGATGGCGTGGCGCAGGCGGCCGCGATTGCCGAGCGCCTGCTGGACAGCGACCCGCCCGGGATCATCGCCGAGGCACGCGTCGACTGCCTCGGGCACGAGACGCTGCGCGACATGCTCGATGCCGCCCTCGTGGCGGAGCCACCCGTTCAGGCCCGGGACGGCGGTTTCATCGCGCCGGGCCATGACGCGGATCTCGATGGCGCGCGCAAGCTGCGCGACGAGGGGCGCGGCGTGATCGCGACCCTGCAGTCCGATTACATCGCCGACACCGGCGTTCAGTCCCTGAAGATCAAGCACAACAACGTGCTTGGCTATTTCATCGAGACCACCGCGACCCATGCCCAAAAGATGCTGTCGCCACCCCTGTCCGAACGGTTCATTCATCGCCAGACGACAGCAAATGCCGTCCGCTTCACGACGCTGGACCTCTCGGACCTCGAGACGCGTATCCTGAACGCCGGCACACGCGCGCTGGAGCTTGAGATGGCCCTGTTTCGCCACCTGCGCGAGGCCGTGCTGGAGGAAAACGACCGTATCGGTCAGGCCGCGCGCGCGCTGGCGGAGCTTGATGTGCAGAGCGCGCTTGCCACGCGCGCCGGCGAAGGCGACTGGTGTCGCCCCACGATCCACGACGATCAGCGGTTCAATATCGTGGCCGGACGTCATCCGGTGGTGGAGGCCGCGCTATCGCGAACCGGCGCGCCCTTCGTCGCAAATGACTGCATCCTCGATCCCGAGGGCGACGGCGCCACCATCACGCTGCTGACCGGGCCGAACATGGCTGGTAAATCCACATGGCTCAGGCAGAACGCGCTGATCGCGATCCTGGCCCAGATGGGAAGCTACGTTCCCGCCGAAAGCGCCGAGATCGGGTTGGTGAGCCAGGTCTTTTCCCGCGTGGGGGCGTCGGACGATCTGGCGCGGGGGCGGTCGACCTTCATGGTCGAGATGGTGGAAACCGCCGCGATCCTGAACCAGGCCGACGACCGCGCGCTTGTCATCCTTGACGAGATCGGACGGGGGACTGCCACCTATGACGGGCTATCCATCGCATGGGCCACGGTGGAACACCTGCACGAGGCCAACCGATGCCGCGCGCTTTTCGCCACCCATTACCACGAGTTGACGGCGCTCGCGGAGAAACTGCCCGGCCTGATCAACGCCACGATGACCGTGCGCGAATGGGAAGGCGAGGTGATATTCCTCCACGAGGTGCGCGCCGGTGCTGCAGACCGGTCCTATGGCGTGCAGGTGGCCAAGCTGGCCGGTTTGCCGCAATCGGTGGTGGAGCGTGCGCAATCTGTTCTGGAAGCACTGGAAAAGGGAGAGCGGGAGGGCCCCGAACGCAGCACGCTGATCGACGACCTGCCGCTCTTTTCGGTCAAGCCGCAGGCCGCACCAACGCCGAAGAAGGGGCCGCATCCGGTCGAAGCACGGCTGGCCGAGATCCATCCCGACACGCTGTCCCCGCGCCAGGCGCTGGAGCTTGTCTACACGCTCAAGGACCTGATCGAGGAGTGATCAGGACGCGGTGTTGGAGGACACGCCAACCTGCGCCGGCCGCAACAGGCGATCATGCAGCATGAAGCCCTCGGCCATCACCTGAATGATCTCGCCCGCCTTGGTGCCCGGAACAGGTGCCTCGAACATGGCCTGATGCAGCTGAGGGTCGAACGTATCCCCGACCTCGGGGGCAACGGGGGTCATGCCATGCTTGCTGAACACCGAAAGCAACTCGCGCAGCGTAAGTTCCACGCCTTCGATCACGCCACTGGCGGCGGCGCGCTGTTCCTCACCGGCGGCATCGAGCGCGCGGCGAAGATTATCGTAGACTGGCAAGAGATCCCGCGCGAGCCGGGAGCCGCCATATTGTTCGGCCTCGCGGCGGTCACGCTCGGCGCGTTTGCGGCTGTTCTCGGCATCGGCCAGCGCGCGCAGCATCCTGTCGCGCAACTCGTCACGCTCCGCACGCAGAAGATCCAGCTCGACGGAGGACTCCGGCGTCTCGTCCGCGGTCATCTCTTGGGTGAAGTCCTGTTCGTCCACGATCTCTTCTTTCTTCGGCTCTGCCATCTTACCCCCTTACGATCGGTCGGAAATCATGCGTCCGACCAACTGCGCAGTGTAATCCACGATCGGAACAATACGTCCGTAGTTGAGACGCGTGGGCCCGATGACACCAACGGCGCCCACGATCTTTCGGTCAGCGTTCATATATGGTGAGACGACCAGACTGGAACCCGAAAGTGAGAATAACTTGTTCTCCGATCCGATGAAAATCCGCACACCATCTCCGGCCTCGGTCAGTTCGAGGAATTCCGCGATGTCTCGCTTGCGTTCGAGGTCGTCGAACAGCATGCGTATTCGGTCTAGTTCTTCCGCCTCGGACGTATCGTTCAAGAGGTGGGACCGCCCCCGCACGATCAGGCGCTCGGTCTGCTGACCCGCGTTGTCCCAGACAGCGAGACCGCTTTCGATCAGCGAATTGGCCAGCGCGTCGATTTCGCGGCGCCGCGTTTCGATCTCTTGGGCCATCACGTGCCGCAGGGACGACACCGTCTGACCTGCCAGCCGGGCGTTCAGGAAATTCGCCGCCTCGCGCATCGCGCTTGGCGTGGTGCCTTCCGGAGGGTTGAAGATCCGGTTTTCGACATGGCCGTCGGAAAAGACCAGCACGACGAGGGCCTGATCGGCCGAAAGCGGCACGAAGTCGATATGCTGGATAGGTGCCTCGTGCTTGGGTGCGAGAACAAGGCTTGCCCCCTGCGTCGCGGCAGACAGAGCCGAACCCACGCGGTCAAGCACACCCTGGATATCGGCGGAGTTCGAATCGAGCGACTGGTCGAGCGATAGGCGATCGTCCTGATCCAGATCGCCGACCTCGAGAAAACCGTCGACGAACAGCCGCAGACCCAGCTGCGTCGGCACCCGACCGGCCGAGGCGTGCGGACTGCCCAGAAGGCCGAGGAATTCGAGATCCTGCATGACGTTGCGCACGGTCGCCGCCGAGACCTGTTCCGTCAGCGATCGCGTCAGCGTGCGCGAGCCTACCGGTGTCCCTGTATTCAGATAGCCCTCGACGACCCGGCGAAAGACTTCGCGGGAGCGGTCATTGAGTTCCTCGAGTATGCGGCCTTGTTCTGTCATCGCCGTGTTTTTCATGTCGGGTCAAAAGCGCTTGCTTGCAAGGTCTTTCACCCTTGCGACCACCGCAAGATGCGGACTATGCCACGCCCAGGCAATCAGGAGAGAGTTATGCGTCCTTCGGGCCGAAGCCTAGACGAAATCCGCGACGTTTCCATCGAGATCGGTGCGACGAAGCACGCCGAGGGATCGTGTCTGATCAAATGCGGCGCGACCCATGTCCTGTGCACCGCGAGCCTCGAGGAACGCGTGCCTCCGTTTCTGAAGAACACCGGGCTGGGCTGGGTCACGGCGGAATACGGCATGCTGCCGCGAGCGACCCATACGCGGATGCGCCGTGAGGCCGCTGCAGGCAAGCAATCCGGCCGGACGCAGGAAATTCAACGGCTTATCGGACGTTCCTTGCGGGCCGCGATCGACCGTTCGGCACTGGGCGAGCGGCAGATCACCATCGATTGCGACGTGATCCAGGCCGATGGCGGGACACGATGCGCCGCGATTACCGGGGGGTGGGTCGCACTGCGCCTTGCGGTCAATAAGCTGCTGAAGGCCGGCGATATCGCCTCGGACCCGATCACTGACCACGTCGCCGCAGTCTCTTGCGGCATTTACGCGGGCCAGCCGGTGCTCGACCTCGATTACGCCGAGGACAGCGAGGCCGGCACCGATAGCAATTTCGTGATGACGGGGCAGGGCACGCTGATCGAGGTTCAGGCCAGCGCCGAGGGTGCGGCCTTCAGCCGGGGCGAGTTTGACGCGATGTACGATCTGGCGACCCAAGGCGTGAACGCGCTGGTTGCCGCGCAGCAGACCGCCGTCGCCTGACATGCGCCGTTTCACGGGAAACACGCTTCTGGTCGCGACCCATAACCACGGCAAGCTGGAAGAAATCGCGCATCTGCTGGAGCCTTTCGGCATCGCGGTGACCTCCGCCAAGGACCATGACCTGCCGGAGCCCGAGGAAACCGGGACCAGTTTCGTCGAAAACGCGCGGATCAAGGCCCACGCGGCGGCGAAAGCCACCGGCCTGCCCGCCCTGTCGGACGACAGCGGGATCGAGATCGACGCACTCGACGGCGCGCCCGGTGTCTACACCGCAGATTGGGCCGAGACACCGGACGGGCGCGACTTCGTGATGGCGATGACCCGCGCCCATGACGCGCTGGAGGCCGCGAATGCGCCGGAACCGCGCACTGCCCGATTCTGCTGCACGCTGGTGCTGGCCTGGCCGGATGGCCATGACGAGGTGTTCCCCGGAACCGTGGAGGGACGAATCGTCTGGCCGATGCGTGGGGAACAAGGGCACGGCTATGATCCGATGTTCCAACCGGACGGGTACGACATTACCTTCGGCGAGATGGACCGCTGGGAAAAGAACCGCATCAGCCACCGGGCCGATGCCTTCGCCAAGCTGGTGAAGATCTTTGGTGCTTTCTGACGCTACACCGCCGCAGGACGTCGGGCTCTATGTCCACTGGCCGTTCTGCCAGGCGAAATGCCCCTATTGCGACTTCAACTCCCATGTTGCGGCGCAGATCGACCACCACCGGTGGCTTTCTGCCTATGTATCTGAAATAAAACGTATTTCAGAGGAAACAGGCCCGCGCCTCCTGCGCAGTATCTTCTTCGGTGGGGGAACGCCCTCCCTGATGCAGCCCGAGGTCGTCTCGGCCATCCTCGACGCCGCGCGGCAGGGCTGGTCCTTTGCCAACGATATCGAAATCACGCTGGAGGCGAACCCGACCTCCATCGAGGCCGGCAAGTTCCGGGAGTTCCGCAGCGCGGGCATCAACCGCGTTTCCGTGGGTGTCCAGGCGCTGAACGACGCCGATCTGCACCGCCTTGGTCGGCTGCATTCGGTCGCCGAAGCACGCGCCGCCTTCGATATCGCGCGCGAGACGTTTTCCCGAGCCAGCTTCGACCTGATTTACGCGCGGCAGGACCAGACCCCGGACCAGTGGCGCGCGGAACTAGCCGAGGGGCTGGCGATGGCCGCCGATCACCTGTCGCTCTACCAGTTGACGATCGAGCCCGGCACCGCCTTCGGCGACCGCTTTGCCAAGGGATCGCTCAGGGGGCTGCCGGATGAGAACGCCGCCGCCGACATGTACGAGATCACGCAAGGCATGTGCGCAGAGGCCGGGCTGAGTGCCTACGAGATCTCGAACCACGCGCAACCCGGCGCGGAATCGCGTCAGAACCTGATCTACTGGCGCGGCGGCGACTGGGCGGGCGTCGGGCCGGGCGCCCATGGACGCCTGACACTGGACGGGACACGCTGGGGAACCGAGACGGAACTGGCGCCAACCGGATGGCTGGACCGCGTGGAAACCAAGGGCTCCGGCGAAACCGAGCGCGTGCCGGTATCGGCGCAGGAGCAAGCCGAGGAATACGTGATGATGGGGCTTCGCCTGTCAGAGGGCATCAACCTCGATCGTCTGCGCGCCATCAGTGCGGAGGTGCTGCGGACCGATCGTATTGCATCACTGGCGGAGCTTGGCCTGATCGACTGCAATGGCGAGACGCTCAAAACGACGCAAGCGGGGCGTCCGGTGCTGAACGCGATCCTGCGGGAGCTGCTGGTCTGATCCAGCGATCAACCGTTGTTCAAGCGGCGGATCAGATCATCCAGACCCTCTAAATCTTTGTATTTTATAGTCAATTTTCCACCGCCGGCCTTCTGGTCGTGGCTGATCGACACCGACATGCCCAGCGCGGCGGACAGATCGCCCTCCAGCGCGCGGGTATCCGCATCCTTCTCCGCCACCGACCGGGGGCCGCTGGACGAACCACCGGTCTGCCCCGTTTTCGCCAGCTTCTCTATCTCTCGCACGGACAGTCCGCGTGCCACCGCCTGACGCGCCAGCGCGGACGGATCGTTCGTGGTAACAAGCGCGCGCGCATGTCCCGCCGTCAGTCGACCATCGCGCAGCATCGCCAGCACATCCTCGGGCAGACCGAGCAATCGCATCAGGTTGGCGATATGGCTCCGGCTCTTGCCCATGGCGGTGGCAAGCTGTTCCTGCGTGTGGCCGAACCGGTCCATCAGCTGCCGATAACCCTGCGCCTCTTCGATCGGGTTGAGGTCGGAGCGCTGGATGTTCTCGATGATCGCGACTTCCAGCACTTCGGTATCGTCGAAGTCCCGCACGATGACCGGAACCTCGTGAACCTGAGCCCGCTGCGCGGCACGCCAGCGGCGTTCCCCCGCGACGATCTGATAGCCTTCGCCGCGCGGGTTCGGGCGGACGATAAGGGGCTGGATCACCCCCTTTTCCCGGATTGACGCCGCCAGTTCCTCCAGCGCGTCCTCGGAAAAGGCCCGCCGGGGCTGGTCAGGGTTCGGGAACAGCTGCTCGACCGGGGCGTTCTGATCGGCGAAGCGTTGCGGTGCGGGCTCAGCGGGTGCTGCCGCGCCTTCGGCGGGCTGAATATCCGCCATCAGCGCCGTCAGGCCACGGCCCAATCCCTTGCGATCCTTCTTCACCACCATCACACACCCTCCCTCGCGAGATTTCGTTCAAGGAACTCCTGGGCGAGTTCCAGGTAGGCTTCGCTGCCCTTTGAGGCAGGGTCATAGTCGATGACCGGAAGCGCGTAGGACGGCGCCTCGGACACGCGCACGTTCCGGGGGATCCGCGTGCGATAGACCAGGTCGCCCAGCGTCTCGCGCGCGTCCTCCTCGACCTGACGGCAGAGGTTGTTGCGTTGATCAAACATGGTCAGCACCACACCGTCGACGCGCAAGCCCGGATTGGCCGATTCCCGCACCTGCCGCACCGTAAGAAGTAGCTGCGAGAGCCCTTCCAGCGCGAAGAATTCCGTTTGCAACGGCACCAATGCTGCGTCGGCGGCGACCAGGGCGTTCACCGTCAGAAGGCTGAGTGACGGGGGGCAGTCGATGAGGATGACGTCGAATTTCATGTCCGTCGCGTTGCGCAGCGCATCGCGCAGCAGCCTTACCCGGTTTTCGTGATCCACCAGGTCCACGTCGGTCGAACTCAGATCCGTCGTCGCTGGTGCGATGAACAATCCATCGAATTGCGTCGGCAGCACCACGTTGCGAAGCGAGGCATCGTCAACGAGTAGGTCATATGTGGTGAGCATTCGGTCTGAGGGCACAATACCCAGCCCGGTAGACGCATTCCCCTGCGGATCGAGATCAACGATCAGCACGCGCTGGTTCAACCGCGCCAGCGCTGCCCCTAGATTGATGGCCGTCGTTGTCTTACCCACGCCGCCCTTCTGGTTCGTGACGGCAAGAATACGAGCGCTGTGATCATGCATGGGTGAGGTTCCGAATGCGGAGGATGACGGAATTCGTGGCCGTCACGGACGGGTGAATCTCGACATTCATCTGCCAGTCGGCGTGGGCGGTTTCAAGTTCCAAGCCGTGACCCGCGCCCTTTTGCAAATGGCACGTGCCATCCGGTCGCAGATGACGATACACCCATTCCAGAAGTCGCGGCAACGGCGCCAGTGCGCGGGCCGTGACGACGCCGGCATCCGCAGGTTCAAGTGCTTCGATCCGAATGTTGTGGATGGTCACACGTGTCCCGGTCTGGCGCGCGACTTCCTGAAGAAAGGCACATTTCCGCGTGTCGCTTTCCACAAGCTCGAACCGCGCGTCAATTCCGTGATCTTTGGCGCAGATCGCGCAAACGAGGCCCGGAAAACCGCCCCCCGAGCCAAGATCAAGCCAGAGACCGGCCACCTTTGGGGCATGTTGGAGCAGCTGGACGGAGTCGAGGAAATGGCGTGACCACAGCTCCGCAAGCGTACCGCTCGCGATCAGATTCACCTTGGGTTGCCATTTTCTGAGCAACTGCTCGTACGTTTCGAGCTGTGCCATTGTTTCACGTGAAACACTGGTCCCGATTCTGTCCTTCGCCTCGGCCTCCGTCACGCGCATTTCCGTGCGTCGCGCCGAAGGCGCGTCAGGATCAAGGCGAGTGCCGTTGGCGTCATGCCGTCAATCCGTCCCGCCTGCGCGAGCGTCCGTGGTCGGATGCGCGCAAGCTTGCCTCGAAGTTCCGCTGACAGGCCGATCAACTCGTTGTAATCCAGCGTGTCGGGGATTTCATGAGCTTCGTCGCGAGACAGCGCTTCGGCATCACGGTCCTGCCGCTCAACATAAGTCGCGTAAAGCGCCTCAATCTCCAGCTGGGTCAAGGCCTCGGCCGACACGCCGTCCAGACCCGGAAAGAGCTTTCGCAAATCATCGACGCCAATCTTGGGAAACGCCAGGAGTTGTAGACCATTGCGGCGCTGGCCATCCTGGCTGACCGGAAGCCCGTTCGCCGAAGCCTCGGACGGTGAGATGCAGACAGACGTCAGGACGCTGCGGCCACGCTCAAGCATCTCCATCTTCCTGTCGAATGCAACCTTCCGCTCTTCGTCAAGAATACCGAGATCTTTGGCAACCGGCGTGAGTCTCTGGTCCGCGTTATCCGCTCTAAGCGTCAGACGATACTCGGCGCGCGATGTGAACATGCGATAAGGCTCGGATACGCCACGCGTCACAAGATCGTCAACCAGGACGCCGATATAGGCTTGATTGCGTGCGAACTGAACCGGTGGCAATCCTCGCACCCTTCGCGCCGCGTTAAGCCCCGCGACCAGACCCTGCGCTGCCGCCTCCTCGTATCCCGTCGTACCGTTTATCTGGCCAGCAAGAAACAACCCCTCCTGCGCCTTGAGCTGAAGGCAATCATCGAGGCTACGCGGATCGACGTAATCATACTCGATGGCGTAACCGGGCTGTAGGATCCGCGCGTTTTCAAGGCCACGGATGGACCGGACATATGCCTCCTGAACATCGGCGGGCAACGAAGTAGAAATCCCGTTAGGGTAGACCACACCACTGTCGAGGCCTTCCGGTTCCAGGAAGATCTGGTGTGACTCCTTGTCGGAAAACCGCACGACCTTGTCCTCAATGGACGGGCAGTACCGCGGGCCGACGCCTTGAATATGCCCGCCATACATGGCCGATTTCGAGAGGTTTGCGGAAATGATGTCATGCGTTACGGTGTTCGTATGGGCGATGCCACACGCGATCTGCCGAACGTAGGGCTGCACTGACAGGAACGAGAACATCGTCGGCTCATCATCGCCCGGCTGCATCTCCAACTGATCCCAGGCGATGCTGTCCGACGCCAAACGAGGCGGGGTCCCCGTCTTGAGCCGTCCAAGCGGGAGCCCCATGGCGTCCAGCCGTTCGGCAAGTTTGACCGAAGGACTGTCACCCATGCGCCCGCCGGGGCGGGATACATCGCCGATATGGATAACCCCCCGCAGGAAGGTTCCAGTCGTCAAAACAACTGCTGACCCGTTTATTTCGGCTCCATCGGCGAGGGCAACGCCTGCGATCTCATTGCCAGCCATCAATAGATCTGCGACTTCCCCCTCGACGATCTCGAGGTTGTCCTGCGCGTCAATGGCTTCGTGAATGGCCTTTTTATAGAGGTTCCGATCCGATTGCGTGCGCGGACCTCGGACAGCGGGGCCCTTGCGACGGTTCAGAAGACGGAACTGGATACCTGACTTGTCCGCCGCAAGGCCCATGACCCCGCCAAGCGCATCGATCTCGCGAACGAGATGACCTTTGCCAAGACCACCGATGGCGGGATTGCAGGACATGACGCCGATGCCGTCCCGCGATAGCGTCACAAGCGCCGTTGTTGCGCCCGCACGCGCAGCCGCGCATGCGGCCTCCACACCTGCGTGGCCACCGCCAATCACGATCACATCGAACTGCGCATGTTTCACGTGAAACACTCCTACTTTCCGATACAGAAGGACGAAAAGATCTCGCCCAGCACGGCCTCTACATCAATGCGACCCGTCAACGAGTCAAGCGATCGCGCCGCGTTGCGGATCTCTTCAGCCGCAAGTTCCGGCGTATCCCCCAGCGTTTCAAGCAGCTGTTCCACAAGCTCGAGGGACTGAACGGCCGACATCATGGCCAGGCGGTGCCTCTCATGGGTCGCGGTCCCCACCCGCGCCATACGGTCTGACAGAGTGGTCTTGATCCGGGCCAAGAGCCCGTCCACTCCCGCACCGGTACAGCCTGACACACCACCTTCCACATAGAGGTCCTGTTTCCCAAGGACGACGATATCGTCCGCAGATATCAGATCATCCTCATCCGTATCACCGTCCGACCTGATCCAGACACGGAGATCGGCCCCCTCGGCCCTTTGCCGCGTCCGTTCCACGCCGATGCGTTCTACCGTATCCTCTGTCACCCTGAGACCGGCCGTATCGAGAAGCGTGACCGGGACGCCATCGAGATCGAGGCGCACCTCGATCACATCGCGTGTCGTACCTGCTACATGGGACGTGATCGCCACGTCTCGTCCCGCGATCCAGTTGAGAAGCGTCGATTTTCCCGCATTCGGCGCGCCAAGTATCGCAACCTCGAACCCATCACGAAGCCGTTCGGCGACATGGGATCCCCTGATCTCCGCCTTCAGGTCCCGAACCACTTTATCAATTAGTTCAGATACTTGAGGCGAAACGTCTGTTGGGACCTCCTCGTCAGCGAAGTCGATCGTCACCTCGACCAGCGCCAGCGCCGTCAGCAGGGCGGCACGCCACTCCGCAGCGCGTTCACCAAGCCGTCCCTGCAATAATCGGGAAGCCTGAAGCCGCTGTGCCTCAGTCTCTGCCGACAAGAGATCACCCAGACCTTCGACCTGTGCGATATCCATCTTGTCATTCTGCAATGCCCGTCTGGTGAATTCCCCTGCCTCGGCTGGCCGAACCAGCCCGGTTTCCACCAACCGACGTTCGCACGCGGCGATGACCGCGACGCTGCCATGCAAGTGAAGCTCGACCACATCCTCGCCGGTGAAACTGCGCGGGCCTTCAAAGGCAAGGACCAAGGCTTCGTCGATAACACTGGCAGAGCCATCCCGCAGTTTTCGAAGCCGGGCCTGCCCCGGCGCCGGCAAGTCGCTGGCAAGCCGCAACGCGGCATCGAAGGCGCGTGGTCCTGAAATCCGGATGACGGCCACACCCGCCCTGCCCCGGACAGTCGCCAAGGCAAAGATCGTGTCCATTCCCGGCCTCTCCGCGACTATGTCACGTGTTCATCGAGTCGAAGAACTCGGAATTCGTCTTGGTCTGTTTCAACTTGGAAATCAGGAACTCGATGGCGTCCGTCGTGCCCATCGGGTTCAGGATACGGCGCAGAACGAAGGTTTTCTGCAGGTCGCCCTTGTCGACAAGCAGTTCCTCCTTCCGCGTGCCGGACTTGAGGATATCCATCGCTGGGAAGACGCGCTTGTCGGCGACCTTGCGGTCCAGGACGATCTCGGAGTTGCCGGTGCCCTTGAACTCCTCGAAGATCACCTCGTCCATACGACTACCAGTGTCGATGAGAGCCGTGGCGATAATCGTGAGGCTGCCGCCCTCTTCGATATTCCGCGCGGCACCGAAGAAACGCTTGGGCCGCTGGAGCGCGTTGGCGTCCACACCGCCGGTCAGAACCTTCCCCGATGATGGAACGACCGTGTTGAAGGCCCGGCCAAGACGCGTGATCGAATCGAGCAGGATCACCACGTCGCGCTTGTGTTCCACGAGCCGCTTCGCCTTGTCGATCACCATCTCGGACACGGCAACATGGCGCGTCGCAGGTTCGTCGAAGGTGGAGGAAATGACCTCTCCCTTCACGGAACGCTGCATGTCGGTGACTTCCTCGGGCCGCTCGTCGATCAGAAGAACGATCAGGTAGCATTCCGGGTGATTGGTCTCGATGGAATGAGCGATATTCTGTAGCAGAACCGTCTTGCCGGTTCGCGGCGGCGCCACGATCAGCGCGCGCTGGCCCTTCCCGATCGGAGAAACCAGGTCGATGATCCGGGCGGAACGATCCTTTATCGTGGGATCCTCGATCTCCATCTTCAACCGCTCGTCGGGGTAAAGCGGGGTCAGGTTGTCGAAGGCCACCTTGTGCCGCGCGCGCGCCGGGTCCTCGAAATTGATCTTGGTGACATTGGTGAGCGCGAAATAGCGTTCGTTTTCACGCGGGGCCATGATCACGCCTTCGACCGTGTCGCCGGTTCTCAGGCTGTGCTGACGGATCATGTCGGGCGAGACGTAGATGTCGTCGGGACCTGGCAGGTAGTTGGCCTCTGGGCTTCGCAGGAAGCCGAACCCGTCCTGGAGCACTTCGAGCACACCATCGCCCGAGATTTCCCAGCCCTCGTCCGCGCGCTCGCGCAGGATCTCGAACATCATGTCGCCCTTGCGCATGGTCGAGGCGTTCTCGATCTCGAGCTCCTCCGCCGTGGCAAGCAGGTCCTTGGGGGACTGTGCCTTCAGGTCGGCAAGGCGCAAACTGTTCTCTGTCATGGAAATCACCCATCTCGAGCAGTGACCCGGTGGGTCCTGCGAGGTCGTTCTTTATCTCTGAGCTTTATCTGAGCATTCACACCGGACGGCGCGACGTGTGGCAGCTAAGCAGGGGCCGCCGAATTGTCAAGCGAGCCGTCTGTCCCCCTAGCCGCTCTCTTAAAAGAAAGAGATTAAAGAAGTTGTTGTATCTTGTAGTGCACTGAACAACTCGGAAAGCTGCGTTTTCGGTGCAGACATCACATTGATATCCAACGGGGGATAGAACGTGCCGGCGACTTGTCAGTAAGCGGAAGAGACTTATTATCGAATTTAAATCAATACCTTATAACGCCTCTTCCGTAGCAGAACCCTGTGAACTGTCGGGGAAGAACCGAAACAGGAGGATTTCCCGACAGGACGGTAACCGCATTGCATGCCCGGGGGAAACCCGGGGGACAAACCAGAGTAACCGGAGCATCTTTCCCGGTCATGCTCGAGACCCTCGATGTCCGATGGCTTTTCAGTCATCCCTTCACGACCTATCAACAGAAGAACCCAGAACGAAGTGATGGTTTTGCCCCGACTTGTCCTCGCCTCCAGCTCGGAATCCCGCGCCCGGATGCTCGCCTCCGCCGGCCTTTCCTTCGATCGGGAGCCGGTTCGAATCGATGAGGCCGCGATTCGCGCCTCGCTCGAGGCCGACGGTGCCTCGCCCCGGGACATTGCGGATGCCCTGGCCGAGTTCAAGGCGCGCAAGGGTCATGACAGGCACCCGGACGCCGTGGTTCTCGGGTCCGATCAGGTTCTTGCTCTCAAGGGGCGTATCTTGGGAAAAGCTGCCGACCGCGAGGCCGCGGCGCATCAGCTTGCCGAGCTTCAGGGCCAGACTCACATGCTCCTGTCGAGTGCGGTGATCTATAACGACGGCGCGCCGGTCTGGCGGGGCATCGGACAGGCCCGCATGACGATGCACGCACTCACCCCGGCCCAGATCGACGCCTATCTCGATATCGCCTGGCCGGAGGTATCGTCTTCGGTCGGCGCGTACCATGCCGAGGCCTATGGCGCGCGCCTCTTCAGCCGGATCGACGGGGACTGGTTCACCGTACTTGGTCTGCCGCTTCTGGATGTGCTTTCCTTTCTGCGATTGCGGGGGTGGCTGACGCCATGAAAAAAGACATTCCACTCGCCGGCGTCATCGGCGACCCGGTGGCGCACAGCCTGTCGCCAAAGCTTCATGGCCACTGGCTTAAGCGGTACGGGCTTCCGGGGCATTACATCCCCTTGCGGGTTGCCCAATCGGATCTTTTACAAGTTTTACGGGCGCTTCCCCTGATGGGGTTCAAGGGTGTGAACGTAACGATCCCGCACAAGGAACATGTGTTGTCGCTAGTCGACACGGTCACGGATCGCGCCGCGCTGATCGGGGCTGCCAATACGCTGACCTTTACCGGGCAGGGCCGGATACAAGCAGACAATACCGATGGAAGCGGGTTTCTTTCGAACATCCGCCAGTCAATACCGGGGTTCACTGGCGCGCAAGGGCCCGCCCTCATTCTTGGCAGTGGGGGTGCCGCCAAGGCCATTGTCTGGGCGCTTCTCAACGATGGCGCGCCGGTGGTGCATGTCGCCAACCGGACGCGCGCCCGCGCCGACGGTCTGAAGGAACAGTTCGGCGCCAAGGTGGTCCCACAGGACTGGACGGCGATCCCGGCGCTGGTCCGCGATGCGGCGCTGATCGTGAACACCACTTCGCTTGGGATGCAGGGGCAGCCGCCCCTCGCCGTCGATCTGTCCGGCGCCACGCCCGCGACCGTGGTCACGGATATCGTCTACACACCCCTGCGCACGCAACTTCTGGAAGAGGCCGAAAGGCACGGATGCCAGACGGTCGACGGCCTTGGTATGCTGCTGCATCAGGCCGTGCCCGGCTTCGAGCGGTGGTTCAGCTATACGCCGACCGTGGATGACGGTTTGCGCGCGGCGGTACTGTCGTGACGCGGACGATTCTTGGCCTGACCGGGTCCATCGGGATGGGAAAGACAACCACGGCGCGGATGTTCGCGGAACTCGGCGTCCCCGTCTGGGATGCCGACGCCGCCGTTCACCGCATCTACGGCCCCGGCGGCGGTGGCGCCCGCGTCCTGTCCAATATCGCGCCGGAGGCCATTGACGAGGATGGCGGAGTCAGCCGCGCGGTGCTGAGGACCGCGATCGCGGACAACCCGGATCTCCTGAACCGGATCGAGGCGCGTATTCATCCGCTCGTGGCCGAGGACCGGGCCGCGTTCCTGGGCGAACACGAAAGTGACGACATCGTCGTTCTGGACATCCCCCTCCTGTTCGAGACGGGCGGCACGGGTCTCGTGGACAAGATCGCCGTGGTCTCGACCTCCGCCGATGAGCAACGCCGCCGGGTTCTGGAACGGCCGGGAATGGATGCCGAGACCTTCGAGCGTTTTCTGGCCCGGCAGGTGCCGGATGCCGCAAAACGCGCGCGGGCGGACTTCATTATCCGGACGGATGACCTTGCGACGGCCCGCTCTGACGTGGAACACTTGCTGAAAGAAATCCGGGCAGGGAAAGACCATGCGTGAGATCGTACTCGATACCGAGACCACGGGCCTGAACCCGTTCGACGGACATCGCATCGTCGAGATCGGGGCAGTGGAGCTCTGGCATCAGGTACCCACGGGGCGCACCTATCACCAGTACATCAACCCCGAGCGTCCCATGCCGGAAGAGGCCTTCGCCGTCCACGGCATCAGCGACGCGTTTCTTGTCGACAAACCGGTGTTCATCGCTGTCGCGCAGGCCTTCATCGATTTTATCGAGGACTCGAAGCTCGTCATTCACAACGCATCCTTCGACATGCGCTTTCTGAATGCCGAGCTTGAATGGGCCGGGCTGCGCCCCATTCCGGGTGATCAGGCTGTCGACACGCTGGAGATTGCCCGCAGGCGGTTTCCCGGATCGCCGGCATCGCTCGATGCGCTCTGCCGGCGGTTCGGGATCGACAATTCCATGCGCGACAAGCACGGCGCGCTGCTCGATTCCGAGATTCTCGCGGATGTCTATCTGGAATTGATCGGTGGGCGGCAGTCGGGATTCGAGCTGAACCAGGGATCACGCGGCTCTGCTACGAAGGCGCAGCCGAACTGGCGTCCGACACCGCGCCCCGCGAAGCTCCAACCGCGCGTGACCGAGACCGAGACCGCCGCGCACGCGGCGTTCATCGAGGAACTCGGACCCGATGCGCTCTGGGCGCGGTTCCGGTCCGGTTCCTGATCCGGCTCAGGCGTTCGTGGGCTGCGGCTGCTGCGCTGCCCGCTGCGCCAGTTGCTGACGATAAAGCGCGACGAAATCGATCTGATCGAGGTTCAGCGGCGGAAAGCCCCCGTCCCGCGTCACATCGGCCACGATGCGGCGCACGAAGGGGAACAGCATGCGCGGGCACTCGATCAGGAGATAGGGGTGAAGCTGTTGCTCCGGCACGTTCTCGACCTTGAAAATGCCGCCATACTCCAGTTCCAGCAGAAAGATCGACTCAGGGTTATCTCCCTTGGTCTTGCTGTCGATCTTCAGCTTCATGATAATGTCGAACTGGCCTTCGGCCTCGCGCTTGCGCGCATCCAGCGCCACTTGCACCTGGATATCGGGCTGTGTCTGGCCCTGCAGGGATTTCTGTGCCGCGATGTTCTCGAAGGACATGTCCCGGATGAACTGTCCCAGGACCTGCATGCGCGGAAGCTCGACCTGGCCGGGCTGAGCTGCCGCTGCACCGTTTCCGGTCGTCCCGGCGTTTTCGCCACCGTTAGTGTCGGACATCTTAGTCTCCATCTGATCTGTTGGCGGACCTCTAGCAGCAGGCGCGGCTGGCCTCAATGCCGTGTCCAGCCCGAAGGCCCGTCACGCCGCGGCGTGTCCTTCACCTCGTATTCGCCCTCGATGATGTCTTGATCTGCCGGATGGGAGGGCCGCCAATGCGGATTGCCGCTCGAAACGGTGTGGATTTCCATGCGTTCCTTGATCCGCCGCAGTAGGAAATTCCGAACTCCCGGCACAAGCAGCGCGAAGCCGACAGCATCGGTGAAGAAACCCGGTGTCAGCAGAAGCGCGCCCGAAAAAAGGATCATCGCGCCATGGGCCAGCGTGTCCGTGGGGTCACGCAACTCGTCGAAACTCCGCCGCAGACGCTGAAGCGCCTGACTTCCCTGTGACCGGACCAGAACGGTTCCCGCGACTGCGGTCGCGACAACAATGCCGAGAGTCGGCCAGAGCCCGATCCAGCCGCCGACCTGAATGAACAGCGCGATTTCAATCAACGGGACGAGCAGGAACAGAAAAAACAGCCACATATATCGCCTCTCCCTGGCGGTTGGGATGAAAAATGGCCACCTTGCCGCGCGTTTCCCCGCGACCAAGGGGCAATGGACTTGATGATCACCCTCACCTACATATGTGGCCTGTAGTTCACGTTCAAAGCCCCTTCCGCCCCTCGAGGTCCCCAAGATGAATTCATCCTTGCTGTCGCTCCTTGTGCTGGCCGGCATCGCGATCTTCCTGATCCTGCGTTTGCGCAGCGTGCTCGGCACCCGCGACGGGTTCGAGAAACCTCAGGTCCGCACGGCGCCGGAACCGTCCAGCCCCCGCCGCGACTTCGAGGTGATCGAAGGCGGCCCGGACGAGGACATCACGGACCACGTCGACAACGACAGCGATGCGGCCAAGGCGCTTGCTGCCATGAAAATGGCCGAGCCCGGATTCAGCGTCCGCGAGTTCCTGCAGGGTGCGCGCGGCGCGTATGAGATGATCTTGATGGCCTTCGAGAACGGCGATGTGGACACGCTGCGCGATTTCCTTGCGCCAGACGTGCTTGAGACCTTCGAAACCGTCATCGACCAGCGTGCTGATCAGGGCCTGCGGATCGAGGCGGAATTCGTCGGCATCCGTGAGCTGGCGCTGCAGAACGCGACCTTCGACCGTAACACCGGCGAGGCCGAGATCACCGTGCGCTTCGTCGGGGAACTGACCTCCGTCGTTCGCAACAGCGATGACGAGATCATCGAGGGCGACGCCAGCGAGATCAAGCGCCAGCGCGACGTCTGGACCTTCGCGAGGACCATGGGAGAGGACAATCCCAACTGGCTCCTGGTGGCAACCGACGTATGAGCCATGCCGCGCACGCGAAGCATCCTCGCGAGGCTGGCACTCGGGGTCGCGCTACAGACCACGTCCGGTGTGGCTGAGACGCCGGCGCAACTGATCGATTTCGCCGAGCTCGACGGCTGGGAACACGACGACCATGCCGAAGCGCTCGCCGTCTTCCGCAACACCTGCATGGATTTCGACGAACCCGATTGGCAGGGGCTTTGCGCGATCGCCGCTACCGTCCCCGACGCGCGGACTTTCTTCGAGCTCTTCTTTCGCCCTGTCCTGATCGGCGGCGACAGGACCGCGCTGTTCACCGGGTATTTCGAGCCGGAGCTTGACGGCTCACGCACCCGAACCGCCCGCTTCCGTCATCCCGTCTACCGCGTGCCGCCCGAACTCGGCGACGGGCAATGGCTGAGCCGGGCCGAGATCGAGACGACGGGCGTCCTGGAGGGCAGGGGCCTCGAAATCGCGTGGGTCGATGACGCGGTGGAGCTGTTCTTTCTCCAGATTCAGGGATCGGGGCGCATCCGCCTGACGGACGGGACGGTCATTCGCGTGGGCTATAGTGCGCGCAACGGTCATGAATATCGATCCATCGGGCAGGAGATGGTGCGCCGGGGGATTTACCAGCCCCATCAGGTCTCCGCCCCGGTGATCGCGAACTGGGTGCGGCGCAATCCAGATGCCGGACAGCAATTGCTGCACCACAACCCCTCCTACATCTTCTTCCGCGAGGTCGACCTCCCCGACCCGAATGTCGGGCCGCTCGGTGCGATGAACCGGTCGATCACGCCGCTCAGGACAATCGCGATCGATCCGACCTACACTCCACTCGGCGCCCCGGTCTGGATCGAGAAAGCGGGCGCCGCGCCGATGAACCGGCTGATGATCGCGCAGGACACGGGCGGCGCAATCCGGGGACCGCAGCGGGTGGATATCTTCTACGGGTTCGGAGACGAGGCCGGGACCGCCGCCGGAACCATCCGGGACCCCGGGCGCGTGGTTGTGCTTCTGCCGATCG
>Ga0102929_1000621_pt1 | contig 20988 bp, 22 predicted proteins | sample SalPonR1_B_D2_MG_FD_78510 | JGI IMG/M metagenome (GOLD analysis project Ga0102929, IMG submission 78510) | Salt pond soil microbial communities from South San Francisco under conditions of wetland restoration - Salt Pond MetaG R1_B_D2_MG | ecosystem: Environmental > Aquatic > Marine > Intertidal... | reverse complement strand
GGAACAAATTACGGAAACGAGAAGACCACCTGGGTTCCCCCACACTTTTATTACACAAAACAGCTCAACGACAAATACTGGTTCGGCCTGTCTCTTACATCCCGGTTCGGACTTGGTTCGGAGTTCAAGGAGGACTGGCCTGGCAGGTACAATAACTACTACGCCTGTATCCAGAGCGTTTCCCTGACCCCCACCCTGGCTATGAAAGTTTCTGACCAGTTCTCAGTGGCTGTTGGTATGGAGGCCATGTGGTTTGAGTTCGAACAGAAGAAAAAGATCGATCTAACCAAAGGGGCAGCTTCAGACCCAGCAACTGATGTTGACGCTCAGCTGAAGGGTGATGACATAGGCTGGGGATGGAACCTGGGTCTTCATTTCAGGCCCACGGAAAAGTTGAAACTGGGACTGTTCTACAGAAGCGAAGTTGATCAGACAGTGGAAGGTAACGTTAATTTTACCACTCCTGAAGGTAAACCTGCTTTTCTTTTCCCGGACACCAGTGGTTCTGGAGAGGTAACTACGCCGGCCTCATTTACCATGGGGGCTGCGTATCAGATATCCGAAAAGACATCTGTAGAGGCTGACGCCATGTACATCAAGTGGAGTTCATATGACAAGTTAAGGATCAATTATGGTACAGAGATACCAGCAACAGAAGAAGGTAAGGATTTTAAGTCTACTCCCAAGAACTGGGATGATGTCTGGCGTTACCAGCTGGGTATAGAACATTCCCTCACGGACCATTCATGGCTTAGACTTGGCTATGTCTACGATAACAGCCCTGTTCCTGATTCAACCATAGATTATATAGTTCCTGCCAATGACAGGCAGATCTACAGTATAGGCTATGGTTTTGAACGAGAAAGATGGACCTGGGATTTTGTGTATGCTTACCTTGATATAAAGGACAGGAGAATTAATGGACGCCCCCACGAAGGTGTTTATGATTCCTCTATAACCAATGCAGATACCCATATGTTCGGAGTTACACTTTCCTATAGTTTCTGATATTTATTATCCCCGCACTCTTCAGTGCGGGGATAATTTTAATCTTTTTCGATATTTTCTATTACAGCTTTCATGAAAAATGGAAGATCTGCCGGACGTCTGCTTGTGACAAGCTTTCTGTCAACAGCTACCGGTTCATCAGTCCATTCTGCGCCTGCTAAAACCATGTCGTCTCTCACACTTATGAAAGAGGTAACCCTTCGTCCTTTAAGAATATCTGCAGATACCATAAGACTTCCAGCGTGGCATATTCCTGCAACAAGACCTCCATTCTTGTAAACGGAACTGACGAATTCAACTATCTCTGCAGATTGACGGAGCTTATCGGGAGCCCACCCGCCTGGAATGATAACAGCCTTGACTTCCAGAGCTGAAATACTCGTTGGAGAATATGTGGCCTCAATATGGGTACCGTATTTGCCGGTATAGGAACTTGGTGCAACAGGAGCAACGATTATTGGAGAAAAACCTGCCTCAGTTAACCTGTAGTAGGGATACCAGAATTCAATGTCGTGAAATTCGCTTTCTACAAGTACAGATACCTGTTTTTTCATTGTAATCAACTCCTTCTTGAAAAAATAGCTAAAATATATTCGCCTTTATTATAATGCTAAAAAGCGATAGTGTCCTCAACATTTGCCTGTATCCTCATGGTCTCTCCAGACCTCTGGATATGAATTTTCGGTATACACTAAGTGCTTTAACATTGACATGGCTGATGTTTTTGTGTACTATACTACCTTGTAAAACAAAGCACATTTTGCAACATAAAGGTATGCCTGCCTACATTATTCCCGTACCATTTTTATTTTTTCATGCACAAATCCTTCCTGGGAGAAGGACCGCTTTATTTATGAGAACTACCACGACTTTTTATATCGGTTTTTAATATCCTTAAAAAAGAACAGACAGGGTTTGCAGTTTTTGAACTTCAGAATCTGGTTACAAGCCTATTTATATTCGGAAAGGTGATACTATGCACAGAAAAACAGGTGGAGAAGTAATAATTGAGGCACTTCAGCATGAAGGTGTAGAGAGGATCTTCGGTATCCCGGGTATTCACAACCTTGCTGTTTATGATGCTATACATGATTCCAGGATGGAGCATGTAGCTGCAAGACATGAACAGGGAGCCGGCTTTATGGCTATAGGTCACGCAAGGGCTACGGGAAAACCGGGAGTGGCCCTGGTTATCACAGGACCTGGTCTTGCTAATATAGCAACGCCTATGGGGCAGGCATATCATGACTCAGTACCATTGCTGGTTATTTCAAGCCAGGTTGAGACCTCAGCCCGTCATTACCGTTCGGGTTACCTTCACGAGATGAAAAATTCGACTTACTTTGCATCTTCTGTAACAAAATCAAGCAGATGCATTGACCATGGCTGGCAGATACGCAATGCAATTTCGGAAGCATATCGACTTGCTGGTTCAGGAAGGCCGGGACCTGTTCATATAGAAATACCTCTTGACATTCTCCAGAACGTTATTGAAGAGTCAGATATAGATAGTTGTAATGTTGCAGCAGAACCTGATAGAGTCTCTTCGTTTTTATCCGAGGATGTTGAAGAGGTCATCAATCTTCTTAAAGAGGCAGAGAATCCTTTGATCCTTGCTGGTGGAGGTGCTGCTACAGCTTCCAGGGAAGTTAGACAATTGTGTGAACAACTTGCCATACCGACTGTTACCACATGTGCTGGAAAGGGTGTTATAGACGAGCGGGATCCCCTTAGCCTTGGCTGCAGGTTACATTTTCCTTCGGTCCAGAAAATGTTGCTTGAAAGCGATCTTGTGCTGGCCCTTGGTACTGAATTGTCTCCTACCGATTTCTGGCAGAGGTCTTTGACCCTCGGTAAAAAACTTGTATGCGTAAATACTGATCCAGCAGCCTTTTACAACCAGAGGACGGCGGACATTGGTATCAAAAGTGAAGTCAAATTCTTCCTGTCCCGATTGCTCAAAGAGGAGCTGGATCTTCCCAGTGAACCGGAAGAAAGATATCGCAGGGTTGATGAGGCGATAAGGGAAGCTCGGAATTCTCTTCCTGCAGTTACAGGAATGGATAAAGAACTGGATCTTGTATCAGAGATGCTTAAAAAGATACGTTCCCAAATCGGTGATAAGGGTATATTCTGGGCTGACATGACTTCTCCTGCATATATCGCTGTCAGTGAATATCAGACCTACGATCCTTTTACATTCCTTCATCCGGTGGGTTTTGGCACCCTCGGAGCAGCCATGCCGGGAGCTATAGGAACCCTTCTTGCCACTTCGGGAAGACGTGTGTGTGCTCTGGCTGGAGATGGAGGATTCCAGTTTACACTTCAGGAACTTGCCGTTGCCTCCGAACTGAAATTGCCCCTGCCAATAATTATCTGGAATGATTGTGGTTATGGCGAGATCCGACGTAATCAGTCCAGCAGGGAACCTGCCAGGATTATAGCGGTGGAGCATACAAGTCTTGATTACCTGGCACTTGCAAAGGCCTACAACATGGAAGGCATGATCCTGGATTCCCTTGAGAACTTTGAAGAAGTACTTGAAGAGAGTTTTGAGAGGAAGGGCCCCACAATTATTGAGATCAAAGTTAAGGAGTGTTTGAGATAAATGTCTCTTGAAGGATTAAGAAAGGCAGTTCTGGAAGTCAGGCCATATGTTCCGGGAAAGAGTATTGAGGAGGTTATGGCCGAAAGGGGGCTCCAGGATGTGATAAAGCTTGGTTCCAATGAAAACCCTTACGGTCCATTTACCAATGCACGTAAAGTAATGAAGGAAGAGGTAGACAGGATCAACACTTACCCGGATGTTTCCTTTTATCATCTCAAAGAAAGACTTTCAGGCATTCATGGCGTTAAAAGCGAAAATATATGCATATCCCACGGAGCAGAAGGAATGCTTCAGACCCTCGGAAAAGCTTTTATTGATCCGGGAGATGAAGTGATCATTCCCAGTGCTACTTACAACTTGTACCATGAAATATCGAGGGTTATGGGAGCAAGCATAATTTCCGTTCCCATGAAAGATGATTACTACATCGACCTTGAAGCAGTGGCAGAAAAGGCAGGGCCGAGGACTAAACTACTCTGGTTGAGCAATCCCAATAACCCTACTGGCACAGTCTTTGACAAAAGATCCTTTGAAAAGTTGATGAAAAGTCTTCCCTCTCAGGCCTGGGTGGTTCTTGATGAAGCCTACGCTGAATTTGCAACTCAAAATTTATTGCCAGATTTAGCCCCGTTTATAGAGGGAGGAGCAAATGTCATATCCATAAGAACTTTTTCAAAAGCCTATGGTCTTGCCGGAGGTCGTCTTGGTTATGCAATGTGCAGGGAAGAAATGGCTACAGTTATAGATACTGTCACAGAGCCCTTCAACGCAAACAGAATAGCAGTTGCCGGAGCCCTTGCAACACTTGAACTGGACAGAAAAGAATATACGGAAGCCCTTGAAAAGATAAAAAAAGACAGGCATTGGCTGACAGATCATTTTAAAGAGCTTGGGCTTGTACCTGTTGAGAGCCATACCAATTTTGTATTTGTAGAGACACCTCTCAGTGCGGTGAGACTGTCAGAAAAACTACTGGACCTTGGAATTATCGTACGTCCCTGTAACAATTGGGGATTCTCCGGAGCAATAAGAGTTACTGTCGGTCTTGAGCAGCAGAATCAACGTCTTATCAAGGGTATCAGCGATATTCTTAAGGCTTGTGCAGAGGAGGTTAAATAGTGAAGGAAAATCAGCCTGATCACAGGGAGAAGAGAAAAGATGAAGGAATGGTCGTTTTCAGCAACGTTAGCAAGGTCTATGGTGACGGAACAAAGGCCGTTGATGAGCTTGATCTTGTCATTAACAAGGGTGAACTTGTTTCCCTTATAGGTCCCAGCGGTTGCGGAAAAACAACAACGTTGAAAATGGTCAATCGCCTTGAAGATTGCACTTATGGGAAAATATATCTCGGCGGCAAGGATATTACATCCATGGATCCCGTCAAATTAAGGCGTGGGATAGGCTATGTGGTACAGGAGATCGCTCTTATGCCACATATGTCTGTTGCAGAAAATATTGCAATGGTTCCAAAGCTTCACAGGTGGTCCCGTAAAAGGATGAGGGACAGGGTAGAAGAGTTGTTGGCCATGTCTGGTCTCGAGCCTTCTAAATTCAGTTACAGATTACCTGATCAGCTTAGCGGAGGACAGAAACAGAGAATAGGGGTACTTAGAGCACTTGCTGCAGAACCTGAAGTTGTTCTGATGGACGAGCCTTTTGGAGCCCTTGATCCAATAAGCAGGGATGTATTGCAGAATGAGCTTCTTTCAATTCAGCAGAAACTTCACAAAACAATCATATTTGTCACCCATGACATGGATGAAGCACTCAAGATATCCGACAGGATAGTAATTATGAGGGACGGAAAGATAGAACAGATTGGTACACCCACTGATATCCAGGAAAACCCCAGGACCAATTTTGTGCGAAACTTTATCGGGGAAGACAGGCTTTCCCAGATTTCACCTGATGACTCAGTCTCTATTCTTATCGAGGATCCCTGGGACAGAGTTACTCCCGACACAAATGCGCGGGAGGTTCTTGAGAAAATGGAAAACGCGGACATAGAGTCGATACAGGTAATTGACAAGAATGACCGGTGGATCGGAATGGCGTTGTTGAGGGATGTCAAGAGAGTTGCACGGGTCCAGGGCAGGATCCGGGAAGCGGCAACTCGCAAAAGAAAGCTCTACATAGAGGAAGCTACCATGCGGGATGCGGCAGAAATGCTTGCTGACAAACCCTTTTCTATACCTGTTATAGACAAAGATGATATCTTCATTGGCGTTATTACCGAGGCAGGCGTTGCGCGTCTGACAATTGGAAGACTGAAGAGGCCGGCAGGAGGAGGTGTTCGTAATGTTGACTGATCAGAGTCTTATTGAACTGTTTTTAAAATATGTTGCCAGAAGTTACCCAAGGATCTTTGAGCTGACTCTGCAGCATCTTACAATTTCGGCTATTGCTCTTTGCATAACCCTTACAGTCTGTATTCCGACAGGAATTTTTCTAACCCGCAGAGAAAAGCTTGCACCCTATGTTATTGGTGTGGCAAATGTGTTTCAGACCATACCCAGCCTTGCTCTTCTGGGTTTTCTTATCTTTTTCTTCGGAATAGGAAACGATAACGCAATATGTGCCCTTTTTCTATACTCCATGCTTCCTGTTCTTCAGAATACCTATACAGGAATAAAGAATGTGCCGCAACATCTCGTTCAGGCCGCCAAAGGAATGGGAATGACAGATTTCCAGATTCTGTGGACAGTCCAGTTACCCCTTGCAAGGCCCGTTATTCTTGCGGGCATTAGGGTCGCTACCGTCTGGATAATCGGTACAGCAACTCTGGCTTCCGCTATAGGTGGCGGAGGTCTCGGCAAGCTGATCTTTTCAGGATTGGCCTCGATCAGATACGAGATAATTCTTGCTGGAGCTATTCCTGCTACTCTGCTTGCCCTGGCTGCGGACCAGGGTTTTAAGACTTTCCAGGCACATTACAGTCCGGAAAGAAGAGCTCAAAGGATGGCAAAGGCAGCTTTAAAACATAAAGCGGTAAAACCTTAAAAACCCCCGTAAGGGAAAAGGAGAGATTTATAATGAGAAACTTTTCAGCAAAAATTATTCTGGTTCTGGCATTGATATGTACGGTAATGGTGGCAGGTTTCGCAGCCCCGGCAATGGCAGCGGATGTTGATCCAATGGAGTACGAGGGCAAGGTAAGAATTGGTTCCCAGACAGTAAACGAGGCTATCATTCTGGCATGGATGGCGAACATTCTCGTTGAAGAATACACGGGACTTGATACCTACATAAATACGGATTTCACAGCTTCTTCAGTTGTCCATCAGGCTATGGTCAGTGATGAACTGGACATTTACGTTTCATGGACAGGAACCCAGCTTACGGGGATACTTCGTTATGAAGGGCCCAATCTTTCAAGTGAAGAATCTTTCAGAGTGGTAAAAGAGGGATTTGAGAAGAACTTTAACTTTACCTGGATCGAGCCCCTTGGTTTCAACAACACCTACACAATGGCCATAAAAAGAGAAATAGCCGAGGAACTTGGAATTGAGAAGGCCTCCGATTTGAAAGAATATGCAGGAGAATGGACCCTCGGAACTGACGAGAACTTTGATACCAGGCCAGATGGTTATCCAGGCTGGTCCGAGGCTTATGGAATTAAGTTCGATGATGTCCTCCCGATGCAGTATTCTATGATGTACATGGCTATCGCAGGTGGAGAAGTCGACGCTATCGCAGCTTACAGCACAGACTCGAGGATCAAAAAACTTGATCTCGTTACTCTTGAGGATGACCTTGGCTATTTCCCGGATTACAGCGCAGCCTATGTTGTAAGGATGGATACTCTGGAAAAATATCCTGCCCTTGATGACGTTCTTGGAAAACTCAGTGGAACCATAGACGAGGCAACCATGTCTTCACTTAATTTCAGACATGACAATGGTGAAGAAGCTGAAGTAATAGCAAGGGATTATTTACAGGAAGCTTGTCTGATCAAATAACCGTAATTTTTGTTCTAAAAAGGGAGAGGGGGGCTACAGGACCTCCCTCTCCCTTTTTATTTGGTTCCATAAAAAAACGGAAACCTTACTTACTTCTCGAGATGACTGATAAGAGCACTATTGGGTTTTAATATGTACTTAAGCCTTTAAAATAGTTCATAAAATGGTAAAATAAATAAGTTATGGTAATGACAATAGCGGCAGAGGTTCTGCCGCTATTTTTGAGCGACAATAAAATGGAGGCTGGAAATATATGGAAGAAAAAAAAGGTGAATCGCTTTTTGGGAAAGTGATCTCTCTTCCTCTTCTTGAGGAGATCAAGAACAGTTATCTCGATTATGCCATGAGCGTGATCGTCGGCAGGGCTATACCAGATGCCAGGGATGGCCTCAAGCCGGTACAGAGAAGGATACTTTATGCCATGATGGACCTGGGGCTGAAACATAATTCGTCCTATAAAAAGTCTGCCAGGGTTGTCGGTGAAACAATGGGTAAATATCATCCTCACGGTGATTCAGCCATATACGACACAATGGTCAGAATGGCACAATCTTTCAGCATGCGTTATCCTCTCGTTGACGGACAGGGTAATTTTGGTTCAATAGATGGCGATTCTGCGGCGGCAATGCGATATACCGAGGCTAAGCTGTGCAAGATCGGTGAATATATGCTGAATGATATAGATGAGGACACAGTTGACTGGGGACCTAACTTTGACGAGTCACTCAAGGAACCCCTCTTCCTCCCCTCTGTATTTCCGAATCTGCTGGTAAATGGTAGTTCCGGAATTGCCGTTGGCATGGCTACCAATATGCCTCCTCACAATCTTGCCGAGGTGATCGACGGTCTCACCTACCTTATTGAAAAAGGAGAAAATGAGATAGAATTCGGTGAGCTTCTTGATAGGATACCGGGACCGGATTTCCCCACCGGCGGACTTATTCTTGGAAGAGACGGAATAATTGATGCCTATAGAACTGGCAGGGGCAAGGTCATAGTCAGGGGAAGAAGTCACATCGAGGAAAGTCAGAGAGGCAAGGAAAAGATCGTCATAACCGAGATCCCTTACATGGTAAACAAGACTACCATGATCGAGACAATAGCAAAAGGAGTTCAGAACAAGACCATAGACGGTATCTCTGATCTCAGGGACGAATCTGACAGGGATGGTCTCAGGATCGTAATGGAGATCCACCGTGACGCAGATGCGAGTCTTGTCCTCAGGCAGTTGTACAGAAGAACACAGCTTCAGTCTACTTTCGGCGTTATTAATCTTGCCCTCGTGGACGGGCAGCCAAAGGTCCTTTCGCTGCTGGATATCCTGAAAATATTTCTTGAACACAGAAGAACAGTCGTCAGGAGGAGAACTGCCTTCCGACTTGATAAGGCAAAAGCCAGGGAGCATGTAGTAGAGGGTCTGGTTAAGGCTCTTGACCTGATAGATAAGGTAATATCAATAATCCGCGGATCCAAGACAGTTGATCTTGCACGGAAAGGCTTGACCCAAGAGCTTGAGTTTTCTCCAATTCAGGCTCAGGCAATCCTTGATATGCGGTTACAGAGGCTCACTGGCCTTGAGAGGCAGAAACTTCTTGACGAGCTTGCACAACTGCTGGCAGCGATCGAAAGATACAATTCCATACTTAACAACACTGAGGTTCTGGATTCAGTTATAAGGGAAGAGCTTGAAGAGATGCGCAAACTCTTCGCTGATGACCGGAGAAGTACCATTCTGGATTCAGTGGCAGATGTTTCCGAGGAAGAGTTGATCCCCGAAAGCGATATTGTCGTAGTTCTTTCCAGAGACGGATATTTGAGAAGAAAGCCCCTGGAGGATTACGAAGTACAATGCAGGGGAGGCAAAGGAAGAAGAGGGGCGGCCATAAAAGGAGAAGATGAAATTTCTCTTATGGCTGTTACCAGCACTCACAAGGACATATATCTTTTTACAACCAAGGGAAGGGTCCTTGCGATAAAGGGGTACGTAATACCTGAGACCAAAACAGGCAAGGGTAAACCTATTGGCAGGTTCATCTCTCTTGAAGAAGACGAAAGGGTTGTAGCCATAAGGGGTTCTGCAATTGAGACTGCGGGATTTGTCTTTTTCCTTACCAGAAGGGGTATCGCAAAGAGGCTTCCCATAGAAGAGCTTCAGAACCTTACCCGTGCTGGAAGAAGAGTTCTTTCGCTATCAGATGGTGATGAGATAGCCCAGGTACACAGGACTTCAGGCAAGGATGAACTTCTCTTCATCTCATCCCATGGCAGGGCTCTCAAGGTTGCAGAAACGGAATTTCGCCCCATGGGAAGAACTGCCCGGGGAGTTATAGGCATGCGAATATCCAGGGATGACAAGATCATAAGTTTCGAGGTGGTAACCGAGAACAAAAACTCTCTGATAATTAGCAGGAATGGTTTCGGAAAGAGGACCAAATACGATGAGTTTACACCTCACCACAGAGGTGGTGGAGGAGTCAAGGCCATGAATCTTAATAACATTACGGGAGAGATCGTTGCAAGTTCAGGAGTTTCAGATACTGATGAAGTTATAGTAATAACAGCAAAAGGCAGAATAATAAGGCTTGCTTCGAACCAGATACCGATTCTGGGAAGATCGGCAAGGGGGTCAATAACTGTCCGGCTTGATGAAGGAGACAGTGTTGTAGATGCATGTATCATTCAGGCTGATGTCTGTAGTGAGGAAATCGAGAACTGATGAAGGTCTCTCGGGAAGGCTGGCCAATAACGGCTTTTGCAGGGTTTATGGGCCTCGGAAGTCTGTTCATTGTTCCAGTTATAGCGCCGCTTCTTTTTGCTCTTGCAATAGGGCTGGCCTGGTTTTTCAGGGATCCGGAAAGGGTCCTTCCTGAAGATGTTACAGATAATATGGTTATCAGTCCTGCTGATGGAAAGATCATGGAAGTGGAAAGGACGGAACATCCCTACACAGGGCCAGCCTTGAAGATAGGGATCTTTATGTCCGTTCTCGATGTCCATATCAATAGGGCACCCCTTGGTGGCCAGGTGGATTACCTTGAATATGTTCCGGGCAAGCACCTCATGGCCTTTAATAAAAAGGCCTCAAGTGACAATGAAAGATTTTATGTTGGTCTTGTTACGAATCATGGTCCTGTTCTTACTGTACAGATAGCGGGACTGATCGCCAGAAGGATCGTCAACAGACTAACCCGGGGCGAGAGCCTGAAAATGGGGCAAATCTTCGGTATGATAAAATTAGGTTCAAAGGTTGAAGTTCTTTTGCCCCTTAGTACAAGACCATGTGTTAGATCCGGACAGAAAGTTAAGGCTGGTTTGACAGTGATCGGAGTGATTGAAGATGAAAAGAATAAGGAAGCATCATAAAAAACTGTCTTTCAGGGAAATAGCGCCAAATATGGTAACAAGTGGCAATCTGCTTTGTGGAATGTTGTCAGTAATATTAGTTCTGAACGGGTCTGTTCTTCCTGCAGCATGGCTGGTGTTCATCGCGGTATTTTTTGACTTCATGGACGGAAAAGTTGCGAGAAGCCTTGGAGCCGGGAGCAAATTTGGCGTTGAATATGACAGTCTTGCAGACATTGTCAGTTTCGGAGTGGCTCCCTCAATACTTTTTTATTCGGTCTATCTCCAGGGGTTCTTCGGTGTAGCAGGGGCTCTCTTGGCTTCTTTTGTTGCTTTGTGCGGAGCCCTCAGGCTTGCACGGTTCAATATTATCCATGTGCCAGGTTCCTTTCAGGGATTACCAATACCTGGGGCGGGACTTTTCCTCGCCTCCTTTGTTATAGGTGGAATAGAACTTTCAGGATTTATGGCTGCTTTTCTTTGCGCTGGTATGGGGATTTTAATGATATCCAGCATTCCATACGGGAATCTCAAGGGAATGAAAAAGGCAGACAGAAAGAAGGTCGTTCTTTTTTATGTTTTGGCCATGGTCCTGGTTATCGGTTTTCATTCCAGGTCAATAATAGCTGCAATGTCTATTTATGTCGTAAGCGGATTTCTCAGGGTGGACTGGGCTAAATGGTTCTCAGAGGATTCCGAGGAGGATGTTTTTGAAAACAACTGATACCTGTGTGAAATGATATAAACGTTTTCTTATATAATTTGCTTAAGGGGAGCTGAAACAGCTGAGAGGAGATAATATGTTTATCTCGACCCAGTGACCTGATCCGGATAATGCCGGCGTAGGGACAACTGTAAGGCCCGCTCTCCATGCGGGTCTTTTTTGTTTCAGTAAATTACGTTCTTTTAATTTTGGAGGTGCTGAAAATGGGTATTTACAGAGGTACAGCTTTAACTGTTGCAGGAAGTGATTCTGGGGGTGGGGCGGGGATCCAGGCGGATCTGAAGACCTTTGCTGCTCTTCGGGTCTTCGGCATGTCAGTAATAACAGCAGTAACAGCACAAAACAGCATGGGTGTAAGATCCGTTTACAACGTTCCAGAAGAAATTATTAAAGATCAGCTTGACTCTGTGCTTTCCGATTTTGAAACAGGAGCAGTCAAAACGGGTATGCTCGGACTACCAGGTGCTATAAAGACCCTTTGCAGGGCATTAAAGGAATATTCCATAAGTAAGCTGGTAGTTGACCCTGTAATGATCGCACAGAGTGGTGACAGCCTTATAGAGGAAGATGCAGTTTCTGTTATGCGAGATGAATTACTTCCCCTGGCCCTTCTTGTCACTCCCAATATTCCAGAAGCGGAGATACTGAGTGGAATAAAAATACAGGATGCCGAGGGGATGGGAAAAGCAGCGGAACTTATAGCAGGTTTTGGTCCTGAGGCCGTTCTTGTCAAGGGTGGGCATATGAAAGGGGATGAAGTTAAAGATCTTCTTTTTGCTAATGGCCGGTCTGAGTTATTTGTCTCGCAAAGGATAGATACGGATAATACCCACGGGACAGGATGTACACTTAGTTCTGCTATAACTGCTGAGCTGGCGGCAGGATGTGATCTTTCGGGATCTGTTGCCAGAGGCAGGAAGTATCTGCGACTTGCCCTCGAAAACAGTTTTCGCCCTGGCCATGGCTACGGTCCCCTTGGACATGCCGTTAGAGCGGAGTGGATCAAATGAAGTACACTCCTTCAGAAGTATGGAACAAGCTTCAGGTTTCTGCTCCTTTGATTTATCATCTTACCAATGTTGTCAGTGTCAATTTCAGCGCAAACACCTGTTACGCCATAGGAGCATCACCGATAATGTCTCTGAACCCCGAGGAAGCTGAATGTCTTGCTGGAAAAGCATCGGGAATAGTTATAAATATGGGTACCCCTACAAAAGAAGGATTTTTGTCAATGGAGAAAGCTTTAAATTCAGTTGCAAAGGACAGAAAACCAGTTCTTTTTGATCCTGTGGGTTACGGATTAACCCCTTTTCGGACATCCCTGATGGATGGACTTCTGGGAAAGTACAGTTTTTCGATAATCAAGGGAAATTGTGGTGAAATGTCCCTTCTGTCGGGAGGGCAGGGAAAAACCTGGGGAGTTGATTCAGTATCAGGAGATGATCCTGTAGTTACTGTGAAAAAAGTTGCAAAAAGATTTAAATGTGTGGCTGTAGTGACCGGAAAAAAGGATCTTTTCTCTGATGGAAATGTTACCTGGAGCATTGAAGGAGGAAGTTCGCTCCTTGCTTCTGTTACAGGAGCAGGTTGTGCTACCGGTTCAATTCTGTGTTCCTGTGCTGCTGCCTGTGAAGATAGTCTCAGTGGTGCCTTTGCAGGACTTTTATCTGTTTCTGTAGCTTCAGAAAGGGCCGAGATATCTTCCAGAGGTCCTGGTTCTTTTGTTTCTGCATTTATTGACGAGTTATCGTTACTGAAACCGGGAGACTTTGTAAATCCTGGGGAAATGATCATAAGGCAGGAGGTGTGCCAGTAAATGAACACAAGAGAGGCATTAATGCTTTATGTAATACCTGATATCAAAACAGGTGATCCCTATAATCTGGCAGAGCAGGCACGGGCGGCAATAGATGGAGGAGCAACTGCTGTCCAGCTCAGAAGTAAGGAAATGTCAGGAAGGGAGCTTTTTGAAACAGCTTCTGAAATTGCTGAAATATGCAGAAGAGAAAAAGTACTTTTTATCGTAAACGACAGAATAGATATAGCATTGGCCTCTGGAGCCGATGGAGTGCACGTAGGGCAGTCGGACATGCCATGTTCCGCTGTTAGAAAGATAGTCCCCCGGGATTTTGTAATTGGAGTATCTGCAAGGACTGTTAAAGAAGCTGTTGAAGCTGAAAAAAGCGGGGCAGATTACCTTGGAGCAGGAGCACTTTTCCCTACGGGAAGCAAAGATGAGGCCAGAGTAATTGGTCCGGAAGGTCTGAAAAAAATAACAGATGTTACATCCTTACCTGTTGTGGCAATCGGAGGCATAAACCATAAAAATGCCCCCGAGGCCTTTCAATCAGGTGCCGATGGAGTATCTGTAATATCAGCAATCTTTGGAACAAAAAACATAAAAAAGTCCTCCGCTGAATTGTACGAAATATGCAGAAGATATTGCAAAAGCGGATTTTAGTTCTCCTTTTCCCTTGCGAATCGGCTTTTCCGGAGGAAAAGGATTGCTAAAAATCCAATAAATGCACCAGGAATGCTGCTTAAAAGAAAGGCTCCCCATAATACCCAGAGTCCTGCTGTCTGCCCGACAGCCGGACCAAGTAGCAATGCAGACAGAGTTGCTCCTACTGGTCCAGTGCCTATGGGTTCTGCAAAAGCCGCCCAATCCCTTTTGGTTAGCCTATAAGCTAATCCCACAGCAACAGCCCCAGGAATGCTTCCCGGAAAGGCAAAGATCGTACCAGTTCCCATGCTTACCCTGATGATACTTATTATGGCTGCTATTCCACCACCCCACCATGGACCAAGAAGGATTCCCGAGATCACATTCACTGAATGCTGAAAAGGAAAGCATCTTGTTGGCCCAAAGGGAATAGATATGCCAGACAGAAGTACTCCTGAAGCAATAAGGAGACCTGCGAGAGCAATTTGCCAGGTTTTATAGCTGAATTCTCTCCTTGTCAAATTTCCTCTATTTTTTTTTGTCATTTCATATCCCTCCAGTTACTGATCAGCTTTTTTGTATCTACATGTTCTTCTATAAGGCCTGTATTAAGGGAAAAATCTGCAAATTTCTGCCATTTTTCGGGATCTATCCTTACATCAGAAGCATAGAGATCCAGTGTTCTGTAAAATGCTTTAGATTCAAGCTCTCTTGATCTTTCCGGAATTTTTCTCAGAAAAGTATCCAGGCATGTTCCCGGTTTTTCATGGATAAGATGAACTGCCTGTTCTATGGATAAAGCAAAAAGCTCAAGTTCTTTTCTCATCTTTTTACTGTTTTCCCGTGAGGTTATAAAAACAAGCTCGTCGTAGTCTGGAATGCCCCACTCCTCAACAGGAAAAAATCCTGTGGGATAACCTTCTAATTCCATGGCTACAGTTTCATAATTCTTGTACGGTCCCATAACGGCATCTACTTTCCCGGAGACAAGGGAAGGAACAATGGAGAAGCCAACGTTTACCATTTTGAATTTCTCTATTCCATTTTTCTGAGCGAATGCTTTAAAAAGAAGGTCCATCATTCCGGGGACTGTGTAGCCAATAATTTTCCCTTCAAGGTCCGAAGGCTTTTCTATACCTGAATCCTTCATGTAAAGAAGTGTGGAAAGAGGATGTCGAATCAACCTTGCTCCAGCTGTTAGAGGAATTCCCTTTGACGCAGCAATTATTACCTGAGGCTCGTATGCAATGGTTATGTCTATCTTTTCTGTGGCAGCAAGCTTTATCGGATCAGAGGTTTCTGAAGGAGAGAGAATGTTGATTTTCAGGCCCTTTTCTTCAAAGATCCCTTTGTCCCTTGCCACATAGACAGGAAGATGATCAATATTCGGGAACCAGTCCAGCATCAGGTCAAGCCTTTCGAGGCAGGTAGCGCTGTTCGCAGAAACAATTACAACAAGTACAGTGAATATAACTAAAGTCGTTTTTTTCATTTTCTTACCTCCTGTAAAATATTATTTCCATTTAATAACCTTTTTTTCGATAAAACCTGCAGATTTCCACAGGAATAAACCCATCAGTGTCAAACATGCAATTGCGGCAAAGAGCATATCAACCTCCAGCCTTGCATTTGCCTGGATCATCAATGCCCCCAGGCCTTTTTGTGCTCCAACCCATTCTCCGATAACAGCACCTATGGTCGCTACCGATACACCTATTTTCAGACCTGTGAAAAAACCTGGCAGAGCCCACGGCCATAAAAGATGAAGAATGATATCCATACTTCCGGCGCCCATGGTTTTGAACATGTTTATATATTCCGTCTCGCAGCTTTTAAAGCCCTCGAGAAGGTTAACTGTAACAGGGAAAAAAATTATCAGTGATGCCATTACTACCTTGCCTGTTATTCCGTAACCGAACCATATAACAAGCAGTGGAGCCAGGGCGAAAACCGGTATAGCCTGGGAAGCGATCAAAAACGGGGATAAGGATCTCTCGGCTGCCGGACATAGATACATAAAAAGTGCGAGAGGTACGGAGAATATAAGAGAAAAAACTATTCCGAGAACTATTTCTGAAAATGTAACCATAGAGTTGAACAGCAGAAGATCATAATTAAAAAAGAATACAGTTATTATCGAAGAAGGCGCAGGAAGAATAAAAGGGGCGATGTTAAAAAACCTGCAGGAGAATTCCCAGATTGTCAGAAAACCCGAACATATAATTAAGGTTATGATCAGGTCTTTAGTTTTCATATCGCTGATGTCCCTTCAAGATTTGCCAGAACCTCTTCCTTGAGTCTTGTGAGTTTGCTGTCTGAAAAGATTCTTGGTTTTTGGGGAAAGGAACTGAAGGTTTGTTTTCTTTTCATGGGCATATTTGTAACAAGAGTTAGCCTGTCTGCGAGGAGAAGAGCTTCGTCAATGTCATGAGTTATCATTAGAATGGTTTTACCGAACTTTTGTTGCAGAGACAGGAGAAGTGAATACATATCGTATCTTCTCAGTGTATCAAGTGAAGACAGAGGTTCATCCAGGAGAATGACATCCCTGTTGAACATTAGAGTTCTTGCAAGGGCACATCTTTTTTTCATGCCTCCTGAGACACGGGAAGGGAAAAAGGTTTCAAATCCTCCTATACCCATAAAATTGAAGAGTTCCCTGCATTTTACCCTTTGCGTGGAGTATCCGGAGGAACCGAATCTGACTGGGAGCATGGCATTTTCAAAAAGGCTCAGCCACGGAAGGAGAAGGTCTTTCTGCTGCATAAAAGCCGCGATTGAGCCGAGATGATCGATCTTTTCTCCCTGCCAGAATATAGTTCCCTTATCCTTTGAAGTATTTCCCATAAGGATGTTGAAAAAAGTGGTTTTCCCACAGCCAGAGGGACCGGTAAGGACGTGAAAGGAATTGTTCTCTATTTTGATAGAAAAATCCTCAAAGACTTTCATTTTGTCAAATGTTTTGGAAAGGTTCTCAATGGAAAGCATATTATTTCCTCCCGGGTTGTTGTTCTCCGATTATTTGAGGGAGGAAAACAGGAAAGATCGCGATGATCCCTTCGCCGGCATTATCCGAATCAGGTTCCATGGGTCGAGATCCTTCCTTGATCTCCTCTCAGCCGTTTCAGCTCCCCCAGACAGTTTAGGCCGGGACATTTTAGATCAAAGTCCCGGTTCTGTTCAAAACTTAAATTTTTTTCAATCTAGGCCATATCAGATAGGTTAAGACAATAGCTATAATAAGATTTGGTATCATAAAACTGCCGTTATACAAGGTCGAATAAAGCCACACGTTGGTTCCTTCCGGAGCGTAACTGCCGAAAAAGACCACTCCAGACAGTATGTGACAGACAAGTCTTGCGACAGTCCCAATGGCTAAACCAGCCCAGAGAGGTTTTCTTACAGTTGCGGCAAGTCCAAGGGCAGCAAAAGCACCCGGATAATCCAGAAAAGCCTGTACAGGATGAACGACATATCCTCCCAGAACGAGCTGGATGATCCCTGCTACAGTGCCAGCTCCAAGTCCAGCTTTTACTCCCCATCTCAGCGAAAAGATGAGCAGAGGAATGTTCTCGAGGGTTACAGAACCTCCCTGGGGCATTCTCCAGAGCCTGAGATACGACAACGCAACAGCAAGACCTGCAGCAAGGCCTGCTTCTACCATAATTCTTGTTTTGTTTTCCATGAAATATTCCTCCAACTGGAATTGCCGGAGGCAGGAAGGAAGAACTGTTTTTGAAAGGAATGATTCTCTTCCCTGCGCCGGCATTATCCGGATCAGGTTCCAGGGGTCGAAACTTTCAGTTTCCTCTCAGTCAATACACATCGACTCCCCCAGAGCCAATGAAATTTTTACTACTTTCAGGTCTGTTTGTCAAATATTATAAAGTTTTCTTTGCCTTTCACCTGTTATAATCTTGGTGATTTATCTCTTACGGAGACTCTTTTTGGGTGTATTTGAGAACAGGGGGGTATCCTCATGGTTGATATAGAACGTTACGAGGCAGAAGGCTCCTTTGGTGACAGGAAAGTGATAATTGAACATGCACGGTCACGGTCCAATTCAGGATGGATGACTGTTATTTTTCATGGAGTCCACGGATGCAGCTCATTCGATGAAGGCAACAAGTACGGAACGCTGGGCTCAATGCTGCTCGAAAAAGGTGTGGAAGTGTGCCTTGTCGAAACAAGCAGGATCCGCCGGGATCGTTCTTTTTTCGGAGACGATAGGATGGACTGGGCAAAAGAAGCATTTCGGGAAAAGACCTATGCCCAGGACCTTTATGACGAATGCAGCGCTCTTGCTTTCATCCAGAGAACTTTTCCCTGCCAGAGACTATGTCTCTGGGGATTTTCACTCGGAGGAATTCATTCAGTTTTTATTACAAGTGGTGAGTATGCGCCTTTATTGAAAAAAAATGGTCTTGAAGATCCTTTCGTGGATTTTAAGAGGATAAATCTGCTTGTCTTTTCCGGAATAGGAGATTCCATAAATAAAGATGAATCCGATAGCCTGTCCCTTCCGATCCTCGATACTATCTCACCGGAGTTGTCCATACGAAGGGCAGCATCCATGGTTGAAGTTCCTGAGGTAGTGTTCTTTTTTGGTGGAGAAGACAGTACTTTCAGTGAAAGTTCCAGCAGACGTCTATTTGATCTGGTTCCCACTGAAAACAAGGTTTTTCATATCATAAAGGGATCGGACCATGCTTTCAGGAATTTGTGTGGATTGCCTTCAACTAGACCTCTGGAGATCATGGTTTCTACCCTTTCAGATAACTATTTCCTTTTTTAATACCAGGGCCAGCCTGGCTGCATTCCTGTATAGGCAAGGATAGCCGGTCCGAATAACATTGCCAGAATCCCACCTGCAGCGAGGAAGGGGCCCAGGGGTATAGCGTCTTTTCTTTTGACTCTTTTCAAAAGAAGCAGAGCGAGGGCAATGATACCTCCTGTCATAAAACCAAGATACAAAGCAACAGATACCATCTTTAATCCCAGGCTGCCTCCAAGGCCGGCCATGAGGCTTGCATCTCCCCATCCCATCCCGCCCCTGCTCGCAATAATGATTACTGCAATTACTGCAAATCCTGCGGCAGCTCCGTAAATGCCGTCAAGGACAGGTCCTAATCCGGCAAAGGATCTTATAAGAATACCGGCGATGCCTATGGAGAGAGCAAATAGATCGTAGATAAAGCCTGAATAGATATCCGTCAAGGAGTTAAGGAGAAGGCCGTAAGCTGTTACAATAGCCATCAATGATGCTGGCCCGATTCCCCATCTCCAGGCGAGAATGCCTCCAGCCAATGCTCCGAAAAGTTCTACTGCAAGATAGGCAGGACTTATCTTCTTTCCACAGTATCTGCATCGTCCTTTCATAAATAAAAAGGAAAGAACAGGAACAAGATCATAAAATTCCAGGTAGTGCTGACAGTTTGGGCATCTGGACCTTTCCTTGCCCCACCACGGAAGATCCTCTTCGGTTCTTCTGGCTACTACATTCAGAAAAGACCCCATTGAAGCTCCAAGAAGAGTATTAAATACAATAAAGATAAGATCCATTTAAAGGCCCTCTTTCATATTCAAATATCTGTAAATGATAACGTTGATGTTTTATGTCACATGTTTATTGTGTTATATTGTTAGCGTACAGATCTGTTTTTTTGTTCTAAAGATCTGGCAATTAACTGAAAAGGGGTGAATTCAATGCCTAAAAAGGTTCTTGTTGCTGTTGACCTGAGCAAAATGTCCGAAAAGATAATTGATTACGCCTGTTCTCTGACCTGCCGGCTGGATGTCGAAACCAATTTCATACATGTACTTCCTCACCCGACTCTCTGGAAGGGATATGAACCCTGGCTGCCTCCGGAAATGGATGAAGAGATCTCGGAGATAGCAAGGAAAAAAATACGCTACTATATTAACAAAGCCGGAGAAAGAGTACCAGAGTGTCCAAAAAGAGGACACGAGATCATTATTGATGAAGGAAGTCCCTCTGATGTTATTATCAGAAAAGCAAAAGAAAATGATTATAACCTCATAATAATTGGTTACAAGGGGCAGAGCGCAATTGAAAGGCTTGTAGTGGGAAGTACTGCGACCAATGTAGCGAGGTACGCACATTGTTCGGTTCTGATATTCAGGCCAGGTTTCGATATCTTTTAGACGCAAAAATTCCCGGGGGAAAAAATAAAACCGGGAATTTTTTTATTTGTAGTTATATTTAAGAATTCTGTAAAAATATTAAGTTGCTAAGATAGGCAAGTGCATTTTTTATTATTGGTAAAATTGAATTTTATGAAAATGAAAAAATCTGTTATTATAAAGCTTAATTTAAAAATGCAAAATATCGAATATAATAACATCTGGGGGGATAACTATGAAACCAACCGTAGTTGATCATATTGGAATTGCTGTCAAAAGCATCGAGGAATCCTTGAAATTCTGGGAGCAGACCATGGGAATCAAATGTGAAGGAGTAGAAGAAGTGGCAGAGCAGAAGGTTAAGACTGCCTTTCTTCCCATTAAGGATACAGAGATAGAGCTCCTTGAAGGAACCGATGAAGACAGCCCTGTAAGCAAGTTTATTGAAAAAAAAGGAGAGGGGATCCATCATCTTGCCATAAGAGTGGATAATCTCGACGAAGCACTGGAAGAACTTAAGGAAAAGGGAGTCCGTCTCATCGACGAAAAGCCGAGAAAAGGTGCAGGAGGATGCAAAATAGCATTTGTCCATCCAAAGACAACTGGCGGTATTCTTCTTGAGTTGTCAGAGCGGACTACCCCGGAAAACGGATAGAAAGGGAGGAAAAGGGTCAATGACGGAAAGAAGCATAGAGGAACTTTGCGAGGAGCTTGAAGGCAGGCGAGAGGCCAGCCAGGCCGGAGGCGGCGAGAAGGCAGT
>Ga0102929_1000619_pt1 | contig 21003 bp, 20 predicted proteins | sample SalPonR1_B_D2_MG_FD_78510 | JGI IMG/M metagenome (GOLD analysis project Ga0102929, IMG submission 78510) | Salt pond soil microbial communities from South San Francisco under conditions of wetland restoration - Salt Pond MetaG R1_B_D2_MG | ecosystem: Environmental > Aquatic > Marine > Intertidal... | reverse complement strand
TCCGCAATCAAAGCCCCATGCCTGACACCAAACCCCGGACCCCTCCGATCAGCACCTCCGCCAGCTGCCGCCTGTAAAAGCGCATTTTTGGTTACTTTTTTTGCAACCGAAAAAAGTCACTCGCATCAGCCAGCAAAGCTGGCGGCGAAACGGCTTTTGAAGTTGAAGTCGAATTTGATTCAAAAGCCGCCGCACCCGGCCTGGTGCCCTCTAAGGATAAAGAAGCCTTCGCTCCCAATCCCCATCACCGGCGGTAAACAGAATACGTTCGTGCAACCTGAACTCCCGCCCGTACCAGAACTCGACCCGGTCCGGATCCACCCGGTAGCCCGACCAGTGCGGCGGTCTGGGAATTTCGCGGCCTTCGTATTGCGCTTCCAGCTCGGCAACCCGGTCGACCAGGGTCTGCCGGCTCTCCAGCTCGGCCGACTGTTTCGATGCCCAGGCGCCGATCTGGCTTCCGCGCGGACGCGAGGCGAAGTAGGCGTCTGCCTCTTGATCGGTGACCGGATGCGCCCGGCCCTCGATCAGCACCTGTTGCTCGGTTTCGCGCCACCAGAAAACCAGCGATGCCTGCGGGTTGGCTGAAAGCTGTTGTCCCTTGCGGCTGAGCGTGTTGGTGTAGAACACGAAACCTTCGGCGTCGTAGTCCTTGAGCAGCACCACTCGGCCAGCCGGGCGGGCGTCTTCGCCGACGGTCGAAAGTGTCATTGCCGTGGGCTCAGGAATTCCAGCCCCGACGGCCTCGTCGAATCCTTGACTGAACCGTTCGATGATTTCGTCGTTCATTCGCATTTCAGAATCTCTCCGTAACCGGCCCGATAGTCCGGATACTGTAGCGTAAAGCCGGACTCGAACAGGCGGTTCGCGTCGATGCGCTTGCCCTGCCCGGCATCGTCTTGAGCTTCGATGGGTCCCGGGACACCCAGCCGTTCGGCCAGCCACTGCAGCACGTCCCAGCGCGGCGCCGGCCGCGCATCGCTCGCCAGGTAGAGCCCTTCCGGCTGATCGAGCTCAAGAAGATGAGCCAGTGCGGCCGCGCAGTCCTCGGAATGAATCCGGTTGGTCCAGATCGGAGGCTCGCGCCGGCACTCGACCGGCCCGTTGCGAACCGTCCGAATCAGGTATTCCCGCCCCGGGCCGTAGATGCCGGAGAAACGAATCACGATACCGCCGGCGTCTGCGGCAACGCGCTCGGCGTCGAGCAGGATTTCGCCGTTGAAGCGCTGCGGCTCGGTCGGCGAAGCTTCATCCACCCATGCCCCGTCGTCCTGGCCGAACACGGCGGTACTTGAAACCATGATCAGGCGCCCGGCGCGGACTCGTTTCAACAATTGCTGCATGCCGGTCACGTAGGCCTGCCTGTAGCCCTCAGGCGTCCGCTCGCCGGGCGTGGCCGTGTAGATCACGGCATCCCATTGGCCCGTCACGGCGCCCAGGGTCGACGGTTCCGAAAGGTCGGCGCTTACGGGCAAGATGCCGGCGGCCAGCTTCGAGACATTGCGCCTGAGCCCATGCACCTCCCATCCGGTGAGCCTCGCGGCCAAGCGGTTGCCGAGGTCGCCACAGCCGGCGATCAGCAGGCGGCGGGGAGTCGTCGGCATCAACCCGAAGCCTCCATGACCCGATCATCGCGAGACGGCTCCCCGCCCGGTATCCGGGGCGTTTGGCGACCAGGCGTACCGGAAGCGTACTTGGCTGTACGCCGAGGATGCGCCACCGAGCGAATCATCCCGGATGCAGGGCCTGGGAGCATCGCAGCAGGTTGGATCATGAATACTCCGGGCTCAGGCCTGCTGCGGTTCCGGCTGCGGCCCGATGGTCTCACCGCCCGAAGGCGGACCGTCGCCATTGCGATTGGCCGGCGGCGGCAGCGTGCGCAGCCAGATCAGCCAGACGACCAGCGCATCGAGGATGATCAGCGCCTGCCACAGATAGAGGTGAAACCACTCGAACCAGGTCATGCTCCACTGGCCCATGTAAAACAGGCTGATGATGCGCACCAGGTTCAGCGCCTGGATCGCGACGAAACCTATCGCAAAGCCGATCAACTTGTTCTTGAACGGCGCGGGAAAAGCGAAGATTGCGGCAAACAGGATGATCAGCGCCTCCACCCCGTTGCAGCCGGGTTCGATGGAAACCGCGAACCCGGACTCCAGGTCGCGGATGACCTTTCCGGCCGAAGCGACGCCGGAGTCGAACAGCTCGATGATGTTCACGCTGATCCAGGCGAGCCCGGAGGTAAACGGCAGGATCACGTGCTGCTGGACCGGCTGAAGCACCTCGACGGTGAACAGCCCCACCAGCAGAATCACGAAAACAATTGAAAACCGGAACATGCTCGATCACGCGTGGCTAAGACCAGCGTTATGTTACCCAATCGAACGTGCGCGCGCGATGACTTCGGGTGCTGCACCTGCCATGAACCGGGCCGAGGCTATTCAGGCCCTCGCAAAGGGACGACCGGTGCCAGCGCCGTGGCCCAGGCCGCGCACTTCTGCTCTAAGCGCATCGCGGCATGCGCGGGGCTGGTCGAAGGCAGCCGCACTCGTTCGATCTGAGCGAAACGTTCCTGCAGCTCCGGCAGCACGTGACGCTCGAAGCTTTGTTCTGCCAGCCTGCCGTTGAACGCCACCAGGGAGACCGACGGGCAGGCGGCGAACAGGCGATCGAAATCGTTCGGCACGATCGAAGCCGGCTCGACTTTCTGATCCAGGCTGCCGCGCCTGCGGCATTGACCGATCACGTCCCACAAGGCGACACGGTGTTCGCGCAGCCCGGCCAGGCGGCGCGCGTAGGGAAGCTCGCGGCAGATACCGAACAGCGCTTCCATGATCGGCCAGAACGCGTTGCGCGGGTGCGCGTAGTAGGCCTGCATATCCAGCGAGCGGGCACCGGGCATGCTGCCGAGCACCAGCACCCGCGCAGACTCGTCATGGACCGGTTTCAGCCCGGTCAGCAATGGATTGTCGTCGTTGGATTCGGTCACGTGGCGTTGTTGGCCTTGATCGTAATCACAATCGTAGCCTCGTGCCATCCCGCACGCCAGCCCCTTGGCGATTTCCTGTAGCATCCAGACCATCGAGCAGCGGCAGATGGTCCGTGGACAACATTTTTCTGATCGGCCCGATGGGCTCCGGCAAGACGACCCTGGGACGGAGAATCGCGCCGAAAATCGGCCTCGAATTCATCGACGTCGACGAAGAACTCGAGAAACGCTGCGGCGTCGAGGTCGCGGTCATCTTCGAATTCGAAGGTGAAAAGGGCTTTCGCGAGCGCGAAAGCAATCTGCTCGCCGAAATCGCCTGCGTGCCCGGCCAGCTGATCGCCACCGGCGGCGGCTCGGTACTCAGCGAACGCAATCGCGAAGTCATCCGCGCCAACGGCACCGTGGTCTGGCTCAAGACCACCGTGGGCCAGCAGATCCGCCGGCTGGAACGCGACAAGCGCAGGCCCCTGCTGGCCGCCCCCGACCGGCGAAAGCGGCTGACCGAAATGGCCGAAATGCGCAATCCCGTCTATGCCTCGCTGGCGGACCTGGTCTTCGAGTCGCAAAATCGTCCATTGGCCCAGATGGCCGGTGCCCTGGAACGTACAATTCGGTCCTTCATCGAAGACGAATCCGACACCAGTGGTCCTTCAACCTGATAATTTAGAATTCGGTCGGCCTGTCAGCGTTCAGGGCAAGGCGCGGCTCGCAGTGAATGGCCGCGTAGCGCTTTACAAAAGCCGCAACGCCGCCATGGACGCTGACAGGCCAACCCTTCGGGCGCTCCCGTGGCGATCCGCTGCGACGTTCCCGTGCTTGCCGAGGGGAGGAGCCATTGACTGCGCACGGCGCCTTGCCGCGAAGCGCCACAGGAACGCTGGATCCGAACTCATCAGGCTGAAGGACGACTAGATGCCCGCCCTCGAACTGAACCACGCGACCGGACGTTGCACGATCAAGCTGGAACGCGGCTTGCTCGGCAAACCCTCGCCATGGCGCAAGCACATGACCGGCAAGGTCCTGATCGTCACCGATCGGATCGTGGCCGGCTACTATCTGCAACCGCTGGTCCAGACACTGGCGGAGTTCACACCGGCCGAAATCATCCTGCCGCCGGGCGAGCAGGACAAGACCATGGCCAACTGGCACGAGATCCTTGAAAAACTGGCTTCGATGGGCGCGCAGAGAGATGCCACGATTGTCGCGCTGGGCGGCGGCGTGATCGGCGACCTGGCCGGCTTTGCCGCTGCGAGCTACATGCGCGGAATCAGCGTGGTACAGGCGCCGACCACGCTGCTGGCCCAGGTCGACGCCGCCATAGGGGGCAAAACGGGTTTCAACCTGGCCGCCGGCAAGAACCTGGTCGGCGCCTTTCACCAGCCGACCGCCGTGATGGTTGATGTCGAGTCGCTGGCGACACTGGACGAGCGCGATTATCTGGCCGGGCTCGCGGAGGTGGTCAAGTACGGCGCGATCCGGGACGCGGGTTTCATCGACTGGCTGGAAGGCAATATCGATTCGCTGCTGCAGCGACGCGCCGACGCGCTGGAAATCGCCGTGGCGCGCTCTGCGCAGCACAAGATCGACATGGTCGAAGCCGACGAGCGCGAAGCCGGGCAGCGCGCGCTGCTCAATTTCGGCCACACTTTCGGCCATGCGATAGAGACCGCCACCGGCTATACGCGCTATCGTCACGGCGAAGCGGTTGCCATCGGCATGCACCTGGCCGCGCGCCTCAGCGCCCGGCTCGGCATGATTGCCGACACGGACGCGCTTCGTCTTACCCGCCTGCTCGCCTCGCTGGGCCTGCCGACGGATCCGCCGGCCGACGTCGAATCGAAACAGTTGCTGGCGCATATGCACCTTGACAAGAAGAACCGCGGCGGCAAGATCCGCCTGATCCTGCTGGACGCACTCGGCGCGGCGATCATTCGCGACGACATCGAACCCAATCTGCTTCTGGAGCTGCTTGAATCATGACCTCTCCCATCAACGACAGCCGTTTCATGCGCGCGCTCAGGCGCGAACCGGTAGACCGCACCCCGATCTGGCTGATGCGCCAGGCCGGACGCTACCTGCCCGAATACCTGGCAACGCGCGCCGAGGCCGGCGATTTCCTGACCCTTGCCGGCACGCCCGAGATGGCCGCCGAAGTCACGCTGCAGCCGATCCGGCGGTACGGTTTCGATGCGGCGATTCTCTTTTCCGATATCCTCATCCTGCCGCACGAAATGGGTCTCGGGCTGGGTTTCACCCCCGGCGAAGGACCGAAGTTCGAGCGTCCGCTGCGCGATCCAGCCGAGATCCATTCGCTGCCGAGACTGGATCCGAACGAGGCCACCGGCTACGTGATGGACGCGGTCCGGCTGATTCGCCGAGACCTCCCGGCCGACACACCGCTGATAGGATTCGCCGGCAGCCCCTGGACGGTCGCTACTTACATGATCGAAGGCGGCAGCAGCAAGGACTTCAAACTTGCCAAGAAAATGCTCATGGAGCACCCCGCCGATGCAGATATCTTGATTCGGCACCTGGCCGACACCACCGCCGATTACCTGCTGGCCCAGGTCGAGGCGGGCGCCAACGCGCTTATGGTGTTCGATAGCTGGGGCGGGGCGCTGTCGCCGGCGATGTTCGAGCGGTTTTCGCTGGCCGGCATGCAGCACATCGTCGACCGGGTTCGCGAAGCTTCACCGCAAACGCCGGTCATCCTGTTCGCCAAGGGCTGCGGCGGCATGCTGGAATCGATTGCCGATACAGGCTGCCAGGGCCTGGGCGTCGACTGGACCACCCGGCTGTCGGACGCTCGTCGCCGAGTCGGCGACCGGGTCGCGCTGCAGGGCAATCTCGATCCTGTGGTCCTGACCACCAATCCCGAGGTCATCGAGCGAGCCGCGACCGAGGTGCTGAAGGATTTCGGTCCGGGCAGCGGGCATATCTTCAATCTCGGCCACGGCATTACCCCGGACGTGCCGGTCGAGCACGTCGAGGTGCTGGTCGAAACCGTGCGCAGGGTCAGCCAACGGCAATCCGACTGAACGCCTGATCAAGCAAGGCGCCGATCAGGCGCGACTCGATCAGCGGCGCGCGCAAACGGGCTATCGCTTCAAGCGACCCGGAAGCTTCGTCGCCGACCAGCCAGCAGGCCACGCCGCGATCGCGGCAAGCCTTGACGACGCCCGGATCGAGCTGGCCTTCGCGATAGACCAGCGCGTCGAATTCCTCGTGCCGTGAGTCCGCTGAATGGCCTCGCAGCATCTTGATCGACCAGCGCCGCGCCAGGCGCAGCAGCACCCGACGCTCCGCCGCCGGCAGGGCGGCCGCGAGCGTGAAATCCTTCAAAAGCGCCGGCGCAAACGGCGGCTGTCGCTGCATACCCGGCAGCGGCAGCTGAACGCTGAAGCGGCTGCCGCGTCCGGGTTCGCTTTGCAATACCATCGAACCGTCCATTGCATCGACCAGACGACGCGAAATGGCAAGCCCGAGCCCGGTCCCGCTGTGCTTGCGGGTAGATGCCGATTCAAGCTGCGTGAACGGCTCGAACAGTTCGGCATGCGCGGCCTTATTGATGCCGGGGCCGGAATCGCTCACCGAAAGCACCAACGCGCCGTCCGGATCCAGCCGCGCATCCAGCTCCACCCAGCCCGAAACGGTGAACTTGATAGCATTGGCGACCAGGTTGCCGACGATCTGGGCGATACGATCGTCGTCGCCGATGGCCATCAGCGGCAGGTCGGACGCGATCCGCAGTCGCAACGCCAGGCCGGAAGCGAAGGCGTTGGGTGCGTGCAGATCGATCAAGCGTTCGAGCAGCGGGCCGAGTTCGAACGGCCGCCGATACAGCTCCACGCGACCGGCCTCGATGCGCGACAGATCCAGCACATCGTTGAGAATGCGCTGCAGCTGCCGTCCGGAACCGCGCATCGTTCGCAGCATATCGAGCTGTGCCGGATCGGTCTCGGCCTGCTCGATCAGTTCCATCATGCCCAGCAGACCATGCAGTGGCGTGCGAATCTCGTGGCTCATCGTTGCCAGGAAGTCGGACTTGGCAGCGCTGGCGGCGTCGGCCTGGTGCGCCAGTTCGCGCACGTCCAGCAACAAGCGCGCGTTTTCCAGTACCTGGCCCGCGGTCTGGGCAAACAGATCCAGCCGGGTGCGAAGCTCGCGCCGGCGCGCCGCGTTCAATTCCGGCAACCAGACCGCGGCGATCAATTTGCCGGCCGTGCCCAGGCGCAGCAGCTCGCCTGGCCCGTTATCGGACACTGCGGCGTCGAAATCCTCGCGCGCAACGGGCTCGGCGAGTTCGCCGAACGATCGCACCCGCTGCGGAAACCCCGGGCGCATGAAGCCCACGTGGCAAACCGTGACGGCGGTCAGTTGAACCACTGCGCTACCGATTGTCCGGGCAAGATCGTCCGGCTCCAGGCTGCGGTTGAGCCGCTCCATCAAATCACGCTGGCGGTCGGCAAGTTGCTGCTGTTGCTCCGCCCGTCGGATCGATTCTCGGCGTCGACGGCGCACGATCAAGGCACGCCAGATGGTGATGAACACGACCAGCAGAAAAAGCGCATAGGCTGCCCACGCCTGGGGGGAGCGCCACGGCGGCGGCGCTATTGTGAACACGACGCGGTCGCCTTCGCGATTCCAGACGCCTTCGACGTTGGCCGCCTGGACTTCAAATGCATATTCGCCGCTGGGCAGGTTGCTGAAAAAGCGCGTCGTCTGACCGACCAGTTCCTGCCATTCCTCCTCCCAGCCGTTCAGCCTTATGCGATAGCGATTCTGCGTCGGGTTGATATACGACAGGGCCAGGAAGCTGAATTCCATGGAATTGTCCTGCCAGCCGAAATCCAACCGTTCCGCGTCGCGGCGCTCGAGGCCGATCATCCGGTCGCCCGCTCGCATCGAGATCAGGTGAACCGGCGGCGGCTGCGCCGCCGGCTGGATTTCCGCCGGATCAAAGACCAGCAAGCCGTTGTTGGTCCCCGCAGCCAGCCGGCCGTCGGCAAGTTCCGCCACCGCCTCCGGGTTGAACTCGGACTGCATCAGGCCTTCTCTGGCCGAAAACAGCCGGAACTTGCCGCGGGCGGTATCCAGGCGCGCCAGCCCGATGCTCATCAACAGCCACAAGTCGTCGCCGCGCGGCACCAGCGCCTGCACCCGACCGGCGGGCAGTCCGCTGCCGGCGGTAAAGCGCCGCTCGGCTGCGAGCATGGCGCCGTCGATACGAAACGACTCCAGTGTTGAATCCGCCGCCAGCCAGAGCCGGTCTCCCTGAAAGGCCATTGTCACCAGTGCGGCATCTTCCGCGCGCCAGGCTTCCACGAAAGCGCCGGCTGCGGTCTGGCGATAAACCGCATCTGCGCTCAGCAGCCACCAGTGCCCGTCGGGTCCGCGTCGCATGGTGCGCAGCGACGAATCGCCGATTCGACGATCGGGCGCGATCCCGGCACCGCCATCCCAGCGGTCGAGCACGTCGCCCGAGGAATTCAGCCGCAGCAAATAGGCATTCTCGCCGCCAAGCCAGAGATCGCCGTCATCGGCCGGTACCAGGAACTCGAAGTGGTCCTCTCCGTCGGTGCGACGCTCTATGATGGGCGTCGACTCGCCGGTGTCCAGATCGACGCGGATCAGACGCCGCCGATCCAGCGACCATGCCGCCTGTTCGGTAACGTGCAGCCCGACGATCTCGTTGCTCTGGGTGCCGGTGCGAATGCCGGAGCGCAGTACCGCCCCGCTGTCGGCATCCAGTCGCTGCACGCCATGATTGGCGCTGCCCACCCAGAGCGCGCCGTCCGGCCCGGCCGTGATGCTGGTCACGCGCTTGATTTCCGCCTCGCCCAGGCGCGGCATGATGGGGTGGAATCCGCGCCAGCCCGGCGGCAGGCGCGCAACGCCACGGCCGGTGGTCCCGATCCATACGTCGCCCTCGGCGCCGGACATCACGTCCGAGATCTGAACCCCCGACAGGTCGCCCTCGGCCGGCCCGAAATGGAGCGGTCGGGACTGGCCAGTGGTCGGATCGAACAGCATCAGCCCACGGCGCATACCGAGCCAGAGCTTGCCGTTACCGGCCGGCCGCGCGACGTTTACGGATTCTTCGAGCTTCCAGAACCGGATGATCTCCGCTGCCGCGTCGGCGGTCCCGCCGAGTTCGATCTGAAGCAGGCCGCCGCTGCCGGTAACGAACGCGCGATCGCCCGCCGAGAGAAGCATCGAAAGAAACATCGACATGCCGGAATCTTCCGCAGCCAGGACACGCTCGAAGCCGAACGGTTCGGCTGTGCGCACCCGCCAGACTCCGTCGCTCCTGAGCAACCAGAGACCGCAGGCCCCGTCACGGGTCAGTTGCAGGCCGAAACCCGAATCCGGCAAGCCGAATTGCCCCGGGGCGAAGTGGGTCGTCGCCGAGGTTTCCGGGTCGATCCGGACCAGGCCGTCGGTGGCATATGCACCCCAGACCGCGCCGTCGCAGGATTCGCTCAGCGACCAGACATAATTACCCTGCAGTGGCCCCTGGTCACGCACATTGGCCCAGTGTTCGATTACCTGCACGCCTCGGATGCGGACAATGCCCTGCTCCGATATCGCCGCCCACACATCGCCGTCGCCGGCCGCCATCAGGGTCAGGATGTTGTCCCCCGGCAAAGCACCGGGGCGGTCGGGATCGCGCCGCAGCACGTTGAGGCGCACGCCCTCGTGACGCACCAGACCGCCGCGGGTGCCGATCCAGACGTATCCGGCGCGATCGCGGACAACCGCTTCCACATCGGGATTGGGCAGACCCTCGGCGGTGCCAAGCCAGTCGACCACGGTAACCGACCGGGCGCTCGCTGTAGATATCGCCAGCGAGCACAACAGCATCAGGATGCCTGACCGGCACCAATTCAATGATTTACGCGAACGCCCCGAACCCATCGTTCGAGCATAGCTGATGGAGGCCGCTGTGCCAATGACGATCACCGGGCATCGGGATCCCGGCGGCAGGGCACGCCGGAAAACTCAGCCCACCTCGTCGCTCTCGTTAAAGTAGCGCGGCCGGTGAGTACGACGGGTTCAGGCCGTGATTCGATCGGCCAGTCGGGTAACGTTCGCAGGTTCAGCCAGTCGGTCCAGGCCCGACCGGAGGATGGCTTCGGCCGAATGGCCGTCCCGGGTGCTGGGACACTGGATGGAAAAACTGACCTTCATCTCTATGGTGCGGCCCGGAAAGTGCGCGGGGTTGCGCGCGAGGTGCTCGCGCAACCGTGCGCGAAGCTGCTTGGCACCAACCGCCGGCGTCGCCATCAGGAGCAGGCTGAAGACGGAATCGTCGCTGCGCCCAACGGTGTCCTCCACGCGCACTTCGCGCGCCAGCATCCGTTCCAGTTGGCGCATCATCGATTCGGCCCAGTTCAGGCCGTGACGAGAGGCGATCTTGTCGTAGTCGTCGAGCTTGGCGTGCAGAATCGAGAATTCCAGGGCATGGCGGTCGTGGAAACTGCCTATCTGTTCGAGGCGGTGAGTGAATTCGTCGCGCGTACTCACAATGTTGGCCAGGCGGGCGGAATGCGGAAGGCTATCGGTCTGGACCACAAGGCGCCTGAGGTATTCCTGCACCGGTTCAACCAGGTCTGCGCCGGAAAACGGCTTGGGGACCAGATCGCTGGCACCGACGTCGAGAGCCCGGCGCCGGCCGGCTCTTTCCTCGACGCTGGTCACCACCAGCACCGGCAGCGCCCGGATCCGGCCATGGTCGGCCTCGCGAATTCGTCGAATCAGCTCGATTCCATCGACTTCCGGCATCATCAGATCGGTAATCACCACCTTGATGGAATCGTCCTGCAGGAGAAGTTTCCAGGCCTGCTGGCCATCTTCGGCAAGAATGACGTCGAAGTGCTGGCTGAGAAATCGCTTGCCGGCAAAACGCATCAGCCGGGAATCGTCGACGAACAGGATTCTGGCGGCCGCGCCCTTGCGTGGTCTGCTGTCGTACATTCGAATGTCCTCCCGAACCGTTGTCGATTGCCGTTGCGCTCTGGATTGCGAGTTTACTCGAGCGCCCCGTGTAGTCATCGTCTTTGGAGACAGCGCAAATCGCAATCCGGTTGATCTCGACGCTACATCAAAAACCATACAATATGAATGCCACAATGAAAAAAAGCCTGTAAGCGCTTGATCTTGCGTAGGCCTGGAGCTCTCTTCAAGCAGTATTCAGCACACCGGTGACACGATTCGTCACATTAAGACCGATCCATACAGATAGAAATGACTGGATGCGAACATTCATGGCCGCCTCAGGCGTAGCAGCGACCGTACTCGCCGCATGGCTGTTCCGGGCCGACGGCGCGGCCGCCATCGCCATCTTCATCGCGGTGTTCTTCGGCTGCTACCCGGCCCGCCGGGCTTCGACACTCGACCCGGTCGAGGCGCTGCGATTCGAGTAAGAACGGAAGCTATTGTCGAATTGCCTCGAACTCGAAACGAAGCGCGACCTCGTCTCCGACCAGCTTGTTGCTGACTGCATAATCCATGCCCCAGCGGCTGCGCGATATCGTCGTGCGCGCCGAGACTCCCAAAGTTTCCTTGCCGTGGCCAAACGGATACTTGGCGCGCTTGTTGATGGTCACGTCAAGCTCGACCGGGTGCGTTGTGCCGAGCAGCGTCAGGTCGCCGGCGAGCGTGCCACCGTTGTCTTCGCCCGGCGTATAAGCGGTCGCCTCGAACACGACGTTCGGGTGGTCCTCGGCATCGAGAAAGTCGTCGCCACGCACATGCTCATCGCGCTTGTCGTGATCGGTGAACACGCTGGCGGCCTCGACCTCGACGCGACCCTCGCTCAGCTCGCGCGTTTCCGGGTCGTAGCGAAAACTGCCCTCGGCGTCCCGGAACAATCCGATCTGGTGCTGGTAGCCGATATGCTCGACTTCGAACGCGATCGAGAAGTGCTCGGGATCGATCTTCCAGTCCGCCGGCTCGGCGTGCGCCATGCCCACGCCGGCCAGCATTGCGGCCGACAAGGCCAGTGCCTTCGAATGCAGGGATGCTTTCAATGCTTGCATAAATACCTCCTGGTCTTTTCCTTGGTGTCCTTCGTGCACTGCTTTTGCTCTTTCGCTTTCGATCTTCCTGCGTCATGCGCAATCAGCGATGTTCAACCGCGCGATGCCGCCACAACCAAAGCGTATCGCGACCGAATGAATGAATCAGCGCCGCAAGCGACAGCGCCAGCGCCGACTGCACCAGCACCACCGGCAGCCACGGCAACAACGCGGCGGCCAGAACGATGCCCTGCGCCACGCACACGACCTTGCGCCAGATGCTGGCCGGCAATTCGCCCTTCAGCCACGGCAGCATTTGCCCACTCAGTATGAATGCGTAGCGCATGCCGCCAATGGCCAGTACCCAGATCCCGGCACGATCGGCCAGCACGACATTGATGCTCAGTACCAGAATCAGCAGCGCGTCGATTTCCATGTCGAATCGCGCGCCAAACCGGGTCGCGCCGTCGACCGCGCGGGCCAGCCAGCCGTCCAACCCGTCGAGCACGATGGCCGTGAGCGCCAGCGAGGCCAGGACCAAACCCTGCTGCTGCACGATCTCCGGCGCTACGAGCACGCCGCCGAGCGCGGCTACCAGCACCGCTCGAGCCAGCGTGACGCGGTTGGCCCAGCCGAAATCATCGCGCCGAAACCGTCCTGCCGTCCAGAAGCCGTATACCGTCACCGCCAGCACCAGGTATGCTGCTATCGATGCGCTCACCCAGCCCAGCGGAATCTCCAGCCAGGCATACAGAAATGCGGCCAGTGAGGCCGCGGCGGCCAGCCCGGCCACAAGATCCAGCATCATTGGCCAGGCGGCCTGCGACCTGTTCGGCGATTTCGACTGTACGTTGCGCATATCGAACCTGAACTCTGGAAACCGCAGCGAACCCCTGCTCGCCTGGAAAATTTCACGCGTGCACTCGGTGCTGCTAATGAATGACAATAACCCACCATGAGTGAACATTCACGAACCTCACGCGCTTTCTGGGCCACGGCACCGGGACGCGGCGAATTGCGCGAGCAGCCGCTTGCCGAGCCGGCCGCCGACGAGGTGGTGGTGCGCACCCGCTACAGCGGCATCAGCCGCGGCAGCGAATCGCTGGTGTTTTCCGGGCGCGTTCCGGAGACCGAGTTCGAACGGATGCGCGCCCCGTTCCAGCAAGGCGAGTTTCCTTTTCCTGTTTGCTATGGCTACGCCAGCGTCGGCGAAGTCGAGGCCGGCAGCGCCTCTCTGGTCGGCCAACCGGTGTTCTGCCTGCATCCGCACCAGGACCGCTACGTGGTCCGCTCGGAGGATGTAGTGCCCTTGCCAGCCGACGTACCAATGGCACGCGCGGTGCTCGCGGCCAATCTCGAAACCGCGCTGAACGCCGTCTGGGACGGCGCGGCCGGACCGGGCGACAGAATCGCCGTTGTCGGCGGCGGCGTGGTCGGGCTGCTGACCGGCGCACTGGCCGCCGCGATGCCCGGTTGTTCGGTGACGCTGGTCGATATTAATCCGCAGCGGCGCACGCCGGCCGAAGCGCTGGGCATGGCTTTTGCCAAACCCGAGAACGCGCCGGAAGACTGCGATCTGGTGTTCCACGCCAGCGGCCACGCCGAGGGCCTCGATACCGCGTTGCGCTGCGGGGGGCTGGAGGCCGGCGTTGTCGAAATGAGCTGGTATGGCGATTCGGTCGTGCCCCTGCCGCTGGGCGGAGCGTTCCACGCGCGCCGTCTTACCCTGCGCTCCAGCCAGGTGGGCCATGTGCCGCCGCTGCGCCAGCCCCGCTGGACCCGCAGGCGACGACTGGAGACGGCGCTTTCACTGCTTGCAGACAAGCGCTTCGACATCCTGATCAGTGGCGAGAGCGAATTCGAAGCCCTGCCGGATGTCATGCCGCGGCTGGCCTCGAGCGAGATCGACGCCCTGTGCCACCGGATTCATTACTGAAATCGCCTGAAAGCGCAATCGAAAACGCCAGGCTTACTGCGGGGAACCCGACCATGTATACGCTGACCGTACGAGACCACTTCATGATCGCCCACAGCTTCGCCGGCGAGCGTTTCGGCCCCGCGCGCAAGCTGCACGGCGCGACTTACGTCGTCGACGCCACCTTCGAACGCGCCGAACTGGACGCCGACGACCTGGTGGTCGATATTGGTCTCGCCTCGGAAGTGCTGGCCGGCATTCTGGCGCAATACAACTACGAAAACCTCGACGAAATCGCGCAGTTCGATGGTCGCAACACCACCACCGAATTTCTCGCCGGGGTCGTGCAGAAACAACTTGTCGAGGCGGCCCGAAACAACGAGCTCGGCCCGGACAGCGCCAGCCTGCAGCGCATTCGGGTTTCGCTGGGCGAGTCGCACGTGGCCTGGGCCAGCTTCGAAAGCCCGGTATGACCGGTAGCCGAAATCATCGTACGGTTGCCGGCGCGGACATCATCGATCGCCTGACCCTGATCGTTCCCGGGGATCCGGATCAGCCCACCGGCGGCTACCGCTACGACGCGCGGGTAGCGGCAGAACTTCGCCGGCTCGGCCTGGAGGTCGAGGTGATTGGGCTTGCGGGCCGTTTCCCCGACGCCGATGAACAGGCCCGCACGGCGCTGGACATGGCTTTGTGCGCCCTGCCCGACGGGCACGTCACGGTCATCGATGGACTCGCGCTGGGCGGGCTTCCGGAAGTCGCCAGTCGCCACGCCGAGCGGCTGCGGCTGGTCGCCCTGGTCCACCATCCACTGGCCGACGAAACCGGGATGGCGCCCGAACTCCATCAGCGCTTTCTGACCTCCGAGGCCGAGGCGCTGGCCGCATGCCGGCGGATCGTGACCACCAGCGAATTCACCGCGCGCCGGCTTGCAGATCTTGGCGTGCACTGCGATCGGATCCGCGTCGTGCCGCCGGGCGTCGATCCGGCCACGCCTCGCAAGCCAGGGGATTCGGCCATCCAACGACTGCTGTGCGTTGGCAGCCTGGTGCCGCGCAAGGGCCAGGATCTGCTGGTCGACGCGCTGGCCGGCCTCGAGGGCTTGCCGTGGCGGCTGAAGCTGGTCGGCGACCCCGAGCGCGATCCGGGATTCTCCGAGACCCTGCGCTCGAGCATCGACCGACACGGCCTCGGCGACCGTATCGAACTGAGCGGGGTACAGGACCCGGACGCGCTGGACGTGAGCTATCGCAATGCCGATTTGCTGGTCGTCCCGTCGCATTACGAGGGTTACGGCATGGTGGTCACGGAGGCGCTGGCGCGCGCCCTGCCGATGATAGCCACCATCGGCGGAGCATTGATCGATACCGTGCCGCAGGCCGCCGCACTTCGGGTGCCGGCAGGTGACACGGGCGCCCTGGCCGAGGCACTGCGCCGCTGGTTCAGCGACCCGGAACTGCGTGCCGAAAAGCGCGCCGGCGCCGAAAAGATCCGGTGCTCGCTCGCCGGGTGGACGACAACGGGCCGCCGCTTCGCCGACGCGTTGAGTCTCGACTTCGAGCCGCCGGTGACATGAGCGAACGTTACGAGTCCGACTGGCTTGAGCTGCGCAAAGCCGCCGACACGGCTGCGCGCGACTGCTCGCTTGCTGCCCGGGCGCGGCACTGGCTGGTCGGTCGGCCTACACCGTTTCGCATCGCCGACCTCGGCGCCGGCAGCGGCGCCAATCCGTGTTTCCTGGCTGGGCATCTGCCCGGCCCACAGCTCTGGCGACTGGTCGACCATGACCCGGAATTGCTGGAGCACGCCGGCGCGTGCATCGCCGAAACACGCGATGGGGACGGCACGCCGATTCGGTTCGAGGCATGCCGACAGGACCTGGCAGACCTGGACGCCGCGATTGCCGACGACACCGATCTGGCGACCGCTTCGGCGCTACTCGATCTGGCTTCCGCCGAGTGGATAGACGCGTTGGTCACGCGCTGTGCGCGCGTCGGGTGTGCGGCCTTGTGGACGATGACCGTCGACGGCAGGTGGCACTTTACCGGAACCGACGGCAACCGAATCCAGGACGCCGAAGACGCGGCGATGCTGTCGCTGGTACAGGCCCACCAGGCACGCGAAAAAGGTCTGGGCCGCGCGCTGGGCGGTGCGGCGCCGAAAGCGCTTCGTGCCGCTTTTGCCAGGCGCGGCTATAACATCGCCGAAGCGCCCAGCCCGTGGCGACTGCGACCGGGTGAGCAGCTGCCGCTGGCCCTCATGCTGCTCGACGGCTGGCGACGGGCCCTTCTCGAACAGGCACCGGCCGAGCACCGGAGAATAGAGACCTGGTGGCACGATCGCAGGGTGGGCATAGAGGCCGGCGAATTGGGCATCGAAGTCGGCCATATCGACCTGTATGCCGAGCCGTCGGCGTGATTCGGCGCACCCCGGTCGCGTCGCTTCGTGCCCTGGTCAGCCTGGGGTTGCTGGCCACCCTCGCACTCTGGCTGGATCCGGCCGCCATTGCCCGCCAGGTAAGCGAAGTCGACCCGGTCTGGCTGGCCGCCGCGCTGGCCCTGGGCACGCTGCAGTTCGCGCTGTCGGCCGAGCGCTGGCGAAGAACGGCGGCCCGGCTCGACATACCGCTCGGCAAACGCCGGGCGCTGACCGACTACTACATCGCCGGATTCGCCAACCAGGTACTTCCGGGCGGGGTGATCGGGGATGCCGGCCGGGCCTGGCGGCACTCCAGAACATCGGGTCGACCGGGCCCGGCCGTTCGTGCCGTGATTCTCGAACGCGCATCGGGGCAGTTGGTGCTGCTGCTGGCCCTTTTTGCCACGCTGGCCGTCACCGAGCCGGGAGCGCAGCTGCTGGCACGACTGGATACGCCGGCCGGCCCGGGCTGGATGGTCGCGACCCTGATCCTGATGTTGCCGGCTGCGGGGCTGTTCGCCGCCCGGCGGACCGGCCGCATGCCCGACTGGATTGCGTCGCTGGCCCAAGACGCGCATCGCGCGCTGCTGGCCCGCGACGCATGGCCGGCGCAGCTGACGCTTTCGGTCGCGGTGCTTGCCACCTATTGCGCCATGTTCGCCTGCGCCGGGCGCATGATCGGCACGGAGGTGCCGTCTGCAACGCTGGCGATGATCGCGCCGATCGTGCTGCTGGCCATGCTGCTGCCGATCTCGGTGGCCGGATGGGGCGTGCGCGAGGCGGCGGCGGCCGGTGTATGGGTGGTGCTCGGGTGGCCGGCGGCCGAAGGGGTTGCCGTCTCGGTCGCTTACGGTGCGCTGTGCCTGCTGGCCAGCCTGCCGGGCGCGGTCATTTCGGCGTTGATGCCGATTCGAGAGGCGGAAAGGACATCCTGAGCCAATATCACGACCATCGGCATTACAGCCATCACCATTACAACCTCACGTCGAACAACGTATCTTCATCCAGCGGGTAGCGGCGCATCTTCGGACGCGCCGCGTCGACCAGCCGGTCTATCGGCGGCAGGCTGAGCCCCGGGCGTCCCGAACCGATCAGCAGCGGCGCAACCAGCACGTGCAGCCGATCCAGCGCGCCTTCGGCGACAAAACGCGAAATCGTGCTCGCCCCACCCTCGACCAGCACACGGTGACAGCCGGCTGACGCGAGTGCAGCCAGCACATCGCTGGGCGCCACACCGTGCTCGGACTCGGGCAACGGCACGCGCTGAACGTGCACGGCGGGCGCGGGCAGATGCTCAAGGCGCGACGCACCAACCAGATGCAGCGTCGTCGGCGCGTCGGCTTCCGGCGCAAGCGGCGAAAAATCATCTGGCGCCCGACCCCGAGGGTCGAGAACTGCGCGCATTGGATTCGGCCCTGCCACGCGGCGTACGGTCAGCCGCGGGCGATCGGCCACCATGGTGCCGACACCCACCAGCACGCAGTCGACCAGCGCGCGCAGACGGTGCAGGTGATCCAGCGCGGCGTCGCCGTTGACGTAATGCGAATCGCCGCTCTCGGTGCAGATTCGCCCGTCCAGGCTCTGGCCGATCTGGCCGATCACGAACACGCCGTCTGCGGTCGCCAGGGGCATCAGGCATTCCAGCATGTCGGCCGCAGCCGGTTCTATCGACGCGCGATCGCGCAGAATCGCCTCGCTATCCGGCCCGCCGGCTGTCGTCGGCTCGCTGCGCCCCGCCGCCGCAAGGATCGCCTGCCAGGCTGTATCGATATCTGTTTTCATGGCGTTGATTGTCGCCTGATTGTGTCGACGTGGTGGCGATGTGGGTGTGTCGTTGTTTTTTTTACTGTGCCGGTTTTTTGAATGGTTGGGCACCGGGGGCCTGGTGCGGCGGCTTTTAAATTCAACTTCAATTTCAAAAGCCGTTTCGCCGCCAGCTGCGCTGGCTGATGCGAGTGGGGCGAAAGGAAGTTGGAGTTGCAGTTGCAGTCAAGAGCCGCCGCATCCGGCCCGGTGCCCTCATCACCGCGCCCCGAGCGTGCGCCAACGCTCCGGCCACGTTTCACGCATCCACGCCCGAAACTCGGTTATGTTGGACGAACTGTTCAAGCAATCGGAAAAAGCATGCAGCAATGCGAACGGGCGATGTTCGATCTGCGGCGCGGCGTCGCGATCGTCATCCGCGGCGACGGCGACGGGAGTGACGGTCAGGGCAACCGCATCGTGTTCCCGGTCGAGACCGGTACGGCGAAGTCGATGGACACTTTACGCGCCGCGACGTCGGGGCCGACCGGCTTGGTCATGGCGCCGCAGCGGCTGCGCATGCTGGGTGCGCCGGATGCGGCAGATTGCGCCTGCCTTCCGCTGGAACCGCCGCTGGACCTGGATGCCTGTCGGCGGATTGCCTACGGTCCGACCGCCGGAGACGAATATCCGGGGCTGGCGCTCGAGCCGCCTTCACGGGCCGACCGCGCCGCCGTCGCACTACTCAAGAGAGCCCTTCTGATCCCTGCGGCGGTCACAGCGCCGATCGATGAGCCCGCCATTCGCCGCCTGATCGAGAATCGAACCGCGCTGGACGTCTCGGTCGACGAGATCGACGCCTGCGTGGAGAACTCGGCCGGCAGGCTTCACCACGTCAGCGAGGCCGACGTGCCGCTCGAAGTGGCCGACAGGACCCGATTCATTCTCTTCCGCGAGCCCGACGGGCTGCGCGAACACGTCGCGCTGCAGATCGGCGATCCGGCCGACTGGCCTGACGCGGTGCCGGTCCGCCTGCACTCGGCCTGTCTCACCGGCGATCTGTTCGGCAGTCTGAGATGCGACTGTGGCGAGCAATTGCGCAACGGAGTCGCCCGCATCGCACAGGCCGGCGGCGGTGTGCTGCTATACCTGGCGCAGGAAGGCCGCGGCATCGGGCTGGCCAACAAGCTGCGCGCGTATGCGCTGCAGGATACCGGCGCCGACACCATCGATGCCGACGGTACGTTGGGCTTCTCGCCCGATGAAAGGCGATACCGGATGGCCGTGGACATGCTCGAGCACCTCGGCGTCAAGCGAATTCGCCTGCTCACCAACAACCCGCGCAAGCTTGCAGCCATCGAAGCCGGAGGCATAGAAGTGGTTGACCGCGAAGCCGTTTACGGACGGCTCAATGCGCACAACGAACGCTATCTGCGCGCGAAAGCGGACCGCTCGGGCCACCTGCTCGAAGAATGGTTGGGCGCCGAGTCCGAAAGCGATTGATGAACCTCTGAGCAAGCCTGCGCTGAATGGAGACTTGTTCAGAGGTCCCCTGGTCAATCCGGCGCCGGGGTAAAAGCTTCGATGCCCAGCGCGGCCGTTTCGCTCAATACCCGGGCGATCTTTTCGGCGTAGAACTCGACCAGGCGAGCGCCCTGCTCGGCGGTGGCCGCCGCGGCATTGCCGATCACGCCCTCGGGATTGAGGTCTTCCGACAGCCAGGCGAATGACGCCGGGCCTTCCGGGCCCAGCAGCCTGGTTCCTGAATCATCGATACTCGCGGCCCGGAAATCGGCAAGATGGTCGACATGCACCCGGTCAGGGGCAAGGTGCAACATCAGTGCCGTCTCCAGCCAACCCCCGTGGAATCCGCGTGCAAGTTCGACAACTTCGCCCCCCGGCGGCGAACCCAGCCGGGTATAGGTGCACTTGACCGCCAGCATGCCGAAACGGCGCCGAAGCGCTAGGCCGGCGATATCCATTGCCGCGCGGTTGCCGCCGTGGCCGTTGATCCAGACCAGCCGGCGCCCGCCGGCGCGCGCGATGTCACCGCCTATGGTTTCGAGCATGTGCGCAGCGGTTGCGGCATCGAATCCCAGCGTACCGGGAAACGACTTGTGCTCGTCGCTGGCGCCGATCGCCATGGGCGGCAGCAACACCACGTCCAGCGACGAACCCAGGCGCTCCAGTGCCGCATCGAGCAGCGCCTCGGAGATCACGCTATCGGTATCCAGCGGAAGGTGCGGCCCGTGCTGCTCGATCGCGCCGAGCGCCCCGACCACTACTGTCGTGTCGTCGATGTACCGCGCCAGCGCCGGTGAAGTGAAGTCCTGCCATTTCTTCATGAATCCAGTTTATCCCGGTATCGGCCGAAAGCGGTCGCACGAAGAGCCCAGCTTCTTTCAGTTTTTTTCGCTTGCCAGCCGCGCATACAGATCGCCCGATGCGACGCCGTCGGCGGCGCACGCCAGCCAATCCCGAACGTCGTCGGCGCGTCGCCATTCATTCCACTGGAATTCCCTCTTTTCACCCATGACCCAGTTGAATCGATAGTCGCCAAGCCGCTCAAGGCGATCCACGCAGGCCTGTGCCACGTCCAGCGCACCGGCGACGAACTCCACCGAGACCGCTTCCAGCGGTTGGCTGAGACCGGCCAGCACGTCGGCCTCGTGGCCCTCGACATCGATCTTGCAAAAGCGCGGCCGGCCATGGGTTTCGATCATTCGGTCCAGCGTGGTCACCCGCACTTCGACGCGACCCTCCCAGCGCACCCCGGCAAAACCCGGATTACGCGTGCCGATATCACGGGTCCAGCGCGCGTTCATCGACGACACGGTCGGCGTGGCCCGGCTCACCTGCAGTTCGCCCTTTCCCGATTCGGCGCCCACGGCTTGTTCAAGCACCTCGATCCGCTGTTT
>Ga0102929_1000614_pt1 | contig 21077 bp, 17 predicted proteins | sample SalPonR1_B_D2_MG_FD_78510 | JGI IMG/M metagenome (GOLD analysis project Ga0102929, IMG submission 78510) | Salt pond soil microbial communities from South San Francisco under conditions of wetland restoration - Salt Pond MetaG R1_B_D2_MG | ecosystem: Environmental > Aquatic > Marine > Intertidal... | reverse complement strand
TCGCTGGGTGACGTGGGCGATCTCGTGGGCCAGCACGCCGGCCAGCTCGCTCTCGTCCTCCGTCGCCTCGATCAGGCCCGTATGCACGCCGATGAAGCCGCCGGGCAGGGCGAATGCGTTGATGCTCGGGTCGTCGACGACGAAAAACTCGAAGTCCTGCTCGCCGTCGTTGGCGTGCGCCACCAGCCGGTGGCCGACGGCCTCGATATATTCGGTGATCTGGGGGTCGTCGACCACCGTGCCGCGGCGCCTGAGTTCGCGCATGATGGCGCGGCCGATGCGGGCTTCTTCCGACTTCGGCAGCATGGCATTGGCCGGGCTGCCGATGTCCGGCAGATCGTCGGCCGCCAGCAGGGGTCCGCCGCTCGCGAGTATCGCCGCGAGCGGCGCGAGCAGCAGCATTGTCCTGGCAGCCAGGGCGGCCAGTCTGCGGAGGTCGGCAAACATGGAATGTAAGACAATGGCCGGCATACTGCGTTCCCATTATACGCCGGCCGCCCGCGGCGGACCGTCAGGAAGTGTCAGCGGGAGATACGACGGGGCCCGGGCTTCAGGCGAGCTCCCTGGCCGCCTCCAGCACTTCCTCGGCGTGGCCCTTCACCTTCACCTTGCGCCATTCCCGGCGCAGTCTGCCCTTGTCGTCGATCAGGAAGGTGCTGCGCTCGATACCCATCACCTTGCGCCCGTACATGTTCTTCTCCTTGATCACGTCGAACTGGCTGCAGACCTTCTCCTCGGTATCGGACAGCAGGTCGAAGGGGAACTCGTGCTTGGCGCGGAATTTCTCGTGGGAGGCGATCGAGTCCCGTGAGAGTCCGAGGATGACCGTGTCGGCCCGCTTGAACTTGCCGTGCAGGTCGCGGAAGTCCTGGCCCTCGGTGGTGCATCCGGGCGTGGCGTCCTTCGGGTAGAAGTACAGCACGACGTTCTTGCCGCGCAGATCTTTCAGGCGGATGGTCTTGTCGCCCGTCGCGGGCAGCTTGAAGTCCTTGACCACCTTGCCGATCTCGGGTGCGCTCATCGGGGCTCCTCCTGAAACGGAATCGTAATCGTGCCGGGCGGCGCCGGCCTCAGGCTTTCACCGGTTCGAGTATGGCGTCCAGGTTGTACTGGTCGCACATCTCCATGAATTCTTCGCGTAGCTGGGCGATGTGGATGCGCTCCGGCACACTGACGTTCATTTGCACGGAGAACATGGGCGCGCCGGTATGGGCCGCCGCGTAGCTGCGGGTGCTGAGCTCGGCGATGTCGATGCCCCGGCTGGAGAAGAAGCGGGCGATATTGAACACCACCCCCTGCTGGTCGAGACAGACGACGTCCACGGCGTAGGGGAGGCTGTCGCGCTTCTCCGCGCGCTCCCGGGTCTGGCGCAGGGTGGCGGTGATCCCGTGCTGTTTCTCGAGCTTGCCGAGTTCGGTCTCCAGCCGGTTCACCGTGTGCCAGTTTCCGGAGACGAGCAGCAGCATGGCGAATTCCTGACCGAGCGTACTCATGCGGCTCTCGATGATGTTGCCGCCGCACTCGAGGATGGTCTCTGTCAGATCCTGAACCACGCCGGTTCGATCATTTCCGATAGCTGAAATAACAATAAGTTGGGACATTTTTCTCGAATAGATTGCGCGCCTGGCGCCGCTGACTGCTCGGCGCAGTGTACTGTGATTGTAGCGGCGTGCAAGCAATTGATTTGCCGCGCACTCTTGCCGCGGACCGGGCCCGGCCAGTACCATCGCCGGCTTGTTCACGCGGAGTAGTCCATGATCCAGGGCAGCCTGGTCGCGCTCGCGACGCCGTTCACCGATGCCGACGGGGTCGACTATGCGGCGCTCGAGCGCCTGATCGATTTCCATTGCGGGGCGGGGACGGACGGGCTGGTGATCGCCGGCACGACGGGCGAGTCCGCCACGCTCCTGAAAGAGGAGCATGCCGAGCTGGTGCGTCGCTCGGTGGAACTCGCGGACGGGCGCATCCGGATCCTGGCCGGTACCGGGTCCAACTCCACCCGCCAGACCCTCGCGCTGTCCCAGGCGGTGGACGGCGCCGGCATCGACGGGTTCCTGATGGTCGTTCCGTACTACAACAAGCCGACCCAGGAGGGCATGTTCCGCCACTTCTCGGCGGTGGCGGATGCGGTGAGCAAGCCGGTAATGCTCTATAACGTACCGGGCCGGACCTCGTCGGACCTGCTGCCGGAGACCGTGGCCAGGCTGGCGGCCCACGAGCGGATCTTCGGCATCAAGGACGCCACCGGCGACATCGGCCGGCTGCAGGCCATGCGCGCGGTCTGTCCGCCGCACTTCCGCTATTTCAGCGGCGACGACTTCACCAGCGCGGATTTCCTGCTCGGCGGCGGCCACGGCGTGGTGTCGGTGACGGCGAACGTGGCGCCGGCCCTGATGGCCGAGCTGTGCCGGGCGGCCGCGGCGGGAGACGAGCCGACGGTGCGCGAGATCGACGCGCGCCTGCAGCCGGTGAACAAGGCCATGTTCCTGGAGTCGAATCCCATCCCGGTGAAGTGGGCCCTGCATCGCATGGGCTTCATGGGTACGGGTATACGGCTGCCGCTGACGCCGCTGGACGCGCGCTTCCGGCAGCAGGTGGACGAGGCACTCACGGGCGCCGGCATAGCGCTGGGCGCGGAGACGAACGAATGAAACGACTGATCCTCTGGCCGGCGATGGCGGTGCTTCTCAGCGGCTGCTTTGGTCTCGGCCTGGGCAGCAACGATTGCAGCGAGGCCAAGCCTTACCAGGAGAGCCGGCTCACCGACCCGGTCAAGGTGCCGGAGGGTCTGAGCGGCCTCGACCAGCGCCGGGACCTGGAAGTACCGGTGGCCTCGACACCGCCCGGCGCGGGGGAGGGCCGCTGTCTGGAAGAGCCGCCGCCGTTTTCCCAGCGCATGGCCGAAACCCGCGACGGTGAAGAGGAAGATTGAACTGGCGGGGCCGCTGCAGTAATCTGCGCGCCCGCTTTAGCGCGGGACGAGAATTCCGGAGAGGTGGCCGAGTGGTCGAAGGCGCATGATTGGAATTCATGTATAGGGTAACCCCCTATCGAGGGTTCGAATCCCTCCCTCTCCGCCAACATCAGCAAAAAGGGCCCTCGGGGCCCTTTTTTTGATGTTTCTCGAATCGGGCTTCGATCCGAGGCCGGCGCGCCGTCAATCCATGAGCCTTCGATTCTCCTCGGCAACCTGCCCGAGCGCGGGCGCCGCGTCGAGCGTCGTCACCGGTACGAGCCGGCGGACCAGTTCGTGGAAGCGCCAGATGCCGCTCTCCTCCGAGGACAGCGGTCCGGGCCGGTAGCCGGTCGTCGCCAGGCCTTTCTGTACCCGTTCGCACAGGTCGCGATCCTCGTCGTTGATCGAACCGTTGATATCGAGATTCAGGTGACGGAGTTTCTGCTCCTCGCGGGTCGGGTTCGGGTGGCCGTAGAAGAGCGCGCGGACCAGGGTCTTGTCATGCCCCAGCGGCATGATCTGGAAAATGTCCAGCAGCTCGGGGTAGAGGTCGATACCCAGATTGCCGGAGAGGCCGAACTGCACCCAGCGATTGTGCAGATCCTCCGGGATTCGCTCGAAGGCGGCGGGAAACAGCTCCTGGTATCGGCGCTCGGCGTCGACGTTCGAGGGCTTGTCGCGGATGGCGAACACGCCGTAACTCAGGCCGCTGGTCAGTTCTTCGCCCTCGTCCGTGCTCTTCACCAGCCGGTTGAGACCGGGGTGCCCGACCGGGATATGGTAGTTCTCGAGGTAATTGTCCCAGGCCACCTTCCAGTTGCATTCCCAGACCTGGTGTACCGGTTCTGCGCAGGCCACGTAGGAACCGGTGTCGTACTGCTCGAAGTATTCTGCCGTGTGCGCGAACTGCTCGGCCACGCTCGGGCCGTCGCCACGGACGCGAACGAACAGGAGCCCGTGGAAATCCTCCAGCTGGATCTCGTGCAGCCCGAACTGCCCGCGGTCGATCGGGGCGAAGTTCTCTTCCCGGGGGATGCCGAGCAGGGAGCCGTCGAGTCCGTAGGTCCAGCCATGGTAGGGACATTTGACCACGCCACGGCAATGGCCCTTGCCCTCGAATATCCGCGAGGCCCGGTGCCGGCAGACATTGAGGAAAGCCCGTAGCCCGCCATCCTTGCCGCGCAGCACCACCGCACTATCGCGGCCGAGATCGACCGTCACGTAGTCGCCGGGCTCCGGTACTTCGTTCCGATGGCCCGCCAGCTGCCAGCGGCGCAGGAAAAACGCGTCGTACTCCAGATCGAGGACCTCGGGGTTCAGATAGGTCCAGGGCGCCAGCGGTGTGCCGACTTTTTCGGGGTTGCGCAGGGGCCTGATATCTGCGGATTTTGTCGCCATTTCCTCTCCCTTTCCGTCTCGATTCTAGCGCAGGCGGGCGGATGGCGGCGAATCAGACTGCGGCGTTGCCGGTTTGCGTGGTGAAGAGAACGGTCCGGGCGTCCGCGACCTGCGATCTGGATACCGGAGTCTGTTTCCGCTTGTGGGACAAGAGCGAATCCTCTATTTTCTAAAAGCACATCGATCAGATGCGAGCTCATGCTCATACGGGGACCCTACAAGAAAGTACTCGACTGGTGGCCGCCCCCCGCGGCCCGCTGGCTCGTCCAGCGATAACGTCACGGCGCAATCCCCCGAATGTCCAGGGGGCTTGCCGCCCGTCCAGAACAGTCGTACTGATCCCGGGGGTTCCTCAATGCCATTGGAAATCAATCGCGAAGTCTTCATTACCTGTGCGGTCACGGGCTCCGGCGGCACACAGGACAAGTCACCGCATGTGCCGCGGTCGCCGAAAGAGATTGCCGACAGCGCCATCGAGGCGGCAAGGGCCGGCGCTGCGATTGTGCACTGTCACGTGCGCGAGCCGGAGACCGGCAGGCCGTCACGTCGCGTCGACCTGTATCGCGAGGTCACCGAGCGCATACGTGAAGCGGACACCGACGTCGTAATCAACCTGACTGCCGGAATGGGCGGCGACCTGGTGCTCGGTTCTCCGGACGCGCCGTTGCCGCTCTCCGGCGCCGCTACCGACATGGCCTCCGCAGAGGAACGCGTCGAGCACGTCGCCGAGTGCCGCCCGGAGATCTGCACGCTGGACTGCGGCACGATGAACTTTGCCGAGGCCGACTACGTGATGACGAATACGCCCGGCATGCTGCGGGCCATGGGCACGCTGATGACGGAACTCGGCGTGCGCGTCGAGATCGAGGCCTTCGATACCGGGCACCTCTGGCTCGCGAAGCAGCTTGCCGCCGAGGGCATCATCGAGGGGCCGCATCTGGTGCAGCTCTGCATGGGTATTCCGTGGGGTGCGCCCGACGATCTGCATACCTTCATGGCCATGGTCAGCAACGTGCCTTCCGACTGGCACTTCTCCGCCTTTTCGCTCGGGCGCAACGAGATGCCCTACGTGGCGGCGGCAGTGCTGGCAGGCGGCAACGTCCGGGTCGGGCTGGAAGACAACCTCTACCTCCGCAAGGGCGAGCTGGCGACCAACGCCCAGCTCGTGGAGAAGGCCGTGAGGATCATCGAGGATCTCGGCGCGACCGTGATGACCCCAGAGTCCGTCCGCAGCAAACTGGAGCTCACGAAGCGGGCACCCCGATGAGTGCCGCGACAGACGGGCGCCGCAAGGCTGCCCTGCTGGGCGGCGGCGTCATCGGCGGCGGCTGGGCGGCCCGGTTCCTGCTGCACGGCTGGGACGTCGCCGTCTTCGACCCGCATCCCGAAGCCGGGAAGCGGCTTGCCGACGTGCTTGCCAACGCGCGCCGTTCCCTGCCGGCACTGGCCGATGCGCCCCTGCCTGCGGAGGGCGAGCTCACCGTCTGTGCGCAGGTCGCCGATGCGGTCGTCGATGCGGACTGGATCCAGGAAAGCGTGCCGGAAGACCTCGCGCTCAAACACCAGGTCATCGCCGAGGTGCAGGCGGCTGCGCCGCCGGATGCGGTGCTCGGTTCGTCCACCTCCGGCTTCAAACCGAGCGAACTCCAGCAGGGGGCGGCGGATGCCGGGCGCATCCTGGTGGCGCATCCGTTCAATCCGGTTTACCTGCTGCCGCTCGTCGAGGTGGTCGCCAGCCCGGAAAGCGACGATGCCGTCGTCACCGGCGCGATGGAGCTGCTGACCTCGATCGGCATGCAGCCGCTCAGGGTGCGGCGCGAGATCGACGCGCACATCGCGGACCGGCTCCTCGAGTCCGTCTGGCGCGAGGCGCTGTGGCTGGTCCGGGACGACGTCGCAACGACGGCCGAGGTGGACGATGCGATCCGGATGGGTTTCGGCCTGCGCTGGGCGCAGATGGGACTCTTCGAGACCTACCGGCTGGCCGGGGGCGAGGAGGGCATGGCGCACTTCATCCGCCAGTTCGGCCCCGCGCTCAAGTGGCCCTGGACCCGATTGATGGACGTGCCGGAGCTCGACGAGGCGCTGGTCGCGAAGATTGCCGGGCAGTCCGATGCGCAGTCGGGGGCCCACAGTATCCGCGAACTGGAGGCGATCCGGGATCGCAACCTGGTGGGCATCCTGCGCACCCTGAAGGATCGTGACTGGGGCGCCGGCCGAACGCTGAATGCCCACGATCGCCACCTGCGGGAAACGACGGCCGCCGCGTGTGCGCAGACCGACGGGCAGGGACCGCTCGCGTTGCTGGAACTCTCCGTGCTGCCCGCCTGGATCGATTACAACGGGCACATGACCGAGTACCGCTACGTCCAGGTCTTCAGCGACAGCTGCGAGGCCCTGTTGCGGCGCGTCGGCATGCACGATGAGTACGTTACCGCGGGCTCGAGCTGGTATACGGCCGAGACGCACAACCAGTACTTCGACGAGGTGGGCGCAGGCGCGGCTATGTACACGACCGCACAGGTGCTGGCGACCGACGGCAAGCGGCTGCATGTCTTCTACCGCCTCCATGCCGCCGGCGACGACCGCCTGCTCGCGACACTCGAGGCCATGTACCTGCACGTCAATACGGCGAGCGGCAGGGTCGAGAAAGCGGCTGACGCCGCTACGGCCGCCCTGCGGGAACTGGCGGAAGCGCATGCTTCGCTGCCCGTACCCGAGTCGGCAGGCCGCAGCGTGGGCCAGCGTAACTGACGGGTTTGATGATATGAATTTCGAACTGACCGAAGAACAGCAGATGATCGTCGATACGACCCGTGCGTTCGTCGAAAACGAACTCTATCCGCACGAGGCGGAGATCGAACGCACCGGTCATCTCGACATGGACCTCGTCCGGGAGATCCAGCAGAAGGCGATCGAGACGGGACTCTATGCCGCCAACATCCCCGAGGAATTCGGCGGTGCCGGCCTCGACACACTGACCTGGCTGCTCTACGAGAAGGAACTCGGCCGGACGAACTATGCGCTGCACTGGACGGCCGTGGCACGCCCCTCGAACATCCTCTGCGCCGGCACGCCGGAGCAGCGGGAGAAGTACCTGAAGCCCTGCGTGGCGGGGGAGAAATGGGACTGTCTCGCGATGACCGAGCCCGGTGCGGGCTCCGACCTGCGCGGCATGAAGGCGACGGCGAAGCGCGACGGCGACGACTGGATCCTGAACGGGACCAAGCACTTCATCTCCCACGCCGACATCGCCGGGTTCTCCATCGTCTTCATGAAGACCGGCGAGGAAGACAGCCCGCGCGGCAGGCGCGCGCTGATCACGGCCTTTTTCGTCGACAAGGGCACGACCGGCTTCACGGTGCGCGACGGCTATCGCAATGTCTCCCACCGCGGTTACACCAACGCGATCCTCGAATTCGACAACTGCCGGATCCCGGCGGAAAACGTGCTGGGCGAGGTGCACGAGGGCTTCCAGGTAGCCAACACCTGGCTCGGCGCGACCCGGCTGCAGGTGGGCGCCACCTGTCTGGGGCGGGCTGAGAGGGCTTTCGTCCACTCCGTCGAATACGCCTCGCAGCGGGAGCAGTTCGGACAGCCCATCGGCAAGTTCCAGGGCATCTCGTTCAAGCTCGCCGACATGGCGACCGAGATGAAGGCGGCCGAGCTGATGATCCTCGAGGCGGGCTGGAAATACGACCAGGGCACCGTGACCGATGCCGACATGGCCATGGCGAAGCTGAAGGCCACCGAGATGCTGGCGTTCGTCGCGGACGAGGCGATACAGATCCACGGCGGCATGGGCCTGATGGAAGAGCTGCCGCTGGAGCGCATCTGGCGGGATGCGCGCCTGGAGCGCATCTGGGAGGGCACCTCCGAGATACAGCGCCACATCATCAGCCGCGCGCTGCTGCGGCCACTCGAGACGAAAAAGGACGGGTGATCATGAGCAAAGAAGACGTCAGGACACGGACCGACGGCGGGGTACTCGAGGTCATCGTCGACCGGCCGAAAGCGAACGCCATCGACCGCGCGACCAGCGTCGCGATGGGAGAGATATTTGCGGACTTCCGCGACGACCCGGGCCTCCGGGTCGCCATTATCTCGGGCGGAGGCGAGAAGTTCTTCTCCGCGGGCTGGGACCTGAAGGCGGCCGCTTCCGGTGAAGCCGCCGACGGCACGTACGGGATCGGCGGATTCGGCGGCATGCAGGAGCTCGAGAATTTCAACAAGCCGGTGATCGCGGCGATCAACGGCATCTGCTGCGGCGGCGGCCTGGAGATTGCGCTCTGCACCGACATCATCCTCGCGGCAGACCATGCGACGTTCGCGCTGCCGGAGATCCGCTCCGGCACCGTGGCCGATGCGGCGTCGATCAAGCTGCCGAAACGTATCCCCTATCACATCGCGATGGAGATGCTGCTGACCGGGCGCTGGCTGGAGGCCGAGGAAGCTCATCGCTGGGGTTTCGTCAACGAGGTGGTGCCTGCCGACCAGCTGATGGAGCGTGCCTGGGAGGTCGCCCGGGTGATCGAGGCCGGCCCGCCGCTGGTCTACGCGGCCATCAAGGAAGTGGTGCGCGAAGCGGAAGACATGAAGTTCCACGACGCCCTGCGCAAGATTGTGAACAGCCGGTTTCCGACCGTGAAGACCCTGTATTCGAGCGAGGACCAGCTCGAGGGTGCCCGCGCTTTCGCCGAGAAGCGCGACCCGGTCTGGAAGGGCCGCTAGGGGACGAACGTCCGTGAGTAACGCCGAGGCGCTCAGGCGTCTGTTGAGTCCCCGGTCGGTGGCCGTCATCGGCGGCGACAGCGCGGCGGAGGTCGTCCGCCAGTGCCGCAAGATCGGCTATACCGGCGAGCTGTGGGCATTGAACCCCCGGCGGGAGGAGCTCGCGGGCGTCGCCTGCGTGCCGAGCGTGGCCGACCTGCCGGGCGTGCCGGACGCGAGCTTCGTCGCCGCACCGCCGGAGGCCACCCTCGACATCGTCCGGGACCTCGCGGCCGCCGGAGCGCCCGGTGCGGTCTGTTTTGCGGCGGGATTCGCCGAAACCGGCGCGCTCGGAGCCGGGCTGCAGCGGGAGCTCCGGGAAGCGGCCGGCGACATGGCGATCGTCGGTCCGAACTGCCACGGCTACCTCAACTACCTGGACGGTGTCGCGCTGTGGCCGGACCAGTACGGCGGCCGCCGCTGCGAGCGGGGCGTTGCTCTGATTGCGCAGAGCGGCAATATCGCCATGAACCTGACGATGCAGCGCCGCGGCGTCGACTTCTCCTACGTCATCTCGGCAGGAAACAACAGCGCGCTCGGCATGCACGACTACATCGATGCCCTGCTCGAGGACGAGCGGGTCACGGCCATCGGCCTGCATGTCGAGGGGCTGAACGATATCCCGGCCTTCTCCAGGGCAGCGATACGCGCGCTCGGGAAGGGTGTACCGATTATCGCCTTCAAGGCGGGCCGCTCGGCACGCGGCGCCGAGATCACGATGAGCCACACCGGTTCACTGGCCGGTTCCGACGAACTCTACACGGCATTGTTCACGCGGCTCGGCATCGCCCGCTGCCACACGGTGTCCCAGTTCCTCGAGACGATGAAGTTCCTGTCGCAGTGCGGGCCGCTGCCCGGCGCCACCATAGCTTCGCTCAGCTGCTCGGGCGGCGACGCGACGATCGTTGCCGACAACGCCGAACGGCTCGGCGTCTCCATGCCGCCATTCTCCGGTGAGAGTGCGAAACGCCTGCAGGAGTTGCTCGGGCCGAACGTCAGCGTTTCGAATCCGCTGGATTATCACCTCTACGTCTGGGGCGATATCGACAGGCTGACCCGCTGCTTTACCGACGTGCTCGGCAACGATTACGCCTGCTCGCTGCTGGTACTCGATTACCCGCCCGGCGAGGAGAACGACGACGCCAACTGGCAGGTCGCGGAGCGGGCGCTGCAGGCGGCGGTCGAAGCGACCGGCTGCCGAGCCGTCGTCGTATCGTCATTGCCGGAAACGATGTCCGACACCGTCCGCGAGCGCCTCAAAGATGCCGGTCTGACGCCGATGCAGGGTATCGAGGATTGCCTGTTCGCCATCCGGGCGGCGGCGGACGTCGGCGCGGCACAACGTGGGCCGGGCCGGGTGGTGCCCGTGGCGGCTACGCCCGCCCGCCGCGGGGAGGCCGTCCTGCTCGACGAGTGGCAAAGCAAGCAGGAGCTGGATGCGGCCGGTATCCGTGTGCCGAAAGGGCGGGTCTGCATCCCGGTCGAAGTCGCCGAAGCGGCGGCCGCGATCGGCTACCCGGTCGTCCTCAAGGGTATTGCCGAGGGGCTGGCGCACAAGAGCGAGACCGGTGCCGTCGTGGTCGGCATCGAGACCGAGGCCGAGTTGCTGGGCGCCGCAGGAAAGCTGGCGGGAAAGTTCGAGCGCCTGCTCGTCGAGGAGATGGCGGGCCCGAGCATTGCCGAACTGATCGTCGGCTTCAGCCGGGACCCGGACTTCGGGCTGACGATGCTGATCGGCAGCGGCGGGGTCAACGTGGAACTCTTGCGCGACACGGTCGCGCTGCTGTTGCCGGTGACACGGGAAGATATTGCCGCGGCGATCGGCCGCCTGAAGGTGTCTGCGCTCGTTGCGGGGTATCGCGGCGGGATCGCCGGCGATCTCGAAGCGCTCATCGATGCCGCGGACCGGCTGGCAGCGTATGCCGTCGCCAACGCGGGCCGGATCCATGAGCTGGACGTGAACCCGCTGATCGTTACCCCGACAGGGGCCATCGCCGCCGATGGGTTGATCAGGATTATCGAAAGCCGGTAGAACCGGAAGCGCGGGGTGTAGCGCTTCCTGTTGTTGCTGTAGCCGATCCCCACCGATAGAGTCGTGGTTGCCATAGAGCCGGCGGGGCAGCATGCGCGGAGCGAGCCGCGCCGGAAGCCGGCGCCGCCGGGAATGTCGGGCGACTGTCTCGCGGAGGCACCATGAGCATGCGTTCGAGTACAGGGTTCGCGCTCTTGGGCGCGGCGCTGGTCGCGATCAGCTACGGCCTGGCGCGCTTCGCCTTCGGGCTGTTCGTTCCTCCGATCCGCGCCGAACTGTCGCTCACGCCCTACGTGATCGGCATCATCGGCGCGCTGCCGCTGATCAGTTTCCTGCTGGCCACGCTCGTCGCGCCGTTCATCGCCAACCGTCTCGGGGCGCGCCATACCGCGGTGCTGTCGGGCCTGTTCGGCGTCGGTGGGCTGACGCTGATCAGCCTGGCGTCCGGGCCGGTCTCGCTCGGCGGCGGTGTTTTCGCCTGCGGTATCTGCACCGGGCTGATGATGCCGGCGCTCACCGCTGCCATGCGGGCAGTGGTCAGGCGCAGGCAGCACGGGCGCGTCAGCGCGGTGATGAACGCCGGGACCAGCGTCGGGGTGGCGGTGGCCGTGCCGACGGTGCTGTTCATGTCGGGGGCCTGGCGTTTTGCCTACGCCTCCTTCGCCGTCCTGGCCGCTGCAGGCGTCGTGGCCGCGTGGCGCTTCATCCCCGCGGCATCGCCCATCGTGCCGGCCAACGCCGCGCCGCCTCCGCCCATCAGCAAGCTGCAGTGGTCACGCCTGTTCGAGCTATCCCTGTTTGCATTCGTCATGGGATTCATCGCGTCGGCGTACTGGATCTTCGCGCCCGACCTGGTGGTCACCCTCGGCGCGCTGCCGTCCGGCGCAGCCGGATGGCTGTGGCTCGCGGTCGGCATAGCGGGCCTGGGCGGCGCCGTGGTCGCCGACCTGGCAGACCGCAACAATCCGCCGATCACCCACGCATTGATGCTGATGATGCTGTCAGCGAGCCTCGCGCTCCTGGCCGCCAGTCCCGGTAGCGTGGTGCTCGCGACGTTCTCGGCGCTGGTCTTCGGCCTGGCCTACATGAGTCTGACTGGGCTGTACCTGATGACCGGCATCCGCCTGTTGCCGGGTCGGCTCGCGATGGGACCGGTGCTGCCGTTCATCGCTGTTGCGCTCGGACAGGCGGCCGGCTCGCCCGCGGTTGGCGCGCTGGTGGCCGATATCGGCTATGCCGATGCGTTTGCCCTGCTGTCGGCAATTGGTATAACGGCGGCGATCCTGTCGCCGTTTTACCCGGGTCACATCGAGCCCGAGCCGGACGAGGAAGCCGAGGAGCAGGAAACCGGCCTTCAGGCGGCATTCGATCAACAGCTGCAGGACGCGGAGGGCGAACCGTTCAGGTACGGCACGGAAGCCGCCAAAGACGAGTAGGGGCTGCGGGCAACTGCACAGAAAAAGGCCGGGAGATTGCTCTCCCGGCCGGAATGGTCTTCTTGTTGTCAGAGGTTAGGGAGTGGGCCTTGCGGCCCACCCCGTTCACCTTCGTTTACCGAACAGCGTCGATGATCGTCTCGCGACCCTCAGGCAATTCCTGCGGGGTCCAGCTGTTCTGGTACGCATGCGCCTTGATAGCGGCCTCGATCGAGGGATCGCCACTGCGATGGCAGGTCACGCACGAGGACGTCTGGGCACCCTCGAGCACGTCGTTGACCTGGTCGCCGAACGGCGGTTCTCCCGTCTCGATGGTCGAAGCCATCGCGTCGAGTGCGCTCGGCAGGACCGCGAAGCCGTCAACGTGGCAGGCACCACACTGGTTCAGCGCGCGCGGATAGGTCGGGCTGTGGAACGTATGGTTCTGAAGCACCGGGTTACCCGTGCCGTCGTCCGAACCGAAGACCGGCAGATCACTGCCAGCACCCGGCCAGTTGAACAGCTGCGACTCGTCGCCGGCCCAGGCGTAGATGCCACGACCGCGGTAGATCACGATCGGTGCAGTCGTCTCGCCGGCCGAGTGGACCGCATGCAGCATTTCCTTCATGCCGAAGTTCTGCCCGGCAAGGCCGTCGTACGCCTCAGAGGCATCCACATCGAAGGTATCGACGCGGACGTACTGGTCGTTGGCAGCCGTGTTGTGGCAGAGGTAGCACATGTCGACGTTGTCGACACGGTTGCCACCATGCTGGTACATCGAACCGACGTGGCACTGCAGGCATTCGCCGGAGTCGACCACGGCACGACGTGCCGGCGCCGGTGCACCGTCACCCACCGTCCAGTCGTAGGTCGGCGTGAAGGCACGAACCGGCATGAGGTCACCGAATTCCGCGTCGAGTTCCGCTACGCGGTCATCGTTTTCCGGCACGACGATCGGTACGCGAGGCTTGCCCTGGATGGCCACACGGCCATACATGGCATCGGTTGCTTCGACCGGAACCACGGTGGTCGCGACGCCGCCGGAGCAGGTCGTGTTGTCGACCGTAACGCCGGGCGAGCTGCCGGGCTGGCCGGCACGATCCGGGTTGGTGCCGAGGATGTAGTCGCCGCCCTGCGCGTAGTTACGCAGGATGCTCAGGTTGCCGTTACCGTCGGCGAAGAACACCGGGGCACCCGGGCCTGCCGTGGCGTTGCACGGGTCGACGCCAACGCCGTCGTAGCTGGCCGTCCACGAGATCGCCAGTTCAACACCGTCGTCGACGACATCGGTGATCTGCCAATCGATCTTCGCGCCTTCGTCCACGGAAGTGTCGGCGCCAGCGAAGATGATGCCGTCACGTTCCGTTATCAGGCCGTCGTGGTAGTAGGCTACGTCCGCGCCCGCGGTGCCGCCGTTATGGCACTGTCCGCAGTCGGCCGTCTCCGGATCCGGGATCGTCAGGTGGAACTCGAGGCCACCTTCGAAGGCGAAGCCGTCGATGCCGCCGTGGCAGCTGAAGCAGTTCGCCCCGTTGACCGCCATGCCGTTCGCAGCCTCGAGCGCGGAGACGCCCGCTGCCGGGACGACATTGCTGTCGCTGTGGCAGACGCTGCAGTTCGTCATGTAGGTCGGATAGGTGACGTCATACACGGTGTCGCGCCGCGACACGAACTCGCCATCCGGGAAGTTGTGCGAGTTGTGGATGCCGTGGATGATCTCGGCCAGCTGGCCGTACGAGGGCCGGTCGTCTTCCGGTGTCGCCGGGTCATCGCGGGTATGGCAGACCACGCAGGCATCGACGGTCATCGGCGCCGAGTAGTGGCCGCCACGATTGTCAGGCGCGAAGCGGCCGACTTCACCGCTATCGCCATGGCAGTCGACGCACGACTGGTTGCTGGCGAGCCCGGCAAGCGCGATGGCGTCCGGATAGTCGCCATAGGCCACGAGTTCGAGTTCTTCCGCGCCGAACTGGAGGATTGCCAGGAAGCGGGAATTCGGGCTCGCGGTCAGGCATTGTGCAACGGCATCGAGCAGGACGATCGAGTAACCGCCTGCGCCGTCGCTGGTGAATGTGCCGGGCGGGACCGGATCGCTGCGGCCCTTGAAGGTGAATCGGTCCGTGCCGTCACCGCAGTAGGAACGGTAATACTGGGCACCAACCGCCGGTGCACCGTCGACAGCCAGAGTGAAGTCCAGCGTCACGTCGGTGCCGTCGTCGCTAATCAACAGGTTGTCGAACGTGCCCAGGCCAAAAACGATGTGGTTTTCCGTTGCGTCGGCGTAAGCCCCGGCACCGTGACACACAGAGCAGGATTCGACGGGAGTGATAGCTGCGTCGTCACCCGAAGGGCCTTCAGGCCCGGCGGGTCCGGTGGGTCCTTCGGGACCCGGCGGGCCGGCGGCGCCAGGCGAACCGTCGTCGCCATCGCAGCCGGCTAATCCAAGAAAGGCAGCAAGCATTACGGTTGCCACCAGTTTCCAGTTTGCTTTCATTGTTGTCTCCAAAGGAAGTCAGGGCGCGACCCCATACAAGCGCGCATCCCGTATTGCTCCCTCCGAAGACCCCAATCGGAATGCTCACAGCGAATTTTGAATACATGGATCCGTGTATCCAATCAGGATAAGTACGCAGCTGAAATTCTCGCGGCAACAGTGGCTTAAGGTCATTGGGAATTATTCGCATCCGGCGCGGGTTTCGCGAGTCTCCTGAATAGTGCGACGAGCAGAAAGAGAGTCGAGGGCTGCGTCCGGACATCGATGCGCCAGGCTTCCGCGCACTAGGGGTTGTCCCGAGTGCCTGCGGCGGCTGCCATGCCGGTAATATGCTGCGACGGCCGCGGGCTTTGCGCCCGTCGCGACGGGCGCGGCGCGGGACATCCAACCTGGCCAGAGGGCTCATACGGATGGTTTGGACCCTGAGCAACAGGCTGCTCTTCACAGCGATCATCATCTCGGGCGCCTCGGCGCTGATCTACCAGCTGATCTGGGTCCGCCTGCTGGGACTCGTCTTCGGGGTCAGCAGCTTCGCGGTTGCCACCGTGGTTGCCGTGTTCCTGCTGGGCCTGGGCCTGGGCAGCTATTTCTTCGGCAAGTGGTCGGAGCGGGCCCGCGACCCGCTGCGGATCTACGTCTACGTGGAGGTGGGGATCGCCGCGACCTCGCTGCTCGCTTTCCTGGTGATCGAGACGCTGCCCGTCTACCGCTATCTCTACGAATACGCCTACAACAATCTCGGCTTCTACGGCCTCTCGGTCGCGCGGCTCCTGCTCTCGACTCTGGTGCTGCTGCCGCCGGTGTTTCTCATCGGCGGCACCATGCCGCTGCTGGCAAAATATTTTCTGCGCAACCCGGATCAGCTCGGCTCCAGCTTCAGCAGGCTCTATTACCTCAACACGCTCGGCGCCGCCGCCGGCGTCCTGCTGACCGGCTTCTTGCTGGTGCGCTGGTTCGGCGTGACGGGCACGCTGCTGATCGCCATCGCCGGCAACCTGCTGACCGCCCTGATCGTCGCCCTGAGCAAGCGGGGCGCGCAGGAGCTGGAGCCGGCTGGCAGCGACAAGGCACCGTACTCCTACATGCTGGTATTCCTGTTTCTCACCGGCTTCATCGCGCTGGGGTACGAGATGCTGTGGGTGCGCATCCTGTCGACCTACGGGCTGTCGACCTCGCAGGCCTTCGCGCTCATCCTCGCCGGTTTCCTGCTCGGCTTCGCGGTGGGGGCGGGGATCGTGGCGCGGACCGTCGATCGGCGGCGCGATCTCGAGTCCTGGTTCAGCGCTGTGTCGATCGTGACGGCCTTCAGCGGTGCCCTCGTGCTGCTTATTTTTCGGCAGTTCGAGCAGCTGACCATCCTTCTGGCAGACACGATGCCGGCCGGCCAGCTGACGCTGGGCATGGGCCTGGCCTTCACGGTCTCGTTCATTCCGGCCGTGTTCATGGGCATCCTGTTCCCGCTGGGCGTGTGCATTTATGCCCGGGACGTGGACCGGATCGGGGCGAAGGCAGGCGCCACCCTCTTCTCCAACACACTCGGTTGCGTCCTCGGCAGCCTGCTGACGGGCTTTGTGTTCATTCCCTTCGTGGGCATGTGGAACACCACTCTCATCCTCGTCAATCTCAGCCTGCTGATCGCCCTGGCCTTCCTGCTGCGCAGCGGCCGCTCCGCCCCGCTGCAATGGGTCTCCCTGCTGGTAGTCGCCGCCGTTGCCAACGTGCTGGTCTTCGCCGACAGCAAGTCCTTCCACGCCGAACTCAGGGGCCGCGACCTGCGGACCGCGGCCGAGGGTTTCGACGTCATCTATTACGCGGAAGGCCTGTCTGGCACGGTCACGGCCGTCGAGCGAGACGGCTACCGCGGCCTGTTCGTGGACGGCCAGAACGTTTCCGGGACCGACGTCGTGCTGCTCGCCGACTCGAAGATGCTGGCCCACGTGCCGTTGCTGTTGGCCGAGGATCCGGCGGTGGCGCTGACCGTGGGCTACGGCACCGGGACCACCTCGGGCAGCATGCTGCTGCACGACGTCGAGGTCCATGCCGTCGAGATCGAGCAGAAGATCATCGACGCGGCGCCGTTGTTCGGCAACGTCAACCACCATTCCTATGCGGACCCTGACCTCAAGCTGGTCCTGGACGACGCCCGCAACTACATTGCCGCCACCGACCAGGCGTTCTGCGCCATCGCGACCGACGTGACCAACCTCAAGTACAAGCGCAACCCCTACCTCTACACGCGCGAGTATTTCGAGATCATGCGCGGCGCCCTGACAGCGGAGGGCGTCGCCGCCGCCTGGCTGCCGGTCGGCGGCCTGTCCTTCGAGGACCTGCGCATCCTGATCGCCACCTTCGACGACGTCTTCCCGCACACCACGGCCTGGTATTTCACCCAGTTTCCGACCCACTTCATCATCCTGGTCGGGACGCCGGAGCCGACCCTGGTCAACCTCCCGGAGCTCCGGGAGCGGATGCTGGCGGTCGAGCGCGACCTCGCCAGCCTCGGCGTGGACAATGTCTACGAGCTCGCCAGCATGTTGCTGCTGGGCGAGAGTGACGTGGACGCGCTGGTTGCCGGCGCGCCGTTGCACACCGACAATCGGCCGATCCTCGAGTACTCCGACATGGCTCTCTACAACGTGGAGGACGTAGCGCCCAACCTTGGTCGGCTGCTCGAGTACCAGCAGGAGGACCTGCTCGAGTACTTCAGCGGGACCGAGCGCGAGCTCAGCGCGCTTGAGGACCACCTCAGGCTCTATCTCCGCTACTACCAGAACTACATCGAGCTGTACGAGCAACAGGTCGACGCGCGCGGATAGGAGGGCGAGCCGTTCGGATACGGCACGCAAGGCGCCGCAGAAAGGTAAGAGAGGGCCGCAAGGGCCCTCTCGATGGATATTGAGCGGTGGGCGGAGCCCAGGGCCTAGTTGCGCCGACCCACCCGTCGCTCCAACCGGTCTCCCTTGCGGTCGAGGGCCCGGTCGATGCGGTCCCCTTTGCGGTCCAGGCGCCGGTCGACACGGTCGCCCTTGCGGTCGAGCCGTTCCTCGATGCGGTCACCCTTGCGATCGAGGCGGTCGTCCACCTTGTCGCCCGGATCGGCCAGCGCAGGCCCCGCCGCAAGCAGCGCTGCAGTGGTCAGAGCGGCCGCCGTCAGGGTCGCGGCCGTCATTGCATGATTCGTCGTGCGTCCTTTCATCCTGAGTCTCCCTCGCGTTCGTGGTACGAGGAAATTCAACGTGGCAGGGCGTGCCCCGTTGACTCGGGAACGGACAAAATCCGCCGGGGTGACATAAATTGGGAGACCGTCAGCCGCCTCCGGTACCGGCGCCGGACTGTCGCAGCAGTTCGTCCTCGACGGCCCACAGGCGATCCTGGCCCCAGACGGCCGCGTCGCCTGCGCGGAAGCTCGGCGCGCCCCACAGACCCAGCCCGAGCAGTTCTTCCCGGTTGGCCTCGGCGAGGGCGCGCCAGTCGTCGCTGCCGAGGTGGTGACGCGCCTGCTGCCAGTCCAGGCCGGCTGCCGTCACGATCCGCGCGAGGCCCCGGTCGCTGCCCGCATCGATGCCCCGGGACCACACGCCGCGCATGAAGGCGTGGCAGTACTCGTAGCCGCGCCCCTCCCCGATGGCCCAGGGCAGCAGGGAGTAACCGCGCTCCACCGGTTCGCCCAGGGGGTCTGCAATGCGGCCGAACGGTACACCCAGGCGCCGCGCCTCGCGGGCGACGTCGGTGACGATGTAGCGGCTCTTCATCTTCGGCACCGGCAGTCCGCGCATGCGCATCGGCAGCACGTAACGCAGCTGCAGCCGGGCGCCGCAGGCGTCGGCGAGGGCCCTGACGCGTTCTGACGCGATGTAGGTATACGGGCTGCGGAACGAGAGGAACCAGTGGATATCCGGCGGTTGGCCGGCGGCGGGCGGGGCTGCCGCGGGGGAGGGCACGGCCGGCGGCGCGAACAGTGGATCGTGCGGCGCGCCGGCACGCCGGGCTCCCAGATCCGCCAGCCGCGACTCCAGGTAATGGAGCCTGTCCAGGCCCCAGTACCATTCGCCTTCGTAGTGCAGCATCGCGCCGAGATAGTGGCCGAGTTGTTCGCGCCGCGCGTCGCCGCCGGTGCGCGCGCCGGCGATCAGTTCCAGCACCGCCGGGTCTTGCGCATCCGGATCCAGCCCGGCGCGGGCCGCGAGGCGGGCCGCATCCACGCGGGACCACTCGACCAGCCGCTCACGCTCCGGTGCCGCCCAGTCGGGCGGCGGGCCGACTGGCCAGACCCTCAGGTCCACATCGTAGCGCTCGACGAAAGCGGGTAACGCCTTCGCCAGCAGGCGTGAATAGGGGTCGTCCGGCTGGTGGAAGTAGTCCACGAGGTGAGGCCGCCCGTCCCTGCGCCGGCGCTGCTCTGCCTTTCTTCGCCGCTTGCGGAGGCGCGCCTCGCCGAGGAAGGACTCGGTCAGGCGCGAGACGATCGTCGTCTTCAGTGACATTCGCTGGCTCCCCCGTGGATATTCCGTCGCGATGGTAGTTGAATGGTCTGGTCGCGACCAATCTGTGAACCGGGTCCGATAGCCCGGCCGGCCGGGTCGCTAGACTGCACGGCATGTCAGCGAGTCCCGCAACAGAGGCCGCCGCGGCCCTTCAGGCCACCCCCTTCGTCCTCGGCCGCCAGCCCATCCTGGACCGGGACGGCAATACGGTTGCCTACGAGCTGCTGTTCCGGTCGCCGGGCGGCGGGCCATTCCCGGGCGATCAACTGGCCACGGCCCGGGTGGTCACCCAGGCGTTCTCCGAGCTGGGCCTCGAGGCCGTCATCGGCTCCTGCCGCGGCTATATCAATTTCGATGCCGAGAGCCTTTATTCGGAGCTGCCCGAGGCGTTGCCGCAGGATCGCATCATGCTGGAGATCCTGGAGAGCGTGGAGATTACCCCCGATCTCGTGCAGCGCTGCTCCGAGCTGCACCGGCAGGGCTTCCGTTTCGCACTGGACGACGTCATCCGCCTGGACGACTCCCACGAGGCGATCCTGCCGCTGGTTGACGTTATCAAAGTGGACGTACACGAGGTTCCGCCCGAGGAGCTGGGCGACATCGTCCGCGCCGTGCAGCGGCCCGGCTTGCAGCTGCTGGCCGAGAAAGTGGACACGCCCGAGCGGGCGGCGCAATGCAAGCGCATCGGTTTCGACCTGTTCCAGGGTTTCTTCTTTGCCCGCCCGGTGCTGCTCGAGGGGCGGGCGGCGGACCCGTCACGCCAGAATCTGATCCGCCTCCTGCAGCAGATCCTGGGCGACACCGAGATCGCGGATATCGAAGACACCGTCAAACACCTGCCGGAGCTCGGCTACAAGCTGATTCGGCTGGTGAACTCTGCCGGCATGGGATTACGCCACAGGGTGGACAGCTTGTCCCATGCGCTGGTGATTCTGGGGCGTCGCCGGCTGCAGCGCTGGCTCCAGGTGATGCTGTTCGCCCAGGATGGCAACGCGGACTTCCCGAGCCCGCTGCTGACCCTGGCGGCCGCCCGGGGGCGTCTCATGGAGCTGATGTCGGAGCGGGTATCCGCCGATCCCGCCTATGCGGACCGGGCTTTCATGACGGGCATCCTGTCTCTCCTGGACACGCTGATCGGCGCGCCGCTCGCCGATATCCTCGCGCCGCTGCCGCTGCAGGACGACGTGCGCGACGCGTTGCTCTGGCGCAGCGGCGACCTGGGGCTGCTGCTCTCGCTGACCGAGACCCTCGAGCGCGACGAGCCTGCGGAGGTGGCGCGCCTGGTGGAACAGTGCAGTGGCCTGGATATGGAGCTGCTGGCGCGGCTGCAGGTCGACGCCATGGGCTGGGCCGCCGACGTCGGCCGGTCCGATTGACTAGCGGGTATCGGGCATCGGGCATCGGGTATCGGGTATCGGGTATAGGGTATAGGGTATCGGGCGCGAGGGACTCTGTTACGCTGTGTTCGAATACTCTCTGTGACGGAAGGAGCGCAGCAGTGCAGACACCGCCGGAAATCCACTTCCAC
>Ga0102929_1000606_pt1 | contig 21217 bp, 19 predicted proteins | sample SalPonR1_B_D2_MG_FD_78510 | JGI IMG/M metagenome (GOLD analysis project Ga0102929, IMG submission 78510) | Salt pond soil microbial communities from South San Francisco under conditions of wetland restoration - Salt Pond MetaG R1_B_D2_MG | ecosystem: Environmental > Aquatic > Marine > Intertidal... | reverse complement strand
CTTTCTTTCAACGGCAACAAGATAATCACCACGTCCGGCGGCGGGATGCTTGTGACGCGTGACGCCGACACGGCGGCGCGTGCCCGGTTCCTGGCGCTTCAGGCGCGGGAACCGGCGCCGCATTACGAACACGCGACTCATGGCTACAACTATCGCCTGAGCAATGTCTGCGCCGCGATCGGCCTTGGTCAGATGGAGGTGCTGGAGCAGCGCGTCATGGAACGGCGCGCCGTCAATTGCCGCTATCGCATGGCCCTGCAGCGCCCCGGGCTGGGCTTCATGCCCGACCCGGCGGCAGGACGCGCCACGCACTGGCTGACGGTGGTGACCTTCGCCCCCGACATTCTGGGCGTGACCCGTGAGGATGTGCGCAAGCGGCTGCTGGCACATGGCATCGAATCGCGCCCGGTGTGGAAGCCGATGCATCTTCAGCCGGTCTTTGCCGGCAGCCGCTACGCGGGCCGCGGTTTCGACGAGTCGCTGTTTCGCGACGGGCTCTGCCTTCCGTCGGGCAGCAACCTTTCCCCGGACCAGCAGGATGAGGTCATCGACCTTGTCCTGGATATGCTCGATGCCGCCTGAGCGCGCGGGATGTCGCGGGCTCATCGCCTCCGACGCATCCCGAGTGGTTCCAATTTCTCGCCAACGCCGGTATCGGGGGCGCATGAAACTGGAACTGGATCACCTCGCCGTCACCGCCACGACCCTCGAAGAGGGGTGCACAATGGTCGAAGAGGCGCTCGGCCTGCCCCTGCAACCGGGTGGGCGGCACGTGCGTTTCGGCACCCACAACATGCTTCTGGGTCTGGAGGACGGTCTCTACCTGGAAGTGATCGCGATTGATCGCGATGCCCGCGCGCCTGACCAGCCCCGTTGGTTCGATCTTGACCGGCGCGCCGGTCCGCCACGGCTTGGCAACTGGATATGCCGCTGCGCCGATCTGCCCGCGATGCTGGAGGAACTGCCCTTGGCCGGTTCGCCCGTCGAACTTGAGCGCGGGGATCTGAAATGGCGCATGGCGGTTCCCGGTGATGGCCGGCTTCCTCATGACAACATGTTTCCGGCACTCATGGAGTGGCAATGTCCGGATCATCCGGCGCGACGGTTGACGCAACGGGGATGTCGCCTTGAAACCCTTGTGATCTCTCATCCCGAGGCTGCGGCGCTCGAAGCGGAAATTGCGCCGGTCCTCGATGACCGCCGGATCAGCTTCGAAACCGCTGCGCCGGGCCTGACTGCGGGGTTTGCCACACCGGCGGGTCGAAAGTGGCTCAGGTGAGGATCAGACCGGCGATCAGCGGTGACTGTGCGGCGCTCGTTGCGCTGTGGAACCCTCAGATCCGCAACACGTCTGTGACATTCACCACCGAGGAAAAGAGCGTCGCAGGGCTGGCCGCCGACATCGCGGAACGGGCGGCGGCGGGGCAGGCGTTCCTGGTGGCCGAGGAAAACGGGATCATGCTGGGCCTGGCCACGTATTTCCAGTTCAGGCGCGGCCCCGGGTACCGTCACACGATGGAACATACAGTGATCTTGTCACCCGATGCGCGGGGCCGTGGCGTGGGGCGCGCACTGATGACGGCGCTTGAGAACCATGCCGCCCGGGCCGGCGTACATTCCCTCATTGCCGGGGTCAGTTCTGAAAATCCGGGCGGTGTGGCCTTCCATGAGCGGCTGGGATACAGGCGTATCGCGGAGTTGCCCGAGGTCGGGTTCAAGTTCGGCCGCTGGATGGATCTCATCGTCTTGCAAAAACTTCTCCGGGCGCGCGCTGACAACCTGTCGCAAAGCCGATAGGTTGAATGCCATGTCAATCTGGACGCGAATAGCAGAGGCCGTATCAGCCCTTGCCAAAGGCGAGAGCCTGGCCCGGGTGTTCGACCGTCTGCGCAGCCCGCCTGAACGCAGCGTCGCCTTCACCATCGCCGTCATCGCGCTCAGCGCCAAGATGGCAAAGGCAGACGGGCTGGTGACCCGCGACGAGGTGACGGCCTTCCGCGAGGTGTTCCGGATCAGCCCGGCCGACGAGGCCGGCGCGGCGCGTGTCTTCAATCTGGCACGGCAGGACACTGCGGGATTCGAGGATTACGCCGCGCGCATCAACCGGATGTTCGCGTCCGACCGGGAAACCCTGAGCGACCTGATGGAGGGGCTTTTCCACATCGCGCTCGCCGATGGCGAGTATCATCCCAACGAGGACGCGTTCCTCAGGCGGGTGGCCGAGATTTTTGAAATCGGAAGCGCGGAGTTCAGCGCCCTGCGCGGCCGTTTCATCGACGATACCGAGCCTGATCCCTACAGCGTTCTTGGTGCGACCCCCGACATGCCTTTCGACGAAATCCGCCGGAAATGGCGCGAACGTGTCAGGGATTGCCATCCCGACAGGATGCAGGCGCGCGGGGTTCCCGAAGAGGCGATCAAGCTGGCGCAGCGGCGCATGGCCGATATCAACCGGGCCTGGGAAGAAATCAACAAGGGCCGGGCGTGATGCGGATCGCCACCTACAACGTCGAATGGTTCAATGCCCTCTTCGACGATGCGGGGCAGCTTCTGGACGACGGGGAATGGTCGGCACGCTACGACGTGACGCGATCGGATCAGATCGCCGCACTCGGTATCGTCTTCACCGCGATTGATGCCGATGCGATCATGATCATCGAGGCGCCCGATCACAACGGCCAGCGCGAGACGGTCGCGGCGCTTGAAAACTTCGCCCGGGTGATGGACCTGCGGGCACGCAAGGCCCTTGTCGGGTTTGCCAATGAAACGCAGCAGGAAATCGCGCTTCTTTACGATCCCGATGTCCTGAAGGTACGGCATGATCCGAAAGGACCGGCGACGGGCAAGAAGGGCGCGCGGCAGGCCCCCCGTTTCGACGGCGTGTTCCGTATCGACCTGGATATCGACGCGACCGAGGATCTTGTCGCTTTTTCCAAGCCCCCTCTGGAAATCGACGCCCGGACCGATGAAGGCACGGCGCTGCGCCTGATCGGGGCGCATCTCAAGTCCAAGGCCCCTCACGGTGCCGAGACACGCGACGAAGCGATGCGCATCGGCATTGCCAATCGCCGAAAGCAGCTGGCACAGGCGATATGGCTGCGCGAGCGTGTCGCGGATCACCTCGATGCGGGTGAGTCGTTTGTCCTGCTGGGCGATCTCAACGACGGTCCCGGTCTCGACGAGTTCGAGAACCTTTTCGGGCGCTCTTCGGTCGAGATCATCATGGGTGACGAGGGCCGGCGCGGGCTTCACGATCCGCACGCCCGCAACGCCCTGAAACGCAAGTTCGGCGCGGTCAGCAGCACCGCGCGCTTCTACGTAGCCTCCGAAGGCCGCTACATGCAGGCCCTTCTGGACTACGTGATGATTTCGCCCGACCTGATGCGGCGCGAGCCGTCATGGCGTATCTGGCATCCGTTCGATGACCCTCAGTGCTGGAAGCTGCCGGAATTGCGCGCGGCCCTCCTTGCGGCCTCCGATCACTTCCCGGTGACGCTGGATATCGAAATCTGATCTTAAAATTGTCGTCATGACCGCCTATGATACCGGCATGCAAAAGATCACGGCCATGCTTGCCCTCCTCTGCCTCTTTTCCACGCCCTCTCTTGCGGAGGAGTCCGCGGACGATAATGGTCGGCCATTGATCGAGGAAGGTTTGCGCCTGTTCATGGAAGGCATGATGCGCGAGATGCAGCCGGCGCTTGAGGATCTGGAAGGGATGGCGGACGAAATGCGCCCCGCATTGCGGGATTTCATGCGTGAAATGGGCCCCGCACTTGCCCGGCTGCTGTCGGATATCGAGGACCTGAGCGCTTACGAACCGCCCGAGATCCTGCCCAACGGCGACATCATCATTCGCCGCAAGCCGCCGGAAGACGAGGTGGAGCCGGCGCCGCACCCGGAAGACGACATCGAAATCTGATTTCGTGGCGGCGCCGCCCCGCGCCGTCGCGCGTCACTTTTTCCCGGATTTCTTGGGCGGCTTGGCGCCGATAATGCGCGTTCCGGCACCAAGGGCGCCGGCCAGGGCCTGGAAACGCGATTGTGCCACCTCACCGAAAAGGGCCTCGGCTTTCGGTGACAGGCGCAATTCCAGTTCCTTCTTTTTGGGAAACCACCGCATTTCACCGGGCCACGCATCCTCCTTCAGCCACAACATGGCGCCGAAACGCATGGCTTTTCCGAGGATTTCCGCCTCGTGTCTCTGGCGTTCATCCACCAGCTCGAAAAGGTCGTCGAAGCGCGTGCCCTCGCGCTTGTTGGAATAGCGGTGCAGCAACGCGAGGCCGAGGAACACACGCTCGGAATGCTTCAAGCCGCCAAGATTGGCGCGGGTCGCGTTGTCAAAGCAGACTTCGGCGCGATAATCGGGGTGGGCGCGCCAACTCACGTCGTGTAGCAGACAGGCGGCCTTGACCAGACGCAGGCGGTCGTCGCGCGCGGACTTGTAGAGCGGGCGGATGAAATGAAACAACACCTTGCCGAACCCCGGCACGCGCGCATCCTTGGACTCGGCGAACCGGCAGGCTTCGACCAGTGGATCGCGGTCCCGCAGTTGCTGGGGCATCTGTTCATAGAGCAGGCCCTCGCGGATCCCGTAACTTGAAACGGCGATGTCGCGGGGTTTGAAACGGTGAACGATTCCGCGCAACACCTCGGAGGCATGCGGCACCAGTGCCATGCGCGCCGCCGACACGCCGGCACGGCCGCGAAGCGCCTCAAGGTCCTGGGAGGCGATGTATTTCGCCGTCTCGCGCACCGCTTTGGTGGACATCCGGTATTCGTGCAGCACATGCAGGGGATACCCACGGCGCTCCATGTCGATCTTGGCGATGGCCCGCCATGACCCTCCGACCAGGAACAGGCGGTTGTTCTGCTCGCCAAGTTCTCCGTGAAGGTCGGATAGAACCGACTTGATATGCTTGCGCCGCGCTCTTGCGCCCCCCTTGAGATCGCGCAGTTTCAGCGGTCCGAGCGCAGAGGTGACGCGCCGTCCGACCTGCCCGCCGTCGATCTCGGCGAGTTCCATGGACGAGCCGCCGATATCACAGACCAGACCGTAAGACCCCGGCCAGCCGAGGAGGACACCCTGCGCCGAAAGGCGCGCCTCTTCTTGCCCGTCGATCACATGCAGCCGGATTCCGGTTTCCTTCTCGACCTGGTCTCGGAAATCGGGGCCATCCTTGGCCTCGCGCACCGCCGCTGTCGCCACGGCCGACAGCGGACCAGTACCCATCCCCTCGGACAGCAGCCGGAACCGTTTGATCGCGGCGAGGGCGCGGTCGCGGCCCTGAGGGTTCAGGCAGCCGGTTTCGGACATTCCGGCGCCAAGCGCACACATGATCTTTTCATTGTAGAAATAGGCCGGGGATCGCGCCGCACCGTCGAACACCACCAGCCGGACCGAGTTCGATCCCACGTCCACGACACCGACACGGCTGAGCGCGCGCGCCGAGGGCTTGTCGAAAAGCGCGCGCCCGAAAGGCCCTGCCTCGTCCTGTGCGGGATCGCTGCTGTCCATGTTTCCCCCGGTCCGACCGGATAATCTATGCGCCATATCCCGACCGGCGGTCAATCATGTGCATAGTCAATCGAGCCGGTGCAACGGGTGCGATTTTCCCGGACGGGCGGCGCCGGATCGCGAATCAATCGTCGGCATGGGTCAGTTTGGGCACGTCGGCCGCGCCTGCCGATCCACGCCCCGACAGGGACGGGTTTTCCATGAAGAAGCGGTGGCAATTGAAGGCAAAGGCGCCTTCGGTCGTGGCCGCGCGGGTGAAACTGCCGTCAGGCGCCATGACCCAGCTTTGCGCGACGTCAGCCATGTTGGCCGCCATGATCTGGCTGACGATCTGTGCCTTGACGGTCGGGTTCTCGATTTCCACGAGCGTCTCGACCCTCCGGTTGAGATTGCGCCCCATCCAGTCGGCCGAACTGATGAACACGCGCGCCTTCTTGTGCGGCAGTCCGGCGCCGTCGCCGAAACAGACGATCCGCGAATGCTCCAGGAACCGCCCGATGATGGATTTGACGCGTATGTTTTCGGAAAGGCCCTTGATGCCGGGCCGCAGTCCGCAAATCCCCCGCACCACGAGACTGATCCTGACGCCGGCGCGGGAGGCGTCGTAAAGGGCGTCGATCACATCGGGTTCGACCAGGGAATTCATCTTGGCCCAGATCTGGCCGGGTTTGCCGTTGCGGGCATGCTCCGCTTCCCTGGCGATCATCTCGAGCAGCCGCGGCTTGAGCGAGATCGGCGAGATCGCCAGATTCTCAAGCCGTTCGGGCTGGGCATAACCGGACAGGTAATTGAACACCTTGGTCGCGTCCCGGCCGAGGGTTGTATTGCAGGTGAAGAAGCTGAGATCGGTATATATCTTGGCCGTGATCGGGTGGTAGTTTCCGGTGCCGTAATGGGTATACGTGACCAGGCTGTCACCTTCGCGGCGCACCACAGTGCTTATCTTGGCATGGGTCTTGAGGTCGAGGAATCCGTAAACAACATGCGCCCCGGCGCGTTCCAGGCGCCGTGACTGCCGGATATTTGCAGCCTCGTCGAAGCGCGCCTTGAGCTCGACCAGCGCGGTCACCGATTTGCCGTCCTCGGCCGCTTCGCAGAGCGCCTCGACGATGGGTGACCGGTTCGACGTGCGGTAGAGTGTCTGTTTGATCGCCACGACGTCCGGGTCGCGCGCGGCCTGGTTGAGAAAGCGCACCACCATGTCGAAAGTCTCGTAGGGGTGATGCAGCAGCATGTCCTTCTGGCGGATCGCCGCGAACATGTCTCCGTCATGGTCCTGCACGCGCTCGGGCACCCGGGGCGAGAATGACGGCCATAGCAGGTCGGGCCGCTCGTCAAGAACCAGCTCCTTCAGGTCCGCCAACCCGATCATGCCGTCCACCTCGACCACCTCGTCGGGGATGACGTGAAGTTCCTCCATGATCACCGCGCGCAGCGCCTCTGGCGCTGCCGAGGAGATCTTGAGGCGGACAACCTCGCCACGGCGCCGGCGCTTGAGCGCCACCTCGAACTCGCGCACCAGGTCCTCGGCCTCTTCCTCGACCTCCAGGTCGCTGTCGCGCAGCACCCGGAAGGTACAATGCCCCAGCCGTTTGTAGCCGGGAAACAGGCTGTCGAGATGGAGCAGCAGGAGTTCTTCCAACGGCAGCACGCGATGCGTGCCCTCGGGGGCCGGCAGCGTGACGAAACGGTTGATCTGCTGCGGGATCGGCAGGAGCGCCTGCAACGGGCGCTTGTCGGACTTGCGTTCAAGCTGCAGCGCCAGAGAGTAGCCCAGGTTGGGAATGAACGGAAAGGGGTGTGCGGGGTCGATCGCCATCGGTGACAGCACCGGGAACACCTTGTCCAGAAAAACGTCTGCCAGGTATGTCTCGTCGTCATGGGTGAGATTGTCGGCCTGCAGGATCGAGATCCTTTCGGCTTCCATCTCCCTGTGCAGCGATTCGAACGTCTGCTGCTGTGATTGCAGCAGCCTGCGCGCATCCTCGTTGATCAGGACCAGCTGTTCGGCCGGGGTCAGGCCATCGACCGCGGGTGTGGTGTTGCCGGCCCGCGCCAGTTCCCGCAGGCCGGCGACCCGGACATTGTAGAACTCGTCGAGGTTGGTCGCCGAGATCGACAGGAACCGGAGCCGTTCGAGAAGCGGTACCCGCGGATTCTGCGCCTCTTCCAGGACACGCCAGTTGAAGCCCAGCCAGCTGAGTTCGCGATTGAAAAACCGGCTCGGGCTCTCGACATCGAGATCCGGCAGGTCGATCGCTTCGGGAAAGGGGGATTTCAGAAAGTCGGCGGTGATCATGACTGCCTTTTATCCGGGCCGGTGTAACGGGAAGGTGAAGAAGTCTGCATCTCTGGGTCCATCTTGTCCAGAACACGGGCGGCCAGAGCCCGGTTGATCGCGCAACCCTCTTCGAGCGCGGTGCGGTCCATCGCCTCGACAAGGTGACGGGCCGCGTCGAAGGAACGATCCATCCTCCGCGTGAGATAAGGAATGGTGTCCACGGTGGGCAACAGCTGCCTGTCCGACATAAGTTTCATCACGACGGCCGCAAGAAGCGCGTCATCGGGGGGCTGAAGGAAAACCGCGGGTGTCGCCTGCATACGGCTGGCCAGATCGGCAAGATCGAGCGGCCAGTAATTGGGCGGTCTCGCCGCGGTCAGCAGCAAAGGGTGCCGCGCCGCCTGCATCAGGTTGTGCAGATGGAAAACGGTTTTTTCCGCGTCCGCGTCCGCGCAGATGCGGTCCACATCCTCGACCGCCAGCGCCCCCGAGGCGAGCGCCGGAATGTCACGCGCGGCCAGGTCCCGCGCCTCCACGATGTCCGCGCCGGTGAATTCGGCCCAGACATGCGCCAGATGGGTCTTGCCCGCCCCCGGCGGACCGGCAAGAATCAGCTTGCCCTCGGGCCAGCTTTGCCAAGATTCGATCAGACCGACGGCTTGCGCGTTCGCCGGCGACACGAAGAAATCGTCCCGGCCGAGGGCAGGGCGCGAGGGCAGGTCGAAGCTCAGTTGCCGCGAGGTCATTCAGGATCACGGTCCGACAGCCCCTGATAGAGCCGGCTGTGCCTGTACTGTTCGGTCGCGAATCGCGCGAGCACCCCGAAGGCCGCTGCAAGCGGCACCGCGACCAGCATCCCGACGAAGCCGAAAAGCGCCCCGAATACCGACAATGCGAAAATGAGCCAGACAGGGTGCAGGCCCACGGAATGCCCGACAAGCTTGGGCGTCAGGAAATTGCCCTCGACCACCTGACCGATCACGAAGATGCCCGCCACCAGTGCGATCGACAGCCAGTCGCCCCAGAACTGGAACAATGCCAGCCCGATTGCCAGGGCCCCGCCGAAAAGGGCGCCGACATAGGGAATGAAGGTGATGATCCCGGCCACCGCACCCACGACCAGGCCGAATTGAAGTCCGACCAGCATCAACGCGACCGCGTAATAAGACCCGAGGATCAGACAGACGGTTCCCATCCCGCGGATGAAGCTGGCCAGCGTCTCGTCGATTTCCCCGGCAAGCCGGCGAATGATCGGAGCATGGTCGCGTGGCAGCAGGCTGTCGATGGTCCCGATCATGCGATCCCAGTCATAAAGCAGGTAGAAGGCCACCACCGGCACGACCACGAACAACACGATCACGTTCAGAAGCGACGCCGCCGAGGTGAGGGCGGATTCCAGAAGTTGCCCGCCACGATCGCGGATCGTTTCACCCACGGCCACCAGCGATTGGCGCAAGGTCGAATCCTCGTCCACGATGGACGGGAACTTGTCCGTCAGGAAACCCTGCAAGTCGTTGAAAAGTTGCGGGGCCACGTTGAAAAGGGCGACGGCCTGCTGGATCAGCGTCGGTATGATCAGAAGCGAGACGACGACGAACACCATCAATACGACTGCGGTTATCAGTGTCACCGCGACCGCGCGCGACATCCCTGCCGATTCAAGCCTGTCTGTCGCGGGATCAAGGAAATAGGCAATCGCCGCCCCCAGGACGAACGGCAGGATCACGTCGCCCAGAAACCACAGCACGACGAGAAACACCGCCGAGGCGATGCCCCAATACCGCATTTGTGTCTTGGCTGGCAGGGCCATTGGCGCTCTTTCCCCTTTGGCTCCCTCTTCGCTCATGGCGCGGCGGCTTGCAAGGGCGGGTGGCCGAAAGACACCGCTGACGGCTTGTCTGTGGCCTCACGAATCCATAAACGGTAAGTCGAAATGACAACTCCGCGAGGTTCGCAATGCGCCTTTCCCGCTATTTTCTGCCCGTCCTGAAGGAAACGCCGTCGGAGGCGCAGATCGCGAGCCACCGGCTGATGCTGCGCGCCGGCATGATCAAGCAGGCATCGGCCGGAATTTATTCATGGTTGCCGCTTGGCTACAAGGTGCTGCGCAACATCGAGAGGATCGTCCACGAGGAGCAGGTCCGCGCGGGCCATATCCCCATGCTGATGCCGACCCTGCAATCGGCCGACCTGTGGCGCGAGAGCGGCCGCTACGAGGATTACGGCGCCGAGATGCTGCGCGTCACCGACCGTCACGAGCGTGACATGCTCTACGGGCCCACGAACGAGGAACTGATAACCGACATTTTCCGCTCGCATGTGGGCAGTTACAAGGATCTCCCGCTGACCCTCTACCACATTCAGTGGAAGTTCCGCGACGAGGTCCGCCCGCGCTTCGGCGTCATGCGGGGGCGTGAATTCTACATGAAGGACGGTTACAATTTCGACCTGACCGAAGCCGCCGCCAAACACGCCTACAACCGTCATCTGGTCAGTTACCTTCGCACCTACGAACGGATGGGCCTGCAGGCGATTCCGATGAAGGCCGAGGGCGGGCCGATCGGCGGTGATTACACCCACGAATTTCTCGTTCTGGCCGATACGGGCGAATCCGAGGTCTTCTACGACAGCGAGATCACCGATCTGCGCTTCGGCGACCGTGACATTGATTACGACGACGAAAACGCCTGTCAGGCGGTGCTGGACGAATTCACGGCCCGCTATGCCCGAACCGACGACACCCATGACGAAACCGTGTTCCATGATCGTGTCCCCGAGGCGCGGCGCCGCAGGGCGCGCGGCATCGAGGTGGGGCAGATTTTCTATTTCGGCACCAAGTATTCCGAACCCATGGGCGCGACCGTGCAGGGACCGGACGGCAAGACGGTGCCGGTCCACATGGGCAGCCACGGCATTGGCGTCAGCCGTCTTGTCGGGGCCATCATCGAGGCCAGCCATGACGACAAGGGCATCGTCTGGCCCGAGGGCGTCACGCCCTTCCATGTCGGACTCGTCAACCTCAAACAGGGGGACGCCGAGGCTGACAAGGCCTGCGACGGGCTTTATCGGGACATCGTGGAACTGGGCCTCGAGCCGCTTTACGATGACCGTGACGAGCGCGCCGGCGGAAAGTTCGCCACCATGGACCTCGTCGGCCTGCCGTGGCGGATCACCGTGGGGCCGCGCGGCCTTCGCAATGGCGTGATCGAGCTGACCTGCCGCCGCACCGGCGCCACCGAGGAACTGTCGCCGGAAAAGGCCCTCGCGAAACTGGCCGCGGTCTATTCGCCGCATCACCCCGTGAAGCGGGTCGAACCGATGGCGAAGCGATCGTTCCACACCTGGCTCTGATCCGCGGCGCGGTCGTGGTGGTCGGTCTGTCCTGGCGAGGGGCGGGCCGCGTCGACCGGTCTGTGTCCTCGTCCCGACGCGTTTTGGGGGTATTGCTCGGGCAAACGTGTCCCTGATCCTCAAACTCCTGAGCCCGCCTGCGGTGTCCGGGGCCGGGCATGTGTCTTGACCTTCTGCGGCGCAGGCCGCACTCTTCGTCAAAAACCAAGCGTTCCGAGGCCATAGTGGCAGCCAGCCAGATTCCACCCCCCTTTGCCCCGTTCGAATGGATGATCGCGTGGCGCTATCTCCGCGCCCGCCGCACCGAGGGCGGCGTCAGCGTCATGACCTGGATCAGCCTGATCGGCATTACACTGGCGGTCTTCGCACTGATTGCGACCCTTGCTGTGCGCTCCGGCTTCCGGACCGAGTTCGTGGACACGATCCTCGGCTCCAATGCGCATGCGACAGTGTACAATGCCGGCAAGGTCGAGGCGGAAACCGGACGCATAGATCGGACGATCGAGGCATATGACGCGATGGCAGCGCGGGTGCGCGACGTGGCCGGCGTTACCCGTGTCGCGCCGCTGATCAAGGGTCAGGTGATGGCCAACGCCCGCAACCGCAACGCCGGCGTCCAGGTCTTCGGAATCCGTCCGCAAGACCTGCGCACCATCCCGCGCGTCGCGAATACCGAGACGTCAAAGGGCTCGATCGCCGATTTCGGGCGTGGCGTCGCGATTGGTTCCGGGGTGGCGCGGCAACTGTCGATCACCGTCGGCGACCGGATCCGCATCATCTCGCCCGGCGGGGTCAAGACCGCCTTCGGCACCAGCCCTCGCGTCAAGTCCTACGATGTGACCTACATCTTTACCGCCGGACGCTATGACATTGACAGCACCCGCGTCTACATGCCCTTCGCGGAGGCGCAGAGCTTCTTCAACCGGGAGGGGCGCGCCGATGAACTTGAAGTCATGGTGACCGAACCGGAGCGAGTCGAAGCGATGGCGCCCGCGCTCATGCGTGCCGCCGGCGGCCGCAGCCAGGTCTGGACTTGGAAGGACGCCTCCGGCGGGTTCCTGCGGGCGCTGGAAGTTGAGGACAACGTGATGTTCGTCATCCTCTCGATCCTGGTGCTGATCGCGGCGATGAACATCACGTCCGGCCTGATCATGCTGGTCAAGAACAAGGGGCGTGATATCGGTATCCTGAGGACGATGGGCCTGACAGAAGGATCGATCCTGCGCGTCTTCTTCATCTGCGGCGCCTTCACCGGGCTGATCGGAACGGCCTGCGGGGTGATCCTGGGCTGTCTCTTCGCGATCTATATCGACCCTGTCTTCAGTTTCGTGAACATGATGATGGGTGGACAGGTCTGGGATCCGTCGATCCGCGGGATCTACCACTTGCCGGCCGAATTGCGCGCTGCGGATGTGGGCGTGGCTGTTGCGTTGTCGCTCGGGTTGTCATTCCTCGTCACGATCTTTCCCGCGCGCCGCGCCGCAAGGATGAACCCCGTCGAGGCGCTGCGGTATGAGTGAGGCGGTGCTCGAACTGAACGGAATCGAGAAGATCTACAACCGGGGCCAGAAGGGCGAGGTCGCGGTGCTGCGCGGCGCTGACCTGTCCCTGCGGGCTGGCGAAACAATGGCGCTCGTGGCGCCCTCGGGTGCAGGCAAGTCCACTCTTTTGCACATTTCCGGGCTTCTGGACACGCCGGATGCGGGACAGATCCGAATTTCGGGTGCGGACATGGCCGGTCTGGGAGATCGCCGTCGCACCCGGGCGCGGTGCCGGGATGTCGGGTTCATCTACCAGTTCCATCACCTGCTGCCGGAGTTCAGCGCGCTGGAGAATGTGGTTCTGCCGCAGCTTGCCGCCGGCGTCGCGCGCCGCAGCGCCGAGATCCGTGCGCGTGACCTGCTGGAGCGGGTTGGCGTCGCGGCACGGGCCGGTCATCGCCCTTCGGCCCTTTCCGGGGGCGAACAGCAGCGCGTGGCCTTCTGCAGAGCACTGGCCAACGCCCCGAGGGTGCTGCTGGCGGACGAGCCGACGGGCAACCTCGACCCGGAGACATCCGAACAGGTCTTCCTCACACTCATGGACCTGGTGCGCGATACGGGGCTTGCGGCCCTGATCGCCACACACAACCTCGCGTTGGCAGGCCGTATGGACAGGGTCTCACGGCTCGATCAGGGCAGGGTTGTCACCGATTGACCCGCAGGCGTGGCTGCGCCACCCGTGTCCGGATTGCGTTCAGGCCACGCAGGCCCCGGGGGCGCTGCCCCCGGCCCCCCGGAGTATTTCCGGAAAGATGAAGATTCCCGCCCCGTCTTCATCTTTCCGAAAATACTCCCGCCGGAGGCCGGCACCGAGGCGGCACTGCGCGCCTGAAAGGCGCACACCTGCAGGAGAAGGACGGTCCGGGCTTGCCCTCAAGCGTCCGCGAGCCTACCACCACGTCATGAGAATATTGTTTCTGGGCGATGTGATGGGGCGCGCGGGTCGGCGCGCGGTGTGCGAGGCGTTGCCGGAGCTGCGCGCGGAGTGGCGGCTGGATTTCGTGGTTGCCAATGGCGAGAACGCGTCGGGGGGGATGGGCCTCACCGGTGACCATGCCAGGGCGCTTCTTGAGGCGGGTGCGGATTGTCTGACGCTGGGCGATCATGCGTTCGACCAGAAGGACATGCTGCAGTTCATAGACTCCGAGCCGAGGATCCTGCGCCCGCTGAACTATGCGAAGGAAGCCCCGGGGCGTGGCCACAGGGTGTTCAGCGACAGCCGTGGCCGCCGTGTTCTGGTCGCACAGGTTCTCGGGCAGGTGTTCATGAAGCGTGCGTTTGCCGATCCCTTCTCGGCCATCGACGCGGTGTTGCGTGCGCATCCTCCCGGCGGGGCGGTTCAGGCGGCGCTGGTGGACATGCATTGCGAAGCCACGAGCGAGAAGATGGGCATGGGGCATTTCTGCGACGGGCGCGCGAGCCTCGTGGTCGGCACCCACACCCATGTGCCCACCGCAGACGCGCAGATCCTGCCGGGAGGCACCGGGTATCTGTCGGATGCGGGCATGTGTGGCGATTATCTCAGCGTGATCGGCATGGACAGGGCAGAACCGCTGCGCCGTTTCGTTACCGGTATGGGGCGGGGCAGGTTTACCCCGGCCATGGGCGAGGCGACCCTGAGCGGGGTTTACCTGGAAACCGATGACACCACCGGCAAGGCGATCCGCATCGCTATGGTGCGCAGGGGCGGGCGGCTGGTGCAGGCGGGCCCCTGAGATGGCCGAGCGGCTGCGGCTGACCGTGCTGCTGGTGGCGATGGGCGCGGGCTGGGGCTTGTCGGTGCCATTGGGCAAGCTGGCTGTCAGCACCGGATACCAGCCCTTCGGCCTGATATTCTGGGAAAAGGTGATCGTCGCGGCTTTCCTGGGCGTGGTGTGCCTGTCTCGGGGCAGGGTGCCGGTGTTCGGTCGTGCGACACTCTGGCGTTATCTAATGGTCGCCGCGCTTGGCACTGTCATCCCGGGGTGGGCCTATTACTTCTCGGCCCGGCATCTGCCGGCTGGAGTTCTGGCGATCCTGCTCTCGACGGTGCCAATGATGGCGTTTCCGGTGGCGCTTGCCCTGGGCAATGACGCTTTCCGGTTGATCCGGCTGGGCGGGTTGGTCTGCGGCATGGCGGGGATCGTGCTGCTGATCGGGCCCGAGGCGAGCCTGCCGGATCCGGCGATGGCCGCCATCATACCGGTCGCTCTCATTGCGCCCTTTTGCTATGCTTGCGAAGGCAACGCCCTGGCTCGCTGGGGCACGGCGGGGCTGGATCCGATCCAGTTGATCACCGGGGCTTCGCTGGTCGGGCTTCTTGTCATGCTGCCGTTGGTCCTTCTTTCGGGGCAGTGGATCGACCCACGGCCACCCTACGGGATTGCCGATGGCGCGCTGGTGCTCAGTGCGCTCGCCCACGCGGTGGTCTACAGCGCTTATGTATGGCTGGTGGGGCGGGCCGGCTCGGTCTTTACGGCACAGGTTTCCTATCTTGTTACAGGGTTTGGCGTGCTGTGGTCGATCGCGTTGCTTGGCGAGGTTTATTCGGGCTATATCTGGGCGGCGCTGGCGTTGATGCTTTCCGGGCTGATGCTTGTTCAACCCAGGACACGCATGTCGCTTGCTCCGGTCGCCGCCATGACCCAGGATGGATTGAACGGTCATCGGCAGGGCAGGGATTGACGTATCTGATCGACCTTCCACAGGGCCTGCAGGCCTCGCTCGCGCTGCTGGTTGTTGCGGGAATGTTCATTCTTTTCGTGCGCGAGGTCTTTCCGACAGAGGTCGTCGCCATCGCGGGGGCGGGGCTGTTGCTGGCGCTGGGGCTGCTTCCCTACGAGGCTGCGCGTGAGGTTCTGGCGAATCCGGCGCCCTGGACCATCGCGCTGATGTTCATGATCATGGGCGCGCTGGTGCGCACGGGTGCGCTTGAGGCCTTCACCGCGCTCGCGGCGAGCCGGGCCAGGACACGGCCAAGGCTGGCCGTCGCGATGCTGATGGCGCTGGTCATCGTGGGATCGGCGGTGATGAACAACACACCCGTGGTCGTGGTGATGATCCCGGTGTTCGTGCAGCTTGCGCGGAGCCTTGGGGTTTCGGTCTCCAAACTTTTGATTCCATTGAGTTATGCGGCCATACTTGGCGGGACGCTGACGCTCGTCGGCACCTCCACGAATCTTCTGGTGGATGGTGTGGCGCGCGCCCACGGCATGGAAGCGTTTTCCATTTTCGAGGTCACGCCGCTCGCGATCCTGCTGGTGGGCTGGGGAATGATCTACCTGCGGTTCGTGGCGCCCTACCTTCTGCCTGATCGCGACAGTATGGCCGACATGCTGTCGGACCGGTCGCGGATGAAGTTTTTCACCGAGGCGGTAATCCCTCCCGATTCCAACCTCATCGGCCGCGAGGTGACCGGGGTGCAACTCTTCAAGCGCGAAGGTGTGCGCCTGATCGACGTCATTCGGGGCGACCAATCGCTGCGCCGCGATCTTCAGGGCGTGGCGCTTCAGGTCGGTGATCGGGTGGTCCTGCGAACCCAGATGACGGAATTGCTGAGCCTGCAGCGCGACAAGAGCCTGCGTCGGGTCGACCAGGTTTCGGCGGTGGAGACGACAACGGTAGAGGCTCTGATCACACCGGGTTGCCGCATGGTCGGGCGGACGCTGGGCGCGCTGCGTCTGAGGCGTCGTTACGGGGTTTATCCCCTTGCCGTGCATCGGCGGAACCAGAATATCGGCCGCCAGCTGGACGAGCTTGTGGTGCGGGTGGGCGACACATTGCTTCTCGAAGGGACGCCGGAGGATATCAAGCGCCTCGCGGCGGAAATGGACATGGTCGATGTATCCCATCCTTCGGCAAGGGCGTTTCGACGCGGACACGCGCCGATGGCGGTCGCGGCGCTGCTTTGCGTGGTGGCATTGGCGGGGGTCGGTGTCGCGCCGATCCTGCTTCTGGCGACGGTGGCGGTGGCGGCTGTGCTCATTACCCGCTGCATCGACGCCGAGGAGGCGTTCTCGTTCGTCGACGGGCGGCTTCTGGCGCTCATATTCGCGATGCTCGCGGTCGGTGCGGCGCTCGATTCCACCGGGGCGGTGTCAATCATCGTGGGCTGGATCTCGCCATTCCTGTCGATGCTGCCCGCGTTCCTGATGGTCTGGGCGATCTACCTGCTGACCTCACTGCTGACCGAACTGGTCAGCAACAACGCCGTGGCGGTGGTGATCACGCCGATCGCCATCGGCCTGGCGGATGCCATGGGGGTGGACGCGCGGCCGCTGGTCGTGGCGGTGATGGTAGCTGCGAGTGCCAGTTTCGCGACGCCGATCGGGTATCAGACCAACACCCTGGTTTACGGGCCGGGTGGGTACCGTTTCACTGATTTCCTGCGGGTCGGTATTCCGCTCAACCTTAGTGTAGGGTTGCTGGCTTCGGCGTTGATCCCGTTCATATGGCCATTGTGACCTCGGCGGGCTTGCGAAGGCGTTGACGGTTCAACCGCGGCGCGGCCGGCGTTTCGTTTCGTTCTGACCGACATGCATGTTGCCGGGTAGATTGGAGCCCGGTGGAAACGGGTCGCCCTGGCCGAAGATGCTGTCATGCACCTTGGCGCGGCCACGGATGAGGGGCCAGGCGGCCTCGCGCAGGAAAACCTGATCGACCGCACGGCTGTTGAGCACATTGGCCCGCGCTTGCACGAAGTCGACGATACGCTGTTGCATGCCCGGCAGGTTGCCGCGGTGTGCCCCCCACATTCCCGCAAGCACCAGTTCAGAGTGGCTGAACCAGTCGCGCATGACATGAAACGGTTGGCCGCTGTCCAGCCAATCCTGGACCGCCATGCGTTCGCGGATATTGAGGACGGAATCCGCATCCCGCACCAGGTAAAGAGCGACCGCTGGATCTTCCTCCACCAGAAACCGCCAGAAAAGACCGAAACGGTGCGACGGCAGTCCTTGCACCCGGCGTACCTGTGCCCCTTCGCGGATCAGTGCGTCCAGTGTTTCGGACGGCACGCTTTCATCGACATGGAAGCGCGGCGTCCAGCCGGGATAGAGATGGCGGGCGACCACGGCGTTCCGCAACGCCCCGTGAAGATATCGGTTATCGGCTCCGAACAGTGAAAATGCGATGATGTTGCGCTCCGGGCGTTCCGGATCGAAACTGTGGAGGATCGCGCGCGGTTGGGATACGGCGGGCGCGGCGGCATCCTTGAGATCCAGCGCCCGACGGCCCCAGTCACGAGCGTCGGAACGGCGCCCCATCGACGCATTTATTTCGCTCATGCGCGAGGCTTGGGTTATCGGGTCCATCAAGCAGTCCGGGGATGCTGTCAGTTCTGCCGCCTCCTCGAGCTGGCCGGCCCGTGCAAGAGCGGATATCAGGTTGGACTGGTTTTCCACCGTCACGCGCGCGGCGAGGGCACGGCGGGAATACATGACCGAACGCGCCGGATCGCCCAGGTTGAAGGCGTCGGCGCCAAGGATCCGCTGCGCCAGTTCGTGATCCTCGGGGGCAGCTTCCAGGGCCGCGCGCTCCGCGGCTGTCAGGCGCAGGTCGCCACGGGCGAGGATCTGTTCGATTATGGCTTCGAGATTGTCCATCTGCCAAAGCCTCACAGTGGCCATACGATGAGGATCATGGGCACAGAGACGGCGATGACCAGCACCTCGAGTGGCAGGCCCATGCGCCAGTAATCCCCGAAGCCGTAGCCGCCCGCACCAAGGATCAGCGTGTTGTTCTTGTGTCCGATGGGCGTAAGAAATGCGGACGAGGCCGCCACAGCCACGCCCATCAGGAACGCGTCCGGCGAAACTCCGAACGCACGGGCCAGTTCGATCGCGACGGGTGCGGCGACAAGGCAGGTGGCGGTATTGTTGAGAACGTCCGAGAGCGTCATGGTGACGACCATCAGCACCACCAGAACCGCCCATGCCGGCAGGTTTCCCGTCAGTGCGGAGATTTGTCCCGCGATGAGCTGCGTACCGCCGCTTTCCTCGAGCGCCGTGCCAAGCGGGATGAGAGACCCCAGCAGAACGATCACCGGCCATTCGATCTTGGTGTAGAGTTCACCGAGCGGGACGATCCCGGCCAGCACATACCCCACGACCACGCAGCCCAGCCCGACGGGCAGTGCCACCAGCCCTGCCGTCGCCGCCCCCACGGCTGCGGCGAAAAGACCGATCGCAAGCCAGGTCCTGTCCTGTCGGGTAATTTGGAGGCCGCGTTCGGCGAGCGGCAGGCAGCCAAGCCATTCGGCCAGCTGGCCGGCAGAATCGGACGGGGTGAGCAGGAGGAGTATGTCGCCCGGTTCAATGGTTTCACGGCGCAGATGTTCCCGGATCCTCTTGCCGCGTCGTGAAATCCCCACCACGACACTGCGCTGTCGCCAGTGCAGGCCGATGGATTGGGCGCTCTTGCCGGCGATGCGGGCATCGCGCGGCACCACGAGTTCCAGAAGTTCCAGCCCGTGAGCGTCTTCCTCGATGACATTGCGCCGCTTCGAGTCCGTGTAGGCAAGGTCGTGTGCGGTGCGGAAATCCTCCAGCGCGTCCGCGCCTGCCTCCAGCACCAGGATATCATCGGCTTCAATCCGGGTGTTCTTGGTGTTTCCGTAGCGGCGCTGTCCGTTTCGTACCAGTCCGATGATCGTGACTTCGGCTTCTCCCGCCGCATCGCTCAGATCGCCGAGTCGCCGACCGATCGCGGCATTTTCCTCCGGGACCGATAGTTCCGCGATGAAGGCCGACGCTTCGTGCAGCTGGCTTGGCGCGTCCGTCTCCGCAATATGGCGGGGAATGAGGCGCCATCCCACCAGCGCCACGAAAGCCACCCCTGCCAGGGCGGTTACGGCACCGACGGGCGCGTAATCGAACATCGCGAAAGGTGCGCCCAGTTCATCCTCGCGGATCGCCGCGATGATGATGTTGGGCGGGGTGCCGATCAAGGTGACCATGCCGCCGAGGATGGTGGCGAATGAAAGCGGCATCAGTGTCAGGCCCGGAGAGCGTCCGGCCTTGCGCGCCGCGTGCACATCGACGGGCATCAACAGTGCCAGCGCCGCCACGTTGTTGATGAACCCCGAAAGGACCGCTCCCACACCGGCCATGCTGGCGATGTGTGCCTGCATCGAACGTCCCTGATCAATGACTGTCCGGGTGATGAGCTGTATCGCGCCGGCACGCACCAGGCCGGCAGAGACGACGAGGACCAGCGCCACTATGATCGTGGCGGGATGACCGAAGCCGTCGAACGCCGTGTCGGCGGGAACAACCCCGGCGAGCACACCGACGAGCAGGGCCGAGAAGGCCACGATGTCATACCGGATCCGCCCCCAGATCAGCAGGGCGAACAGCGTGAGGAAAATCGCGAACAGGATGATCTGGTCAGTTGTCACCGTATACCTCTGCAAGCTCTGGGGCGGCCGTGCGGACGCCCCGGCCGCACACCGAAGTCAAGCGGCTTGCGAGGCCCCCCATCTGTGCCATATAGAGGCCGCAAGCCGCAAACATTCAATCGGAGGATCCCATGGCAGGCCATTCCAAATGGGCCAATATCCAGCACCGCAAGGGCCGCCAGGACGCCGCACGTTCCAAGCTTTTTTCGAAACTTTCGAAGGAGATCACTGTCGCCGCGAAGATGGGCGATCCGGACCCGGAAAAAAACCCCCGGCTGCGACTGGCGGTGAAAGAAGCGAAATCGAACTCGGTGCCCAAGGACGTGATCGAACGGGCAATCAAGAAAAGCCAGGCGGGCGACGGCGAAGACTATGAGGAAATCCGCTACGAAGGCTACGGACCGGGCGGTGTGGCGGTGATCGTCGAGGCGATGACCGACAACCGGAACCGGACGGCTTCCAACGTGCGATCGACCTTTTCGAAGAACGGCGGCAATCTTGGCGAAACAGGCAGCGTCGCGTTCATGTTCGAGCGCAAGGGCGAGGTCCGCTACCCGGCCGAGGCAGGTGATGCCGACGCGGTGATGATGGCCGCGATCGAGGCCGGTGCCGAGGATGTGGAAAGCGGTGCCGACGGCCATGTCATCTGGTGTACGGATACCGACCTCAACGAAGTGTCCAACGCACTGGAGGCTGAACTCGGTGAAAGCGAGGCGACCCGGCTGGTATGGAAGCCAACCAACACGACGGAGCTGGATCTTGAGGGCATGCAGAAGCTGATGAAACTGCTCGATGCCCTTGAGGATGACGACGACGTGCAGCGTGTCACCTCCAATTTCGAGGCCTCTGACGAGGTGATGGACCAACTCGCCGCGGAATGAGCGCCCCCCTTGATCGCCTTGGCCGGTGGCGGTTCACGTTTGGCCGGTGGTGTGGATAACTGTCACATGCCCGTCACGGAATCGTGCCAGTAACAACGCAAGATGTGCCGCGTGAACAAAGGGTTGTCAGTAGCAAAACACGAGATATAGTGGGGCGGAAAGAGGGGCGGACTGTCCCGCCCCGGAGGTCGGTGCGGCCGGCCTGACGGGCGGGGGCCGGAAAGACGATGGACGGAGATTTCAGAACCGAATTCGTGCGCGATCCCG
>Ga0102929_1000602_pt1 | contig 21278 bp, 17 predicted proteins | sample SalPonR1_B_D2_MG_FD_78510 | JGI IMG/M metagenome (GOLD analysis project Ga0102929, IMG submission 78510) | Salt pond soil microbial communities from South San Francisco under conditions of wetland restoration - Salt Pond MetaG R1_B_D2_MG | ecosystem: Environmental > Aquatic > Marine > Intertidal... | reverse complement strand
GGCGACCAGTGCTCGCCGATCTCGGACACCACCATCCTCTCCGCCATGACCACCGGCTGCGACCTCATGGACCACGTGAAGACCCAGATCGTGCCGGCCAGCTATGCGGCCGGCCTCGCCGCGGTACTCTGGACCCTGGCCGCCTACGCCGTCGCATAACCCCCTGCAGGAGGGCCTTCAGGCCCGATCATCGGCTTCCGGTCCGATCACCGCTCCCGCCCCACCGAGAAACTCGATCGATCCCACTTGCTGTATGATCCATCGCACCCCGACGCATGCCGTATCCGACCGAAAAGGAACCACCATGAATGCCAATCTGGAGTCCGCGAGAGAGTTCTTCGATGCCTGCGAAACCGGCAAAGGATGGAGCCTCTGCAAGACGTACTGTCATTCCGACGCCACCTTCTCGGCACAGGCACATGCCTTGGAAGAGGTTGCCACGGCCATGCCGGATGTGGAATACGACCTGAGGTTTTTCGGCATTGACGAATCCGGAGACTCCGTCGCGGCAGTGGCCGTGTTCAAAGGCACGCATACCGGAGCAGGCGGACCGGTTCCGCCTACGGGGAGATCCGTGGCCTCCGACTATGCCTACTACATGATCTTCGAGGATGGTCGAATAAGACACATGACGAAAGTCTGGAACGACGGGGTTGCGCTGCAGCAGGCCGGCTGGGCGTAAGCAACGGCGGGGCAGATGAAGCGCTATTCGCTGGCCTGGTGGTTGGTCATACTGCCTACCTCGCTGACTGTCGGCGGCACTTCGATTCTCCTCAGCAGCGTCTTCACAGACTGGAGCATCTTCGCGCGGCTGGCCCTCGCCGCCGTTGCAACTTCGCTCGCAGACCTGGCGATAGCGGCGTGGATGGAGTCCCTGGCACCGACCAGGATCCACATCGGTCCGGGCGAAAAGCACCTGGCGTCCGATCCGCCTTCCGAGAAGGCCATCGTCGTTGACGGTTTCGACGTGGGCCCGCACGGCCAGGTCTCGATACGGGGCGAAACGTGGCGAGCCGTTCGCGCGCCCGGCGATACCGGGGCACTCACCAGAGGGATGACCGTGAACGTCGTCGACCGCGAGGGCCTCACATTGATCGTGTCCGCTTCGCCCGCATAGCGGCCTGCTCGACTTCTCCGGCTATTGCAGGACCTGCTTCGGTGTCCGGTCGCTGTAATAGAGTCCCCAGTGCTTCTCCGCCTTGTCCATCGGGTCGGCCCCGTCGAACCCGCCCTTCCACTTTTCGTCGAACGACGTGAAGTAGAAGGAGACGATCTTGTTGCGATCCACCCACGGATCGTACTGATCGAAGAAGACTTGCTGCTCGGGCTCGCCCGCTTTACCGATCAATCCGCCTTCGTGGCTGCCGTCGTCATAGACCCGGCTGGTGGGCCAGCCGGTCTCGCAGTAGGCAATCTCGTGGTCGGGATGGCGGCTCTGGATGTCGCGGTAGATCGAATCGGTCCATTCCATCGCGACGTCCAGTGTCTTGTCGTTCCAGAATGCATACGCGTGCAGGCAGATGAAGTCCAGTTCGTCGGCGACCCGGCGTGCCCGGGGCTTGTTCCAGAAGTTGTAGTCGTCCGCCACGGTCACCGGCTGCGGGATGCTCGCGCGCACCCGCCTGATCTGCTCGATGACACTGTCCATGTCGTCGATCCGGTGGTACGACCAGTCGACGAATATCTCGTTGCCGACGTTGACCGCGATGATGATGTCATCGAAGCGGTTGGCATATTCGATCGCCAGCCGGACCTGCTCGTCATTGTCCTGCTCGGTCTTGTGGGCATCGAGCCAGATGCCCTGCATGACCCGGACCGGCAGGTCGTGTTCCTCGATCACCTCGAGGATGTTCAGCGCCTGCTCATCCGCGCCGTAAAGACGGATCAGGTTCCACCGTTGCGCCAGAATCGCCAGGTCTTCGAGTATGTGCGCTTTCGACGTCAGCGCCTTGCCCGGCGCTTCGCCGTCCCGATAGGCGCCGTAGGAGATTCCGTTGCCGATCCACTGGCCGTCGAGCATCGGCTCGAACGGGCGTTTCGTCACGGCGTCACGCTGCGCAACGTCGATGTCCGTGTCCGGTGTCGTCGGACCGCACCCGGTCAGCGAGAGAGCCACCGCAACCGGTACCCAGAATTTCGTGCATTTCATAACGCCAGACCATTGTCGTTCTTGTACGGCTGTATAACGTACTACAGTAGCTTGCCGGAACACGAGTAACAAATGCGATTGGCGAAAAAACGGGCGGGTGGTGCATCGACCGGGTGATTCGCTCAAACTGCCGGTATACCGGATCCGCCGTGAGGCGGGGACAGGCGGGTGCCGCCGCCTCCGGACTGCCCGTCCACTACCCCATCATGCGGAGAAGACTTTGAAGAACTCTCTCGTTACTGCAGCCGGGCTTCTTATTTCATCATCCGCTGCCGTCGCGGCGGGGGCCGGGCTCGATGGGAAACTCGATGAATTCAGGCAGTTTCTGCAGGATTATCGACGCGAGCAACTCGTTCCCAGCCTCTCGATAGCGGTGGTCAAGGACGGCGAGGTACTGCTTGCCGAAAGCCTCGGCTGGCAGGATCACGACGGCGAAGAGCCCACCACCCCGGACACGTCCTACCTGGTCGCATCCATCACGAAGACGTTTACCGCGGTAACGCTGCTGGCGATGGAGGCCGACCGCCACGTCGATCTGGACGACGATTTCACCAAATTGAGCGACTGGGACAGCCGCTGCGAGTGGCTCACGAACAGCGACATTATCTTTGGCGGCGGCACACTCGATGACGGAACGGTTGTCGAGCCCCCGCGCTGCGACGTTCCGATCAGTCTGCGCCAGGTGCTGCAGCATCGCGTGCAGGGCGAGCCCGGCTCCAGGTTCATCTACAACCCAATCACCTTCGGCCGGCTGTCCGACTGGGTGGAGCAGAACACCGATCGCACCTGGCGGGAGTGGATGTCCGGGTATGTGATCGAGCCGGCGGGGCTGGACTCCCTGGCAGCAGGCTGGCGGGATCCGGCCGGATGTGCCGCGCTGAAGAATCTCGCGCCCCCGTTTCGTCACGCACCCGCGCAAGCCGACGGCCTCGCGCCTTCCGTTCTGCCGAACCCCGAGCTCAACGCGAGTTCGGGCATCATTGCAAGCGTTCTGGACCTGGCGGCGTACTCCACCGCGCTGGATCAAGGCCGTATCCTCCCGCCGGCGCTGCTCGAGCAGATGTGGACGCCGCCGACCGAGTTCGACGGGGAACTTGCAGCCTATGCGTACGGCTGGTGGGTTCAGCAATGGCGGGTCACAGGCTGGTATGGCACGGGGGCTGGTGGCCCGATGCCTACGCGGGTCTGCTGCTGAAGGCTCCGGACGACGGCTGGGCTCTGATTGCGCTCGGCAACACGGACGGCATCCACTGGGGTAATCCGCTGCACGAGGCAGAGGTGGAGAAATCGCCGCTCGCAGCCCGGTTCCTGGAATTGTTCGTCGCCGACTGAACCAGGCTCTGCGATCGGGCCACGCGGATGCGCCGGGTCCGGTGGCGCCGGACCGGCATGAGCCGAGGTCAGCAGGGTCTGGCGCTCCCCCGGGCGCCGCAGCAGGCGGACTTCACATACCCACGATTGCCGTCCCGCGAAATCCGTCCTAGCGTGGAACTGGGAGAGCAATGGCAGGGAGGCCAGAACGTCACGAGGAGACCACCGTGACAGACTGCATCAGAAAGAGCATCAGAAAGGGGCAGATGGCCGAGTCCCAGGCGGATGTGACCCTGCGCCCCGAGGGTCGCCGCCAGGGCGGCGAGCTGCGCCACGGCGAGTGGATCCGCCAGGCGGAGTCGCAGCTGAAATCGAGACGATTCACTAACCCGCTGTTCGCACTCGTGCTCGTGTTCGCCTTCCTGTTCGGCGGGTCACTGTATCTGTTCGAGAACCTGCCCGTCGTGGCGGGCGATCCTATGTACGCGATCAAGATCACCGTGGCCAGTTTCTTCGCGGTGAGTCTCGGTTTCATCCTCTCGGTGTGGTGGAACGCCACGTCGCACTCCGACGCGAAGCTGCGGGAGGCCGAGCGGATCGACCGGGAATACCGCGAACTGCTGATCGGCTTCTCCGACAGCCTGTTTGACATCATCAACGCGCTGAACACGCTCGCCACGAAGCCGCCGAAGCCGTTCGTGGTAGCCACCGAGTTCCTGCTCGGCGAGTACATCCACCTGCTCCAGAGCCAGCTGCAGCGTTACGGTGACTACATCGCCGGACTGGGCTTCGATGCCACCGGCTTCCTCGACGACAAGATCCGTATCTTCGAAGGCATCCGGGAACGGGCCAGTCTGTCCATCAAGGGCATGCCGAAGGAGATCGAGAGCCTGTTCGTCGACAGCCTGAACCTGCAGACCGGGAAACTGCTCGATCCGCAGGCACGGCGGCAGAAGAGCCTGCAGGAGACGCTGGCGGACCTCGGTACGGCCGAGACGGGACCGGAGTTCCGGCGCGCCGGCTAGCGCCTGACCCGGCCCACCAGCTCCACCTTTGTGCCTTTCTCCGACACGGCGGTGGCGCTGCCTGTGATGCGCAGCGCAGTGTGGCCGGCCGCGTCGCTCAGCACCAGCACGCGTCCCGCTGCGGCACGGCTCGCGGTCGGCAGCTCGACGAACCCGACCGGGTCCGTCTCCGCCACGGCGCCGGCGAGTGCCACCGTGTCGGTCAGCTCCGGCCAGATGCCGGCCGGTAGCTCGCGCAGCGAGAGCCCCTGGCGCGCAGGCCGCACGCGGATGGTGACTTCGATCGGCTCCAGGGTGACCCAGGTCAGACCGGAGATGCCGGCGGCCCGGACCGGGCCGCTGCCGCTGCGCCGCAGCACCGCATCCGAAGTGACGAGCTCGCGACCGAACGCCTCACCGGCTGCCGGTTCCGGCAAGGTCCGTGGAGCCCCCACGGCGACCTCGAGGGTAGCGGTCGTGCGCCGCCCCTCGCGGTCCGTGAGCGTCACCAGGAACAGATACTGGCCGTCGGCAGTCAGTTGACGGTTGATGTAGGGGCCGAAGTCCAGCGTGACGTCGAAGGCCTGCAGCGGGCGGGACTCGAGCCCGAACAGGGGGAACAGGGAGCGCTCGACGGTGGTGGCCAGATCGGCCTCGAAATTCCCCTGACGGACCACCAGGGACGCGATGCGCGACGGCGCCTCCGCCCGCAGGCGCACCGGCGGGAACTCGCCGGCTTCGCCGCGCTGCACGCTGGTGATGGCGAAGCCCTGGGCGGTGAGGCGGGGCGGGTCGTCGGCTGCCTCTGCCGCCGTCGCGGCAAGTGCGAGCATTGCGCAACCGGTGAGCAGGCGGGTGATCATGATTTTTCCCGCAGGCGGCGGGTCATACCGCGGGCGTACAGCCGCGGCGTGAGCCTCGCCATGTAATAGGCCAGGCGACCCAGAAAGCTCAGGACGACCAGATCCCTGCCCTGGTTCGCGCCGCGGACGATGGCGTCGGCGACCTCGTCGGGTTCGGCGAGCCGACCGATCATCGAACGCTTCGTACCGACGGGTTTGCCGTCGCCGCCCATGGCCCGCTGCTCGAAGGGGCTGCGCACGAAGTTGGGGCAGACCATCATCACGCGCACGCCGTCCGCGGCGAGTTCACAGCGCAACGACTCGAAGAAGCCGTGCAGGGCGTGCTTGCTGGCGGCATAGCCCGTGCGCCCGTACAACGGCGCCACGCCGGCAATGCTGCTGGTCACGACGATGAGCCCCTGCGTCGCCTGCAGGTGTTCCAGCGCGGCCTTCGTGGTGTTCACGCCGCCGAAGAAGTTGACCTCCATCACCTTGCGGTAGACCGGGAGTTCCGTCTCCTCGAACAGACTGCGGTGCACCGTGCCGGCGTTGTTCACGAGCACGTCGAGCCGTCCGTACTGGCCCACCACAGCACGGATGGCGCGCTGGCAGGCGGGGAAATCGGTGACGTCGCACTCGACGGTCATGACGTCGGCCCCGGTGCCGCGCAGCGCCTCGGCAGCCTGCTCCAGCGGCTCCGGTTCGTAGTCCAGCAGGGCGATGCGCGCTCCCTCCAGGGTCCAGCGCCGCGCCAGCGCGCGGCCGATGCCGCCTGCGCCGCCGGTGATGGCGACCACGGGGCGGTAGTCCGCATCGCCCGCCTGGCTCCGGTCGGCCGGTTCGTCCCGTCCCTCCAGCCAGATGCGGAACGCCGCCGCCGACGAGACGGGGACGTAGCCGAACTCCTTCTTCAGCCGTTCGTTGGAGAGCACCGGCCGGTAGCGCAGGAAGTCCACGGTCTCGGGCCCGTTCACCGTCTTGCCGAGCCGCTTCATGACGCCGAGGCCAGCGGCCAGCAGACCCGCGGGCACGGGCAGGTAGGGTTTGCCCAGCGCCTTCGCGATCGCCTTCGCGGTCAGGGCGCCGTCGCCGGCGACGTTGTACACGCCCCGTTGATCGCCCAGTGCCGCCTGCACCAGGATGGCCACCAGGTCCTTGTCCCAGACGAAGACGAAGGGCGCGTCGGTGCCGAGGATGCCGGGCACCACGGGCCCCTCGAAGATCTCGGTGACCGGACTGTGGGTGGCCTTGCCGATCACGGTGCCGGGACGCAGCAGCACCTGGGCAAGTTGCGGGTGGGTGACGCGGAACTCGGCCAGTATCCGCTCCACCTCGCTCTTGTTACGGCTGTACTCGAAGGCGGGGTGGCCGCGGGCCGGCGCCTCCTCGGTCATCCAGCGCGGGTTGTCGGCGCTGTAGCCATATGCCGCGCCGCTGGTGGTGACGACGAAGCGCCGCACGCCTGCCTCGACACAGGCCTCCAGCAGCCGACGTGTGCCGATGACGTCCACACGGCGGGCGAGGTCCGGCGGTGCGTCCGGCGGCGGCCTCAGGATGCTGGCCAGGTGAATAACCGTGCCGATGCCGTGCTGCTCCAGCAGCGGGCCAATCTCCTGGCTGGCAATGTCGCCGCTCACGGTGACGACGGATTCCGGCACCTCCGCCTCGCGGATGTCGTAGGCGACCACCGCGCCCACCTGCTGGTGGCCGGCGAGTTCGGCGACTGCCAGCCTGCCGATGTAGCCCGCCGCACCGGTGACGAAGATGTTCCTCCGCATACCTGCCTCCCGTGTCCGTCAGTCCTGCACCAGCGCGGCCGGGGCGGTCGCGCCCCGCGGCTGGCGCCGCGACCAGAGAGCGGCGAGTGTCAGCCCGCCCACGACGTGCCAGCTGCCCCACCAGGCCGCGACGATGGCCATTCCGCCCAGCCCGGCGAAGAAGGTGAATATCAGTGCGAGCCCCAGGCCGCTGTTCTGGATGCCGACCTCGAGGGTCACCGCCCGTCGGTCCCGGTCCGACAGCCCGCTCAGCCGGCCGGCGGTATAACCCAGCCCCAGCGCGAGCGCATTATGCGCGGCGACGATGCCCAGCACCGGCAGTATAGCGAGACTCAGGTACTCCCGGTCCCGCCAGAACGCGAACACGATGAAGCCGAGGAAAAACAGGCCGCCCGCCACCCGCAGCGGCCGTCGCATGCGTGCGGCGAACGCCGGGAAGCGGGAGCCGGCCCACATGCCCGCGAGCAGCGGCAGGGCCAGGATCAGGAGAATGGTGATCACCATGACCACCGGATCCACCGCGATGTCCGCGAGCAGCCGGCGGGTGTCCGGATCCAGCGAGGCCCAGAAGGCGAGGTTGAACGGCGTCGTGAACATCGCCGCTGTGCTGGTCACCGCGGTCATGCCCACCGACAGGGCCGCATTGCCCCGTGCGAACCAGACGAGGTAATTGGAGACGTTGCCGCCCGGACAGGCCGCGATGAGCATCATGCCCAGTGCCACGCTGGGGATGGGGTCGATCAACTGCACCAGCAGGAAGGTGGCCGGCGGCAGCAGCAGGAGCTGGGTGGCGATGCCCACCAGCGGGCCCCGCGGCGCCTTCGCGACCGCCCGGAAGTCCGACAGGCGCAGATCCAGCGCCACCCCGAACATGAGCAGCGCCAGGATGATATTGAGCGCGAGCAGGCTGGCCGGCGCGAAGTCCAGCCTGATGGCGTCGAGGGCGGGATCCACGCGGGCGGCTCAGCCGCTCAGCCTACCGGTTCCCCGTGCATCTCCTTGAACTCGGTCAGCCCCGGCGCCATCAGGTGCGCCATCGGGTCCACGTCCACGTGGATCACGGCCGGCCGGCCGGACTGCATCGTGCTCCGGAGCACGCTCTCCAGCTCCGCCGGGTCGGCCACCCGTTCGCCGATGGCGCCCATGGCCTTCGCCACTTCGTCGAAGCGGGTCTCCTCGAAGTCCGTGTTGATGGTGGAGTCCGCGTCGATGCCCATGGCCTGGCGCAGCTGGCCGATGCCCACGGTCTGGGTGAGCTTCACCATGCCCCATTGCTTGTCGCAGAGGACCACGTAGACCAGCGGCAACTTCTCGCGCACCGCGGTCTCCACTTCCTGCAGGTGCATGGCCATGGCGCCGTCACCGATGATGCAGACTACGGGACGGTCGGGGCAGGCGGTCTTCACGCCGAGGGCCTGGCCGACGCCGGCGCCGAGCATGCCGAACTTGAAGGTGGAATAGACTCCGTCCGGCTTCGCGTTGCGATAATAGTGCGCACACCACACCGCCGTGTTGCCGCCGTCGATCACCAGCATGCCGTCGTCGCCGAACACCTCCCGGGCCTTGGCCGGCACGTGGGCGGGATGCATGGGCGAGGTGTCCGAGGCGAGCACGGCATCCAGCCCGGCACGGACCCTCGAGCGGGTCTCGGCGAACTCGGCGATGGCCTGGCCGCGGGCGGTGATCGCCGGCTCCGGCACCGGCTCGCGCTCGAGTTCCTCGGCCAGGGCCTTCAGGAACACCTTCACGTCGCCCATGATGCCCAGGTCCACGGGCCGATTGCGGCCGATGATGCGCGGGTCGATGTCCACCTGGATAGTCCGCTTCGGCACCTCCGGATTCGAACCGCCCCAGAAACGCCCGCGTCCCCACCAGTCGGTCTCGCCCACCCGGGAGCCCAGGATCAGGAACAGGTCGCTGCGGCCGCGCGCCTCCCGTGCCACGTCCAGCGTGCTGTTGGGGATGGCCAGCGGACTGGTTTCGTCCAGCACGCCGCGGGCACCCCAGCTCACGGTGACGGGCGCCTGCAGCGCCTCGGCCACCGCCTGGAGTTCCGCCGCCGCGTCCGCATGCACGATACCCGTGCCGCCGTGCAGCATGGGCAGGCGTGCCTCGCGCAGCATCGCCGCTGCGGTGCGTACCTGCCCCAGGTCCACCGGCACCGGCGTCACCGGACGGTAGCTCGCCGGGTCGCGCAGGAAATCGGCGGGATACTCGGCCGGGCCGTTCATCAGGTTCTCCGGCACGTCCAGGTGGACGACGCCCGGGCGGCCCGTCCAGGAGGCGCGGAAGGCCTCCCGGGCCAGCTCCGGCAGGCGGTCCGGGGCGGCTACCGCACACGCCCACTTGCACATCGGGGCGGTCGTGCCGACCTGGTCGAAGTACTGGAACGTGCCGCCCCGCTCCGGGTAAGCGAGCCCGGTGCGCCGGCAGCTCGTGATCAGCAGTACCCGGTTGCCCTCGCCCTGCTCCACGGCCACGCCGGGCAGGATGTTGGCGACGCCCGGACCATTACTGGCCATGCAGACGCCGAGTTTGCCGGTGGCGCGGGCATAGGCGCCGGCCATGTGGGCTGCCGTGGATTCGTGCCGCGGCGAGACCAGGCGGATGCCGTACTTCTGGAAGGCCGCGTAGAAGCCGAGATAGGTGCCGTCAACGATGCCGAAGATCGTCTCCACGCCCTCCTCGGCGAGCATGGCGGCCAGCACCTCGCCGCCGATCATCTGTTCAGTCGCGGGTGATTGCGCGTCGTTCATGGTGTCCCCCTCGCGTTTCTCATGCGTGTAGGAGGGCCTTCAGGCCCGACCCCCGTTTTGAAGAGGGCAATCGGGGTCGGGCCTGAAGGCCCTCCTACCGCCCGATATCGAATCGGGGATAAATCCCCTCCTACAACCTTAACGCGCCGTCCACCTCGATGCAGCGGCCGTTCACGTAGTCGTTCTCCAGGATGAACTGCACCGCATGGGCGATCTCGTCCGGGTCTCCCACACGACCGGACGGTATGCCCTTCGTCAGCTTCTCGCGGGCCTCCGGCTTCATGGACATTACCATCTCCGTGCCGATGAAACCCGGCGCGATGGAGGCGGCACGGATACCGTAGCGGGCAAACTCCTTGGCCCAGACCACGGCCATGGCCGCGACGCCGGCCTTGGTGGCCGAGTAGTTCACCTGGCCCATGTTGCCCGCGCGGGAGATAGACGAGATGTTGATGATGCACCCCTTCGAGCCCGTGGCGATCATCCTGGCCGCCGCCTCCCGGCCGCACAGGAACACGCCGGTGAGGTTCACGTCGACGACGAGCTGCCACTGGTCCAGTGACATTCTGGAGACCAGCTCGCCGTCCTTGTACTTCAGCGTCAGCGCGTCGCGGGTGATGCCTGCATTGTTCACCAGCCCGTGCAGGGCGCCGAAATCGCTCCCGATGTCTTCGAACAGGGTGACCACGGACTCTTCCTCGGCGACGTTCGCCTTGTAGACGGCCGCCTGGGAGGCGCCCGCCTTCTCGCATTCCGAGGCGGTCGATTTCAGCGCGTCCTCGTCCAGGTCCACCAGCGCCAGCTTTGCGCCGCGGGAAGCGAGGCGGAGCGCCATCGCGGCGCCGAGTCCGCGCCCGCCGCCGGTGATCGCAATGGTCTTGTCTTTGAGGTCCATGGGCTTGATTGCTCCTCGGTTCGTTGTCGTTGTCGTTGTCGTTGTCGAAAGATCGTCACCCGGCACTCAGCCGAAGACGTATTCGCCCGGCGCGTCGCGCAGCACGCGATAACCCTTGCGCGGCGCGCCCATGGCGGGCGGCTTCACCCGGCTGGTGGTCTGCGCGTCCAGCCACGCATCCCACACCGGCCACCAGGAGCCGTCCTCCGCCGGCGTTTCCTCCAGCCAGCGTTCCGGCGCCATGTAGCTCTCGCCCGGCACGCGGGTACGCAGCCGGTGGCGGCGGCGCGGATGGCTCGGGCCGCTGATGATACCCGCATTGTGGCCGCCACTGGTGAGCAGGAACGTGACCTCCGAGTTGGTCAGTCGGTTGATCTTGTACACGGATTGCCAGGGCGCCACGTGGTCGGTCTCGGTGCCCACCACGAACAGCGGCACCTCGATGGCATCCAGGTGGACCTTCTCGCCTTCCACCTCGAAGCGGCCCTCCGCCAGTTCGTTGTCCAGGTACAGGCGGCGCAGGTATTCGCCGTGCATGCGCGGCGGCATACGGGTGCCGTCGGCGTTCCAGGCCATGAGGTCGTTGAGCCGGGGCTCCTTGCCGAGCACATAGCGGTCGACGGCAGGTGCGTAGACGAGGTCGCTCACGCGCAGCGCGGCGAAGGCGCCGCCCATGTTCTCCGTGCCGAGATAGCCCTGCTTCCACATGTAGCTGTCGAGGAACGAGACGATGCTGTCCGACAGGAACAGGCGAATCTCGCCCGCCTCGGTGAAATCCGCCTGGGCGGCGAAGATGGTCAGCGACTTCAGCCGTGCGTCGCCGTCCCGGGCCATCCTGGCGGCGGCGACGTAGGCCAGGGTGCCGCCGATGCAGTAGCCGACCAGGTGAATCTTGCGCCGCGTCACCACCCCGCTCACCGCATCCAGCGCCTTCATGACGCCCAGGTTGAGGTAATCGTCCATCCCCAGGTCCCGGTCCTCTTCGGTCGGGTTCTTCCAGGAGATCATGAACACCGTTTTGCCCTGCTCCACCAGGTAACGGACCAGGGAGTTCTTCGGGGAGAGATCCAGGATGTAGTACTTCATGATCCAGGCGGGGGTGATCAGCACGGGTTCGGCGCCCACGTCCGGCGTCTGCGGCGTGTACTGGATCACCTCGATCAGCCGGTTCTCGTAGATCACCTTGCCGGGCGTGACGGCCACGCTCTCGCCGGGGCGGTAGGTCTCCACCCCGGGCGGCGGCTGGCCGCGGGCCTGGCGCAGCTGGTCGTCCACCAGGTTGCGCGCGCCGCGCAACAGGTTTCGGCCTCGCTCCGCGACGGTGGTCTGGAGTACCTCCGGGTTGGTGAGCGGCAGGTTGGTCGGCGAGACGAGCGCCAGTATCTGTTTCGCCATGAAGGCGACCAGCTGTTCCCGTGAGCGGTCGACGCCGTCCACGCCGGTGGTGGCCTCGCTCCACCAGTCCTGGGTCAGCTGGTAGCCCTGGGCCATCACGTTGAAGGGCCAGCGCTGCCAGGCGTCGCCCTGCATGCGCCGGTCGGTGATGCGTGCCGGCGGCTCCCCGCCGCGGCCGAACATCGCCTTGACGTTGTAGAGGCCCAGCTGGAGCGTCTTGCGGAGGAAGCTCTGGCTGAGCAGCCCGACCTTCCCGGGCGACAGGGCAAGATGCGTCAGCCAGTCGAGATACGCCAGCGAGAGTTCCACCGGGGACATGCCGCGGGTGGCACGGGCGATCAGCGAGCGTACCTCCCGGTCCATCTTTTCGGCGTCCTGGTTGCCGAACGGCTGATATTCCCGCACGAAGTCATCCAGTGATGCCGCCAGAGAGGTGCGTTTTTCTTCGCCACCGTCGTCATCCGCCATGGTTTCGACCCCCGGACCGTGCACAAACAGGCCTGCCTGATGCTACAGCCTTCTTGCGCTGCAGCAAGTCGGGTAAACCGAAACACACCGCGGCAGGAGGGCCTTCAGGCGCGATTGGCGTACGGCGATCACAGTCCAAGATCGGCGCTAAAGCGCCTCCCACATGAGCGTCCCCGCCACCCTTGCCCACCCGATGACGAGCCAACGCCAATAGAAAGCCCGGTCTATTTCACCGTATGGCGGGTGCCCGGTTCCGGCGGGTCTTCCGGCGGTCCGGCGAAGCACTGCGCCATGGCCATCCAGCGGACGGCGGTATCGCCTTTCACGTCGAGGCTCGTGTCGGCGACATTGCGGGTCTGGGTCACCACCTGGCAGAACTCCGTGGCATCGCCGGCCACGCAGTTCACGTCGCTCGGTTCGTTGAATTCCCAGACGGCGCCGGAGGGTGCGTCGAGGCGCACGAAGGGCCGTTGCTCCGGCACCTCCAGCCCCCGGTTGCGGAAGGTCCAGCCGAAGGTGTTGATGCCGAGGACGACGATGTTCTTTACGCGATCCGTATCCCGGCGTACCACACCCAGTTCGTCGTACACCTCCTGGCCGTGGGCCCAGGTTTCCATGTGGCGGGCCGTGATGGCCGAACGCACGCTCATGTCCGGCCCCGCCCACTGCACCCGCGCCTTCGGGTCGGCCCCGCCGAAGCGCTCGCACATGGGCAGGTAGAACGCCCGCCAGGCCTCCAGCAGGTCGCGTCCGGCGAGTTCGCCGCGCCACTCGCGCTCGAAGGCACGCATGCCGCCGTTCTGCACCGCGGCCATGACCTCGGCGAAGAACTGCCGGAATTCGGCCGGGTCGGCAAGCGAGAGCGCTGCCGCCCGATTCCAGATGTGCAGGTGACCGATGACGTCGTTGATACTCCAGTCCTTGAACTGGGTGGGCCGGTCGAACTGTTCGTCGGCCAGCGCGGAGAGCAGCTCGTAGAGTGCCTCGCTCTCGTCGCGGAAGTCGATTACCTGCTGGAACATCGCCGCCTCCTCCATCGGCCGGGCACGCGATCGGCCGGCAATTCAGTCACCCAGAAACTCGCCGAGGCGCTCGTAGGCTGCCAGGAAGTCTTCCTGGAACTCCTGCACCACCGCACGCACGGAGTTCTCCTGGTTCATGAGGCCGACGCCCTGGCCCACCCAGTAGGTGGCCAGTTCCCCGGCACCGGCATGGCCGCCCTGGGCGAGCTTGTCGAGCTTCCTGAGGGCCGGCTCGCTCACCAGCGACTGCAGGGGCATGGGCAGCGGCGGCGGGCTTTCGCCGGACTCCCAGGCATCCGTCCAGGGCGAGCGCAGCTGGCGGGAGGGCTTGCCGGTGCGGCTGCGCGAGCGCACCGTGTCCCGGGAACTCGCCTTCAGCATCTTCTCTTTCACCACCGGGTTGGTCTCGGCCTCCGCCGTGGTGAGCCAGACGGAGCCGGTCCAGGCGCCGTCGGCGCCCATGGCCATGCAGGCCGCCATCTGCCGGCCGGTCACGATACCGCCGGCGGCGAGGATGGGCACGTCGCTCACGGGCCGCACGGCATCGCAGACCTCCGGTACCAGCACGAGCGTGGAGACGTCGCCGCAGTGGCCGCCGGCTTCGCCACCGGACACCACCAGGATGTCGACACCGGCGTTCACCTGGCGGATGGCGTGTTCCTTCGCGCCCACCAGGGCGGCGACCGCCACGCCGTGCTGCTTGCCCATGTCGAGCATCACCTGGGGCGGTACACCCAGGGCGTTGGCGATCAGCTTGATCGGGTGGGAGAAGGCCACCTCCAGCAGCTCGCCGGCACCGCCCTCCTGCAGGTTCTTCGCGAAGCGCACGTGCTCGCGACGTTCGTCGTCGAGATCGTCGACGGGAATGTCCCGGCTGGCGAGCAGCCCGGCGGTGAACTGCTTGTGGGCGTCGGGCACGGCGGCCAGCAGCTGCTCTTCGTCGAAGGCCTGGCCCTTGCCCTCGATCTGGTTCGGCACGATGAGGTCCACGCCGTAAGGCTTGCTGTCCACGTGGTCGTCGATCCAGGACAGCTCCTCCTCCAGCCGGTCCGGCGGCAGCGTGACGGCGCCGAACACGCCCATGCCGCCGGCACGGGAGACGGCCGCCACCACGTCGCGGCAGTGGCTGAAAGCGAACAGCGGGAACTCGATACCGAGTCGCTCGCACAGGGCTGATTTCATGAATTCCTCCAGTGAGTAGGGATCGTCGGCAGCTCGGGCCGACCGCTCAGGCCGCCGTATCGTCCGCCGGCTCGATCTCCAGGATCAGTTCGTCGGCCGCCACCTGGCGGCCGGTCTCGCAGTGCACGGCGGTGACCACGCCGCCGACCTCCGCGCGCACCTCGTGCTGCATCTTCATTGCCTCCAGCACCACCAGCCGGGTGCCGCGGTTGACCGCAGCGCCCGGCGCGACGGCAATCTCCGTGATCAGACCATGCATGGCCGCCGTGACCCGGCCGCCACCGGCTTCCTCCGCCGCCGCGGCACTCTCTCTGAGATTCTCGAACGTGGCGGCGCGCCCGTGCACCGATACGTGGATCGCACCGGGCCGCCACAGGTGGAACAGGACGTCGACGATGCGCTCGTCGATCGCGATGCGCGCCCGGTGCTCGTCGCGCGAGAGCAGGCGCAGGCGCCATGCGCTTGCGCCGGCGGTCACCGCCACGGTTCCGTCGGGGGCGGGGCTCACGGCAAAGTCGACGGCCTCGCCGTCCAGCACATAACGGTAGCGGGACACCAGCCGGCCCGCACTGGACCAGCCGAGCAGCCGGGGCGACACGCCGACGCTTGCCGCCAGTGCCACCGCGCCGGCCAGGGTGTAGTCCAGCAGCGCCGCCACGGCGGCATCGACGGTCTGCGGCACGGCCACGGTCGGCGCATCGTCCTGCTCCTCCAGAAAGGCTGTCGTGGCTCGGCCGCCGGCGAAGTCCGGGCTCCGGAGCACCCCGATGAGGAAATCCCGATTGCTGGCGACGCCGAAAAGCGCCGTGGCTTCCAGCGCACGGACGAGCTTCAGCCGTGCGCTCTCCCGGGTCTCGCCGTGGCTGATGACCTTGGCCACCATCGGGTCGTACCAGGGCGAGACCTCCGTGCCCGTCTCCACGCCGGCGTCCACCCGGATGCCTTCGCCGGACGGGGGCAGCCACAGATCGATACGACCGGTGGCGGGCAGGAAATCACGGGCCGGATCCTCGGCGTACAGCCGCACCTCGATCGCGTGTCCGCGCAGCGCCACCTCATGCTGCTCGATGCCCAGCGCGCGCCCCTCGGCGACTCGCACCTGCAGCGCGACCAGGTCCACCCCCGTCACCATCTCGGTCACGGGGTGTTCCACCTGCAGCCGGGTGTTCATCTCCAGGAAGTAGAACGCACCATCCTCGTCCAGCAGAAACTCGACCGTACCCGCCCCCCGATAGCCGATGCTGCGGGCGGCATCCGCCGCCGCGCCACCCATGGCCTCGCGCAGTGTCGCCGTCATCACCGGGCAGGGCGCCTCCTCCACCACCTTCTGGTGGCGGCGCTGCACCGAGCAGTCCCGCTCGCCCAGGTGGATCACGGCATCGTGGTCGTCGGCGAACACCTGCATCTCCACGTGCCGCGGCCGCAGCACCGCCTTTTCGAGAATCAGCTCGCCGGAGCCGAAGGCGCTTTCGGCCTCGCCCCGGGCAAGCGAGAGGGCGGATGCCAGCCCTGCCTCGTCATCGACCCGGCGCATGCCGCGGCCGCCGCCGCCGGCGGCCGCCTTCACCATCACCGGATAGCCGATGTCGCGGGCGGCGGCGGCGAAGGCGTCGTCGCCCTGATCCTCGCCCTCGTAGCCGGGCACGCAGGGCACGCCGGCGGCGATCATGTGCCGCTTGGCCGCCGCCTTGTTGCCCATCAGTTCGATGGCCTCGGCGGGCGGGCCGATGAACGTCAGCCCCGCGTCGGTGCACGCCCGCGCGAAGTCCGCGTTCTCGGCCAGGAAGCCGTAGCCGGGGTGCACGGCATCCGCGCCGGCGGTCTTCGCGGCGCGCAGGATGGCCCGGATGTTCAGGTAGGAGTCCGCGGCGGGTGCCGGTCCGAGGCACTCGGCCGCGTCGGCCAGCCGCACATGGGGAGCCTCGGCATCCGCCTCGGAGTACACCGCCAGCGCCCGGCGGCCCATCGCTTGTACGCCGCGGATGATGCGGCAGGCGATCTCGCCCCGGTTGGCGACCAGGATGCGCTCCAGCGTCACGGCGACCAGCCCGGCTTGCGCTTGTCGACGAAGGCGGCGACACCCTCGCGGCCCTCGTCGCCAAGCATGCACTCGGCGAAACGGCGAGCGGCGAGCCCGGTCATGGCCTCGCGGTCCAGGCGCAGGGCTGCCTGCGCCAGCTCCTTCGTGACCGCCACGGCAGCGGGCGCGCAGCGCAGCACATCGGCGCGGATCACCGCCTCCAGGGTCTCGAGTTCGTCGCCGTCGTTGGCCAGGAAGTCCGCGATGCCGAGCTCCAGGGCGCCGACGCCGTCGAACTCGGCTGCGGTCAGCATGATGCGCCGTGCAGCCGCCAGGCCGATACGGCGCACCACGTAGGGCGCGATCTGCGCCGGCGGTATGCCGAGGCGGACCTCGGTCAGCGCGAAGCGGGCGTCCCGGGTGACAACGACCACGTCACCGCCGCACACCATGCCCAGCCCGCCGGCGACGGCCGCACCTTCGACCAGCATGACGACCACCTGGGGCATGGAGTCCACCAGGGCGAAGAGTTCGCCGCCCCGGCGGCTGGCCGCGGCCACGTCGTCGGCGCTCTGGCCGCCGCCCTGGAACACGGCCCGGAAGCCCTTCACGTCGCCGCCGGCGCAGAACATGCCGGCACGGCCCCGGAAGGTGATGCCGCGCACGGCGCCGCCGGTGCCGTCGGCGCGCACCGCCTCCAGTACCGCGATCAGCTCCTCGATCATCTCCGCTGACAGCGCGTTCCGCGCCTCCGGCCGGTTCAGCCACACGGTAAGCCAGCCGCCGGCGAGATCCAGGTCCAGCGTCTTCGTGTCCGGTAGTTCCATAATGGCTACATCCTCGCGATGCCGAAGCTGTTGGGTTTCACGCTGCGTCGCCGGGCCTCCCGGACCGTCTCCAGCATGAAGCCCAGCGTGCGCCGGCTGTCCCGGGGATCGATCATGCCGTCGTCGAGCATATGGCCGGAGGTGTAGAAGGCGCTCGACTGGGAGTCGAAGTGCTCGGCGAGACGGCGCTCCTGGGCTTCGATCTCCGCCGGGTCCGGTTCCCGACCCCTCGCCTTCGTCGCCGCTTTCGTGACGATGGACATGGTGGTGGCCGCCTGCTCGCCGCCCATGACGCCCGTGCTCGCGTTCGGCCAGGTCATCAGGAAGTCCGGGTCGATGCCGCGGCCGCACATGCCGTAATTGCCGGCCCCGTAGCTCGCGCCGATCATCAGCGTCAGGCGGGGCACCGAGAGGTTGGTGACGGCCTGGATCATCTTCGAGCCGTGCTTGATCATGCCACCCTGCTCGTAATGCTTGCCCACCATGTAGCCGGTGGTGTTCTGCAGGAAGACCGCCGGCAGATCCGACTGGTCGCAGAGCTGCAGGAACTGGGTGGCCTTGGTGGCGCCGTCCGGGTCGATGGGCGCGTTGTTGGCGAGGATGCCGCAGGCGTGGCCGTGGATCTGCGCCTGCACGCAGACCGTGCCCGCGCCGTAGCGGGGCTTGAAGTCGAGAAACTCCGAGCCGTCGACGATGCGGGCGATGACCTCGCGCACCTCGTAGGGCCGGCGGTAATCCAGCGGCACGATGCCCGCGATCTCGTCCGGGTCGTACAATGGATCGGCGCCGTCGTACCCCGGCAACGGCGGGCACCGGTCGTTCCAGGCGAGCCGCGCCACGACCTCCCGGGCGATGAGTGCGGCGTGGGCATCGTCCTCTGCCACGTACTCCACCAGCCCGGATACGGCCGAGTGCATCTCGGCGCCGCCCAGTTCCTCGTCGGTGGCGATCTCGCCGGTGGCGGCCTTCAGCAGCGGCGGGCCGGCGAGGAAGGCCTTCGCCCGGCTGCGTACGGCGATGACGTAGTCGCTCAGGCCCGGCATGTAGGCACCGCCGGCGGTGGACGAGCCGTTCAGGATGTTGACGACCGGGATACCGGCGGCGCTCAGGCGCGCCAGGTTGGCGAAGAAGGTGCCGCCGCCCAGGAAGCCGCCGACCTTGTACTGCATGAGATTCGCGCCGGCGCTCTCCACGCTGTGCACGAAGGGCAGCTTCTGGGCCAACGCAATCTCCTGGCCGCGCAGGATGCGATAGGCAGTGGGTTCGGTGAGGGAGCCGGCCTGGATGCCCGAGTCGCTCACCGACACCATGCAGCGTACCCCGGAGATGAAGCCGATGCCCACGATCACGTTACCGCCGGGCAGGGACTTCTCCTCTTCTCTGGTGTCGAAGAGGTAGCCCGCGATGTTGCCGATGGCAAGGAACGGCATGCCCGGGTCGAGCATGGCGGAGAGACGCTCCCGGGGGGTGAGCTGACCGCGCTCCTCGAAGCGGGGTCGGCGCTGCTCGGAGATGGCCGCACCCCGGGCGTTCAGCGCCTGCAGCTGCTCGATCAGAGCCAGCATGCCCGCGCGATTGTCGGCGTAGGGCTCGGAAGCGGTATCGATGCGGGAGTGATAGACGGGCATGTCAGAGGCTCTCCGCCAGCGCGGCCGGCACGGGGATCGGGTGGTCGAGCAGCACCTGGGCGTAGCCCTTGCCCTGGGGGTCGTTCCTGAGGCTCGCCACGCCGCCGCCGCCGAGCACGTCGTGCAAAAGGAAGTTGATGGCGCTGGAGCCGGGCAGCAGGAACCGCTCCACCGGTCCTTCGAGGAAATGGGCGAAGCGGGCCGCCACCGCCTGCTCGGTGAGCGCGGCCCAGAGGTACGGCAGGTACTCGGAGCGCCGCGCAATGATGCCGATGTTCGCCTTGTCGCCCTTGTCGCCGCTGCGGCCCCAGGCGAGTTTAACCAGCGGCACCTCGACGGTGTCGTCGGCCGGGTCGGGAGCCGCCGGCGGGACCGGCCGTTCGATGGCGGACGCCTCGAAGGGCATTCCCGGCGATGGTGCCGCCGGGCTGGCGGTGCCGTCGATCTCGACGGTCACCGGCACGTCGGTCTTGGGCCAGAGAAACGAGAACAGCCGCACGACGGGCGAAGGCCTCGGCCGGCCGCCGCCGGAGAAGAGCGTGAGCCCGGGCGGCGCGCTCAACGCCGCGCCGATGGTCTCCTGGAGCAGTGTCGCAATACCGCGCTGGTCGGCGTGCTTCGCAGCGATCTTCAGCGTCACCTCACGGGCGCCGTCGATGCGCCGTGCCGGCCCGTAGTGGCTCTCGTCGCCGAACACCTCGATGAGGGTCTCCGCAAAATCGGGCAGGCCCTGGCGTTCGAGGCGGGTGCGGGCGCGGGCCAGGGCGGCGTCGCCGTAGGCCCGCGCCTTGCGGTCGGCGTCGTAGCCATAGAAGAACAGCAGCTGGCCGCCGCGGAAGCCGTCGGCGAAGGTGGCGCTCACCTTGTAGGTATCGGTGGGCGGGGCGCCCCGGGCACCGCTCACGCGCACCCGGTCCGGGCCGATTTGCTCCAGGGCGACGCCGGAGAAGTCACAGACCAGGTCGGGCAGCACATAGGCCTGCGGGTCGCCGATCTCGTAGAGCATCTGCTCGGCGACGGTGCCCACGCTCACGAGGCCGCCGGTGCCCTCCGGCTTGGTGCAGACGAAGCTGCCGTCGGGGAACAGCTCGGCGACGGGATAGCCGATGTCCGCGATGCCGCCGGCGATCGTGTCCCAGTCGGTGAAGTTGCCGCCGGTGGCCTGGGTGCTGCATTCCAGGATGTGGCCGGCGAGGCTCGCACCCGCCATGGCGTCGTAGTCGTCGGCCGCCCAGCCGAATTCGTGCAGGCAGGCGCCCAGCGTGACGGCGCTGTCGACCAACCGGCCGGTGACGACGATGTCGGCGCCGGCGTCCAGCGCGGCGGCGATGGGCAGCGCGCCGAGATAGGCGTTCACGCTGGCAATGCGCTCGGCCGACGGCAGGGGCGCGCCGGAGAACATCTCGCGGACGTCGGCACCGGCGAGGTGGGCGATGCGCTCCGTGAGGTCATCGCCGCGCACGACCGCCACCGTCAGATCGAGGCCGGCCTCGTCGACCAGTGCGCGGATGGCGCGGGCGCAGGCGTCCGGGTTCACGCCACCGGCGTTGGAGACCACCTTGACCCCCTGACGGGCGATCCCGGCGAGGTTCGGGCGGATGACGGCGGAGACGAAATCGGTGGCGTAGCCGCGTTCTCGGTCGGTGGCCCGCGCGCGAGCCATGATCGACATGGTGATCTCGGCGAGATAGTCGTAGACCAGGTAGTCGACGCCGGCGGCGAGCAGTTGCGGCGTGGCCACCGAAGTCTCGCCCCAGAAGCCGATGGCCCCGCCGATACGCAGGGTGTCCTTAGTCAAAATCTCCCCTCAGGTGCCGGACCGAACTTTCCGAACTTTTCCAACTTATTGGCGCTCCGCCGAACGGTCGGTGACCTGACCGAGAATCCGGACGGTCCCGAATAAGTTGGAAAAGTTCGGAAAGTTCGGTCCGGCACCTACTTTACTTCTTGATTTCCCGTTTCAGGGTCTTCTGCAGCGTGTCGCCGTAGGGCGGGCGGATG
>Ga0102929_1000600_pt1 | contig 21293 bp, 19 predicted proteins | sample SalPonR1_B_D2_MG_FD_78510 | JGI IMG/M metagenome (GOLD analysis project Ga0102929, IMG submission 78510) | Salt pond soil microbial communities from South San Francisco under conditions of wetland restoration - Salt Pond MetaG R1_B_D2_MG | ecosystem: Environmental > Aquatic > Marine > Intertidal... | reverse complement strand
CGTTCCTTTCTGCATTTTAGCAGGCGGAATGATGATGGATGTTCCAATTAACTGCGTGTTCAATGCAAAATTAAAACCGGCTTCAAGAGCCAGTTTATTAGCTTCAACCAAAACAGGTTTCTTGCTGAACTTTTTCTCAATAAAACTAATGAGCGTATCCAAAGGACGGCCAAACATGTAGGTCACCAAACCAAGGGCAAACATATTCTTGCTCCGGGTCATTGCCTGATTTTCAAGGCCAAGGTCCTTTAGTGCCTCTTTTGTAAGAGATGTAGCCGGAGCCTCAATCACCTTATAATCAGCTAGAGAATCGTTTTCAAGTGGATTTGTTTCGTAATCCGCTTTTTTCAGATTTCTGGACGTAAAGCTATCTTTATCGGCAATTATTGTACCGCTCTTTTTTAATATACCGATATTCGCTTTTAATGCAGCAGGGTTCATTACTACAAGTACATCTACTTCATCACCGGGAGTGTAAATCTCCGTTCCGCCAAACTGAATTTGAAAACTGGATACACCGCCAACACTTCCCTGGGGTGCCCGTATTTCGGCCGGGAAATCAGGAATAGTTGTCAGGTCAAGACCTGCCTGACCGGATGCCTGAGAAAACATATCCCCCGTTAACTGCATACCATCACCGGAATCACCGGAAAATCGAACAACCACTTTCTCCATGGTTGGTGCCGATACATTATTTGCCATGTGCCTGAGTGTTTAATTTGATAATTTTATGAAGTAAACCCTCCATTTTTTTATCCGTGAAGAAACGTCTGTCTTTCTAGAAGCTCATCTTCACTCTCTTCATGCTCAGGATGGGTGATTATACAGTCGGGCACGGGGCAGAAAGCGACACACTGCTCTTCATCGTGAAAACCTTTACACTCAGTACACTTATCTGTCACTATAAAATAGAATTCATCTGAAAGCGGTTCCATCATTTCATCTGCATCCACTTCATTACCATTTTGAAGCGTTATATTTCCGGAAACACTGGTTCCCTCTGCCATCGTCCATTCTGCACCGGGTTCGTAAATAGCCTGATTCGGGCATTCCGGTTCACACGCTCCGCAGTTGATGCAAGTGTCTGTTATAAAAAGAGCCATAGTTCTATTTGTTTAGTTGAAAATTAAAATCCTGGTATTCTTTAAATACTTCATTATGAGTCTTTAATCAGTCTTTTTTAGATTAATAGATATTTAGACAAAAAACTCTAAATAAAAGTAGTAAAATTTATTTCAGCTTCCAATATCATCAAGCTTCACTGCTTAATTTAGATTCACTATAGATTAGGCACAGGCTCATATGTGATGTTATGGCAGAACTTCGCTAATTATAAGCAACATGTACTATTTGATATCTTTCATTCTGAATCCTTGTAGAATCTTGATGTAGTTGGCTCGTTCAAAAGCACTTGGATCTGCAACGGAAGCCGAACTCATCGCACCTCTCATCTCATCTATCGATTCATACTCCTTCTCCTCCATCCAGACCTTCATCTCATTTAGCATAAATTTAAGCGCATCAGGCCCTCCGTAAAGCAGTGCAGAAGCCATCATGGTTACATCAGCGCCTGCCAAAATCATCTTAATCACATCGTGCGCTGTATGAATTCCGGTTGTTGCAGCTAAACTTCCGTTAATATGAGGTCGCAACATGGCAATCCATCTCAATGGCAGGCGTTTTTCGAAAGTACTGCTCAAATTCAGGTTAGGATTTACATCCATTGCATCCAGATCAATGTCGGGCTGATAAAATCGGTTAAACAGAACCAATCCATCTGCGCCGGCACTTTCCAGGCGCGTGGCCATGTTGCCAAAGGCGCTGAAGTACGGACTTAGTTTTACTGAAACAGGTATGGAAACTGCCTCTTTCACCGCTTTCAAATCATCGATGTACATCTGTTCAACTTTTTCGGAGGTAAGTGTCGGGTCCGCCGCAATGTAGTAGATGTTCAACTCGATGGCATCGGCTCCCGCCTCTTCCATTTTTTTGGCATAAGCCATCCATCCGCCTTCCGATACACCGTTTAAACTGGCGATTACAGGAATATCAACTGCTTTTTTTAGATTTTGAATCTGCTCCAGGTAGTCTTCCGCATGGAGATTATGATACTCGTCAGGTTCAGGGAAGTAACTGAGAGCTTCAGCATAGCTTTCTCCTGATGTTGTCATGAAGTGATCCAGCGCTTCGTTTTCGCGGGTAATCTGCTCCTCAAACAGAGAGTACATCACCAGTGCCGATGCACCGGCCTCTTCAAGTTTCTTTGCCGTATCCAGTTCACTGGTTAACGGTGACGCTGATGGAACAAGCGGATTCTTAAGGGTCAATCCAAGATATTTCGTCTCTAAATTCATAATGCGTTCTGTTTTATAAAAGAATAATTTTTAATTGAGCCCGGGTCAGGAATCCAAAAAAACCCGGGCAGCATATTTTTGTGTTACTTGCCTGATCCGTTTTCGTATTCACCATTTTTCTTAACAGGGTCGTACACTTTTTCCATTTCCTCATATACTCTCCACTGCTCTTTCACTTCTGACTGAGCTTGTATCATAAGCTGTTTTGCAACTTTAGGTTGTGACTTGGCAAGCATCAGATAACGCATTTCATTGTAAGCGTAATCCTCAAGATTTATCTTCGGTGGTTTTGAGTCGAGCTGGAATGGATTTTTGCCCTCTTCCTCTTTTCTCGGGTCAAACCTAAATAGAGGCCAGTAACCTGAATCAACAGCAAGCTTCTGCTGATTCAGCCCAAACTTCATATCATAACCGTGTGCAATACAGTGGCTGTAAGCTATGATGATAGATGGTCCGGGATAACTTTCCGCTTCAAGTACAGCTTTAATTGACTGCATATCGCTGGACCCCATCGCTACTCTTGCTACATATGCGTGACCACCTGCAACCGACATCAGTCCTAAATCTTTTTTACCAGTCCGTTTACCGGCTGCCGCAAATTTCGCTACCGCTCCGAGTGGAGTCGCTTTCGAGCATTGACCTCCTGTGTTTGAATAGACCTCTGTATCCATCACCAGAATATTGACATCCTTTCCGCTGGCGAGAACATGATCCAGCCCGCCGTATCCGATGTCGTATGCCCATCCGTCTCCGCCAAATATCCAGACGCTCTTTCGTACCAGGTAGTCAGCAATACTGCTCAGCATCTTGGCTTTAGAATCATCCGTTTTTCCGAGTGCCTCTTTCAGAGCGGCAACTCTCTCACGCTGTTCATAGATTCCCGGCTCCGTGGTTTGATCGGCATTCATGATATCCTCAACCAGTCTCTTATCTATATGACCGTTCATATTCTGAAGCATTTCACGTGCCTGTTCAGCTTGTTTGTCGATCGTGAGCCTGAAACCGAGGCCAAATTCTGCATTATCTTCAAAAAGTGAGTTAGACCAGGCCGGACCCAAACCCTGACTGTTTTTAGTGTAGGGTGTAGCCGGTAGGTTACCGCCATAAATTGAAGAACAACCCGTAGCGTTAGCAATTACCATTCGGTCACCAAACAGCTGCGTTACCAACTTGATATAGGGTGTTTCACCACAACCCGCACAAGCTCCGGAGAACTCAAATAGAGGCTCCAGAAATTGAGATCCTTTTACAGTCTCAACCTTAAGTTTGGATCGGTCATATTCCGGCAGATTTACAAAGAAGTTCCAGTTCTCTTTTTCCTGTTCCAGAAGCGGGTCGATCGGTTCCATATTCAACGCCTTGCGACCAACTTGTTTGCGATCTTTGGCAGGGCAAACCTCTACACAAAGCTCACATCCTGTACAGTCTTCAGGCGAAACCTGAATACTTACTTTCGTATTATCCGGCCACTCACGTCCTCTGGCATCCATATATTTAAACGTTTCGGGGGATGCTTCCAGCAGTTCACCGTCAAATGCTTTCATACGAATCACAGCATGCGGGCAAACAAGAGCACACTTACCGCACTGAATACAGATATCCGGTTCCAGTACAGGTATTTCGTGCGCAATATTTCGTTTCTCCCACTTGGTGGTTCCTGTTGGGAATGTTCCGTCAGCTTCAAATGCGCTTACCGGCAGATCGTCTCCGTTTCCGGATATGATTTCTGCAATCACTCTTTGAACAAACTCAGGTGCTTCTTCTGGTACCGGTGGCCGCATCTCCTGTTCGGATGTAGGCTCTTTCGGTACCGCAATTTCAAACAGGTTCTCAATAGAGTTATCAACCGCCTTGTAGTTGCTCTGAAGAATTTTCTCCCCTTTGGCTCCGTAAGCTTTCTTAATTCCGTCTTTGATCAGTTGAATTGCTTCATCCCGTGGAAGTATATCAGAAATTGCAAAGAAGCAGGTCTGCATTACCGTGTTGATACGAGTGCCCATACCATTTTCGCGGGCAACTTTGTATGCATCAATACTGTAAAATTTCAACTCTTTCTCAATAATCTGCTCCTGTACTTTCTTGGGCAGCTGATCCCACACCTCATCCTTTTCATAGGGTGCATTGAGAAGGAATGTCGATCCTTTTCGGGCCTTCTTCAGCATATCCAGCTGACTCAAAAACTGGAACTGATGACAGGCTATAAAATTTGCTTTGTCAATCAGGTATGCCGATCGAATCGGGTTTGGACCAAAGCGCAAGTGGGAAACCGTCGTTGCTCCCGATTTTTTGGAGTCGTACACAAAATAGCCTTGCGCGTAATTTTCAGTATTGTTACCAATAATCTTAATGGAGTTCTTATTGGCACTCACCGTACCGTCTGCTCCCAACCCATAGAAGAGTCCCTCAAAAACCTCTTCATCACTGTCCCAGCCGTTTGTGTTGTAATCAAGGCTGGTATGTGTCACATCATCGTTAATCCCGATTGTGAAGTGATTCTTGGGCTTCTCCTTATCCAACTCATCAAAAATGCGTTTCACCATGGGTGGTGTAAACTCTTTGGAAGACAGTCCGTAACGGCCGTTAATTACCTTCAAATCAGCAGGCAGCGATTTCCAGCCCTCCACCTTGTTCTCCTGAAGCGTTGAAACTACATCAGTATAAAGGGGTTCTCCGGCACTTCCCGGTTCTTTTGTACGATCAAGTACCGCAATTCCTTTTATGGTATCCGGCAGTGATTCAATCAGATGACGCATGCTAAATGGTCTGAATAGTCTGACTTTAATCAGTCCTACTTTTTCACCATTTTCATTCATTTTATCTACAGCTTCATGAGCTGTCTCCGCACCGGAACCCATCAGAATGATTACTTTTTCTGCGTCTTCCGGTCCGTGATATTCAAACAGTTTATAGGATCTGCCGGTTAATTCTCCAAACTGATCCATCGCTTTCTGTACCAAGCCGGGTGCTTCATTGTAATATTTATTACCGGTTTCGCGTGCCTGGAAAAAGACATCAGGATTTTGTGCAGTACCTCGAAGAAGCGGGTTATCCGGAGTTAATGCACGGTTCCGATGCTCAATAATTTTATCATCATTAATGAGCTGTTGCATCACTTCAACTGGAATCTGATCTATCTTCTGTACCTCATGTGACGTTCTAAAACCATCAAAAAAGTGGAGAAACGGTATTCGCGTTTCAAGTGTGGAAGCATGCGATATCAGAGCCATATCCATGGCTTCCTGTACACTGTTTGAGCTCAATATAGCCATACCTGTCATTCGCATCGCCATGGTGTCACTGTGATCACCAAAAATAGAGAGTGCGTGTGTAGCCACAGTTCTGGATGCAACATGAACAACGGCCGGAGTCAGCTCACCGGCAATTTTGTAGAGGTTTGGCATCATCAAGAGTAACCCTTGAGACGCTGTGAATGTAGTGGTTAACGCCCCGGTTTGAAGTGCTCCATGCATGGTACCGGCAGCACCACCCTCACTTTGCAGTTCAGTAACTTCCGGTACTGTTCCCCAGATATTCTTTTTTCCGGCCATAGACCATTGATCGGACCATTCTCCCATTGGAGAGGCAGGTGTGATCGGGTAGATCGCAATGACTTCACTGACGTTGTGCGCAACATAAGCGGTTGCTTCGTTTGCATCTAATGTAACTTTTCGATTTGACATAGTATTTACTTTGATGGTTTTATATCGATACTTTTTTCGTACAGTGTCCTTCCTTTATCATTTTTCTTTTATTCCTTCTTCAGAAGATTTAATGATATCAGCCAATGGTTTTCCATTTTTCAGGTCTTCAGCCGCAGTTTCCAGCGTTCTGGTTTTAAAAAGATGGTAGACTTCTTCCCTCATTTTGTGATATTCATCATGGATCGGGCAAGGATCATTTGCATCACACTCTTTGTATTCAATTCCACACTGGGTAAAAATATCCAGTCCGTCTATTGCTTCCACTACATCCACAATATGAATTGAGTCTGCAGGCTGACTAAGCTTAAACCCGCCTGTTGGTCCCTTCATTGAAACCAGTAGTTTCTGTTTTACGAGTGATTGCAGAATCTTGCTCAAAAAGTGCTTTGGAATATTCTGTTTAGCAGCGATCTCACTCAACTCCACATTTTTATCTTGTGAAGAGTGGCAGGCGATATAGAACATCGCCTGTAATCCATAATGGCAAGAGGCTGAAAACATTCCGATATATCTTGTTGAAAATTGATGTTCAGGCTTTGACTTAAATTCACAATAAGATTCCACCAACCTTCTTGCTAAAGCCTCACAAAATTCCGTTACTCCATATTAGTAGATATTTAGACACTAAACTCTAAAATAAAGTAATAAAAAAGATCTCACATTACAACTTAGGTGTTCAACATTTTTGTTCTTACAAAATGCTAACTGTAAGACATCAAGGCAGTTAAAGATGTCTATATCTTAAAATAGTAAAGGACTTAATCCTTGCTTAATGGTTTGCCTAAACTCACAATACTATCTCCACTCTTTATGTCTTCAGAAAGTTCAAGGAGTGTTTTGTTTTCGAATAGTTCACGGATATTGTTTCGAACCTGCTTGTATTCGTGATGTATCGGGCAAGGGTGATTGTCATCGCATCGCTTGAAACCTATTCCGCACTGCGTAAATACATCCAGACCGTCAATGGCATCAATCACTTCGATCAGTGTGATGTCATCTGCCGAGCGGCTTAAACTAAATCCACCGGTTGGGCCTTTCATCGAATTCAGCAAACCATTTTTTACCAGCATTTGCAAAATTTTGCTAAGAAAATGCTTAGGAATCTCCTGCTTTTCGGCAATCTGGCCCAGATCTACATTTTTCTCATTTGTAGAGTGCAGCGCTATATAAATCATGGCTTGCAGGCCATAGTGACATGAAGTCGAAAACATTGTGGTCTAGTTTGATTTTTGGGGTTGGATTCACTCTGGTGTTACACCCTTTTTTAGGCGGGGTAATAACTAATTATGGAGGTGAATATACAAAATTGCCTGAGTAAATTATATCAAGCCTTTTATTAATCCGTTTACAGTTCTTCAGCCAGCGAACCCCTGGTTTTTTCAATAACAAGTTCACGAACTTTGTCTGCCGTATCAGCGCAATATTTTACGTGATTCACACTATTACAGAAAAACAACTCATCTCTGGTTTCTGTCACTTCAACTTTGGATTTACACTGAACATTGGAAAAATCGATTTGCACTGCTTTGGAATCATACTGATTTACATACTCCATCATCTGCTCCATCGTGAGTCCCTCTTGGGGTTTATCTCCGTTTTCTTCGGTGTAAATCAAATACAGACAGTGAATAAATCTGTATAGTGCACTTCTGGCGAATACGCAAACGGAGTAGTTCACCACATCCTCGGCCGGCTTATAGAGTTCATTTCGGGCACTGTAAAGCTCAGCATCAGCCTGTTTGAATAACTCTTTGATTTTTTTGTTACTCATAATTCTTGGATTTTTAGTTAATCGATTGCTTGCGTTCTGAACTTTTTCCTATAACTACATTCCAAACATTTGAATAGATTTACGAGCCATATCAAATATTGGAGTGAAGTAAACTCCAAACAGCAGTGTAGGTATAAGCAACAGCATCAGAATAATCTTTGTGCCGGCGTCAAATTCAAGCTTTCCGGCATTTTCTTCGGGTTTAAAGAAGTACATATTTCGAATAACCCGGATGTAATAAAAAAGTGAAATCACTGTGGTTATGCCCGCAATAAGAACCAACCATATCCAGCCTGCACTTACTGCTGCACCAAAAATGTAAAGCTTGGCAATAAATCCTGCTGTAGGAGGAAAACCTGTTAACGCCACCAGAAATACAGTCATAGCCACACCCATTAGAGGTGCACGATGGCCCAGGCCTTTATATCCTTCTATGGACAGTGTTCCCGTTTTATTTGAAAATAGCATCGCTACATAAAAAGCTCCCAGGTTCATAAAAAGGTAAACAAATACATAGATCATGATGGCGGATAAACCTTCGTTTGTCAAAATCACAAGACCCATCAATATGTAACCGGCATGAGCTATACTCGAGTAGGCCAGCATTCGTTTAATATTGTCCTGTCTTAGGGCAGAGAGGTTACCCACAACCATTGCCAATGCAGCAAGCAACGCCAGAATCATATTCCAGTTTAACCCTTCTATCATACTCCAGATTGCAACAGTTTCAGAAGTATTCAACTCGAAGAATGAAATTCTGAAAAAGCGAATCGTCATTGCCAAAGCTGCAATTTTTGATGCTACCGAGAGATAAGCAGTAATGGTAATCGGTGCCCCTTCATAAACATCAGGCGCCCAGAAATGAAACGGGACTATGGCAATTTTAAACCCCAGGCCTGTAATAACCATGATAATTGATATGGTGAGCAGCAAGGACTGATCAAGTCCACCCGCTAACGCCTCATTAATTGCGTAGATATCGGTAGCGCCGGTTAAACCTACCAACAGGGAAATTCCATAGATCATAATGCCTGAAGCAACTGCTCCATAGATGATATACTTCATGGATGCTTCAGATGATTTATCCGATTTCTTTGTAAATCCAACAAGTACATATGAACTGATACTGGTCATTTCAAACGCCAGGTACATCAATAGTAAATTTGTTGAACTGACCATCAGAAACATTCCCAAAACCATTCCGGCCATCAGCATGTAGTATTCGCTGATACGGTTCGAGTACTCGTCCAGTTCGCTTGACTTCATCGAAAAGAGGATTACAAATATCGTGGCAAGCGTAATAAGGAGTTTAAAGTAGAGAGCAAACGGATCCACAGCAATCATATCGAAAAATATCGAGCTGTTCCAGCCGGTTTGAGCCATCAGTAGAAAACCCGTTATAATCATGCCTGCCAGCAAGATCCATCCGCCGGTGTGCCCTTTTCGTTTGATAATCAGGTCCCCGATGATAATCGCACAGAGGGTCACCACAATCGCTATCTCCGGGTAAAAATGGATTATGCTATTTAAAATATTGTCAACCATGTTCAGGAATCTCTTCTAAGTTAGTTGCCCTCTTGGGCATTTAATTTCTGTGATGACAAATTTGCTACCCACCATTGGTTACAAACTCTACGAGATGACTCAATGAGACATTCATCAGCTCAATTGCCGGAGCCGGGTAAATTCCAAGCAGAATAATGAGGATGATAAGCGGTACAAATGCCAGCATCTCGCGCAGAGTCAAATCTTCGAGTGTTTTATGCTTCTCCTGCAGGTTGCCCAGGAATATTCTCTGAATCGTCCAAAGGATGTAACCCGCTGTAATTATGATACCGAAGACGGATACGATTGTAATCCACCGATACGCTTCAAATGCGCCAAGGAATGAGAAAAGCTCACTCACAAATCCATTAAGGCCGGGTAAACCAAGTGCTGCAAACAGGCCAACCATAGCAATACCTGTATATTTAGGCATCTGATTAGCAATTCCGCCAAAGTCGTAGAGACCGCGTGTGTGTGTTCGATCGTAAAGAACACCTACTGCGAGGAATAAAACGGCTGTAATAATACCGTGGTTAAACATCTGCAGTACGCCGCCAACCATACCCTGGGTATTCAGGGCTGCAATACCGATCACTACAATTCCCATATGGCTTATAGATGAGTAGGCAATCAATTTCTTGAAATCGTCCTGAGCCATGGCACAGAATGCACCATAAATAATACTGATCATCCCCAGAGCCGCCATCAGGTATACAAAATATTCGGTACCATCCGGGAAGATCGGGAAACTGATTCTAAGGATACCGTAGGTACCCAGTTTCAGCAGAACACCGGCCAGAATTACACTGATCGGAGTTGGCGCTTCCACGTGGGCATCAGGCAGCCAGGTATGGAACGGAAAAAGGGGAATTTTAATCGCAAAACTAATAAACAGTGCCAACCACGCTACATAGCGCCAGGTAGTATCCACGCCGGAGAGTATTGAGCCGTCCACATAATTTTCCGGGTTCATCATGTGCAACAGATTAAAGGTGTGAACCGACTCACCTGTGGCTGCATCCGTATAGGCAACACTAAAGTAGAGAGCAAGCATCACCAGCATCATCAATACCCCACCGAAGAATGTATAGAGGAAAAACTTTATGGCTGCATATTCACGTCTCGGACCGCCCCAAAGTCCGATAAGGAAATACATCGGCAGAAGCATTACTTCCCAAAAAATGAAAAAGAGGAAAAAGTCGAGCGAGACAAACACGCCCATCATACCGGTTACAAGAAGAAGATAAAGAGCGAAATAGCCCTTTGTCATCTTCTCAATGTTCCAGGAAGAAATAACCCCTATCAGCGCGATGATGGATGCTAAAATCACCATCAGTACGCTTAAACCATCTATTCCCATGAAGTAGTTGATTTCTATACGCCCAACCCATGGAACCGCATCTACGGTGATCCAGCTAAATTGCTCTACAAACTGGAAGCTCTCGGCCTCGTTGATTCCCACCATCGATCGGTCGAACAGACTGTAGATCACACCGGCCAACACAACCTGCAGCCCCGTAACTGCAGCGGCAGTCCATCTTATCGCATTTTTACTTTGATCGGGAAGGAGCAGTATGATGATCATTCCCACAACGGGGAGAAATACAATCCATGTCAAAATACCGATGCCAAACAATTGAAATTCCATATTCTTAGCGTTCCATTAAGGTTTTCTTTTTATACTCTTTTTCAGAAATCATTCGAATTAAATAAATAGCAGAAACAGCACGATAAAGCTGAATACGATGTAGACGATGTAAGTCTGTACCCTTCCAGTTTGAAGCTTTGATAATACTTTTCCACCGAACTGAGATAACCAAGCCGTAAAATTGACCAACCCATCGATCACATTCGTATCAATCCAGTTGCTCACTATTGAAAATCCGCGAACTACCACAGCCGACCCATTTACAATACCGTCAATAATTTTATCATCGAACCAGTGAAGCATTTTAGCGAGTCCAACTGAACCGCTCACAAAAGCTTTGTTATAAGCCTCATCGAAATACCACTTGTTTTGTGAACCTTTGTAGAGAAACCCGGCTTTTTGGGCCAGTTTTTCCGCGCTGATGGTTTTTTTACTATAGACGAAATAGGCCAGTAAAATGCCAGCACCTGCAATGAGTATCGACAAAATCATTACAAGAGTGTGAACACTGTGAATGGCTTCATAAAACACAGCCCACGTAGCAGGCTGCATCATTTCCGGCACAATACTTATCGGCCGTTCAATCGCATTGTAGAACCATCCTGCTGAAGCTCCAATTGGATTAAAACTGTAGAAGAAAAACAGGGATAATGCCGCTAGCACCATCAAAGGAATAGTCATCACTTTTGGCGACTCTTTGATGTTAGAAATAATTGAGTCATTCGCAGGTTTTCCATGGAAAGTGAGTATCAGCAAGCGAAACATGTAGAAAGACGTTAGACCAGCTACCACAAACCCGATGAGCGGAAGCAGCCAGTGTCCGTTGAGAGTACTGAATGCCATCGTACCGGCCAAAATCTCATCCTTGCTTAAAAATCCTGATGTAAGAGGAATACCGGATATGGCTAATGTAAAAATCAAAAATGTCCAATAAGTGACAGGCATCCTGGATTTTAAGCCACCCATATTTCGGATATCCTGTGCATCTGTTTTGTGGTCATGCTGATCGTGTAGCACTTTATGCATAGCAAAGATTACACTGCCGGCACCGAGGAACAGCCCCGCTTTAAATGCTGCATGTGTTACCAGATGCATAAAACCGGCGGTAAACGCTCCCACACCCAGTGCCATAATCATATACCCAAGCTGACTGATTGTGGAGTATGCGAGTACTTTTTTTATGTCGTATTGGGTAATGGCAATTGATGCCGCTATCAACGCTGTAATTGCACCTACGTAAGCGATGACCAACAAGGCATCTGCCGTAAGCATCGGAAAAACTCTTGCAACCAGGTAAACACCGGCGGCAACCATTGTAGCAGCATGGATCAAGGCGCTAATCGGTGTCGGGCCTTCCATCGCATCGGGCAGCCAGACATGTAGCGGAAACTGTGCGGATTTACCAACTGCTCCACAGAAAATTAAAAGCCCTGAGGCAGTAAGCCACCCCATGCTGTCGAATGGAAGCTGGCCTGATCCGATTGCCTCAAAAAGTCCTTCAAAAGAGACTGTCGAAAATCCGGTAAATAGAATCATGATACCAATAAACATTCCGAAATCGCCAACCCGGTTTACAATAAATGCTTTGTTGGCAGCATTGGATGCCGACTTTTTCTCGTAATAAAATCCAATCAACAGATACGAACTTACTCCCACCAGTTCCCAAAAAATGTACATCAAAAGCAGGTTATGGGTCAGTACAATTCCAAGCATGGAGAATGAAAAAAGTCCCAGATAAGCGTAATATCTCGAATACCGCTTCTCCCCTTTCATGTATCCAATGGAGAAAAGATGTACCAATGTGCTCACCAATGTTACAACAACCAACATTACCACCGTGAGATTGTCGATCATTATGCCGAACTCTATTGCAAGGGTGCCAACCATCATCGCATCAGTAAATACAACCCAATTAAACACCGAAGTTATGGTTTCGTCCGGACTACCCGTCAGTTTCGATATCAGCATTACAACAGACAGAATCAGCGTTACGGTTAGCAACCCCGTTCCAAGCCAATCTCCCTGTCTTGGCAGTCGTTTCCCTGAGAAGATCAATACAATAAATCCCAATAGAGGCAGGAGCAGTATGAGTAATGATAATTGTATAAACATTTGAAATTCTATATCGTGAAAATTCTCAGTTTCGGTGTGACTATCCTTTCAGAGTATTCAGATCATCCAGGTTGATAGTGTTAAAGCGGTTGAACACATTGAGCACAATAGCCAAAGCAACTGCCGCTTCAGCTGCAGCGATAATGATGACAAACATTCCGATCATCTGGCCATCCAGTGACAATTCCGTAAATCGGCTGAACGCCACAAAGTTGATGTTGGCTGAATTCAGAATCAGCTCCACTCCCATCAGCACCATGATAATATTCCGTTTTGTAATGACGGCCATTAAACCAAGTGCAAAAAGAATGGCACTGACAATCAAAAAGTGGATTAAAGCGGGTTCAGCCAGCCACTGTATAAAGGTTGATTCCATCACTAATTCCTGTTTTCCGTTGATATTCTGGTTGACATTAGTATGGCACCGATGATAGCAATCAGCAACAAAACGCCAATCACTATGAATGGAAGGATGTAACTTCCCATCAGCATCATTCCCATTTCATTTACCGTCTCCGTTCGTTCAATAGGTTCAACCTCGTTCCAGCCGGTTGTTACGAAAGCGTAGATCAACAGTGCGCCGGCAGCAAGAGAGAGAACGCTTCCAGGGACAATATTTACGGTCACCGACTTGAATGTATACGTATGACCCTGCCCTGTAAGCATGAGCCCAAACAGGATCAAAATCAGAATACCGCCCACGTAAACAAGCAGTTGAGTGGCGGCCAGAAAATCGGCATAAAGAAGTACATAGATAGCGGCAACCCCGATCAGAGTAAACATCAGAGCAAAGGCAGAATAAACCACATTTTTTGAGAACACCATCACACAGGCCGCTCCAATTGTGACCAGTGAAAAGAGGTAAAAAAGTATTGCTGTTAATTCCATGATCCCCTACTCCTTATCGTCATTTTCAGAGTTCTCATTTTCAGAATCCTTATCGTTTGTTTCTTTCTGCTCTTTTGTCTTCTCTTCAGCCGCTTTTTTCTTCTCTTCCAGCTCTTTCTTTTTCTTCTCCTCAGCCTTTTTACGCATCATCTCTTCTTTCTCCTTCTTCTTCCGCTCTGCTTCTTCTTCAGCTTTCTCTTTTACTTCTGCAACCATCTCAGGAGAAAGATTGCTGAAATGAAACACAAAATTGCTTCTGTCAAACTCTGAGTATTCATATTCGGGAACCATATTAATGCAGTCGGTCGGGCACGGATGCACACAGAGATCACAATACATACATTTGGCCATGTCGATATTGAATCGTGTAAGCCAGAATCGTTTCGGGTTACCGGTTGAGGTTTTTCCAAGATCCACGTCATCGGTTGCTTTCACCGTCTCGATGTCAATGCAGTTGACGGGACAGGCTCTTGCACATAGATTACAGCCAATACAATCATCGATATTAACATATAGCTGTGCCCGTGCACCCGGCGGAAGTTCTTCCCTCTCATCGGGATATTGAAGAGTAACCGACGGCTGAAACAAGTGGCGCATCGTAATGCTCATCCCTGTAAAAATCGATTTGAATGTAAGCCAGCCTTCTTTTATTGGGTTTACCATTGTTTTTATAATCTCAGGTTTAGAAAATCATTTCCCACAGCGCAACCAGAATAAGGTTGACAAATGAAAGAGGAATCAGAATACTCCAGCAAATATGCATCAGCTGATCCACACGGTATCTTGGAAGCGTCCATCGTATCCACATCATCACAAATACAAGCAACAATCCTTTTAACATGAACCAGAAGAATCCCCAGAACGGACCCGCCATAAATTCCCCGAATGGACTGTTCCACCCACCGAAAAAGAGCGTTGCCCCCAGCAGCGAAAGCAACAGCATATCGGCATACTCAGCAAGCATGAACATTGCCCATCGAATACCGGAATATTCGGTTTGATAACCCCCTACCAGTTCCGATTCTGATTCCGGGAGATCAAAAGGTACCCTGTGCGATTCAGCCAGAATGGAGATAAAAAAGATGATAAAAGCCACAATCAGAAATGGATTCTGGAAAATAAACCAGTTGGGTAAAAATCCGAGAATGTCGTTACCCGACTGCATCTCTGTAACGGTCATCAGGTTAAGGGAGCCGGCTACAACAATCACGGTGAGTACAGTTGCAATCGTTGGCACCTCGTAGCTCACCATCTGTGCTGCACTTCTCATCCCGCCCAGAAGCGACCATTTGTTATTGGACGCCCATCCTGCCATAATCACACTCAGGGTCAGAATGGATGTTATGGCAAGCAGATAAAAAACACCCACATTGATGTTACTTCCGATATAACCGGGACTAAAGGGAATGACGGCAAATGCAGCGTATGATGCTGCGAACATCATAAATGGTGCAAATTTAAATAAAAAGCGGCTCGCATCAGTTGGTACAATATCTTCCTTCTGGATCAGCTTCAGAAGATCCGCAATGGATTGTGCCCATCCGTGAAAACCTCCTACCCGCATCGGACCCAGCCGATCCTGGATAAAACCGGCAATTTTACGTTCACCCCATATTGCAACCAAAGCGTAAACCAGAATGATGGTTAGAGGAATGGCTGCATGTATAAGTATCGCAGTCAGCGGAGCCATGATATTTCCGATCGTTTCAAACATGTGCTATTGATTTTGCCGAAGCGTTCAAATAATTAGATTTTTAGATATTTTTATCCTATTAATTCTCATAAAAAGGTTTCTACCTGTCCACCTCTCCAAGTACAATATCGATACTTCCTACAATAGCTACCATATCAGCAATAAGTGCTCCTTTTGATATTGCCGGCAGCATACTCAGATGTACAAAACTTGGTGCCCGTGCTTTAACACGATATGGCGATGCTCCTTTATCGCTGATGATATAGTATCCCAGTTCTCCGCGAGGGGTTTCTGTTCGCACATAAATTTCTCCTTCTTTGGGGCGAATACGTTTGGGTATTCCCTCTTTTACATCCCCTTCATCCGGCATTCCATCAAGAGCCTGTTCTATAATATATAGACTCTGTTCCATCTCACGAACCCGTACAATATATCGATCCCAGCAGTCTCCCAAGGTTCCTACTTCTCCTTTTCCAACAGGAATCTCAAAGTCGAAACGGTCGTAGATGGAGTATGGATCATTTTTTCTGAGATCCCACTCCACACCTGAACCTCTGAGCACCGGGCCGGAAGCTGCATAGTTTAGTGCAACTTCTTTAGGTACTATTCCAATATGAGCCGTTCTGTCTATAAAAATTTTATTGTAAGAGAGCAGATCATTCAGCTCTTTAATTTTGGGTCTGAATGTTTTTACAAAATCCGCTGTATCTGATTTGAAATCTTCAGGGATGTCTCTCATCAAACCGCCAACAGCCATGTAGTTGTAAAGCAGACGAGCCCCGGTAGCTTTTTCAAATATGGATAAAATCTTCTCCCTCTCCGTAAAGCAGTATAGAAACGGTGTAAAAGCACCCAGGTCTAAACCGAAAGTACCAATTCCTAAAAGGTGACTGGCAATTCGCTGAAGTTCAGCCACAATCACCCTCATATATTCTACCCGTTCCGGCACTTCCACTTCCAGTAATCTTTCAAGAGCGATAACGTATCCATGCTCCTGATTCATTGCAGAAACATAGTCCATTCGATCTGTATAGGGAATCACTTTTGCATAATCTTCAACAGATTCGGCGTACTTCTCAAAACAACGATGAAGATAGCCAATACTTGGACGGCACTTCTTAACCATTTCACCGTCCAGCGTTAATTCCAGCCGGAGAACACCGTGAGTTGACGGATGCTGAGGCCCCATGTTGATCACCATCTCACGGGTATCTTTGCCAGTATCTATAATCTTTTCTTCTATCATCGTCAGTACTTTTTGCTCGTTAGGAAGTAGTTGGCATTCCCTGGTAAAACTCCTGTGGCTCGTAATCTTTTCTCAATGGATGGCCTTCCCAATCCTCGGGAGTTAAAATTCTCTTTAAATTCGGGTGATCGTCAAACATCACACCCAGCATATCCATTGCTTCACGCTCGTGCCAATCTGCCGTTTTCCAAATCGATTCCACCGATGGTACGTTTGGCCGGTCTATGGGCACTCTTACTTTAAAAGCCATCGAGTGTCCGAGAGTGGTCGAGTGCACATGATATGTTACACCCAACTCTTCCTCTTTTGCATAATGAACTCCGCTTAAACACATGAGTGTATTAAAACGAAGTTCAGCAGCATCTCTCAAAAACTTTGCAATCTCTTTAATTCTATTGGCCGGGAACTGAAACCATGGCTGGCCTACATCCCCTTTCATAAATTCAACAGAATCCTCACCGAGCTGCTTTTTTAAAACATCAAATATTTCTTCTTGCTCTTTCATAGTCAGGATTCTTTCTTTGCTTCTGCGTTAGCGCCTTTTTTCTCAGTAATTGTTTCACCCGTAATTTTCTCCTGCAGTTTCATAAAACCCTCCAATAGTGCCTCGGGTCTTGGTGGGCAGCCCGGTACATATACGTCAACCGGAATCACCTTATCTACCCCTTTTAACACATGATAACCATGCTCCCAATAAGGCCCCCCACAGTTTGAACACGAACCCATGCTAATCACATATCGCGGTTCAGACATTTGTTCGTAAAGACGTTTTATCCGCGATGCCATTTTCATTGTAACAGTTCCGGCTACAATCATTACATCGGCTTGTCTTGGCGATGATCTCGGGATAATTCCGAACCGATCAAAGTCATATTTTGAAGCTGCTGTCGCCATCATTTCTATCGCACAACAGGCCAGACCAAACTGTTCATACCAGAGTGAGTTCTTTCGAGCCCAATTCAGAGCACTCTCCAGATTTACAATGATAATGTTACTGTCATGGTATTTTTTATCAAGCATCCCCATAATCGAACAGTGTCTATAATTTCTTGTATTCTATTTAAGCTGATTTTTTATACGATTCAGCCTCAGATTCTTCCATCACACCAACTCCATCTACATATGTTGGGCGAACAGGTTTGGGCAGATCCCATTTTAACTGGCCCTTACCTAACTCGTAGATAAATCCGATAAAAATGAGAAATACAAAGATGAACATCGCCCAGAATGCAAGCCAGCCGATATCTTTAAATACAGTTGCCCACGGAAAGAGGAGCAAAATTTCTACTTCGAAGATCAAAAACATCAACCCGATGATGTAAAAACGGTTGTTAAATTGAACCCGGGCATTACCAAATGGAATCTCTCCGCACTCGTAGGTTAAAAGCTTTTCAGCATTAGGTCGATCAGGGCGAATCAGTTTGGATACAAATAATGCGACTCCAACAAAGAGAGCACCTGTCACCAAAAATAGCAGTACGTAACCAAAATCTTCAATCATCTGTTTTTGATTTGTTCTATTTCAAATTCAAATTATGATATTTATACCTATTTATCCAAAATAAATTTCAATATGCTTTAAATCTATTCCAAATTATTGCCTTTCAATGGTTAGCTGTAATCAATTAATGTTTAAATACTGTTCTTGATTTACATATTCAGATACTTCTTTGACTTTTAACATGCAGTTCAAAAATACTCCAATCCCCGTTATTTCTTATCTCCTGCTCTACTGCCTTATTCTACATTTAAATCCGGATTCTTTCTACTTCATCTTTCAATTGGGATTTTTATACCTATTTATCTAAATTAAACCATGAAGTACAATTATATTAGTTAAAAGATCGGTATGCAGGTTGTATAAAATCAGGTATATAAGTACTCAATAATCCACGCGCATACTGTTCTCATTCAAATCTATACCCATGGAACATGTAAGCGTTTTACTAATCGAGCCTGACAAGAATCTTGTCAACTTACTGTCTGACTTGATTGATTACGATAGTGACCTTTTTTTAGGCAAGGCTGTAACAACCAATCAAGTAGAAAGCATAGAAAATTTGGTAGATGAAGTCCGGCCTGGTGTCGTTGTTCTGGGTATAGATGGGCAGGAATCAAAAGAGATGGAGATATTTCATTATTTACGTAAAGAGCACTCCTCCCTTCCGATTTTAGTGATGACAAATCACAACCGTGCAGGAGCTGAAATAGCACTTTACACTATTAAAAAAGGTGCCGTTGAGTACTTCGTTAAAACAACCAAACTGAGTGGAACTATCCAATCCGACGAGCATTTTAATGGTAGACTTATTCCTGTTCTAAAAGCTGTTCCAAGATTAAATAAAAATGTTCTTGTATCAGGTACATTTGTGGATGAAGCAATTAAAGCTGTTCAGCATGTTCCAAGTGATTTTTTCAACAATTCTGAAAACCGAATCAAACTGCTCGTGATAGCAGGATGCCTTGGAGGAGTTCCCTCCTTGTACTCGCTTTTATCTTCTTTACCCCAAAATCTACCGGTTCCGGTAATTGTAGTTCAGCATATGCCCGAGATCTACACGGAAGTGTTGGCTGAGCAGCTCAACAAAATATCCGCACTTAACGTGGTTGAGACAACCAACGGTATAGAATTACAACCGGGAACTGCATATATCACCCCCGGGAAGTATCATGCGTCGACAAGAACTATTATGGGGAAAAAAGTTATTACACTTCATCACGGTTCCAAGGTTCATGGATTTCGCCCATCTATTGACGTACTGCTCCAATCAACGCAAAACACATATCAAAGTAATGTACTGGTTGTTTATTTATCAGGCGGTGGTAATGACGGAATTGAAGGTGCAAAAGTGATCGATTTTACAGGAGGTCAAATCATCGTACAAAGCAGCAACTCTTCTCTACTGGCTGACCTGCCGTGGAAAATTGAGTCGCTCGGACTTCATGAAGGCTCCTACCCTTTGGACCGGTTGGGTTATGAGGTCTCCAAGAAAATAAGAGAAGGGGCTTACAGCAAAGCCCAATAAAAGCAGATAATGCCCGGAGATGTTTGCCTGACTATTTTTTATCAGGATCTATATTGGTAAATCGCTATTAACCCCAAAACAGGCCCCGGCATCAGCGCCAAAAAAACAACCGGCGACTGAAACTGCACCCATAGTAGATTAAGTAACTGTAGGCTTAAAATTGTTGTAGCGAATCCAATACTGTTTACAATGGTAAGCCCGGTGGCCACGTAATCTTTATCCGATGAGTGTGCAACCATTGTGGAAAATTGGGGAGAATCCGAAACCACAAAAATTCCCCATATCAAAAGTAGAGAGATAAAAAGCGGCTCACTTAAATAGAAAAGAAATGGAACTGTAAGGCAAAAAAGTCCGGATACATAAAGTGAGATTTTCGTCACAAATTTACTGCTCCTACGGATTGCAATGAGTCCGCCAATAGCACAACCCAGTGCTCCAATACCGATAATCAAAAATGATAGTAGCGAAACAGAGATGCCAAGCTCACCATAATCAGACTGATAAAAGGTTAATATCACGGGTACAAAAGCCCAAAACGTATACAGCTCCCACATATGCCCGAAATAGCCGAAAGCTGAAGCCCTGAAATTCCGGTCTTTAAAAAGGCTGAAAATTGTCCCCGGTTTAAAGACACCCTTTTTACTGCTGTATGGACCGTCAGGAACCATGAAGTAAAGCAGCATTCCGCCAAAAGTTGCAATTGCCGAGGTAGAAATCATGATAAATTTCCATGGTAAATCTCCAGACAGATCCCGAATCAAATGTGGAAGCGCGGTCCCCAATACGAGAGCACCAACCAGATATCCCAATGCTTTCCCTAAACCTTCGCGATGCCAGTCCGAAGCAATCTTCATTCCAACCGGATAGATTCCTGCCAAAAAGAATCCGGTAAAAAGTCGTGTCAGAAGTAGTGTGAAATACCCGGTACTGAAAACAGCTAACAAATTTGCTGCTGAACCAGCTACAGCACAGATCAAAAATACCAGTGAAGGTGAAAACCTGTCCGCGAGACTCAGGTAGGCGAATAGTAGCGTACCGCCAATAAAACCAAATTGAACCGCTGAGGTGACATGTCCCACGGCTGCATCCGAAAGCTGCAATATATCAGTCAAGTCCGGCAATACCGCATTTCCGGCAAACCAAAGCGACGTTCCCGCAAACTGTGCAAATACAATCACAGGTAAAATCCTTGAGGGAACACGTTTTGCGTTTATTGTATCCAGACTCATTTGAAATTTTGGTTTTATATTGCGTCAGAATATAGGAATATCAAAATGAGTTTCCATTTTATTCAGGGATCTGTTATTGT
>Ga0102929_1000599_pt1 | contig 21297 bp, 18 predicted proteins | sample SalPonR1_B_D2_MG_FD_78510 | JGI IMG/M metagenome (GOLD analysis project Ga0102929, IMG submission 78510) | Salt pond soil microbial communities from South San Francisco under conditions of wetland restoration - Salt Pond MetaG R1_B_D2_MG | ecosystem: Environmental > Aquatic > Marine > Intertidal... | reverse complement strand
TAGAGCGTGCCGTTCATCAGGAATTTCATGAATTCCTCGGCGATCACCCGCTCGGCATGGAAGTCCATGGTCAGGTAGGGATCGTCCCACTTGCCGGTGACGCCCAGCCGCTTGAACTCGTCCCTCTGCACGTCGATCCAGCCCTCGGCGAACTTGCGGCATTCCTGCCGGAAATCCACGGTATCGACCTTGTCCTTGTCCATACCCTTGGCGCGGTACTGCTCCTCGATCTTCCACTCGATCGGCAGGCCGTGGCAATCCCATCCGGGGATGTAGCGCGCGTCGCGGCCCATCATCTGCTGCGAGCGCACCACCATGTCCTTGAGGATTTTATTCAAGGCATGGCCGATATGCAGGTGGCCGTTGGCATAGGGCGGCCCGTCATGCAGGGTAAAGGGCGACCTACCCTCTGCCCGCTCGCGCAGCCGATCGTAGATGCCGATCTCTTCCCACCGGGCCAGCCACTCGGGCTCGCGCTTGGGCAGGCCCGCCCGCATCGGGAAATCGGTCTTGGGCAGGTTCAGGGTATCTTTGTAATCGGGCGTGTCAGAACACATGGGTGACGTCCTTTGTCACGAGGTGTCAGAAATATGGGGGTCTGGGGCGGCGCGATAGCTCCAACGCCTTGTCCCGGCGGCTCGTCCTGGTCAGAGCGCCGGGCATGTAATTCGAATGACGATCTCTGCGCATGTCATCATGGCCCGCCTTATAGGCGCGCACCCGGCAAGCGTCCAGAGGCACGGCCCCGGGGCTATCCCGATTTTTCTGCCCGGCGTGAAAATCGCTCTGGACGGAGCCCCGCGCAAAGGCATCGGCACGGACGGCATTCCGGCCAACCTGGCGAAACCGATGGCGGAACGCAGGCGGAAGAACGGGATGAACGGGCAGCCTGGCACCATGTTCCGTGCCGCCGGAACGGCGGCAGCAGGAAAACGGCGACAGACTGCCCCGACGCTGGGTCATCCTGCCCGTGCGCGTGGCCCGGTGCCCGGTGGTTCGCCCCGCTGGCCCGCCCCGGGGCTCCGGACCGTCCGGATCAATGGCGCACGAGGAAACCGGGCAGATCGTCCATTGCCACCACGTGGCAGTAGATCATGTTGATGATCTCCAGTTCGCGCTCGTGCAGTTCGTCGGTTGCAGCCGCGCAGGCGTCGTGGACCACGAGAACCTCGAAGCTCTCGTCGGCCAGAGAGCGCACCGTGGAACTCACGCACTGATCCGTGAAGATACCGGCCACGATCACGTGCCGGATTCCGATATTGCGGAGCATAAGCCGAAGATTGGTCCCCGTCAGCGCACTGTCGGTGGTCTTGGTGACGACGATCTCGTCGCCTTTCGGAGTGAGGTCATCGACGATTTGACTGTCCGCGCGGCCCTTGGGCAGAAGCAGATAGCTGAACCCGGGTTTCTTCTGGCTGAGCGAACGGTCGCGCCCGTCCTGCGTCTGGCAGGCGATGCGCGCGAACATGACCTCCAGCCCCTCCGAGCGGGCCCAGTCGATCAGGGTGGCGGCGTTGGGAATGACCGTATCCTTCATCCGGTCGAAGAACGGCTGCCAGCGCCTTGCTTCGGCCTCATCGTCGGGCGGGGCAAGATAGGTGTTCTGTATGTCGATGGCCAGAAGCACCGTCGTGGCCGGGTCGAGCACTATGTCCTCGGGCTCTTCCGCCGTTTCGTAATAGAAGCTTCGGAACGCGGTTTTCCAGTTGCTCATGGCTGCCCCCTTTCGCACATCTCGGACCCCGACCTTGTCCATGTACGCCTGCCCGAGGCGCGCGGTGGTCGCGGCGAATCCGGGGGCCTGTTCCTGCGGTTCGGGTGCCTCGATATGGCTGCCGATCCAGGCAAGCAGGGCCCCGGCGCAGCATGATGAAGGTGTCGATCTCGGCCGCTTCCTCGGCGCTCATATCCCGGACCGACCGGTAGCCGCGCACCCAGGCCTCGCGCAGGGCCGGGATGCGCGGATCATCCTCGATGAAGCTGATGGCCGCCGCGAAGCCGTAGAGAAACCAGCCCCAGCCGCAATCGTCGAAATCGATGAGCCGGGTGCCGTTGGCATCGACCGGCAGGTTCGCCAGCCGCATGTCGGCATGGATCAGGTTGAAGCGGTCAGGCGCCTTGCCGAATGCCTGAAGCCGGTCACAGATGGTGCGCTCGACCCGTTCCAGAACCCCGGCAACATCCGGCGTCACTTCCGGCGCGTCACGCCAGTCTCCCCATGTGGCGTTGGGCCCGAAAACGACAGCGGCCTCCCATGTCAGCCGCTCGAATCCGTCGGGCTTCGTGTCCGCCGCCCGCCACGCCAAGGGCGGGCCTGCGCCCGCCCGGGAGCCGCAGGCCCGGTCGTGCCCGCGGTTGCCGGCGAATCGGCCTGAGCCGCGTCGCGCGGAAACCTGCCTCAACGTGTCCGGCGGGATTTTCCACACGCCCAGCGCGACACGACCGGTCCGAACTTGCTCTGACGGGCTCGGATCGGCCCGTGGTGCCACGCCGAGGGGGACTATCCGCCGCCGGCCAATGCTTGTAGAGTGCTCGGATTAAACGATGAAAGTACGCCCCCCGGGATGCCTGCTCAGTCTGCGTTCGAGCTGACAAAGAGAGATTCGAGATGACCAACCGCAACAAGGCGGTGTTCACCACTGGCAACATCATGCGCCACGTATCGGTGTCATCCTTCACGGCCAGCATCGGGCTGATGGCGATTTATGCGGTTGACCTGATCGACCTGATCTTCATCTCGATGCTCGGCTACGAGGCACTTGCCGCCGCTGCGGGTTATGCAAGCGCAATCATGTTCTTCACCAGCGCCATAAATATCGGGCTCTCCGTGGCCTCGGGGGTGCTGGTATCGCGGGCAGTCGGCGAGGGCGACGATCTGGACGCGCGTGAACATGCCACGAGCACAGGCATGTTCGTCATTTTGACAGGTGTCGCCATACCCCTGATATTGCTTCCCAATATCGAGTTTTTCCTCGGGCTTCTGGGCGCCGGTGGAGAGGTCGCGAACCTGGCTGCAACCTATCTTTGGATCGTCATCCCGTTCACATGGGTATCGGGCCTATCGATGGTCACGGTCTCGGCGCTCAGGGCCTATGGAGAGAACCGGCTGGCGATGTATCCATCGCTTTGCGGGGCGGCGACGAACGCGATCCTGGACCCGATCCTGATCTTCGGTCTGGACATGGGTCTGCACGGTGCCGCCTGGGCGACAGTGGCGGCGCGCTTCGTGACGCTCGGCATCGCGTTTTATCCCGCGGTGCGGCGACACAATGCCTTCGTTTACCCGAAGGCCAGGTTGCTCCGCCGCGATTTTCAGAAGGTATCCTATGTTGCCAGCAGAGCTGTGCTGGCAAACGTGGCCACGCCGGTCGGCACCGCGATCGTCACCCGTGAAATGTCGAAATTCGGCCCCGAGGCGGTTGCGGGCATGGCGGTGATCGGACGGATGACGCCGGTTGCCTTCTCGGTCATCTGGGCGCTCTCGGGTGCCATCGGACCGATCATCGGCCAGAATTTCGGTGCCGGGAACATGGACAGGGTCAAGAGGGCGTATATCGACGCTCTCAAGTTCGTGGCGATCTACGTGGTTGGCATCACCTTGATCCTGCTGGTTTTCCGCGGACCGATCGCCGCGCTGTTCGGTGCCGAGAACCTGACGAAATCGCTGATCTTCCTGTTCTGCTTTCCCCTGGCGCTGGCATCGTTCTTCCATGGCGCGGTTTTCGTGGCCAGCGCCTCGTTCAACACGCTGGGCCGTCCGCTCTATTCGACGCTCCTGAGCTGGGCGCAAAACACGCTCGGCACCTGGCCTTTCGTGGTCGCCGGGGGGGTGTTGCTTGGTGCGCAGGGGGTTCTTATCGGACAGGCAATCGGAAGCATCATCTTTGCCTCGATCGCGATATGGATGGGCTGGCGGTTGATCCAGAACCCCCCGCAGGATGCCGTGAAGCACCGCACCCACCACCCCCTGTTCGGCCATGGCAGCCTTATCTCGCATACTCTGCACAAGCATCTGGGAAACAGATGAAACCGGCCGGGCGCGCGAACGCGACAGGCAGACGGGGCAGGTCACGGTCCATGCCGGCCTTCAAATCGCGACCCGGCAATCCGTGTCGACGATACTGTCAACCTGCCCGCCCGTCGCAAACGGCGGCGATCCGCTCGAAGATGTGCGCGACCGCGCCACCCTTTGCCATATCACGCATCGTCTTGGCTGGCGGAGGACGATCGCCATGCGGCCTTACTCGGGCTGAACGCCCTGTGTCTGCGCCGCGTTCGCGACGAGCCGCTTGGTGACCGTGCGCATCACGGCGACGGCGAATTTGGGGTCTTCATACTCCAGCCGCGCAAAGCGTTTCTCGTCGACTTCGTAGACAACCGTATCCTCGAGGCACCGAACCGTCGCCGAGCGCGCGGCACTGTTGTTGAAGAAAGCCATCTCGCCAAAGATCTTGCCCGGGGTCACAACCACATTCTGATCCTCGATTTCAACGCGCCCCTCGGCCAGGTAATAAAGGCTGTCGACCGGGTCTCCCTTCGAGAAGATGACGTTGCCCGCCTCGATGACACGTTTCCTTCCGAATGCCATCGCGGTCGAGAAATCGGGCTCCGTCTCGTCCGTCATGTGGCTCACCAGCCTGCGCAGGGCGATGATCTCGTATAGTCGATAGGCGTTTACGGGGAGCAGGACGAGTTCAACCACAAGCAGGGGCCAGATATGGAACACACCCGAGTAGACGATGAACCCGACAGACGATGCCATGGCGACGACCCGCAGCGGGATCATCGAATGCATCGCGAAGGTAGACAGTTTCAATGCGGCGGCGAGCCAGCCGACGACGAGGATGATATTGTGTGTGGTGAATAGTTCCATGAACTCTTCCTCCTGATGAGGGCGGTGCCCCACTGGATGCTATGACAGGACGCGAACGAGACCGCCGGCTTGACGTGAGCCGCGCAAGCGACCGTGACGCCGGCGGCTGCTGACGATCTTCGGCGAAGGCCCGGCTTGCAACACACGCGACCGAAGACTCGGATGACGATGACCCGCGCGAGAATGGCACTTCTCGACCCGATTGAACAGCAGGCGGATGCTGATCTCCTTCGCGAGGCACCACCGCCTGGCATGCCCGCGCCGGACAGGCGGAGTCCACGGCACGGACGAGCGGCACCCTGTGCCCGGAATACGCCGCGAGGTCCGATCCGGACCCGGTCATGTCCGAACACACCCGCGACTGCGGGCCAAAACCTTGCGATGATCGGGGAAAGGAGTCGGAATCGATGAGATATTCAGGGTTCAGGGTGATCCGCGAAGCGCTGACCGGGCATCGGGGCTGGGGCCCCGCGTGGCGTGATGTCGCACCGCAGCCCGCATATGATTACGTGATCATCGGCGGCGGCGGGCACGGGCTGGCCACCGCTTATTACCTCGCACGCGAGTTCGGCGAGGCACGCATCGCAGTGGTTGAAAAGGGCTGGATCGGCGGCGGCAACGTTGGCCGCAACACCACGATCATCCGCTCCAACTACATGCTCGACGGGAACGAGCCGTTCTACGAATTCTCGCTCAAGCTCTGGGAGGGGCTCGAGCAGGAACTCAACTACAATGCGATGGTCAGCCAGCGCGGGATCCTCAACCTGATCCACTCCGACGCGCAGCGCGATGCCTTCGTGCGGCGCGGAAACGCGATGATCCTCAACGGGGCCGATGCCGAATTGTTGAGCACCGAACAGATCGTCGCGCGTTATCCGTTCCTCAACACCGATGACGCGCGCTTCCCGATCAAGGGCGGCCTCGCGCAGCATCGCGGCGGCACCGTGCGCCACGACGCGGTGGCGTGGGGCTATGCCCGCGCGGCCGATCGGCGCGGTGTGGACATCATCCAGAATTGCGAGGTCACGGGATTCCGCATCGAGAACGGGCGCTGCACGGGTGTCGAGACATCGCGCGGCTTTATCGGGGCGCGCAAGGTCGGTGCCTGCGTTGCGGGGTCGTCCTCGCGGCTGATGGCCAGGGCCGGCATGCGCCTGCCCATCGAGAGCCATGTGCTTCAGGCCTTCGTGTCGGAGGGCCTCAAGCCCGTGCTGCCCGGCGTCATCACCTTTGGTGCGGGGCATTTCTATTGCAGCCAGTCCGACAAGGGCGGGCTGGTCTTCGGCGGCGATATCGACGGCTACAATTCCTACGCGCAGCGCGGCAACCTGCCGGTTGTCGAGGATGTCTGCGAAGGCGGCATGGCGATATTTCCGATGCTCGGGCGCGCGCGGATCCTGCGGATGTGGGGCGGCATCATGGACATGAGCATGGACGGCTCTCCGATCATCGACCGCACCCATGTCGACGGGCTCTATTTCAACGGCGGGTGGTGCTATGGCGGGTTCAAGGCGACGCCCGCCTCGGGCTTTGCCTATGCGCACCTGCTGGCCACCGGCCAGCCCCACCCGACCGCCGCCGCCTATCGCTTCGACCGTTTCGCCACGGGGCGCATGATCGACGAGAAGGGCATGGGCAACCAGCCCAACCTGCATTGAGAAAGGAGCGCGCGCCATGCTGATCGACCATCCATTGCTCGGCCCCCGCGACGCGGCCGAATTTGTCTACAAGGGCGATGCCGCCCTGATCCATCGCCCCGACGGCCTTGCGGAGGGGGCGCTCGACGCCTTCATCGAGTATGGCTATCTGCGCGACAACCCCGCGGGCGCGCATCGCGAGTTGTGGTTCCACGAACAGGGCGACCGATCCTGGCTGGTGGTGACGCGCGACACGGTGACCCACGAGATCACGCAGGTCGAGATGGCCCGCGACGTCGCCCGCCGCGAGGGACGGTCGAGATGAGCCAGACGAACCGTTTGCAGGGCGGTCTGATCGATCGCGGTCGCACACTGTCCTTCCGCTTCGACGACCGCTGGATGAAGGGCCATCCGGGCGACACGCTGGCTTCGGCCCTTCTGGCCAATGGCGTGCGGCTTATGGGCCGGTCGTTCAAGTATCACCGCCCGCGCGGCCCGCTCTCGGCCGGGTCGGAAGAGCCCAACGCGATCGTCGAGCTGCGCGACGGCGCGCGGCAGGAGCCCAACACCCGCGCGACCACGGCCGAGCTCCATGACGGCCTGACGGCGCGGTCGCAAAACCGCTGGCCGTCGCTGGCCTTCGACGCGCTGTCCGTCAACGATCGGCTGTCGGCGTTTTTCGCAGCCGGCTTTTATTACAAGACGTTCATGTGGCCCGCCGCCTTCTGGGAAAAGCTCTACGAGCCGATGATCCGTCGCGCCGCCGGTCTCGGTTCGCTGAGCCCGAAGCCCGACCCCGACAGCTATGACAAGGGCTATCTGCATTGCGATGTCCTGATCATCGGCGCGGGACCCGCGGGGCTCGCGGCGGCGCTGACGGCGGGCGAGGCAGGGCTGTCGGTCATCCTGGCCGACGAGGACCCGCTGGCCGGTGGGCGGCTCAACGCCGAGAGCTTTGCGATGGGGCAGCAGGCCGGGCATGACTGGGCCGCCGAGACCGCCGCGCGTCTGGCCGCGATGCCCAATGTCCGTCTGATGACCCGCACCACGGTGCTCGGTGCCTTCGATCACGGGATTTACGGCGCGCTCGAACGGGTCAGCGATCATCTGCCCGTGCCGCCCGAAGGCAAGCCGCGCCAGATCCTCTGGCGGATTTACGCGCGTCGCGCGATCCTGGCTGCCGGGGCCACCGAGCGCCCCATCGTGTTCGAGAACAACGACCGCCCCGGGATCATGCTCGCCGGTGCCATGCGCGCCTATGCCAATCGCTGGGCCGTGACCCCGGCACGTGAGATCGCCGTCTTCACGAATAACGACGACGGCCACCGCACCGCGTCGGACCTCGCGGCGAAGGGGGTGAGCGTCGCCACCGTGATCGACACCCGCACGGATGCGCCCGGTGGCAACGGCTACGAGGTCATTGCCGGTGCGGCCGTGACCGGGACTTTCGGGCGGTTGGGCCTCAAACAGATCGAGGTGACCGACGCGCGCGGGGCACGCCGCCGTATTTCGTGCGGCGCGCTTGGGGTCTCGGGCGGCTGGAACCCGAATGTGAGCCTCACCTGCCATATGCGCGGCCGCCCCGCATGGGATGCGGACATCCATGCCTTCGTGCCAGGCGGCACTCTGCCAGGGGGCATGGTGGTGGCGGGTGCGGCGGCGGGCATGTTCTCGACCCATGCCGCGCTGCATGCGGGGGCTGAGGCCGCCGCGGCCATTGTCGCCGATCTCGGAAAAACGGCCCCGTCACCCGACCTGCCCGAGGCCGAGGATGCGCCGGTGGCGATCACGCCGTTCTGGCATGTCGCCGGGGCGAGGCGCGCCTGGGTGGATCAGCAGAACGACGTGACCGCCAAGGACATCAGACTGGCGCACCAGGAGAACTTCACCTCGGTCGAGCATCTCAAGCGCTATACCACGCTTGGCATGGCCACCGATCAGGGCAAGACCTCGAACATGGCGGGCCTTGCGATCATGGCCGAGGTGGCGGGCAAGCCCATCCCGGAGGTCGGCACGACAATGTTCCGCCCGCCCTACACACCCACGGCCATCGGGGCCTTTGCGGGCCGGTCGCGCGGCACCGGGTTTCGCCCGGTCCGCAAGACCCCGAGCCATGTCTGGGCAGAAGAGCAGGGCGCGACATTCGTCGAGGCGGGGCTGTGGCTGCGCGCGCAGTGGTTTGCACGGCCCGGCGAAACCCATTGGCGCCAGACCGTGGACCGCGAAGTTCTGCAAACCCGCAATTCCGTCGGGATTTGCGACGTGACCACCCTCGGCAAGATCGACGTGCAGGGCAGCGATGCCGCCGCCTTCATGAACATGGTCTATTGCAACGGCTTTGCCAAGCTGCCCGTGGGCAAGACCCGCTACGGGCTGATGTTGCGCGAGGACGGGATCGCGATGGATGACGGCACCGCCGCCCGCTTCGCCGAGCACCATTACGTCGTCACGACCACCACGGCCAATGCCGTGCCGGTTTATCGCCACATGGAATTCGTGCGCCAGTGCCTTTTCCCCGACATGGACGTGCAGCTCATCTCGACGACCGAGTCCTGGGCGCAATTCGCGGTGGCAGGGCCCAATTCGCGCAAGCTGCTGCAAAAGATCGTCGATACGGACCACGATATCTCGAACGCGGCATTTCCGTTCATGGCCTGCGCCGAGGTCACCGTCTGCGGCGGGCTGCGGGCGCGGCTCTTCCGGATTTCCTTTTCGGGCGAGTTGGCATTCGAGATCGCCGTGCCCACGCGCTATGGCGATGCGCTGATCCGGCGGATGATGGCGGCGGGCGAGGAGTTCGGTGTCGTCCCCTACGGCACCGAGGCGCTCGGCGTGATGCGCATCGAAAAGGGCCACGCGGCGGGCAACGAACTCAACGGGACGACCACAGCACTCAATCTCGGCATGGGGCGGATGGTGTCGAAGAAAAAAGATTCCATCGGCTCCACGCTGTCAGAGCGCGAAGGGCTGAACGAGGACGATGCGCTCCGGCTGGTCGGGTTCAGGCCCGTCAATGCGCGGGATGCCGTTCCGGCGGGCGCGCACCTGATGCGCCGGGGCGACGCGGTGGATGCCGCCCATGACCAGGGCTATGTCACCTCGTCGTGCTATTCGCCCGCCCTCGGGCACCATATCGGCATCGGGTTCCTCAAGTCCGGCAATGCGCGCATGGGCGAGATCCTGCGCCTTGCAAGCCCCCTGACCGGCGTCGATCACGAGGTCGAGGTGGTCAGCGCCCATTTCATCGATCCGGAGGGAGAGCGTCTTCGTGCATGACCTGGAACCGATAACACCGCTTGGTGCCGCCGCCCCGCGGACCGAGATCCACGGCCCGGTCACCCTGACCGAGGTCACCGATCGTGCGCTGGCCTCTGTCGCGGCGCGACTGGGGCGCGAAAAGGAAACCGCCGCTCTGCTGGCCGACCTCATCGGCGAGGCCCCGCCTGCCCCGGCGCGGCTGTCGGGCACCACGCTGACCGCGTTCTGGACGGGACCCGATCAATGGATGATCGAGGCACCGCTCGACTCTCATGAAGACCTCGCGGAGCAACTCGTTGCAGCAGCCGGCGGGGCGATGAGCGTGACCGGGCAGACCGACGCCTGGTGCCGCTTCGACCTGACCGGCGACGGGCTGCCGGACGTGTTCGAACGCCTGTGCCCCGCCGACACCCGTGCATTCGCGGGCGGAGAGGCCCTGCGAACGGCGATCGACCACATGGGGTGTTTCCTGCTGTGCCGCGCAGCCGGACATCTGACGGTGCTGGGCCCGCGTTCGTCTGCCGGTTCGCTGCACCATGCCTTGCTGACGGCGATCCGGTCGGCGCATTGATCAGACCGACGGCACCGGCAGGTTGCCCTCGACGCGGTACAGGTTGATCCGCTTGCGATCCTCCTGCGGGGTCAGCCCGAAGGCGGCACGATAGCGTCTGACGAACGGTTTGGCATTGGCATAGCCTACCGCCGACGCGATTTCCGAGATGTCGTCATTGGTATACATCACGATCTGCCGCGCCGCCTTCATTCGCATGTGGCGGAAATAGACGGTCGGGCTCTGGCCGGTGGCGTGCTTGAAGCTGCGCTCGAGGTGCCTGGGCGTTATGTCGAGCTGCGCCGCGATCCCGGCCACCGTGGCCGGGTTCGACAGGTTCTCGGCGTAGAGCTTGATCGCCCGCGTCACCAGCGGCGAGAGCGCCGCATCCGGCGCCTGACGAACAGGCAGGGTTTGCCGGACACCGGCCTTGCGCAGCATCGGGTGCTGAAACCAGCAGGCGACCTCGTCGGCGACATTCGGGCCGAGCGCGGTGTCGATGAGGCGCAGCGCCACCTCGAAAGCCGCCGCCGCGCCCGACGCGGTGATCCGCCGCCCGGATATCTCGATCACCTCGTTGCTGCGCTCGATCTCGGGAAATTCTGCCGCGAAGGCGGCCTCGTAGCACCAGTGGACCGACAGCCGCTCTGACCGCACAACGCCGCTGCGCACCAGCGGAAATACCCCGCCGCTGATGGCACCGAGCGTGGCACCGTGCCGGTCGATGCGGCGCAGCAGCGACGCGGAGCGCGGATTCCCGAACCGCGCGGCGGGGGCAGACAACAGGATCAGCACATCCAGCGGCCCGGCCGTTTCCAGGCACGTATCCGGCTCGAAGGCGATCCCAGCGCTCGACACGACCCGTTCGGCATGTTCGGCGATCAGGCACCATTCGAACCGGTTGGTTTCCGATATTTCGTTCGCGGCGCGCAGCGGCTCGATCATCGATGTCAGGCACGCCATCGGAAAGCCCGGAAAGAGAAGAAAACCTGTGCGTGTCGTCATTTCCGGACGCCTTGTGCCGTTCGAACCCTGTAGAATTTTATTCTGGAGAATACTATGTTCAATCCCGGGAAAATAACTCCCTTGAAACTGTCGCGGCCCTGCCCGGGCCTGCCCTGACCGAGGACCCTTCATGAAGCCCGCCACAGTCCAGCCCGTCACCAAGCTTGAACAGGATCCCCACCGCGTTCGCGACGAGCGCGAAAAGGTTCTCGAGGTGGCCATCGGGCGGGAGGTGCGCGCCTTTCGCAAGCAGCAGGGGATCACGGTGGCGGAGTTGTCGCGCCTCACCGACCTGTCCATCGGCATGCTGTCCAAGATCGAGAACGGCAACACCTCGCCGTCGCTCACCACCCTGCAAAACCTCGCCAACGCCCTGTCGGTTCCGCTCACCGCGTTCTTCCGGGGATACGAGGAGAACCGCGAGGCCGTCCTGACCAAGGCCGGCGAAGGTGTCGAGATCGAGCGCGCGGGCACAAGAGCCGGGCATCAATACAATCTTCTCGGTCACATCGGGGCGAACTCCAGCGGGGTGATCGTCGAGCCCTACCTGCTGACGCTGACCAGGGAGTCGGACACGTTCAGCACCTTCCAGCATGGCGGGATCGAGATGATCTACATGCTCGAGGGCCGCCTCGAGTATCTCCACGGCAACGAGACCTATCCGCTCGAACCGGGCGACACGCTGTTTTTCGACGCCGACGCGCCGCACGGTCCGCAGCGGCTCGTCCAATTGCCGATCCGCTATCTGTCGATCATCTGCTATCCGCAACAATAAAGCGCGCCGCTACGTCTGCAGCGGCGGCTCTGTTTCGAGGTCGGGCCAGACGCCCGGCGAGGTTGGCAGCCCGTCGTCATGACGGCTGAGATACTCGAGCATCAGCGGGCGGTTGGCGATGAACCCCTTGTAATCGGCCAGTTCCTCGGGAAGGTCGCGGATCACACGGTGAAGGCGGCGCCCCCATTTCGGGATCGTGACAAGGTCCTGGAACGCGATCAGGTAGCACCGGATCGGAAACAGCAGGGCGTTGGAACGGGGCAGCCGGTAGAACGTCTGCAACTCGACGCGCAGATGCTGTTTTGCACCGATGTTCTCGGGCGTGAGGGTCGATTTCTGGACACCCCAATTGTGATAGTTTTCCGGGCTGGTATCGAGGCGCGGATTGACCGTCATCGTCCAGTTCAGGCGGCGCGCGGGGGAGCCCTGGCGGATATTGAGCAGGAATTTCAGCGCCCGTTTGAAAATGCCCATCTCATGCGCGAGCGGCACCGGCGCGTGCCACTCGAAGAAGTCCATCCCGATATCGAAATCGAGGCTCCAGTCGGCCTGCGTCGTCACCATCCCGGCATCCATGTAGAGCATGTCGCCGCGTTGATCGAGCACCGCGAAATCGCCCTGCGCCTGCCGGGTGATGTATTCCAGCGGACCGCAGGGCAGCGTCGTCTCGTCGAGAAAGGTGAACGTGTGGTCAATGCCCAGCGGCTTGTTGATCCAGCGCCAGCGGTCACCGTCGCGGTGCAGCTCGAAGAGGTCGGGGTAATCCTCGGACTTGCTGACCATGATGAGCTCGAGCGTGTCCCACCCCGCCAGCGTCATGTGCGGCAGGGACTGACAGCGCAGCGGGTCTTCGGCCAGGACGATGGCGCGGTCCTGCATCTCGGCGACGTAATGCTCGTCCACGTCAAAGCGCATTTCATAGACCGAGCCCGCTGGCCCGCCCTGATGCTGCTCCATGTTGACGGAATACATGTAGCTGTCTTCGTGGAACGGGAACGGAAAGCGCCTGATCGCCCGGTCGGAATTGCGGAACGAGTAATCGTCGCGGAAGGTTTCCTCGTTGAATTGGATGGTCATGACGTCCTCCTTTACCGGTCCAGCACAAGCTTCTTGCCAGTGAAGCGGCTGACGCAGGGCATGATTTTCCGGCCACCGGCGTGCTCGTCTTCATCAAGCCAGTGGTCGCGGTGCTCGAACGTGCCGTCGGCCTCGAGGACATCGGTTTCGCATTGCCCGCACGCCCCTCCCCGGCACAGGAAGGGCGCATCGACGCCACAGCGCTCGATCGCCTCCAGCAGGCTCTCGTTCTCGCCGACATGGACCGTGATATCCGACTTGCACAGATACACCTCGAACGGTTTGCCGGGCTGCGGCGCGAGGAACTCCTCGGAATGGACATTCTCCTCGGGCCAGCCATGCGCGGCCGCGGTGCGATGCACCCACTCGATCATGCCGCCGGGCCCGCAGACGTAGACATGCGTCCCGAGCGGCTGGCCATCGAGCAGGTCCTCCAGCGCGATCCGCTGATCCTGGTCGTCGTAGTAGACATGCACCCTCGACGGATGGGCGCGCGTCAGATCGTCGGCATAGGTGGCAAGCGCCTTGCTGCGGCAGGCATAATGCAATTCCCAGGCACCGCCCATGCGCTCGAGATGCGCGATCATCGCCATGAACGGCGTGATCCCGATACCGCCGGCGAGGAACACATGCTTGTGCCCGCGCAGGTCGATCGGGAACAGGTTCACCGGGTAGCTCAGCGTCAGGCGATCACCCGGACGCACGTTGTTGTGCATGTACAAAGAGCCGCCCCGCCCCTCGTCATCGCGCCGCACTGAAATCGCATAGGTCGAGGTATCCGCCGGATCGGACATCAGCGAATAGGGGTTGAGCCGTGTGCGCCCGCCATCGTTCATCTCGACCACGGTGTGCGAACCGGCGGAGAACGGCGGGAAGGCCCCCCCGTCCGTGCGGCGGAACTCGAACCGCGTCACCAGATCATTCAGCGGCACGACGGCACTCACGGTCACGTCGATCTTCTCGGCACCGGCCTTGGTTTTCCTGGGGGCGGCAGTCATGAGTAAAGCTCCACGGGATCGGGGACATTGCCGGGATCCTCGGCATCCACGCAGACGCCCTGGAAGGCGGCCAGCCTGCGCGAGTAGTGATCGCGCACGAACAGGTTCAGCCCGCAATGCGAACACACGAAAGGATCGGTCATCACGTCCTCGGTGATGCCCTTGCAATGCACGCATTGCATCCGCCGCGCGACCGAACCGCGATGCTCGGTCTGAATTGCACCTTGCGGAATGCCCGCCTGCATCGCTTCGGACTGCGCCCGGCCCATCAGCCCCTCGGTGCCCGTCAGATACAGCTGAAGGCCCATATGCGCCTCGGCGAGAACCCGGCGGAGCCGCGGGAGCGACGCATCGAAACTGGGCGAGACGTGGAGCTGTTCCGGATCGAGGGCACGCAACCTCTCGACATAGGTCTCGCCGGTGCCCTTCGGGATGTAGATGATGTGCGCGTGCCGGACCAGACCGGCATCGGCAGAGGCAAGATCAAGCAGCGCCTCCGCACCCTCGGCATCGGCGATCATGAGATGGGCCTTGCCCGGCCTCGGCTCCAGCGTGCCATAGACCGGACGGCTTCGGATACTCTCGGGGAAGTGGAATCTGGACATGCCTGAAATCTCCCGCTTGGGTTGTCGGACTGGTGCCTGCGACGGGTTCAGCCCTTGGCGGTCCGGATGGACTTGTCCTTGTCGTAAAAGGGCATGTCCTCGGCCACACAGGGGATTTCCTCGCCATCCGCGTTGCGCACGGTCATTTTGGTGCCCGGCACGGCGCAGTCCACCGGCATCCGCGCGATCCCGACATTGTGACCGTTCAGTTCCGAGTTCATGCCAAAGGTGACAACGCCCACCGGCGCGCCCTCGCGAAGCAGTTCGGCACCTTCGCCCGCAGGCGTCGTCCCTTCGAGTCTGACGCCGTAAATCCTGAAACGCTCGCGGCCCTTGAGCGCATAGTGGTTCTCGGCCCCGCGAAAGCCGGTCTTGCCCGGCGAGACCGTGAAATCGAGGCCCAGCTCCCACAGCGAGTCGCCGCAGGGCTGATCGGGAAACGGATAGGTCTCGGAATTGTCACCGGGATAGAACAGCAGGTAGCTTTCGGTGCGCAGCAGGTCGAGCGTCGAGAACTGCACCGGCCTGATTCCAAGGTCCTTGCCATCCTCCAGGATCGCGTCCCACAGAGCGACCGCATGCCGCCCCTCGCAGAAAATCTCGTAGCCGCGCTCGCCGGTATAGCCGGTGCGCGAGATCATCACCGGCTTGCCAAAGAGCTTGGTCTGCACGATCCCGAAATAGGCCAGATCGCGGATGCCCGGCACATGCCTGTCCAGAAAGTCCACCGCGACCGGCCCCTGCAAAGACATGTCGTGCAGGTCGTCGTCGAAGATCATCGTCACGTTCTTGCCGTAGGCGGCGATCGCAAGGCTCTCGTGCCCCGAGCCCGTTCCGTGCACCACCAGCCAGTCGTTCACCGACACGCGGTAGATCACGCAGTCGTCGATGAACAGACCACGGTCATCCAGCATGGTGGCATAGGTCGCGCGGCCCGGCATGATCTTGTCGACGTTGCGGGTGGTGGCGCGATCGATCACCGCCGCGGCGTGCGGCCCGCTGAGGTGAATCTTCTTCAGGCCCGACACGTCCATCAGGCCCGCCCTGGTGCGCACCGCCTCGTAATCGGCCTTCGCACGCTCGTCGGAATGGTCGTAGAACCAGGCCGTGCCCATCCCGTTCCAGTCCTCCAGCTCACCGCCGATCTCCGCATGCCGCTGAGCCAGAGCCGATGTTCTGTATATGATCGCCATTCCGCATCTCCCTGAACCTTCGTTTTCTGACATTGAGACCGATCTGTCGCCAAAAATCAATACCATTGGTCAGATTTTTTTCCTGAGCGGAAAGTATTCCGCAAAATATCAAGGCAAAGGGACCAGAATGTCCGGTAAGGTCCAAAATTGGTTTCCCCACGAAACCGATTTCCAACGCCGGACCGCACGCACCCCGTGCCCGCCCTGCCCGGTGGCAGACCGGGAAACACCCGCGACCGGTCGCCGAAAATGACCGCGCGCGATGGCAAGCAGGCCACCGGATACTGGCCATATTGCACAGCAGGAAACTTTGTTTCATAAAAGTTGCGGTATGCGCATTTCGGTGCTAGCGTGACCCCGAGACCCAAGACGAGAAGAATCACTGAAGCGGAGTCGTTCTGGAATGTGCGGAATTGTCGGACTTTTTCTCAAGGACAAGATGCTCGAGCCGCGGCTCGGCGCCTTGCTCACCGATATGCTGATCACCATGACCGACCGGGGGCCGGACAGCGCCGGAATCGCGGTCTATGGCGAGGGGGCGCCCTCGCACACCAAGCTCACCGTCCAGTCGGACACCCCGGACGAGGATTTCGCCGATCTCTCCGACGCGGTTCAGGCGGTCGTCAACGCCCCCGTGGCGCTCGTGCGGCGAGACACACACGCGGTGCTGAACGTGCCCGCCGGCACCGCCGAGACGGTCCGCGCGCATCTGCGCCGAGAGGTTCCGTCGGTGCGGGTGATGTCGTTCGGCGACACGCTCGAAATCTACAAGGAGGTCGGCCTGCCCGCGGATGTGGCGTCACGCTTCGATATCGCGTCGATGTCCGGCAGTCATGGCATCGGCCACACGCGCATGGCGACGGAATCCGCCGTTACCACGCTTGGCGCGCATCCGTTCAATACCGGGGCCGATCAATGCCTCGTCCATAACGGGTCGCTGTCGAATCACAACGCGATGCGCCGCAGGTTGCGGCGCGAGGGCATTCACATCGAGACCATGAACGACAGCGAGGTCGCTGCCGCCTACCTCACATGGAAGATGGCCAACGGGGCCACGCTGGGCGAGGCACTCGAACAATCGCTGGACGATCTCGACGGGTTCTTCAACTTTGTCGTCGGCACCAAGGACGGCTTCGGCGTGGTGCGCGACCCCATCGCCTGCAAGCCGGCGGTCATGGCCGAAACCGACCAGTATGTCGCCTTCGGCTCCGAATACCGCGCGCTGGTGAACCTGCCCGGCATCGACTCCGCCCGCGTCTGGGAGCCGGAACCCGCCACCGTCTATTTCTGGCGCCACGGCGAAACCACCACCCCAAGCAGAAAGGCCGCATGAATGCAGACCTACGATCTTGAGGCGAACGGCCTGCGCGATCTCAACGCGGCGCTGCACGACCAGAATACCGAGACCAACCAGACCCGCTGGGACGTCATCAACCCCCGTGGCAGCCACGCCATCGCCGTCGGACTCGACGCGCCGATCGAGGTCAACGTCAAGGGATCGACCGGCTATTACTGCGCGGGCATGAACAAGCAGGCACAGGTGCGCATCCACGGCTCGGCCGGGCCGGGCGTCGCCGAGAACATGATGAGCGGCAAGGTGGTCATCGACGGCGACGCCTCGCAATACGCCGGCGCAACCGGTCGTGGCGGCACGCTCGTGATAAAGGGGAACGCAAGTTCGCGCTGCGGCATTTCGATGAAGGGCATCGACAACGTGGTGCACGGCAATGTCGGCCACATGTCCGCCTTCATGGGACAATCCGGAAACCTCGTGGTCTGCGGCGATGCCGGCGAGGCGCTGGGCGACTCGATCTACGAGGCGCGGCTTTTCGTGCGCGGCAAGGTCAAGTCGCTGGGGGCGGATTGCGTCGAAAAGGAAATGCGCCCCGAGCATATCGAGCTGTTGCGCGACCTGCTGGCGCGGGGCGAATGCGACGCCGCGCCGGAAGAATTCCGTCGCTACGGCTCGGCCCGGCAACTCTACAATTTCAAGATCGACAACGCGTATTGAGGGAGCGATGACCGTGAAAGACAACAACGAGAACGGCCCCCCGCGGACCGCCCCGATCCAGTCGGCAACCTTCTCCAACCCGATCAACGCCGAGATACGCCGCGCCGCGGCCACCGGCATCTACGATATCCGGGGCGGCGGGGCCAAGCGGCGCGTGCCGCATTTCGACGACTTGCTGTTTCTCGGCGCGTCGATCTCGCGCTACCCGCTCGAAGGGTATCGCGAGCGCTGCGAGACCGGCGTGACGCTTGGCACGCGCTTTGCGAAGAAGCCGATCCACCTCGACATCCCCGTAACCATCGCGGGCATGTCGTTCGGCGCGCTCTCCGGCGCGGCCAAGGAGGCGCTGGGGCGCGGCGCGTCGGCGGCCGGCACATCGACCACCACGGGCGACGGCGGCATGACCGAGGAGGAACGCGGCCATTCCAAAACGCTCGTCTACCAGTACCTGCCCTCGCGCTATGGCATGAACCCCGACGACCTGCGCCGCGCCGATGCGATCGAGGTGGTGGTGGGCCAGGGTGCAAAGCCCGGCGGCGGCGGGATGCTGCTGGGCCAGAAAATCTCTGACCGCGTGGCCGAAATGCGAACCCTGCCCAAGGGCATCGACCAGAGATCGGCCTGCCGCCACCCCGACTGGACCGGACCGGACGACCTTGAAATCAAGATCCTCGAACTGCGCGAGATCACCGGCTGGGAAAAGCCGATCTATGTCAAGGTCGGCGGCACGCGCCCGTATTACGACGTGGCGCTCGCGGTCAAGGCCGGGGCGGATGTGGTGGTGCTCGACGGGATGCAGGGCGGCACCGCGGCCACGCAGGACGTGTTCATCGAACATGTCGGCCTGCCCACGCTCGCCTGCATCAGGCCGGCCGTTCAGGCGCTGCAAGACCTCGGCGTGCACCGCGAGGTGCAACTGATCGTGTCGGGCGGCATTCGTTCGGGGGCCGACGTGGCCAAGGCGATGGCGCTCGGGGCCGACGCGGTCAGCATCGGAACGGCGGCCATGGTGGCACTTGGCGACAACGACCCGAGGTGGGAGGCCGAGTATCAGAAGCTCGGCACGACCGCGGGGGCCTATGACGACTGGCACGAGGGGCTGGACCCCGCCGGGATCACCACGCAGGATCCCGAGTTGCAAAAGCGCCTCGATCCGATCGTGGCCGGGCGGCACCTGCGCAACTATCTCAATGTCATGACGCTCGAGGCGCAGACCATCGCGCGCGCCTGCGGCCACAACAACCTGCGCAACCTCGAGCCCGAGGACCTGTGCGCCCTCACGATGGAGGCCGCGGCGATGGCGCGCGTGCCGCTGGCCGGAACGGCCTGGTGGCCCGGCAGGGACGGCGCAGGCTTCTGACACCATTGGAAGGGGGGCGACCATGGGTCGCTCCCCTTTTTCACGAAACGACACGACAACAACAGGGATGGAAAAGAATGACGGTTGATCTGGCACAGTTCGCCCAGGAAAAAGGCATCAAGTATTTCATGATTTCCTTCACGGACCTGTTTGGCGGGCAGCGCGCCAAGCTGGTTCCCGCGCAGGCCATCGCCGACATGCAACAGGACGGCGCGGGATTCGCCGGTTTCGCCACATGGCTCGACATGACGCCCGCGCATCCCGACATGCTGGCGGTGCCCGACCCGGACTCGGTGACCCAGCTCCCGTGGAAGCCCGAAGTCGCCTGGGTCGCGGGCAATTGCGTGATGGATGACGCCGATGTCGCCCAGGCCCCGCGCAACGTGCTGCGCCGCCTGATTGCCGAGGCCGCGGACGAGGGGCTGCATGTCAAGACCGGCATCGAGGCCGAGTTCTTTCTTCTGACACCCGATGGCGACCAGATCAGCGACCCGTTCGATACCGCCGCCAAACCCTGTTACGACCAGCAGGCCGTGATGCGCCGCTATGACGTGGTGCGCGAAATCTGCGACTACATGCTCGATCTGGGCTGGGGCCCCTACCAGAACGATCACGAGGATGCGAACGGCCAGTTCGAGATGAACTGGGAATTCGACGACGTTCTCAAGACCGCGGACAGGCATTCATTCTTCAAGTTCATGGCCAAGTCGGTGGCTGAAAAGCACGGGCTGCGGGCCACCTTCATGCCCAAGCCGATCGAGGGGCTGACCGGAAACGGATGCCATGCGCATATCTCGGTCTGGGATGCGCCGGGCGCGGCGGCGAAAACCAACGTCTTTGCCGGCGACGGCGAGGGCCAGACCGGCGAGGTGGGCCTGTCGGAGCGCGGCAAGCATTTCCTGGGCGGGATCATGAAACACGCCAGCGCCCTCGCCGCGATCACCAACCCGACAGTCAACAGCTACAAGCGCATCAACGCGCCGCGCACCGTCTCGGGCGCCACATGGGCCCCCAACACGGTCACCTGGACCGGCAACAACCGCACCCACATGGTCCGTGTTCCGGGCCCCGGGCGCTTCGAGTTGCGCCTGCCGGACGGCGCCGCCAATCCCTACCTGTTGCAGGCGGTTATCATCGCGGCGGGGCTTTCGGGCATCCGCACAAGGGCCGATCCCGGCAAGCGCCACGACATCGACATGTACGCCGAGGGCCACAAGGTGCGCGGTGCCCCCAAGCTGCCTCTGAACATGCTCGACGCGATCCGCGAATTCGACCGCGACAAGGCGTTGAAAACCGCGATGGGGGCAGAGTTCTCGGCTTCGTTCATCAAGATGAAGATGCAGGAATGGAACTCCTTCGTGACCCATTTCAGCCGGTGGGAGCGTGACCACACGCTCGATATCTGAGCCCGTCTTCGATAACGGACAAGGCCGCTGCGCACCAGCGCAGCGGCCTTTCCTTTGCGAAGGTGCCGGTGCTCACAGGTTCGGGTAGACCGGGAAACGCGCGCAGAGCGCTTCCACCTCGGCCCTGACCTTCGCTTCGACCGCCGCGTTGCCGTCCTCGCCGTTGGCGGCGAGCCCGTCGACCACCTCGATGATCCAGTCCGCGATCCGGCGGAACTCCGCCTCGCCGAAACCGCGCGTGGTGCCTGCGGGGCTGCCGAGGCGGATGCCGCTCGTCACCGTGGGTTTCTCGGGGTCGAACGGCACGCCGTTCTTGTTGCAGGTGATGTGCGCGCGACCGAGCGCCTTTTCCGTGGCGTTGCCCTTCACGCCCTTGGGCCGCAGATCGACCAGCACGACATGCGTGTCGGTGCCGTGGGTCACCGTGTCGAGCCCGCCCTTGATGAGCTGATCCGAAAGTGCCTGAGCATTGGCCACCACAGCCTTGATATAGCTCTTGAATTCCGGGCGCAGCGCCTCACCGAATGCGACCGCCTTGGCGGCGATCAC